>JAABUN010004501.1_pt1 | contig 18871 bp, 17 predicted proteins | sample 5559311 | NCBI WGS metagenome assembly JAABUN01 (sample SAMN10711877, study PRJNA513370) | rock metagenome | isolation source: Antarctica rocks | place: Antarctica: Victoria Land, Siegfried Peak sud | reverse complement strand
TGCTGAAGCGCAACGGCCTCACCTTCGACGACTTCGACTTCTTCGAGATCCACGAGGCCTTCGCAGGGACGGTCCTCAGCTCCCTCTCGGCGTGGGAGGACGAGGACTACTGCAAGCGCGTCCTCGGACTCGACGGCCCGCTCGGCAGCATCGACCGCTCGAAGCTCAACGTCAACGGCTCCTCGCTCGCGGCCGGCCACCCCTTTGCCGCCACCGGCGGACGAATCGTCGCCTCGCTCGCCAAGACCCTGTCCGAGAAGGGCGGCCGCGGCCTAATCTCCGTGTGCGCAGCCGGCGGCCAGGGCGTCGTCGCGATCCTCGAGGCCAGGAACTGATGGCCGACACGTACCTGGACCTCGTCAACAACCCGCTGCCGGGGAGGATCGCGAAGGCCCTCGGCCTGCCGCGTCCCTCGGTCCTGCGCCGCTACACCCCGGGCGAGGCCATCGCGGCCAGCCCCCTCCTCGTCGCCGGTGCGGGTGCAGGGGCGGACGCGCTCGCGGACGTGCTGCTCGGCTGGGACGTCGAAGCGCGCCGCCACGTCCTGCCCGGCGAGAAGCTGAGCGCCGCCGTCGTCGTCCTTGACGCCGCTGCGTCGCCGACCGACCTGGCGGCTCCGATGCTCGAACTGGGGCAGGCGGTGAAGCAGCTGGTGCCGGGCGGCCGCGTGGTCGGATTCTTCCGCTCCGCAGCCGACACGACCGACCCCGCCGAGGCAGCTGCCCGGCAGGGCATCGACGGCGCCATCAGGTCGGTGGCTCACGAGCTGCGCAGTGGCGCGACGGCGAACGGCATCATTCTTCGCGGTGACGCCACGACGACGGACCCCACCACCCTTGGTGCGCTGCGGTTCTTCCTCTCCGGCAGGAGCGCGTACGTTGACGGACAGTTCATCGAGGTGTCCGCCGCTCCCGCCGAGAGCGTCGTCGGGATCGCAGCGGCCATGACCGCCGAGGGCGAAGGCGTCCCCGACCAGCCGCTCGCCGGCAGGACCGCGGTCGTTACAGGAGCCGCACGTGGCATCGGCGCGAAGATCGCCGAGGTCCTCGCCCGCGACGGCGCCCGGGTGGTCGCCGTCGACGTGCCGGCGGCGGGCGAGCAGCTCGCTGCCGTTGTAAACCGCATCGGCGGGACGGCGCTTCAACTGGACATCACCGCCCCCGATGCGGCCACGCGGATCCTGACGCACGCCGGGCAGCGCTTCGGCGTCCTCGACATCATCGTGCACAACGCGGGCATCACGAGGGACAAGCTGCTGGCCAATATGGACGCTGCGCGGTGGGAGTCCGTCATCGCCGTCAACATCGCCTCGCAGCTGCGCATGAACGAGCAGTTCCTCGCTTCCCCGGTCTTCTCAGGGACCGGACGCATTATCAGCCTGGCCTCGACGAGCGGCATCGCGGGCAACCGCGGGCAGAGTAATTACGCCGCGTCCAAGGCCGGGGTGATCGGTATGGTCAGGGCCCAATCGGTAGCGTTCGACGGCGGGGGCCGTACCATCAATGCCGTGGCCCCGGGCTTCATCGAGACGGACATGACGGCGAAGATTCCGCCCCTCACCCGGCAAGTGGCCCGCCGCCTGAGCAGCCTGCAGCAGGGTGGGCTTCCGGTCGACGTCGCCGAGACGATCGCCTTTCTGGCCTCCGATGTGGCTGCAGGGATCAACGGGCAGGTGGTCCGGGTGTGCGGGCAGAATCTGGTGGGTGCGTGAACGGTCCCGCGCGGGATGAGCGGGCGCCCGGGGGGAGAGGTGCCGTGCGGGACGAGGTGACGCTGGCCCGGGTGCCAGGGCTTCCCGGCCTTTACCGCCGGGCGCTGACTCTCGCAGTCCGGCGGACGGTCGGGCGGGCGTCGGTGCCGATCGGTCTCCCGCCCGTCCGGCACCGCGTCGACGGCATCGTGATCGACGTCCCCGCTCTCACCCGGTTCCAGCAGGTGCTGGGCAGTGCAGCACGGGACCAGGTGCCGTCGGCCTACCTCCACACCCTCGCGTTCCCGGTGGCGATGAGTGTCCTCGCGCGCGGTGATTTCCCGCTGCCCCTCCTGGGCATGGTGCACCTCAGCAACGAGGTGCACCAGAGCCGGCAGGTCGACGCGTTCGAGGCGTTCGACGTCGTCGCCCGGGCGGAGGACCTGCGATCGCATCCGGCCGGGACGCAAGTCGACCTCGTCACGGAGGTGAGCGTCGGGACCGAGCTCGTCTGGACGGGCCGGTCCGTCTACCTGGCCCGCGGCGTCCGGCCCGGCCCGAGCGGCTCCGGCGAAAGTCGCGACGGCGGACGCCCCGCGTTCTCCGCCCCCGCTCCCACGGGCGTCTGGCGGCTTGGCGCCGACACCGGTCGGCGCTATGCCGCCGTGTCGGGGGACTGGAATCCCATCCACCTGAGCGGGCCGACCGCGAAGGCGCTCGGCATGAAGGCAGCGATCGCGCACGGCATGTACCTCGCGGCGCGGATGGTGGACCAGGCCGTACCGGCTCCCTCGGGTGCCATGGGCTGGCGTATTGAGTTCGCGACGCCGGTCCTCCTGCCCGGAGTCGTGACGACGTCGTTCTCCGCGAAAGGCGACACGACCGGGCGCGACGACCGTGACGCGCGCCCGCACCGCGTCGACGTCGCGGGCTGGGACGCGAGGCGCCGGCGCCCGCACTTCACCGGCTGGGTGCGCGCGAAATAATCCCATGCCGTCGGGGCCCTGTCCAGAGACGCGGTGATATTCAGGGGTAATTCCTCAGAAATCAGCCTGTGCACTGGGCAGGGGCCCCGCCGTCGGGGCAGACTCCTGGTACCAGCCCACGAAGGCTGGCCCTACTGTATGGAAAGAGGAGTTTCGTGAACTCTAAAGGTCTCAAAGCCGGCATGATCGCCGCTTCGGCCCTGCTGGCATCAGCGTTGATGACAGCAGGTCCCGTCCAGGCAGCACCGGCGGTACCATCTGTCGGCACCACCGTCTCCCACGCACAGAACGAGAGCCAGGCGGCCCTCGACGCCTACTGGACGGCCGACAGGATGAAGAACGCCAAGCCCGCGAACACCATCAACTCGGGCTGGGCCGCCGAGGGTCGGTCGATCATGCCGAAGGGAGGGCAGGAGTCGGTCGCGAAGGCGCCCAAGCAACCGGTCGTCGAGCCGCGGGCAACGGCGCAGACGGCTGTTCCTCGGATCGGCAAGGTCTTCTTCACACAGGGCGGCCAGAACTACGTCTGCTCGGGGAACTCCGTCCAGAGCGGGAACCAGAGCACGGTCGCGACTGCGGGTCACTGCACGCACGACCTCGCGACCGGCTGGGCCACGAACTTCGTCTTCGTCCCCGCTTACGACGACGGCGCGGCTCCCTACGGAAAGTTCACAGCACGCTCGCTGCATGCCGCGAGCGAGTGGGTGTCGCGCAACGACATCAGCTACGACGGCGCTTTCGCCGTCATGAACACACTCAACGGCAGGACGCTCGCGGCCGCGGTCGGTGCGTCCAGTATCGGCTTCAACATGGCCCGCAACCTCACTTACAGCGCGTACGGCTACCCGGCCGCGTCGCCGTTCAACGGTGAGCGCCTCTACAGCTGCTACGGCACGGCCTCCGCCGACCGCATCGGTGGAACCCAGTCGCAGGGCATCCCCTGCGACATGACCGGCGGGTCCTCGGGTGGTCCCTGGTTCGTCGGCTCGGGAGCGGGCGGTACGCAGAACTCGGTCAACAGCTTCGGCTACAACACGCAGAAGAACGTCATGTACGGCCCGTACTTCGGCCGATCCATCCAGTCGGCCTACAGCACGGCGGCCAGCCGGTAGTCGATCCCGCAGCAGCGGACGGGCGGTTCCCCTGGAGGGGGCCGCCCGTATGCTGTCCGCAGTCAGGTCGCCGTCATACACTGGGCCCATGCCCGGCTTCGACCTTCATACCCGTGCGGCGGAGCTCGACGCCGCGGATCCCCTCGCCCAGCACCGCAAGCTCTTCCTCGGCGCCGAGGACGAGTCCGTGCGCTCCTACCTCGACGGCAACTCCCTCGGGCGTCCGCTCGCTGCGACGCTGGAGACCCTCACCTCGTTCGTCGAGGACCAGTGGGGCGCACGCCTGATCCGGGGATGGGACGAGGGCTGGCTCGGTCTGCCCGAGCAGATCGGCGACCAGCTCGGGCGGGTGACACTCGGGGCTGGTGCGGGCCAGTGCATCGTGGCGGACTCGACGAGCGTCCTGCTGTACAAGCTCGCGCGCGCGGCGGTCGCCGCCCGTCCGGACCGCACCGAGATCGTCATCGACCGGGACAACTTCCCGACGGACCGCTTCATCGTCGAGGGCATCGCCCGCGAACGGGGGCTCACCCTGCGCTGGATCGACGTCGCGTACGACGGCGGGGCAACGCCGGCCGACGTGGCCGCCGCCGTCGGGCCCCAGACCGCCCTCGTGCTGCTCAGCCACGTGGCCTACCGGTCCGGCTTCATCGCCGACGTCCGAGGGATCACGGAGATCGCGCATAGGGCCGGCGCCCTCGTGCTGTGGGATCTCAGCCACTCGGTCGGATCCGTCCCTGCGGAGCTGGACGCCTGGGGCGTCGATTTCGCTGCCGGCTGCAGCTACAAGTACCTCAACGGCGGGCCAGGCGCGCCCGCCTGGGCCTACGTCGCCGAGCGGCACCTCGACACACTCGACCAGCCAATCCTCGGCTGGCTGGGCAGTGCCGATCCCTTTGCGATGGGGTCCGCGTACCAGCCGGCCGACGGCATCCGGCGGCTGGTCTCCGGGACGCCGCCGATCGTCGGCATGCTGGCTCTTCGCGACATGCTGAACCTGATCGAAGAGGTCGGGATGACGGCGGTCCGAAGGAAATCCGAGCTCCTGACATCGTTCGCCGTCGACGCAGTCGACGCGCTTCTGGGCCCGCAGGGCGTGGCCGTGGCGTCTCCGCGACGACCTTTCGAGCGCGGCGGGCACATCACGATAGACCATCCCTCCTTCGCGTCGATGGTCCCGGACCTGTGGCAGGACGGCGTCATCCCCGACTACCGCAACCCGAACGGGATCCGGCTCGGGCTCTCACCCCTGTCGACGTCGTTCCGCGAGGTCGCGGTGGCGATCGACGCCATCGCGACGCTCCTCGTACCAGCAGGGGACCGGGTGGAATAGGACCGCGGGCTTGGAGACACTGCCCGGGCAGCTCTGGGAGCGCATCATCGACGGTTTCACCAGGGGAGCACCGCCCGCGGTCGGGATCTCCGGGCTCGTCGCCATCGTGCTGGTGGCCGTCGTCCTGGCGGTTCCCCGCCGCTCCTGGAGGTTCTTCGGGCTCTTCGTCACCGTGGTCCACGAACTCGGTCACGCGGCGGCGGCCCTCCTGACGCTCCAACGCGTCACCGGGATCACGCTCCGGCTCGATCATTCCGGCACGACCACGAGCCTCGGACGCCACGGCTGGCGCTCCGCCTTCACGACCTTCTGGGGCTACCCGGTGCCCGCCGTCGTCGGAGCGGTGCTCGTCCGGAGTGCCGCGTACGGCTGGGCCTCGGCGGCACTGTCCGTCGGGGCCCTCGTCCTGGTGGCCGCGCTGGTGCTGATCCGGAATCTGCAGGGCGTCCTGATTCTCGGAACCAGCGCCGTCGTGTCGCTTTCTCTCGTCTGGTTCGGGGGAGCCGCATGGGCCGGGTATGCCTGCCTCGTCCTCGGCCTCGCGCTGCTGGTCGGCTCCTGCCGGGACTGGTCCAGGGTCGTACGGGTCCATGCACGACGGCGGGACCTGGCGTCGTCGGACGCGTACCTGCTGCGGGGGACCACCCGCGTTCCGTCAGCGGTCTGGCTGGGGATGTTCGCCCTGGTCATCGGCGCGGGACTGGCCCTGTCCGTCGGACCACTGGCGCTGATCGCCGGAATCGACGCCGGGGTCCGGTGACGGCTCAGTCCTTTTGGCGCCGCGTGTGGCCCGAGCTGTAGGGCGCGCCCTGCTGCCGGCACAGGTCGTCGAACAGCTCGTTGACCGCTTGCGAGATACAGTGTAAGAAGCGACGGAGCCCGCTGTGCGGGCCGTTCGTCCGAGCGAGATCGAAGCCCCGGGGAGCCCTGTCAGATGCGATACCCAGGGTGAAGTCGTGTTAGAGTCTTTCTCGTTGCTTTCGCCGGTCTCGGCGGCGGAAAACCACCCGCGCGGGTGGCGGAATGGCAGACGCGCTAGCTTGAGGTGCTAGTCCTCTTATTGAGGGTGGGGGTTCAAGTCCCCCTCCGCGCACAGTAAAGGCCCTAGTCAGGGGGATCTGGCTGGGGCCTTGGTTGTTTCCCAAGGTGTCCGTCCCCCTCGGGCAGCCACTCTCGGTAGGCTGGGGAGGCAACCGCTACCCAGGAGGACCACATGGGCATCACACCCGAAGATGAAGTCGTCAGGATCTGCCAGGAACTGATCCGGTTCGATACCTCGAACTTCGGGGACAACGTGGGACCGGGGGAGCGGCAGGCCGCCGAGTACACGGCGGGCCTCATCGAGGAAGTGGGGCTCTCCGCCCAGCTGTTCGAGGCAGCACCCGGCCGCACCTCCGTCATCGCCCGCATGGAAGGCTCTGATCCTTCCCTGCCCGCCCTCGTGGTGCACGGCCACCTCGACGTCGTCCCGGCGCAGAAGGAGGACTGGACGGTCGATCCCTTCGGCGGCGAGGAGAAGGACGGTCTGATCTGGGGCCGCGGCGCCGTGGACATGAAGGACATGGACGCCATGATCCTGTCCGTCCTCCGCTCCATGCAGCGCGACGGCGTGAAGCCGCAGCGCGACCTCATCTTCGGCTTCTTCGCAGACGAGGAGGCCGGCGGCTCCTACGGGGCGTCCTGGCTGGTGGACAACAAACCGGAGGTCTTCGAGGGCGCCACGGAGGCGATCTCCGAGGTCGGCGGGTTCTCCGCGACCATCGGCGGACAGCGCACCTACCTGCTGCAGACGGCGGAGAAGGGCATCTCCTGGCTGCGACTCGTGGCGCACGGTCGCGCCGGCCACGGCTCCCAGATCAATACGGACAACGCCGTCACCGCCCTTGCCCGAGCCGTCACCCGTATCGGCGACTACAGCTGGCCCATCGAACTGACCCCCACCACGCGGCAGTTCCTGGACGGCGTCACCGAGCTGACCGGCGTCGAGTTCGACCCCGACAACCCCGATGTACTGCTGAGGGAACTCGGCACCGTGGCCCGCTTCGTCGGGGCGACGCTGCAGAACACCGCCAATCCGACCCTGCTCAAGAGCGGCTACAAGCACAACGTCATCCCGGGGACCGCCGAGGCCCTCATCGACGTGCGGACGCTGCCGGGCCAGCAGGATCAGGTCCTGGAGATCATCCGCGGCCTGGCCGGCGAGGGCGTGGACGTGACCTACGAGCACAAGGACACGTCGCTCGAGGTGCCCTTCGCCGGCAACCTCGTCGACTCGATGATCGACGCCCTGCACGCCGAGGATCCCGGTGCCAGGGTCCTGCCCTACACGCTGTCCGGTGGCACGGACAACAAGTCGCTCAGCCGGCTCGGTATCACGGGTTACGGGTTCGCGCCCCTGCAGCTGCCTGATGAGCTCGACTTCACGGGTATGTTCCACGGCGTCGACGAGCGCGTCCCGACGGACTCGCTGCGCTTCGGCGCCAAGGTCCTGGCCCGCCTGCTGACCTCGTACTGAGGACGGCGCACGGCATGACGACGACGGCGTCCGACGCGATGCTCCTGCTGCCGGACGGGATGCTCGAGCGTTTCCGGCGCAGGGCCGCGGGCTACGACGCCGCCAACACCTTCTTCTCGGAGGATTTCGAGGAACTCCGAGCGTCGGGCTATCTCCGCCTCCTCGCAGAGACCCCGCCGGGCGACGGCGGCGGCATGACCCGGGCGGCCGTAGCACAGCGACGACTGGCTGCCGCCGCTCCCGCCACCGCCCTGGGCATCAACATGCACCTGGTATGGACGGCTGTCGCGGGCCTCCTCGAGGACCGCGGCGACGCCTCCCTGCGATTCATTCTCGACGACGCCGCCCGGGGCGAGGTCTTCGCCTTCGGGGTCTCCGAGCCGGGCAATGACGCCGTCCTCTTCGATTCACTGACCCGCGTCGAACACCTGCCCGACGGCCGCTTCAGCTACACCGGCACGAAGGTCTTCACGAGTCTCTCCCCGGTCTGGACGCGCCTGGGGATCTTCGGCAAGCTCGCGGGGCAGGGCGGGGGCGATGACGTGATCCTTCATGCCTTCGTCCCCCGCGGCGCCCCGGGGGTGGAGACGGTCGAGGACTGGGACCCGCTTGGCATGCGTGCCACGCAGTCCCGGACGACGCGGCTCTCGGGTGTGGCCGTCCCGCCCGACGCCGTCTTCCGACGCACGCCCGTCGGTCCGAATGCGGACCTGCTGGTCTTCGGGATCTTCGCGGCATTCGAGAGCCTGATCGCCTCGGTCTACCTCGGTATCGCGGACCGCGCCCTCGAACTCGCCGCGCAGGCCCTCAGACGCCGTCAAAGCCATGTCGCGGGCCGGCCGCTGTCTGACGACCCCGTGCTGAGGAACCTTCTGGCGGGAGCCGGCATGACGAGGACGGGAGCGGAGGCGGAACTCCGCGGGGTGGTGCAGGACCTCGACCCACGCGTCGACGACGGCTCCCGGTGGTTCGCGCGGCTCGTGACGCTCAAGACGCATGCGGTCGACGCCGCGGTCGCCGCGACCAGCGCCGCCCTCCATGTCGGAGGCGGGTCCGGTTTCTCGGCGTCGTCCGAAGCGGTGCGCCTGCATCGTGACGCCCTGGCAGGCCAGTTCCATCCGTCGACGGAGGAGTCGGCCCGGTCGACCGTCGCCACGTCGCTGCTCGGTCCGCCCTTTTCCTGAGGCGGACGGACGGCCGCAGCGTCGAGCGGTTCGGGCTACGCCGTGCGCGCGACGCGCAGCACCTTCCGCCTCAGCCAGTACCGCCTGCTGCCGCCCATGTAGATGCAGCTGCGCTCGAGTTCCCACTTGCCGTATTCGGCGTGCTCGGTGACGAGTTTCCGCGCCGCCGGCAGTGGTTCACCGGCGTTGACGGTGAGCACCAGGTACTCGTATTGCCGTCCGTAATCGCGCTCCCGGACGGCAGTCGCGTTCAGAAAATGTTCTCGCATATCCCTCCAATTTCGATCACTTTACCGATAACGTCTAGGCCATGAGCATAGATCCGCGTGTCGCGCTCCAGTCCCTCGTGACGGCCCTAGAAGAGCATCTCGCAGCCTCGGCGTCACGGCGGCGGGAGGATGATCCGGCGGTCGAAGCAGCGTATCTCGGTATCGCTGATGCCTTCGAAGTCTATGAGGAAGCCCTGTACGACGCTTTCGGTGAGGTGACTCCGCTCGAGATCTACGATGACTCGGACGACGAGGACGAGGACGACGATCAGGAGGACGAGGACTACGCCTCGGACCTCGTGGAGGCCGAAGTAGAGCATTGACATTGGCCGCTCAGGAGCGGGCGGAGCAGAATCAGGAGATCTCCCAGGGGTCAGGTGACGAGCGCTGACACCTCGTCCAGGACTTCCGCGATCGGTCTGGTCACTGGTGCGCCGCTGGCCTGCAGGATCTCCTTGAGTTGCTGTGGCGTCCGAGCGCCGACGATCGCGGAGGCCACACCCGGACGGTGCAGCAGCCAGCGGAGCGCGAGTTCGTGCGGCGGTAGGTCCAGTCCCCGGGACGCCGTGTAGAGAGCCTCGGTGATCCGCTGGGGCTTCCCCGACAGATAGGGCTCCACATAGGGCGCCCAGACATCGGAAGCACCACGCGACTCCGAGGGGATTCTGCCGCGGTACTTCCCGGTCAGCACGCCACGGCCCAGCGATCCCCAGGCCAGGATGGCGGCACCGAAGGCCTCCACCGCCGGCAGCACATCGCGTTCGACGCCCCGGTTCACGAGGGAGTACTCGACGTCGTTCACCAGGAGCGGGAACGACGCGGTCGCAGCGGCGCGTGCGAACTCCCACCCCGAGTAGTTGGAGACCCCGACGTAGCGCGCGCGACCGGTCACGTAGGCGCCTTCGAGCGCACTCAGGGTCTCCTCCAGCGGGACGGCGGGATCGGGGGAGGGGGCGAGCCACACGTCGACGTGGTCCGTGCTGAGGAGTGACAGGGACGCGTCCAGCGAGTCGAGCAGTCCACGGCGCGACCCGTCGAGGCGGCGGCTGCCCGCGCGGGTCATGCCGCCCTGCACCACGAGGACGAGCTCCGAGCGGGCGACGGTGTCGCCGATGAACTCTCCGAGCATCGCTTCCGCCCGGCCCTCACCGTACCGTGCCGCGGTCTCGACGAGCGTGCCTCCGGCGTCGGCGAAGATGCGGAGCTGCTCACGCGCAGCCTCCTCGTTGACTTCCTGGCCCCAGTTCATGGTGCCGAGCCCCAGAGCCGAGACGGTCAGACCGCTCGCTCCCACGTTTCGCCGTTGCATACGTCAAGCCTAAAGCCTGTCCTCAGCTGCATGGCTTAGGGTCATAAGCGTGAATTGGATAGAAGCAGTCATCCTGGGGTTCGTGCAGGGCCTCACCGAGTTCCTCCCCATTTCATCGAGCGCACACCTGCGCATCGTGGGGGAATTCCTGCCGAACGCCCAGGACCCGGGGGCGGCGTTCACCGCCATCACGCAACTGGGTACGGAGACCGCCGTCGTCGTGTTCTTCTGGCGGGACATCGTGCGGATCATCAAGGCGTGGTTCGGCGCACTGGGGGGGAAGGTCCCGCGGAACGACCCAGATGTCCGCATGGGTTGGCTGGTGATCATCGGCAGCGTGCCGATCGTCCTGCTCGGGCTCCTCTTCCAGAACCAGATCGAGAGCACCTTCAGGAGCCTGTGGATCGTCGCCACGACGCTGATCGTCTTCGGGCTGATCCTCGGGGTCGCCGACCACGTGGGACGACAGACACGGGACCTCCAGAGCCTGACCTACCGGCACGGCATCCTGTTCGGACTCGCGCAGGCGCTGGCCCTCGTCCCGGGCGTGTCGCGCTCCGGCGGCACCATCACGGCCGGCCTGCTCATGGGGTACACCCGTGAGGCAGCGGCCCGGTACTCGTTCCTCCTCGCCATCCCGGCGGTGTTCGGGAGCGGCGTGTTCCAGCTCGTGAAGAGCTACGACGAGACCGGGCCCTATGGACTGCCCGAGACGGCCCTGGCCACTGTGGTGGCCTTCGTGGTCGGCTTCGCGATCATCGGCTGGTTCCTCAGGTTCGTCACGACGCGCGGCTACGGGCTCTTCGTCTGGTACCGCATCCTGCTCGGCCTCGCGCTCTACGTGCTCCTCGGGTTCGGCGTCATCAGCGCCTGACGCCGAGCCGTAAGGTGGAACGTGTGATTGCGTGGAATTCGACTCCTGTCCCAGAACTCGACGGCACCCTGTCGGGCATGCAGCTGTTCGACACCGCAAGGCAGCAGTCGGTCCCGCTCGAGGACCATCCGGAGCACAGCCTCTACGTCTGCGGCATCACCCCGTACGACGCCACACACATCGGCCACGCCTCGACCTACGTCGCCTTCGACCTCCTGAACCGCGCCTGGCGTGACGCCGGATCGATGGTGCGCTACGTGCAGAACGTCACCGATGTCGACGATCCGCTCCTCGAACGTGCGACGGCGACCGGTGTGGATTGGCAGGACCTCGCCGCCGACCAGATAGCGCTGTTCCGGGCGGACATGGAGGCATTGAACGTCCTGCCGCCCGACCATTACATCGGCGCGGTCGAGGCCGTCGACTGGATCGTCCCGGTGGTCGAGGAACTGGTCCGGCGGAACCTCGCCTACCCCGTCCCGGGCGACGAGGGCGAGCCCGACGGCGACATCTACTTCTCTCTCGATGCTGCGGCGTCGCTCGCCGAGGATGACACTGCACGCTGGTTCCTCGGCCAGGTGTCGCATCTCGACGTCGACGCGATGCTCGTGTTGTCCGCGGAACGCGGCGGTGACCCGCAGCGGCCACACAAGCGCAACGCACTCGATCCACTCCTCTGGCGCAGTGCACGGGCAGGGGAACCGAGGTGGTCGGGCGGCGAGCTGGGCGACGGTCGACCGGGTTGGCACATCGAATGCGCCGTGATCGCCCAGCGCTACCTCCCGGCGCCCTTCACGGTGCAGGCGGGCGGGTCCGACCTCGTCTTCCCCCACCACGAGATGAGTGCTGCCCATGCCTGGGCAGCGAGCGGCACGCCGCTGGCGCAGCACTACGCGCACGCTGGGATGGTCGGCCTCGACGGCGAGAAGATGAGCAAGTCCCGGGGGAACCTCGTCCTGGTGTCAGGGCTCCGCCTCGCGGGCGTCGATCCCGCGGCGATCCGGCTCGCGATTCTCGCCCATCACTACCGCTCGGACTGGTCCTGGAACGACGAAGTCCTGCAGGACGCCGTCGAGCGCCTCGCGGCGTGGCGCCACGCCGCCGAGTCAGCCACGGAGGAGGACGCCGCAGCGGTGTGTGAGCGGATCCGTGGTCACCTCGCGAACGACCTCGACGCACCCTCCGCTCTCGCTGCCGTCGACGCGTGTGCAGCAGGGGCGGTGCCCGGGAACGGCACCGGACGGCAGGGACTGGTGGACGTGCTCGATGCCCTGCTCGGCGTCCGTCTCTGAACTGTCTGCGGTTTGCCGTCGTCAGGGACAGGCAGCCCGGCTCCGATGACCTGACGGCGTCCGGCGACTACTGCTCGCGCCGGCGCTTCTTCAGGTAGCGCTCGAACTCGCGGGCTATGGATTCACCACTGGCTTCGGGGAGGTCCACCGTGTCCTTGGCCTCCTCGAGCTGGCGCACGTAGGCGGCGACCTCCGGATCCTCGGTGGCGAGCTCGTCGACCCCGCGTTCCCAGGCCTCCGACTCCTCGGTCAGCACGTGGGTGTCCACGGTGATCTGCAGGATCTCCTCGAGCTTGTTGAGGAGGGCGAGCTGCGCCTTGGGGGACGGTGACTGGCCCACGTAGTGCGGCACGGCAGCCCAGAGGGACATCGTCGGGATGTCCGCGAGCAGGCCCATCTCTGCGAGCACACCGACGATGCCGATCGGTCCCTCGTAGGTCGAGGGCTCGACGTCGAGGCTCTCGCGGACGACGTCGTCGTCGGAGGTGACCGTCACGGGGATCGGTCGTGAGTGGGGCACGTCGGCCAGGAGCGCGCCGACCAGCACGATGCAGTCGACACTCAGTTCCTTGGCCAGGGCGACGAGTTCCGCCGTGTAGGCGCGCCACTTGTAGGAGGGCTCGACGCCGTTCACCAGGATGAGGTCGACATTCGAGTGCGGGACGACGGCCTTGCTGATGCGGGTATTGGGCCATTTGATCCGGCGCTGGCCGGACGAGTTCCGTTTGATCATCGGGCGGGTGAATTGGAAGTCGTAGAACTCGTCCGCGTCGATCGTGGAGATTCGCTCACTGCCGAAGAACCGACCCATGTACTTCAGGGCGTCGCTGGCGGCCTCGCCGGCGTCGTTCCAGCCCTCGAAGGCCGCGAGCATGATCGTGATGCGCCGCTCTGGCTCACCGGCGTCCTGGAAAAGGTCCTGCACGCCGCTCGGCTGGTTTTCTTCGAAGCTGTCCACGTTCTCACCCTAAACCCGCCAACCAGCCATGTCAGGCGAGGTTCCGGCGCTACGCGGAGAGCTGACGCGCGGCCCTGTCAAGAGGCCACCGTAGACTTGGAAGCATGACCAACCACCCCACCGGCAGCGTCCAGACCCGTGCCCACATCGAGATCGACGGCGTCCCGTCCATCCGGCGCGGGAACCTCCGTGGACTGCAGGGCGTGCTGTGGGACATGGATGGAACGATCGTCGACACGGAACCATACTGGATCACGGCGGAGAAGGAACTCGTGGAGTCCTTCGGCGGGACCTGGACCACCGAGCAGGCCACCACCCTCGTGGGACAGGCCCTCGAATATTCCGCAGGCGAGCTCCAGCAGGCCGGCGTGGGGCTCGACATCCGCAGCATCATCGAGCACCTCACCGAGCGCGTCGCCGGCGACGTCCGCGCAGCAGCGCCATGGCGCCCGGGAGCGCGGGAGCTGCTGGCGGCGCTGCGCGAGGAAGGGATCCCGTGCGCCATGGTGACGATGTCCGAGACCCTCCTCGCCGGCGCGGTCGCCGCGCAGCTACCGGAGGGCACGTTCTCGCACCTCGTGACGGGCGACCGCGTGAGTGCCGGCAAACCGGATCCGGAGGCCTACCAGCTGGGCTTCGACCTGCTCGCCGCCGACTATCCGGGACTGAGCAAGGACCGCGTCGTCGCCGTGGAGGACTCCCTGCCGGGCGTGACCTCGGCCCTCGCCGCCGGCCTCGTCACGCTCGCGGTTCCGCACTTCGTCCCGCTGCCGCCCGATGACCGCCGTACCGACTGGGAGACGCTCCAAGGGCGAACGCCGGCCGATCTCGCGTCCCTTCTCCTCCCCGCGCGAGGCGCCGAGTTCCACGTCCACAGCGGGCGTGGCGCGTGAGCGGCGCCCAGGACGCCACCCGGACGGAACCGAGCCCGGGGTTGTCGCTCGGGCGCATCGCCGGAATCCCCATCGTTCTGGCGCGGTCCTGGTTCCTCATCACGGTGTTCGTCGTCGTCGTGTTCGGACCGCGCGTCACCAACGCCTTCCCGGAGATCGGCGCGGGTGCCTACGCCGTCGCGCTCGGGTACGCACTTCTCCTCGCCGCGTCCGTGCTCATCCACGAACTCTCCCACGCCCTGACGGCCCGGACCTTCGGCTGGCCCACCACGCGCATCGTGCTCAACCTCTGGGGCGGCCACACACAGTTCGCCAGCTTCAACGCATCCCCCGGACGGTCCCTGCTCGTCGCCCTCGCCGGGCCCGCTGCCAACTTCGTGCTCGCCGGCCTCGGCTGGGGCATCCTGCAGGCCATGACGCCGGGCTCCGTCGCCTACCTCCTCACGACCATCCTCATCTGGGCCAACATTCTCGTTGCCGTGTTCAACGTGCTGCCGGGCCTGCCGCTCGACGGCGGCCGCCTCGTCGAGAGTGCGGTCTGGAAGGCCACGGGCAGCCAGGAGAAGGGCACCGTGGCCGCGGGCTGGGCGGGGCGGATCATCGTCATCGTGCTGCTCGGCGTCGTCGTCGGGCTCCCGCTCGTCCAGGGCCGCGGTCCCGACCTGACGGTCATCCTCATCGCCGTCGTCATGGGTGCCTTCCTGTGGATGGGTGCGACGGCGGCGATCGAGAACGCGCGGATGCGGCTGCGCCTGTCGGCGATCAGTGCCGGGCGGCTTCAGCAGCGCGCCCTCATGCTGCAGGCCGGCACCACCGTGCTCGCCGCCCGACACCTCCTCCGCGAGAATCCGGGCGCCGCCGTCGTGCTGACCGGGACCTCCGGAGTACCGGAGGCCGTGGTCGATGAAGCCGCGCTGCTCGCCGTACCGGAGGACGTCGCGGGCTCGACGCCGGTCGACGCGACGGTACGACGCCTCGCCGCGGGCGCATCCGTCCCGGAGTGGGCCGAGGGGCAGGAACTCCTGCAACTCCTCGCTCGCCTCGAGGGCAACGAGTACGCCGTCGTCAACCGCCAGGGCAACGTGACCGGATTGCTCCACCAGCGGACGGTCGTGCAGGCCATCACCGGCAAAGGAACGCCCGGGTCCTGACCGGACCGATCCCCTCCACCGATTGACCCGTTGCCCGCTGGCACATGCACTGCCACATGCACTGCCACATGCACTGCCACATGCACTGCCACATGCACTGCCACATTCATGCCGGTTCTACCGGCCCAGGCCGAAGGACCACCCATGAGCACCACTCCGACCGAACCCGACGAGTCCCCGAGTCCCCACGGCGCCGCCGCCCGACGTGGACCGTTCCGCCCGGGCGAGCGCGTTCAGCTGACGGATGAGAAGGGGCGGATGAACACCATCACCCTGACGCAGGGCGGCGCATTCCACACCCACAGGGGTTTCCTCCAGCACGACGCCCTCATCGGTGCCCTCGAGGGGACCATCCTCGCGAACACCTCCGGGCAGCTGTACCAGGCCCTCCGGCCGCTGCTGTCGGATTTCGTGCTGTCCATGCCGCGCGGAGCGGCGGTCGTCTACCCCAAGGACGCTGGGCAGATCGTGACGATGGCGGACATCTATCCGGGAGCCCGCGTGGTCGAGGCCGGCGTCGGTTCGGGAGCGCTGTCCATCTCGCTCCTGCGGGCCGTCGGTGACTCCGGCTACCTGCACTCGTTCGAGCGCCGCGAGGAGTTCGCCGACATCGCGCGCGGCAACGTGGAGACGATCTTCGGCGGTCCTCATCCGGCATGGCAGATCACGCTCGGCGACTTCCAGGAGCAGGTGGTGGAGCACGAGGGGCACGGTTCCGTGGACCGCGTGGTCCTGGACATGCTCGCGCCCTGGGAATGCCTCGACGCCGTCGCCACCGTCCTCGCCGCCGGTGGCGTCTGGATCAGCTACGTCGCCACCGTCACCCAGCTCTCCCGCACGGCCGAAGCCATCCGCGCCGACGGGCGCTTCACCGAGCCCGAGGCATGGGAATCGATGGTGCGCGGCTGGCACCTCGAAGGCCTCGCCGTCCGGCCCGACCACCGCATGGTCGCCCACACCGGTTTCCTGCTCACCACCCGCAGGCTGGCCGGCGGAGCCGTTGGGTTCACCCCGAAGCGCAGGCCGTCGAAGACCGGCTTCAGTGAGGAGGACCTCAACGCCTGGACCCCTCAGGCCGTGGGCGAGCGTGAGGTCTCCGACAAGCGTCTCCGGCGCGTGGCGCGGGATGCCGCATCGACGATCCAGCGCGGGTCGCTTCCTCCCGAGGAGGCGCAGGCCCGCCGCGACGCCATCGCGGACGGCGGCACGGTGGAGTAGGCGGATCGCCGTCCGCGCTGGGAACGACGTCGGGGGGAAAGGACCGCGGGTGTCATGCGTCGACACCGGACACCGCGGGCTGACGTCTGCGCTAAGGTCGAAAGACAGCTGAAGGAAAGAACCCGAGGTGGCGAACCGAAATGCCGGAATCCGAAGACAACTCTCCTACCGCTGACCGGCGGGGTCCGACCCAACCCGCCGTCGACGACTCCGTCGCGCAGCGCCAGCTCAACGTCCTGCGGGACAAGCTGCGTCACATCGACCGCCAGTTGGCTGCCGCCACGCAGAACAACGGCAAGCTCGTCTCAGCGCTGGAATCGGCGCGGACGGAGATCGTCCGGCTGAAGGCAGCCCTCGAGAAGGAGGGCGCAGCTCCCTTCAGCTTCGCCACCGTGATGCAGGTGAATCCGAAGCGGCCGTCCGAGCCGGGGACCACCACCGAAGCGACGGTGCAGGATACGGCCGACATCCTCCAGTCGGGGCGCAAGCTGCGCGTCACCGTCAGTCCGCTCATCAATGTGCGCCAGCTCGCTCCGGGTCAGGAAGTGCTCCTCAACGAATCCCTCACGATCGTCGCGGCGCTCGGGTACGAGCGCGCCGGGGAGATCGTGACCGTCAAGGAACTCTTGGGCACGGACCGCGCCCTGGTCGTCGGACGAACCGACGACGAGCGCGTGATCAAGCTCGGCGGACCATTGCAGGCCGAGAAGATCCGCGTGGGCGAAGCCCTCGCCGTCGACACGAAGTCCGGCTACGGCCTGGAGAAAGTCCCCCGGAGCGAGGTGGAGAACCTCGTGCTCGAGGAGGTCCCCGACATCGCGTACGGGGACATCGGTGGCCTCGGCCCGCAGATCGAGCAGATCCGCGACGCCGTCGAACTGCCGTTCCTGCACCCCGACCTCTACCGCGAGCACGGACTCAAGCCGCCGAAGGGCATTCTGCTCTACGGTCCTCCCGGCTGCGGGAAGACCCTCATCGCGAAGGCCGTCGCGAACTCCCTCGCCGCGCGCGCCGCGGAGCGCGCCGGACTGGAGCAGATCCGCAGCTACTTCCTGAACATCAAGGGACCGGAGCTGTTGGACAAGTACGTCGGCGAGACCGAGCGCCACATCAGGCTCATCTTCGCCAGGGCCCGTGAGAAGGCGTCGGACGGCAGCCCCGTCGTCGTGTTCTTCGACGAGATGGACTCGCTGTTCCGCACGCGCGGCACCGGTGTGTCCTCGGACGTCGAAACGACCATCGTGCCGCAGCTGCTCAGCGAGATCGACGGCGTCGAGAAGCTCGAGAACGTGATCGTCATCGGAGCATCGAACCGCGAGGACATGATCGATCCAGCCATCCTGCGGCCCGGCAGGCTCGACGTGAAGATCAAGATCCAGCGGCCCGACGCCGAGGGGGCCGCCGAGATCTTCGCGAAGTACATCACGCCGGGCCTGCCGCTGCACGCGGACGACCTCGCCGAGAACGGCGACGACGCCCACGCCACCGTCTCGGAGATGATCCGCCGCACCGTCGAGCAGATGTACTCGACGGACAAGTCGAACGAGTACCTCGAGGTCACCTACGCCAACGGGGACACCGAGATGCTGTACTTCAAGGACTTCAACTCCGGCGCGGTCATCCAGAACGTCGTCGACCGCGCGAAGAAGTACGCCATCAAGGACCTCCTGCTCGACGGCAGCAAGGGCCTACGTATCGAACACCTGATGCGGGCGGTGGTGGACGAATTCCGCGAGCACGAGGACATGCCGAACACCACGAACCCGGACGATTGGGCCCGCATCTCCGGCAAGAAGGGCGAGCGCATCACGTACATCCGGACCATCGTGCAGGGCAAGGCCGGCCAGGAGCCGGGCAAGTCGATCGAGACAACGGCGAACACGGGTCAATATCTGTGATCGACACGGGTGGACGAAGCACTGGACACCGGGGAGGTTCGCCGGCCATCGGTGAGGGCATATCCGTCCACCGGGTCATGGGGACGGAGACGGAGTACGGCATCATCGCGCCCTCGCTACCGTCGGCGAACCCCACCCTGCTGTCCTCGCAGGTAGTGAATGCCTACGCCGCGACCCTGCGCGAGGGGC
>JAABUN010004500.1_pt1 | contig 18872 bp, 22 predicted proteins | sample 5559311 | NCBI WGS metagenome assembly JAABUN01 (sample SAMN10711877, study PRJNA513370) | rock metagenome | isolation source: Antarctica rocks | place: Antarctica: Victoria Land, Siegfried Peak sud | reverse complement strand
CGGGTGCGAACTGTTACCGTTCGTGCTCTGGACCGGGGCGCTATCCATCGGCGGCGTGCTTCTCGCGGCGCGCGCGCTTGAGCATCTGGAACACGGCGGACGGGGTGATGTTCATGTGCCGGGCTATCTGGCAATTGTTCAGCCCCTGGTGGGAAAGAGCCACGATACGCGCGCGGCGGGCGGCCCGGCCCAACACCGCGACCGGCAGGTCCGGGTCCACGGCCAGCCCAGCCACCGGATCGGGAGAGTCTGGCGACGCTTTACACAAGTCTGCTCGGATCTTGTTCACCCGCCAGATGCTCAGGTTTAACGCGGCCGCGATTGCCTTGCTCGACCAGCCCGTGCGCACGAGTTGCCCGATCCGCTGCGAGCGCGCGATGTGCTCACTCACGACAGGGCGACGCAGCCACCGGGAGATGGTGCTGTGGGCCGTGCCCAGTTCGGCCGCGATCTGCTCGTGCGTCTTTCCTTCGGCGCGCAGGGCGTGGGCACGTTCGCGCAGCGCCTCCCAATAGGCATGATCGTGTTGGTGCTGTCGGCGCTTTTGGGCCGCTTTTTGGGCCGCCCGGTTCGGCTCGTTCACCGGCTCGCCTCAGCCTGCCGACGCGCCCAACGTCCGATAATGCAGAACCTTTCGCGTTTTCCACGCTCCGCCCCGGCGCGGCCTGTAACATCCGCCTGTTCTGGGGTTTTGGAACGGGTTTTGGTATGTTTCACGGATGTTTTCACCGAGTCTCGTCTTCCAGCGCGTATTCGACCGCCTGCTCCAGCGTCATGGCCCGGCCCGCCGCCCACGCGCTGTCGAAGCCTTCCTCGCCGAGGGTGGTGCGCAGGGCGGCAAGGCTGCCCTCAACCTCCTCGTGGCCTTTGGACGACAGAGGCGCGCCGAGGGCCGCGCGCAGCGCGTTGGAGGCGCCATACAACCGCGCCGCTCTGTGCGGCTGCTCCTGCGCCCTGGCAAGCGCGGCAAAGGCTTCCAGCGCATAGGCCGTGAGGCGCTTCTCACCCAACGCCTGGCACAGCCTCAGGCACTCGGCAAGGCAGGACCGGGACGCGGCGTAGTCGCTCTGCTTGCAGGCTAACTGCCCCAGGTTGACGAGCGCTATGGCCATGCCTTTTTTGTCGCCTAACTCCCGCTGTAGTGCCAAGCCCTCTTCATAAAGGGAACGCGCAGAAGAATAGTCGCCTTGCTCGTATGCCCCACTCCCCAGGTTGCCCAGCGAGCCAGCCATGCCTTGCTTGTCGCCTATCTCCCGCTGTAGTGCCAGGCTTTCCTCGTAAAGGGAACACGCAGAAGCGTAGTCGCGTTGGCTGGATGCCACACTCCCCAGGTTCGTGAGCGACATGGCCATGCCTTGCTTGTCGCCTGTCTCCCTCCGGGTTGCGAGGCTCTCCTGATGAAGCGCCCGTGCCGAAGCATCGTCGCCCTGGCTGTATGCCACAATCCCCAGGTTCATGAGTGACATGGCCATGCCGTGCTTGTCGCCTATCTCCCGCTGTAGTGCCAGGCTTTCCTCATTAAGCGCCCGTGCCGAAGCATAGTCGCCCTGGTTGATTGCCACACTCCCCAGGTTGCTCAGCGAGGCAGCCATGCCTCTCTTGTCGCCTATCTCCCGCTGTAGTGCCAGGCTTTCCTCGTAAAGGGACCGCGCCGAAGCGTAGTCGCCTTGGTTGGATGCCACATTCCCCAGGTTGTTGAGCGAGACAGCCATGCCTCTCTTGTCGCCTAACTCCGCAAAGATTGCCAGGCTTTCCTCGTCCAGGGAACGCGCCGAAGCATAGTCGCCCTGCATCCGGGCGAGATTGCCCGCTCCGTTGAGCGCGTCCGCCCGCGCCTTTGTCCGCCCTTGCGTGCTGGGACGGGACAAAGCCGCCGCAGACCACTGCCGCCCTTCACTCAGGTGTCCGCGCGTCTGCCAGAACAGGGACAAGGCTCCTGCCAGGCGCAGCCCCGCCTCCGCGCTATCCTCGTCCTCGTCTTCCAGGCACCGCTCCAGCACGGCCCGCAGGTTGTCGTGCTCCGTCTCCAGTTTGTCGAGCCACCGGCCCTGCTCCGGCCCTTGCAGTTTGGGCTTGGCCTCTTGGGCAAGCGCGAGGAAGTAGTCGCGGTGGCGCGTGCGGCCTGCTTCCCCGGTACCGCTCTCCATCAATTGGTCACGGCTGTACTGACGCACGGTTTCCAGCAGGCGATAGCGGCCCTGCCCGCTCTCATCTTCCTCGTAAACGACCAGGTTCTTGTCCACCAGGTGAATCAACAGGTCGGGAACCTGCCCGGCTTCCAGCACGATGGGCATGACGGGCTGCGGCGCAGCAGCCTGCGGGAGCGGGGTCGGCGATGGTGCCGCAGCGAGGGCAACCGGCACGGCGACGGAGGCGGCGTTCAGGAACTCGCCGCAGTGCCTGCACTTGAGCGCGCCTGCCTTGATGGTTTCCAGGCAGAAGGGGCATTCTTTCGTGTCGCTCATCGTGTTGCTGCTGTCTCGCCCCCCTTGACAGCCGCCGCCTTGCTCTGGCGGCGCGCTCGCGCAAGCATCTGGCACACGGACGAAGGCGTCACGCCGATCTGCCGCGCGATCTGGCTGTTGTTCAGCCCTGCCTCGGAAAGCGCCACGATGCGCGCGCCGCGCGGCTCGGTCCAACACGTCCAGCGGCGCGGCGGCAGGGGCCTCGCCTTTGTGCCCGTGCGCGAACATTTCGGCGTGTCGTTCGGAAAGGACAGCGGCGCGCGGGACAGCACTGGCGGCGAGTGATAACGAACAAGGCTCGGCGGAACACTCCCGCCGGGTCTTGACCTGGTTGACAAAGAAAACCGCTCCCCAGTATCGGCTACGGCCGGGTGATTCGTATCCAGTTGCCAGACACATCCTGGCGGGCTATGTCTCCGACCCCGCCGCGCCCGCTCAGGCCAACAAATGTCTGCTGCCCCGACGCACTGAGCCGATACAGATCGCCCGCTTGGCCCCCGTAGCGAAGATCGCCCCATCGGTAGGCCGTACCGCCCGCCCGCCCACGTGAGCCAGCGTGAAGGCCGGTAGCGGAGCGAAAACAGCCCGTGTCAGCCCAGCGGCGCGGTCCAGACGGAGCGGCCGAAGGTGCCAAGAAAGATGTTCGCCCCGCCCAATCTGTCGATGACGAAACGAAGATCGCCGCAATGCGGGCGGCGCGGCAGCCCCAACGAGGCCCGCAGCCAGGTCTTCCCGTCGTCCCTGCTGAGATACACGGCATCGTCGGCGGCTACCATCAGCCCGTGCGTGATGCGGGTATTGGGGGCCGCGATTGCGACCATCCCATACAGGATCTCGTTCGGCAGCCCGGCGCCGGGGGTGGGTTTCCAGGCGTCGCCGTCGAGCCGCAAAACGTAGCCCTGCACGGCCGGAGTTCCCAGCGGCGGTGTCCCGTTCAACTTTGCTTCCGTGGCGCCCAGCAGCAAGGCAAACATTGCCGTGTCGCTGAACCCGACGATGCGCGTAAAGGCCCCGCCCTGCATCTTTGTCGATGGCGAGGGCTTAGGCAGGGAAACCTTTTGCTCAACGGCGCTGCCGGTCGCAACGTCCACCACGTACATCTTTCCGGCGCCGGTTCCGGCAAAGACCCGGTCGCCCAGGAACGAGCCCAGAGCGCTGATCGTTTGGCCCGCTGGAATCATGCCGATCAGTTCCCAGTGATAAGGCGGCACGCCTCCGGCGTCCGCGAAAATGCCGAACACGCTGTTGCTTTTATGCGGCGCCGCGACGGCAACGAGCAGTTGGCCGGCAGGATTGCGGTGCCCGGGTTGTACCACGGCTTCACCGATCTCCACCCTGAGACCCGCGGGATCGCCGGGCGCCGGGACGGTCAACGGGATAACGGCGGTCTGGACAGCCGGACCTAAAGGGGCGGTCGCTACGACCGGTCCGTCCAAGCCATTGTGAACATAGCCGCTTTTTGCAACGAATGCATTCCAGCCCCCGTCGCCGAAATCCACGTGCGCCCACGGCCCGGGTGTGGGTCTCAGTCTGCAGGATACGTTCCCGTTATCCTGAAGCCCTGCGGCGAGGAGTCCCGGGGGTGCGGCGGACGCATCCATCGTGCCGTAAAATTGCCGGATGAGCGTTGAATAACATTGCAGCGTCGGCAGGTTGCGGTTGTAGTCGCTCCGGAAGGGCTGGCCGGTCAGGCCAAGAAAGTCGTCCAAATTGATCCGCGCCACGCCGCCGTCACTGCCTACGAAAAGGTTGCCAATCGAGTCCGGCGTTTCCTTGGCAAAGTGCAGGGCGTGCAGGTCGGGATGAAGATGGGGGCCGCCATCGACGAGCCGCCAGCTCGTGCCGCTATCGAGAGTCAGGAACGGCCCCACGACCCAGCCGAGCGCGGCCATGCCCGGATTTGTCGGATGGGCGGAGATGCAGTTGTTCCAATCCTTGCCCTGCTCGCCGGCGAGCGGCTGAATCAGATCGAGCGGCCCCGCGCCGCCTGCTTTTTGCGCCGCGCAAAACGTCCAGTGCCGCCCGCCGTCTTTGGAGCGAAGCAGCGAATTCAGCCGCCCATCCGGCCAGGCGCACGCGGCGTAAAGCACCGTCGGGCGGATTTCACAGGACGACACCGACGACGTGCCGCAATTGTCAAAAAGCAACGCCGTTGCGTCCACGCCATCATCGAAGGCGACGGAAGGGCGCGTGAAGACGAGGTCGTCGGCGCTGTCCCATTGCCCGACCGCGAGCCCTCCGCCAGCAAAGCCCCCCGCAACCAGCGTGATGCTGCGGCGGTCTTCAAGATTGTCGCGGGATGGGTCCCTGCGCGTCGCAGCGACGGCGATGTCCCAAAAGCCCTGGCCGGCGGCGGGAATGCCGGCGATTTTGGCCTGCTTCCAAACATAAGGCGGGCGGGGCGGGTCGCCCGCATTGAACCGCGTCGGCGGGATCGTCGCCCAAAAGATGCCACCGGTGTCGCCGGCCCGCACCGCGGCGCAGGCGACAACGATCCGGCGCAGGTTGCGGATCACCACGATGCGCGTCACCCGCCCGGCGGTGATTGGCAACGCGGCGGTGACCGGACTCCATTCGAGCAGCGGCGCAAGCTTGGCCGAGTCCGTCTCCATGATTACAGGCGCCGATCCGCTTTCTTTTTTATAAGAGCGTTTTTGGGCGCTGTCGTAGGCAATCGTACATCCGGCGAACAGATGACGGGGACCGTCCGGACCAAGCGCCAAGCACTTCACGTCGGGATTGTCCCACGTGTCGCTGAGCTGCAGGGGATTGCTGTTGGCGTCAATCATCCAAACGCCGCCGCTCTCGGTCGCGACCACAATGGCGCTGCGGTCCTGTAGTTCGACGATGTCGTTCACGTGACCAGAGTGCCAGGCGTCCGCCCGTTCATCGATCTGGATACCGAAAAAGGTCGCTTGCGCCCACCGTACCGTCGGGTCGTCCGGCATGTTTCTGCTCCGTTTTCTTTTCCGTGAGAAATCTGTGCATTGCGCGCTCCCGCCCGTGGGGAGCCGCCCGCGAGGGTGGTTGCGGGCGGTGCTCGGGGCAAAGAAAGTTGACTGCCAGTGGCGGGCGCGGCGGGGAGCGTGGGACGTGCCACACGCGCGCAAGCGCTCGTCATCGAGACGATGAGACCGCTCCCGAGAGGTGCAGGTAGGACGAACCCTACATCACAGGGGGCGGGGGTTGGCCACCGGGCGCGGTGTGGCGGACACCAAGCAGGCACCGGGCCGGGCGGCTGCGTGATTATACGCCACCTTCCCGGTAAATGTACGACGATCACCCCATGTTGGGCGTGTGACTTTTCCGACCAACGAAAGGCCGGTGAAGGGGAGGGATGAGGGAGCTACCAGCCCGACTGTGAAAAAGGCAACGGCCCACGGCAAGCCGCGCGCCGCCGTCAACCCGTTCGAGGCTCCCTGCTTCATGGAAAGCCTCAACGAAGCCGAGTGCAACTTGATTCACGCCGTCCGAACGGGCGTCTGGCCCGCCTCGTGCTACGACGATCCCGACTTCATCGCCGACTGGCTTTTCCCGGACGGCGGCGGCACACTTGCCAGCCTCAAGCGCGAGCAGCGGCTTTACCTCGAAACCGAAGAGCGCATTTTTCTGGCACTCGAAGCCATCCTCGCCGGCCGCGCGCACCAGGCGGCTGCGACCACGCAGGAAACGAGCCGGATACGCAGCCGCTCCCGGCCGCACGAACAAGCGCGCGTGTCCCTGGTTACATCGCGCTCGTGCGGCTCCTCGCGCCAGTCGTTCCCGGTTTCCACGATCACGGGCGGCAGGTGCGGACAAGGACCGCCCGGCGGCGCGGCGTTCGTCGGAGCGAACGGAGGCGCGGCTGCGTTGTTCCTCTCGTGCGATGGCTACCTCGTGGTGCTGCCCCTGCTTTGCGGCGGCTCCGGCTTGAACGAATCATTAGGGCGACGCGCCACCTGTTCCGGCAAGCTCGAGTGGCGTGCCACCACTTGCCAGCGCCCGGCCCGATACACCCACGTGTCGGTGACCAGGAAATTGAGCGTTCCGCCCTTGGGTATCCACGGCATGGGCGGGTAGTCGCCGGTGAGAACGCACTGCACCACGGCGGCTTGCGGCAGTTGATGTACCGAGAGTACGCGCACCTCGTGCTTAGGGAACGACCGCTTGAGCGCAACGTCCAGCCACTGCCGCCTTGTCGCGGTCGGATCTTCAAGAGACGAGCCGACGCCGATGATGGTGAACTCCTTGGCAAGCATCTTTTCGAGCACAGCAACATCTTTGTCGGCGAGTGCGGTCATCCACTTGCGTTCCAACTCGCGAAAGCGTTCTTGCGGAGCGGTTTGAGACGCACCAGGCAGAGCGAGGAGTGTCGCCAGCAGCCCCAACGAAAACAGGGCGGCAACAACCGGAGTACGGATATTCATTCTTGTTCCTCCTCGTGAGCCGTGCGCACAAAGCCGTGCGGCCCAAACGGCCCAAACATCCGATGGTGAGGTGTCTGCCGTCGTGCGCGCGCACGACGTACCGTTGCTTTGAAAGGGTAGGCAGAGCGCGCGGGCAGGGGTTAGAGTGTACAGGCCGAACGCGCGAAAAAGTCTTGTCAGAGCCGGGCTTTTTTTTTATGTGCCGCAAGTGACGCCACTTTCGGGGCACAGCGGAGCGACTTTTGCGGCCTTCGCCCTTCGCGCGTGGAGGCCCGCAAAAGTCTCGCTGCACGCGAAACGGCGCTATGCTTTTGCTATGGATTTGTGCTACTTTCGCCCCCCTGTTTTGCCCCTGTTTTGCCCCTGTTTTGAGCGCGCTCAGTTCTCCGGCCAGCGCAGCCGGATCACCTCGTCAGCCTCGCTCGCTGGCCGCCCGTCTTCCGTGTAAACCACCCGGATGCTCAGCCGTGGCCGCCCGCACCAGCAAACGCGCGTGTCCGGTGCTTGTGCCCGCTCGCCGGCCTCGCTGCCCTCGGCAGGGAACGCCACCAGGGGCGGCAGGTGCGGACAGGTGCCCTGCGGCGGCGCGGCCGGCGCTTTCAAACGGTCAAGCCTACTTTTCAAGTTCACGGGGCGTTCAGCCCTTTGCGCTGTTCGTTCAGCAGCAGCACGCTCAGGCGTTCGTCGGCGCGCTGCATCGTGTCGGGCGTGGCCGGCGTGTTCGGCCGCTCGCCATGCACCCCGAGCACGCGCCGCAGCAGGTACAGGAGGTTTTCGCGGTTCCCAGCGCCGGCCAGGGCTTCGAGCCGCTTCAAGCGGGCATCACAGTTCATTGCGGCGGCAACGAGCCGCCCGCCCGTTCCCAGGCGTTCTGCCAAGCGGCCGCCAGGTGCGGCGGGCATTCCGCTTCCTGCCGGGTTTCGGGGCGATGCAGCCATTCGACCAGGCCGGTCAAGTCTTCGTCGCTGAGCAGGCGCAGGGCGGCGTCAAGGCGGGCATCGTGCCGTGCCTGCTGAGCCGCGCCGCTCGCCTCTTCGAGCCGGGCCAGGCGCCGGCCTAAAGTGCTGCTCCTGCTGCCCGGCGCTGTCATGGCGCGAACCGCCGGCCCGTCGTGTCCATTCCTGCGCTGCCTTCTTCCTGCTGCTGCTTCAGGAACCGCTCCATCTCTTCGACGCGCCCGGCCAGGTCCTCGACCTCGGCGCTCTTGTACGCCATCTCCAGGATCGTTGCCGCCGCCCGTATCTCGGCGCTCGCGTTGCCGCAGGTCAGGTTGCGCTTCAGCGTGTCCACGGCCGCGCCGGTTGCCTGCCGCAGTTGCATCGTCGCGGCCGACAGGACTTGCAGCCGGGCCGCCCGGTACGCCTCCTGAAAGGCAGGCTCCTGAAGCCAGCGGAACAGCGTCGTTTCGCCCACGCCGGCAGTCTTTGCCGCTTCGCCGATGGTGGGGGACACGAGCAGGGCGGCGAGCGCCTTTTCCTGCTTGGCGCTGCACGGGGACACCGAAGGTGTCCGGCTCGGACGCGCCGCCGCTGTGTTTTCCGAGGCTTCCATTTCCTGCCGTTTCCTTTCACGCACGCTGCGCCGGCGGGGACTTGAAAAAAACTGAAAAAATCAAAGTTTGGGCCGTGCGATGCCCGGCCCGGTTCGCAGAAGTTCGTGCAAAAAAAAAGCGGCGGCGCGGGCATCTACCGTGGGCAAAACCGGGCCGCCTCGTGCCGCCTTTTTGGGTTGCAACAAGTTGCAACCCAGGCGCCGGATCGTCCGAACTACCAAGAATTACCAAGTTCAGCAGCCGCGCACTTTGCAGCCTGGCGGCGGCACACCGTTTGTGTTCATCGTTCCCCCGCTCCGTTCTGGCGCAGGTCGGCCGGCCACGGCAGGGCGAGCCGTCCCATGCGCAGGCTGTCCAGGTGAGCGGTGCTGTGTGTTTTCATCGGTCTCCTTCGTTTTTGCGTTTGTACGTCGCGGAGGGTTGCCTGGCTCATTTATCAACGTGGACGAGTGAACCAGCCATCGAGCTGGAGCCGCCGACCGAGTTACCGTTCGCGTCCACAAGCGAGATGTACGCCTGGTCCGGGGTGCTCGGCGCGTGTATCTTCGCCCATATCCGCCACAAGGTTTGCGCTAGCTGTAGCCGGACCTGAAACGGCTGGTAGTGCCACGTTTGGCCGACCGTAATCTTCAGATCGTCGCCGTTTATGCCGCGCTGCGTAGAAACCAGAATCGTTCCTACATCGGGAACGCTTTGCATGCGCCGTAGGAACTCGGCTTGATCCGCCGCGAATTTTTGCGCGGCGGCCGCTTCCCGCTGTGCGCTCTGAGCAAGGTTCTGCTGTATCTGTGCGCTCGTTGGTGCAAATGACGGCGCAGAGGCAGATGCCTTATAGACTTCGCCGCCCTCGTCCACGGCCACGATGACGGGCGCAGTCCCTGCCGGCAACGTCATCACGTCCTCAACCTGGCGCATTTCGCCTCGGTTCAGGTTAGCCACCACGAAATCAACGATGGCGGCGCGCCCTAACTGTCGGCCGCGCTCATCGAACAGGCTCACAAAAACCTTCGGGTCCGTGGCTTCCGGCCGGATACCTAACAGCCCCACGTCAACGCGCATGCTTTCACCGGCGCGCTCGAAGCGAACCGTTTTCACTTGTGCCTTCGTAAGCGGCGCGTTGAAAGTGACTGTGCTGCTTTGTTCCGGGTAGAAGGCGAAACGCGCGGCGGGATACTGACGGGCGAGATTGCGCATCGTTTGCTTGATGCGGGTGAGGCGCGCCGCCGCTCCCTGAGCGCGGGCTTCCTGAGCCGCCTTCAGCGAACGCAACACAAAAAGGGAGCCGGCGCCTAAGCAGACGATCAGGGCCACCAACGCTGCGACCCACCTGCCCACTGGCAGCGGCGGCTTTTCCGTCGCCCTGTCTGGCCGTGTTCTTGCCTGCTCACTCAGCACGGCTCCTTGCTGTTGCCGTCCGTAGGGAGGGACAACAGCGGGAGCGGGAGCATGGTTTTGCACCATGCCGAACAGAGGCTGTAGCGGCAGGAGTTGCCCAGCCTGAAGACGTTGCCCGGTGTTCATGTCCACCAGCGGCGTGTTGGCCGCGATGTTTCCCGCCCGCGCCCACGCTTCGAGCGTCGGCAGGTCCGCCGGGTATTCCTTGTTGTCCGGACCAATAACCTTGTACATCCGCGCAGGATCTCCTTTCGCCCGGTGGCTGCTCTATCCGCTCTGCCGCACGTCCGCCGGCCCGAATATCTCGGTTTCCAGCCGGATGGCCAGGTGTTCGAGACTTTCGGCCAGGTCCAGGCCGTGTGTCTCGTCGGGCAGCAGTTCCACGTTCGGCGCGATGATCATGGCGTCGGGGGGTGTTCCTGGTTGCGGAACAAGTAAATTCCGACCTCGGGGTATTCGGTCACAAAGTACGTTTGTGTGGCGTCGAAGCCCGAGCGGGCGAGCAGCCCAATGCGGGCTTGCCGCTGCCTCGCCGGGTCATGGGTCAGGTGCTCCAAACAGCGTAACGAGTCCCGACTGACCCGCAGCGATCCGGGCGGGGCGGGCACGGGGCCGCCGCCAGCGTGGACGTACTTCTTGTCAACGCCCAGCATAGCGCGTTCCAGTTCTGTGCAGGGTTGCGGCTTTTCGAGATCGTTCATCAGGGTTCACTCTCTTCCGCCCTGACGATGATCCGCCGGCCCCTCGACTTCGATCTTCAGGCGCAGCGCCAACTCCGACAGCGTTTCGGCCCAGCCCGTGCCGCGTGATTCGCCTGGCTGAAGCGGCAGGTGGGCGGGCAGGACGTTCCCGCGCTCGGCGTCTACTTCCTCGGCGGCGGCCACAGCAGCCCTGACAGCGGCCAGCAGTCGCCTTGTGGCGGGCGTGTCGGCCTGGGCTAAGGCGCGCAGCGGGTCGGCATCAGCGGCCGGAGCGGGCACAGTCACGGGGCGGGCCGCACCTGCTTCGAGCAGCCGTTGCATGGTCTCCCAGGTGGCATCCGCGCTCGCGTTCATGCGCTCGCGCGCGTCGGCGACGTTGCCCCGGTGCAGCGCAAAGCCGGCGCGCAGCGCGTCTTTGTGCGCCCGGTCGCACAGGCGTGCGGCCTGGTCGAGTGCGGCTTGATCGGCGCGGTCTACGTTCATGTGAGCGGCTGGCCTAACTTGCGCCGTCGCCGGATCGTGCGCCCGCGCGGGCAGGTTGACTTGTGTTCCAGGCTGTCACCGGCCCCGCAGTTGCAGGGGATGTCGGCCAGCGCCTTGAGCGGCCCGCCGCCCTTCTTGCCGTTCTCGCGCGCGGCCAGCGCCTTCTTGGGACTGCGGACCCGGCCCATCGCCGCCGCCGCCTCGGAAGTGCTCAGCATTCCCTTCGTCTCCTCTCGCTCACTTCCTCATTGTACCAAAAGCCAACGTTCGGTGGGCGAAAAATAGTTGCTCTTTTTTGCGCCGAACGACCGCCGGTCTATTGACTAAGACCCAACGTTGGGTTACAATACAGACAGAGCAAACGAGCGGAGCGGAGACAGGAAACCAGCCATGAAGACCATCACGATCAAAACCGAGCGCATCGCCAAAGCCGGCGCGGCCAAAATGACCGACCAGGGCTACACCTTCACGCAGGACACGATCAGCCCGAACACCTACTACGTTGGCCGGCCGGGGAGCAAGCCCTACCTTGTTTGCCCCGACACGGACCCGATCCTCACCTACTGCAACTGCCCCTTCGCTGAGGAGAACGGCTTTTGTAAACACATCGAGTGGCTGCGCGATGAACTCGCCCACGAAGCGGCCGACGTTGCCCGCTGGGAAGTCGAAGCCGCCGAGCGCGCCGACTACGAAGCCTTCGGCAAGCACCTCGCCGGCCGCTTCTGAAGCCAACCGGGGAGGGGACCGCAAACCTTCCCCACCGTGCGCAAGCACCAACCCCGCCCGAAAGGACACCCGAACCCATGAAGTACGCAAACATCATCCGCGACACGCACGGGACGCGCCTGCACATTGACAGCGCCCAAACCCAGGGACGCGAAAACGCGCCCGTGCCCGATGCGCCCGCCCTCCTCGCCCTCGTTGCTTCTCGCGGCGTCGCCGAAGTTAACTTCGCCGCTGCCTGGATGCCGCGCCGCCCCGTGCCCGTGGCCAAACTCACCCCCGCCCTGCTGCGCCGCTACTTCGGCAAGTAGCCACCGAACCGGGCCGGGCTTCACCCCCGGCCCCTCTCCCCAACCGAAAGGACCGACCGAACCGTGAACACCGACATGACCGAACAGCCCACCGAAACGACCGAATTTCACATCACCGACGAAGCCGCTGCCAACTGGTACGCCCGCAAACTCGCCGGCATTGAAGCCGAGCGCGCCCGCGTCAAGGCCCAATCTGCGAAGATCAACGCCCGACTCGACGGCGAGGAAAAGAGCCTGAAGGATCGCTTTGAAGCCGAGGCAAGGGAATGGGCACGGGCCGAACTCGACCGGCGCTACAAGGGCCGCCGCAAGTCCCTTGCCCTGCTGCAAGGCACGTTCGCCTTCCGCGCCGTGCCCGCGACCCTGCGCGTTGACGACGTGGCCGCCGCCCTCAACACTGCCGTCGCGCTTGGCGCGGTCAAGGTAGACGAAGCCGCGTACCGGAAAGCCGCCCTCGACGCGAAGAAGGCGAAGGACGAACTGCTTCCTGGCGTTGTGATGGTGCCGGAGCGCGAACACTTCGGCATCCTCTTCGGCAAGGATAGTGAAGCCAGCGGGCGGAGCGATTGCGCCGCAGCATAGTGATAGGGGCCGGGGCGTTTTGTGAACGCCCCGGCCCGTCCGACCACCGCACGAGCGAGAAAGAAAACCATGAACGTCTCCAAAGCCATCCTCTACACCCGCGTTTCAACCAGCGACCAGGCCGAACACGGCACCAGCCTCGGCGAGCAGTTGGCCGCCTGCACCAAAAAGGCCGAGCAGTTGGGCGCGCAGGTCGTGGGGCATGAAGAAGACGCTGGCATATCCGGCGGCGCGTACCTGACCCGCAACGGCCTGCAAAACGCCCTCGGCAAGATCGAAGCGGGCCACGCCGACACGCTCATCATCGCAAACCTGTCGCGCTTCTCCCGTGACCGCGAGCACCAATCGGCCATCAAGAAGCGCGTGCAGGCGGGCGGCGGCCGGCTTGTATTTTGCGACATGGACTTTGCCGACACGCCGGAGGGCGACCTGGCGTTCGGCATCATGGGCACGTTCGCCGATTACGAGCGCAAGGTGATTCGCGAGCGCACGGTCAAAGGCCGTCGCCGCCGGGCCGAAGAGGGTATCCAGCCGGGGCGTTCGGAAGCCCCGTACGGCTATCACATCCCGACGCACGCCGACGTTCTGCGCGGCTCCTGGCTCCCCGAAACGCTCGGCACCTATCAGATCATTGAGGCGCGCGCCGCCTTTGCGCGGGAAATGTTCGCCCGCGCCGCCACGGGCGACAGCCTTCGCTCCATCTGCCGCTGGCTCACCTCGGCGGGCGCGCCGACCTCCCAGGGCGGCAAGGCGTGGTACCAGACGTCGCTGCTATGCATTCTGCGGAACCCCGCGTACAAGGGCGTTGGCGTCTACGGGCGGACTCAACAGTTCACCGACGAGCGGCGGCGCACCGAACAGGGCCTGCGCCACGTCACCTACAGCCGACAGCGTGCGCCGGAGGAGTGGCAGACCTTCGCGGTCCCGGCCCTTGTGGACGAGGCGACGTGGAACGCCGTTCAGGAACGGCTCGACACGAACCAGGCCCGTCTTTCCGGCAATCCCAGGCGCAAGTACCTGCTGTCGGGTGTGGCGCGCTGCGGACTTTGTGGCGGTCCCATGACCGGGTTCCGCAGCAACGGCGGCGCGTCCGCCTACTACCGCTGCCGGGATGCGGGTGGCTGGCGCAAGGACGGCGTGACCTCCTGCGCGGCCGGCTGCTGCCCGATGGCGGAACTGGAGCGCCTCGTGCTGGCCGGCTTCGTTAAAATCGCGGCGTCGCCCGACACGGTGGCCGGCGCGGTGGAAGCATGGCGCGAAAGTCGCCGCCGCCAGGCCGCTCCCATGCAGGTCGAGCGCACCCGCGTCGAAGCCGAGTTGGCGGCACTCGACCGCCGGGAAAAAGCGACCATCAGCGCGCAGATTGCCGGCATCGCGGCCGGCGCCCGCCCGGAGTCCTACACCGCCGAGTTCACGGAGATCGCGCGCCTACGGACCAGCCTGACGGAACAACAAAAGGCGGTCCCCGCCACCCCTGCTGCATCGGAGCCGGAGCCGGAAAAGGTAGCCGACGCGGTGTGTTACGCAGTGCGCTCGCTCGCCGAAGTGTTGGCCGCCGGCGAGATCACCGTGGAGGAAAAGCACCGGCTGCTGAGCCGCGTCATCGAAAAGGTCGTGCCCGACAGCAAGTTCACGCAGGGCGGCCTGCGGGCGGTTGACCTTTACATCACGCCGCCGTTCAAGGATGGACCCGAAGGTCAAACTGTACAGCGAATCGTGACCCGATGAACGTGAACGTCCACGCTGATGCGCGCCTGCCCGCACCCGATGCCAAGCGCCAGCCCCGCGCACTTCGGCCCGACGCCGTGGAACGAGGTGAGCGTATCAAAGTCGCAGGGCAGGTTTCCGCCGAACTCATCCCGCACGCGCTGCGCAATAGCGTGAATTTGCCCTGCCTTCGTTTCGTGGTACTGGCAGGACGCGATGGCCGCGTCCATCACGGCAACGTCGAGCGTGGCGATTTCGGCGGGCGTACGGCCCAGCGCGAACAGCCGCCGCGCGGCGGGCACGGCGGCCTCGTCGGTTGTGCGGATAGACAAAATGCAGGAGACGAGGACCGAGAATACGTCCCCGAAACCCTCGTCGGCCAGTTGAAACAAACCCGCCTTCGGATAGCCGCCCTGAGTCAGCGCCTGTTCAACGCACGCGAATTTTTCGTCGAGCATAAAAACTTCTTTTAGGAACCGTTGTCTTCTTTTGCCGCAAAGCCTACTTCGTGGCAAGGTTTCCCCCCGGCGCGTTGAGGCAAACGGGAAGGACCAGCGGAAACCACAAGGCATTTCTCCCGCGAGGCGCGAATAGGTTTTTCGGTATGACGCCGGTTCCCGTGCCCGATTTTCCCCGAACGCTGACGCCCGCGCGCGGGCTGCGCGCGGTTTTGCTGGGCGCGCTGCTCGTGGTCGCGCTGTGCGCGCTCACGCTCCACAGCAATCTGCGCTACGGCCGCTACATCACGGCCGCCGCGCTCCCGAACGGGGCGACGTTCGTCTTTGTCGTCGTGCTGCTCGTCAATGCGCCCTTCGCGCGGCGCAAATGGCGGCTCGCGCTGACTGTGCCGGAACTCGCCATCGTTTTCTCGATGCTGTTCGTGAGTGCGGGTCTGCCGCAGGCGTCGATCGCGGAAACGCTGGTGTCGCTGTGCGCCGCACCCGCGTATTTCCCCAAAGGCGCACCGCACGCGGCCGAGTACGAGAACAAGCAAGCCCCGTGGCTGCTCGTGCGAAACGACGCGGCGATCAAACGCTTTTACGAGGGTTGGGGGCCGGCGGGCGGGCCGGTCCCGTGGGGCGCGTGGCTGGTCCCGCTCGCGGGCTGGTCGGTTTTCGTCGTGCTGCTGCTCGCCGCTTTGTACTGCCTATCGCGCGCGTTCACGCATCGCTGGGTGCGCGAGGAGCGGGTCGCGTTCCCGCTGATGGAACTGCCGCTCGAACTGTTGGGGGCGGGCGCGGGCGCGCACGAGCCGAACTACGTTCCGATCTGGCGCAACCCGCTGACGTATGTCGGTGCGGCAATCCCGGCCGCGATGATCGTGGTCGGGCAGTTCCACAACTACTACCCACAGCTGCCGGCCTGGCAGCAAATTATCTCCTTCAAGGTTGGGGAAGCGTTTCAAACGCCGCCGTGGCGCGCGCTGTCCGACTTCACGATCTCGATCTGGCCGATTGTCGTCGGCATCTCGTACCTGCTGAACGCCGAGGTCGCGGTCAGCATCTGGTTTTTTCACCTGCTGTTCTGGACCCAACTCGTGGTCTGGTCCGCGCTTGGTTATCAATGGCAGGAGGGCGCGAACGGCACGAACGGCGGCTTCAACCCGCTGGACTGGATTCACACGACCGAATTCGGGGGCGCGCTTGTGCTGGCCGCGAGTCTGCTGCTTTCCGTGCGGGGCGACGTGGTTCGCGCCGCCCGCGCGCTGCTGAAACGCGCGCCCGCCGCCGGCCCGCTGCCGGTGCCGCCGTGGGCGGTCGCGGGCTTCGCGCTCGCAAACGTCGGCATGCTGGCCTGGGGCGCGCTCGCGGGCGCGAACGTTTTTGCCGTGGGCGTGTTTCTTCTTTTCCTGTACGCCATCGTGATCGCGCTGGGCCGCATGGTCGCGGCGGGCGGTTTGTACCTGGTGGACAACGGCTTCACGCCCCAGCCGCTGTTGTACGGTTTGGCCGGCGTGGGCGCGATTGACAAGGGCAGCCACTTCGTTCTTTCCGGGCAGGAATCGCTGTTCGGCCGGGCGGACATGAGTTTTTTGTACTTTTCCACCAACGACAGCAAGGTCGCCCACGACACGCAAACCGAAAACCGCTGGCACATGCTCGGCGTCGCCGTCGCCGTCCTCGTAGCCCTCGCGTCCGCGTATTTTTTCATCCTGCTGTGGAGTTACCGCTACGGGGCCGTCACGTTCAAGGCGTGGCCGTTTACCTGGCTCGCGCCCCAAACGTTCGACCGCACGAAGTCCTTCATGAGCGCGCTGAACCGCGCCCCCAACGGCTGGACCTACGGCGGAGTTGGCGTGGGAATGCTCATCGCCCTGTTTTTGCTCACAATGAACCGCAAGTTTTTGTGGTGGGGTTTGTCGCCGTTCGGGTTCGTGATGGCGAGCAGCTGGAACATCAGCAACCAGATTTGGAGCAGCGTCTTTTTAGGCTGGATGATCGCGGGCTTGGTGCGCCGTTACGGCGGCTTGCGCGTTTACCGCAGTCTGCGCCCCTTCTTCCTGGGCCTGATCCTGGGCGACGCCTGCTCCGTCTGCCTGATGGCCCTGATGGAATCGCTCATCGGCGTGCGGGCCGGGGCGGGATGAAAACGCGCGCATGAGGGCACGAATCGAATGGAACCCGCGCACGCTGCGACTGCTTCAGCCGGGCGGGAATTACGGGCGCATCGCGCGTCAACGAAACGGCGAATTGGCGTTCGTCTACGACCAGGACCGGGCGGTCTGGGTACGCCTCAGCCGCGACGACGGCAAAAATTGGGGCACGCCGGTTCGGGTCGCCGCGTGGCCGCACGGCCTGCTGACCAACGCCGAACTTCTGCCACTCCGCAGCGGCGCGCTCCTTTGCCTGTACAACGCGCGCCCCGACCCGGCGTCGGGCCGCCCGTTTGCCATATGCCTCGCCCGCAGCGAAAATGGCGGACGAAACTGGCAGCCGCCCGTCACGCTGTACGAAGGCGGCGCCACCTTCGCCGACGGCTGCTGGGAGCCGGCCGGGGTCGAGTTGCCCGGCGGCGAAATCCAGGTGTTTTTCGCCAACGAAAGTCCGTACCGAACGAGCGCGGAGCAGGAGATCACCCTGCTGCGCTCGCGCGACGGCGCGGCGCGCACCTGGGAGCGACCGGAAACCGTCAGTTTTCGGACCGGCTTCCGCGACGGGATGCCCGTGCCGCTTGTTTTGCAAAACGGGCGCGGAATCGCCGTCGCCATCGAGGACAACGGGCTGAGCGGCAACTTCAAGCCCGCCATCGTTTTCACATCGCTCGCCGATAACTGGCGGGCGGGCGTGGTTCCCGGCCAAAGCGCGCGCCGCTGGAGCGCGCTGCGCGCCCCGCTCGCGCCGCCCGTTTACGCCGGCGCGCCGTACCTGCGGCAGATGCCGGGCGGCGAAACGCTGCTCTCGTTCCAGCAAAGCGATTCGGGCGACCTGAAAACGGCCCGCATGGTCGTGTGCGTCGGCGACGCCCACGCGCGTAACTTCGACAATCCCACGCACCCGTTTCCGCCCGGCGCTGCGGCGGCCCAGTTATGGAATGCGCTGTTCGTCAAGGGCCGGCGCACCGTTTCCGCGATTTCCACAACCGCCTTCAACGGCGTTTGGGGCGTGTGGAGCGTGGACGGCCGCCTCGTTTAATTGCGCTACCTACCATGTTGAACCGCGATGCCGCCCCCGCCGAACTGCTGCGCGCCGTCGCCGCGAACCACCAGCGTGAGTGGATGGAAAGCGCGCGCTCGACGGGCGGCGAAACGCGTCGCTTCGGGGGTGTGACCTGCATCTGGTCGCCGAATGGGTCCGATCCGCGCGTCACCCTCGCGTTCCCGTACGGCGACAAAGACGCGCCCCTCGACGCCGTTCTCGACTACTGCCGGAGCCGCGACCCGCTGCCCGCGTCCGTCGGCTGCTGGGCGATGCGCGACGAGTCGGACGCGGCAACGCGCGATCTGGGCGTCCGGCTCGCCGCGCGGGGCTTCGAGTGGGGCTGGCAAGCGCACTGGATGAGTCTGGACTTGACGGTCGTGGCGAATGTAAACGCGCCGCCGCCCGGCCTGCGCGTGGCTGTGGTGGACAAGCCGGCGCCGGTCTGGGACGTGGACGATCTGCCCTACTACAGCCGCCCAGCCGCAAACGTGGCATCAACGCCGCCGCCGCGCCGCCGAAATCGCTGGCGCTTCGCCGCGTGGCGGGGCGAAAACGTCATTGGGCACGCCACCCTGTTTGTCACGCGCGGCGCGCTCGGCGTGGCCGGAATCTACGCGATGGGCGTGGTGCCGGCCGCGCGCCGGCAGGGCGTCGGCGCGGCCCTGATGAACGCGGCCTGCCGCCACGCCCGCGCCGAAGCCGGCTGCCGCTGGGCGTTGCTGAACGCGACCGGCGAGGGCGAACGGCTGTATCGAAGGTTGGGCTTCGTGTCGCTCGGACGCGGCCAAACCTGGTGGCTGCACCGACCGGCGCGCGGCCGCCCCGGACTTTAGTCCGGGGTTGAAGCGCGATCCCATCGCGCTCCGCTGCTGCGTCACGGCCGCGTGGCCGGCCAAAAGCATGGGTGGG
>JAABUN010004499.1_pt1 | contig 18877 bp, 24 predicted proteins | sample 5559311 | NCBI WGS metagenome assembly JAABUN01 (sample SAMN10711877, study PRJNA513370) | rock metagenome | isolation source: Antarctica rocks | place: Antarctica: Victoria Land, Siegfried Peak sud | reverse complement strand
TAATTGAAAATGACTTAGGCTCTAGGATTCATCCGCCGAAGGCCCATAGGTTGCAGGAACAGCAACATCCAACAGCCTCAAGTACACGCCAAGCTGCGCGCGGTGGTGCACAATCTCGTTTAAGTTTGAGCGAATGGCGGTGTAGCGCGGCATTTGCGTAAAAACTTTATCGCCGTTCTTCATCGTCCACGTCTGCTGGTAAACCTCGTTATCTTTTTGCAACGACTGTTCAGCGGCGGCGGCAAGGTCGGGAAGCCCGTCCAACATGTCGTCAATCGTCGTTAGCTGGGGCGGCTGAAACGTTGCAAAATCCAGTGTTTCACTATTCATCGTGTCAGAGATATAGCTGTACAGTTCCACCAGATGAGCACACAGCCTTCCCATCGGCGTTGACTTTTCATGGGGTGACCACTCGAGCTTGTCTTTAGGTACACGGTTTAAGAACGTTTCGGTCAACTGAGTTTCACGCTCGAGTTCGGGGATTAAAAGTTCGCTGATGTTCATTTTTTACCTCTTTCTGGATGCACATATGCCTAAATGACTCTTTACCTGTTCTCGGGAAAATTAAGGTCTGCTTGTAAAAGGTTCGGACGCAACGGTTCAAACGCTCTTTGTACGTTGTTCCTGGTCATAATAGATTTCTCTTCTTGTTAATTGACAAATGACGAATGGTTCGGTTTAGCCTCGAGTCAGGCTTTGAAAACGTTGTCAATGAGGTTTCCTATCTCATTTTGGTCATGGTCGATTCGTAGCCGCCCCGCCTGGATACACCCAGCTACCCGAGCAGACGTTGCCATCCTCACTAAACGTGCCCTTGTAATACGCAGGCGAGCCTTTTTCTCCACCCCAAATCATGAGGGTGTCACCGTTCAGTTCATACGTGTAGTCGAGCGTGTTGCCCATGCTGTCGTAGAAACGCGATTTGATGTCCCCGCTTGGCACTTCTCCAAAAGGTTGTAAGTGTCCGATGACTTCCAGACCCTTGACCTGCTGCCCGTTTTGCTCGAGGTCAACGTGCTGCACCAGAAAGAAGCCGCCCTCCATCCATTCAAAGCTGACGGTTCCTGCTGCGCCGCCAGATACTTTCCAGGTGCCGACCAAGCGCCCGAGGCTTTTAAGGTCATGATTTGGTTTGGGGGTTTGTTGCTCTGTATCTGTGGAATTGTCCGACACGTTGATACTCCTTTACCTTTAGCTTCGGCTCGAGATTTGCTGTACCGCCCAGCTGTTACCGTCCGGGTCACTGAAAAAAACAAACCCGACATTGTCGAGCGGATCGGCTTGAGGACCGGGGTTTTCGCCCATCACCTGCACCTCGCTTACCGCCACACCTCGTTCTTTTAACTGGGCGTGGGCTTTATGAAGGTCTGAAACAACCAGTTGCAAGCCTTTGAGCGAACCCGGCGGCATATCCGGAACAGCGCCCCGTCCGATAACAATGGAGCAGCCGGAGCCGGGGGGTGTCAGCTGAACGATACGAGCGTCCTTACCGACTTCGGTGTCGTGATCTACCCCAAAACCGAGCTTCTCAGCGTAGAAGGTCTTGGCGCGGTCTAAATCCGAGACGGGAACTACGACGACCTCGAGCGTCCAGTTCATCGTGCTTGTGTCTGGGAAGGGTCGTGCAGCACGAAGGTATTACCGTCGGGGTCTTGGGCCTCGGCGAAGATACCGTAGGGACTCGGTTCGGGCTCGCTTACAAACGTCACGCCCTTCGCCTTCAAGTCTTCGTAGGTACTCGCCATGTCTTCCACGCTGAAGATAAGGCCGGTGTAACCGCCGACCCGTTCCGGGCTCCAATGGCCGAAACCGTGCGCCAAGATCAGGGGAACATCCGAACCTTTAGGTACGACCTCGACCCAGCGGTGCCCCTGTTCGTCCAAAGGTTCATCGGTGCGCTTCTCAAATCCGAGGGTGTTTACATAGAAGTCAATCGCCCGGTCTAAATCGCTGACAAAGATGTCCGCCGAGTACAGCTTGGTGATGCCTTTAGCCTTGGTCTTCATGTCTTACCTCCGAGACGTAGCCTAGCGAGTTCACGCCCGGATTGCTTCTCGAATCTTGCGCGTTTAGGCGGCGCGCCGGTACTGGGCTGGAGACACACCCAGACGGGTTTTGAAAAGGGTGCTGAAGGAACCCAAGCTCTCGAAGCCCACGTCGAAGCAGGTGTCGGTCACGCTGCGGCCCGTGCGGAGTAGCTGTCGGGCGTGTTCCAGACGCCGCCTGGTTACGAGCTGATGCGGCGTTTCACCAAAGAACTTTTTGAACAGCCGCAACAGGTGATGCGGTGAAAGCTCCGCTGCCGCTGCAATTCGTTCGAGCGTCACGCGCTCCGCGAAGCTCGCCTCGATAAAGTCGCGGGCGCGCCAGAGCCGCCGGTAGAGTTCGGCGCGGGTGGCGAAACGCACTGCCGGAATGGTCTCGAGCTCAAGAGAAACGTTGTGGTGAAGCTCCAGAAGACGGACCAGCAGGGGGTGAAAGCGTTCCTCGAGGTCACTCTGGTCGAGGTCTCTGCGCTGCGCCTCGGCCCGCAAAACCGAGAGAAGCGCGCTGAGCGTGGGGTCATCCGGGTAGGTACGCTCGAAAAACCCGGCAGGTGCGCCGCTGGCGTCGGGTGCCTCGAGCAGCTTTTCAGGAGGCGCGGTGAGGCTCGTCAACACCTCCTCGGCGAGCCCTCTACGGAACATCACGGTAAAGACCTCCGTCCCTACAGCCGCCTCGTGTGCGTGCGTTTGACCGTCGTTGAGGAGCAGGTAACGCCCCCTCGTCACGGCGAAGCGGGCGCGCCCGACCTCGTGAAGTTCACGTCCGGCGTACACGGTTTTGAGACTAAAGGGACCCAGGTGGGCGGGATAGGCGGCTTCTCGGGTACGGGCGCACACCAGCATGTTGGGCCAGCCGAGGGTAGTGCAGGGCGCGTCCATATCGAGGCCGAGCCGCTGCGGTTCGCTGTAGTCACGGAGGATCATAATCCGTTAAACCTCCGGCTCTGCCCATACCGCGAACTCATTACCACTCGGCTCTGTGAAATGAAATCGTCTGCCGCCGGGAAACACAAAGATCGGCCTAACGACCTGTCCCCCTGCGCCAGCGACTTTAACGAGCGTGTCTTCGAGGCGCTCGCTGTAAAAAATGAGGAGGGCGCTTCCGGCATCTGTACGCGAGACCAGCTCGGATTTGAAAAAGCCGCCGTCGAGACCTCCGTCCGAAAAAGCGGTGTAGTCGGGGCCGTAATCTACAAATGACCAACCGAACACAGCTTGAAAAAATGATTTGGTAGCTACTAAATCTTTGGCCGGATACTCGGCGTAGTTGATCTTCTCATGCGTCGGCATATCAAACCTCCAAGGTTCATACATCCAGCTGCCATTTATCCCTACGCTGCACACCTTAAATATTAAGGTATATGGAGTGTAGCTGAACTCACTTAAAGATGCAAGTCGCCCAAAAAGCTACGCAATTGCAAACCAGATTACACAACTACCTTATTTATTTAGGTATTATTTCCCCATGAGCGATAACCCTAAACTTCAGGACGATCCACAAGACAACGCCGTTAAAGACCCGAGTGAGTGGGTGACGGGAGACGAACCCGCTACCGGCGCGCAGCTTTCATACCTGCACACGCTCGCTGAAGCTGCGGGTGAGGAGGTTCCAGAGGGCCTCAAGAAAGCTCAAGCGTCCGAGATGATCGAAACGCTTCAGGCCAAAACCGGGCGGGGTCAGAGCAAAGAGTCGGCGGAAGGCGAGTAACTAAGCTGTTGTCAAGGTCGGGCATGAGGTCTGAGGTCGGGCGCTTACCTGCCCGACCTCTATTTTTGGACTCGAGCCGTACACTAGGAGCTTATGGCGCTCTCTGTCGAATCCCCGTTTTCACCCAAGGGTGATCAGCCGCAGGCTATCAGCGGTTTGGTCGAAGGTCTGGGAGACGGTCTGCGTTACCAGACCCTGCTGGGCGCGACCGGGACCGGTAAAACTTTTACGATGGCGAAAATCATCGAACAGACGCAGCGCCCCGCGCTCGTTTTAGCTCCCAACAAAATTTTGACCGCGCAGCTCGCCGCCGAATTTCGGGACTTTTTCCCGGGAGCCGCTGTCGAGTTTTTTATCTCGTACTACGACTATTACCAGCCCGAAGCGTATGTTCCAGCTCGAGACCTGTTTATCGAAAAAGACGCCAATATCAACCAGGAGTTGGAGCGTCTCCGGCACTCGGCCACGCGCAACCTGCTGACGCGCCCGGACACCATCGTGGTCGCGTCGGTTTCAGCGATTTACGGCCTCGGGTCGCCCGATACCTATCAGCAGCTCAATATGATCGTCCATGTGGGGATGAAACGCTCCCGCGATGAGATTTTAGACCGGCTGGTGGTGCAGCAGTACGAACGCAACGACGTCGAGTTGGCGGCGGGGCGTTTTCGGGTTAAAGGCGACGTGATCGAGGTCTGGGCCGCGTACGACGAAGCGCCACTCAGAATCGAACTCTTCGGCGACGAGATCGACCGCTTGCTGATGATCGACCCGGTAACGGGCAAAGAGCTAGCCGAACTCGAGACCACCACCATCTTCCCTGCCAAACACTACGTCACACCTTTCGAGCAGCTCGAGCCTGCTATCGCCCGCATCGAGCACGACCTGGCAGAACGCCTGGACTTTTTCGACCGTAACGGCAAACTCCTCGAAAAGCAGCGCCTTAAAGAACGCACCATGTACGACCTCGAGATGCTTAAAACGCTCGGTTACTGTAACGGCATCGAAAACTATTCGCGTTACCTCGACGGTCGGCCCCCCGGCACAGCTCCGAACACGCTACTCGACTATTTTCCCGACGAGTTCATTACCTTCCTAGACGAGTCGCACGTAATGCTGCCGCAGATACGCGGGATGTTTAACGGCGACCGTGCCCGCAAACAGACGCTGGTCGATTACGGTTTTCGGCTTCCGGCGGCGCTCGACAACCGCCCGCTTAAAGAGACCGAGTTTTTAGAACGCGTCGGGCAAACCATCTTCGTCTCCGCGACGCCCGCCGCGTGGGAGTGTGAGCACTCCGACCGGATTGCCGAACAGGTCATCCGCCCGACCGGACTGGTCGATCCCGCTATCACCGTCAAACCCTCGCGTGGACAGATCGACGATTTGGTCTTCGCCATCAAAGAACGCGCCAAACGTGGTGAACGCGTCTTGGTTACGACCCTGACCAAAAGGATGTCCGAAGACCTGACCGAATACTTCGCGCAGCAGGGCCTCCGGGCGCGTTACATGCACTCGGACATCGACACTATCGAACGTCAGGTCATCATCCGCGACCTGCGCCTCGGACACTTCGACGCGCTTATCGGTATCAACTTGTTGCGTGAAGGTCTCGACCTGCCCGAAGTGTCGCTGGTCGCCATCCTGGACGCCGACAAGACCGGCTTTTTACGTAGCGGGCGCTCCCTGATTCAGACAATGGGCCGCGCCGCACGTAACGTCAAGGGCGAGGTCTTTTTGTACGCCGATGTGTACTCGGACGCTATGAACGACGCCATTGGCGAGACCGAACGCCGCCGCAACAAACAGCTCGCCTACAACGTGGAGCATGGCATCACCCCGGAGAGCGTCCAGAAACGCATCCGCGACGTGATTCGCGGCCAGGAAGAGGGCGGCGAGGCGGTAGAAAAACTCGCGCCGTGGGAACGCGAACTGGCTCAGGACGATATGAAACAGGAGCTGGCGAGTCTGGAAACCGAGATGTGGCGCGCGTCCGAAGACCTCGACTTCGAGCGGGCGGCGGCGGTGCGCGACCGTATCCGTGAGGTCGAGGCGAAGTTGCAGGGTAAAGAGGTGCAGCTGGTGAGTGTACCGGGGAAAGAACCGAAACGGGCTAAGGCGAGAGCGCGGCGTTAGCGGTCCTTGGCCTTCTTGGTATGTTTCTCCACATCTTGCTCGTAAGCTTCCCGCAAAAGCGGCAACACATCTTTCTCAAACGTTTTCGCGCTCGGGCTAAGAATGCAAACCCACGACATCGGCGCGTAGATTGGGTGCGGCATAAGCGTGCCTAGCGCGGTGTAGTCGTAGCCTGAATCAATGATCGCGCCGTCTTTGGCGAAAGTGGGCTGAGGACCGAACAACTCTTGATACATTGCTCTCTTGACGCCGATATTGAGCCGGAAGACGCTAGGGCGTTCCAAATCCGAAGCTGCATTATTAGCATCGTTGACAACGAGCGTTGCAAAAGGGAAATGACGCTCAGAGGCGTAGAAAAAGAAAGTGTTATTGGAATCATCGGTAGTTTCAACACCTTTGAACGTTTCGACTATCGTGCGACTGACCTCGGCCTCGTCCATAAAACCTCCGAACTTGTGAGTACACTGGAGGAGATAGCATACCTGCAACGGTGCACCAAACGCTTCAAATCCCCCACTAGCATCTGAAACTCGGTCGCTTCACACTAAAGTATGAACCAAACCCACGCGTACCCACTCAACGAACGTCAGCTCGAGCTCCTCTTCAATCTTCCCTACTACGCTGCTCTGTATCTGTTCAAAGAACCCTTTACTCCAAGCGAGGCCGCGCAGCGCTTACATGTACCCGCAAACGTGATGCACTACCGCGTCAAGCGGTTGCTCGAGGCGGACCTGTTAGAGATCGCCGACGACAGCACCCGCTCACGTACCTACAAGAGCGTGGCGCACACCTTTTCTATCAGCTCCGAAGTGCTGCCTGCCGTCACGGAAGCTCTACCTTCGATGCTCGACGGAATGCTCGGCAAGCTTCACCGCAACTTTTTGGGGCGAATCGAAACGGACGCGCGAGACTTGGGGACGCTGCTCGAGAACGACCCCGTCACGTTCGAGCTGAGTGAGTCACTGGCCCTAGGTGACATCAAAGCCCAAGAGCACCCGGTTTGGATGTCTCTCGCCGCAGCCTGAGCGCCGCGCAGTACCAGAAAATTATCGGGGCGGTCAGCGCCATCTTGGACAAAGTGCAGATCGATGAGGGTGAAAAACGCTGTACCCTGGCGTTTCTGGCCTATCAGGGGGAAGGGGCAATGTAGGCGGCGTTCCCCTTAAAAGCTGTGGTAGGCTGACCTTCGGAGGCAAACTGCGTGACATTTAAGGTTGGCGACAGTGTGGTGTATCCCTCGCAGGGGGCGGGCCGGGTCGACGAAATAGCCACGCGGGTGATCCTGGGCGAAAGCCACGAGTACCTCAAAATCAGCTTTGTTCGGGGCGAAATGGACGTGCTGGTGCCACTTAAAAAGGGTCAGGAGGTAGGGCTGCGTCATACCGTCGCCTCGGACGAGGTGGCGGGGCTGCTAGAGACACTTAAACAGAGTGACCTCGAGCTACCCCTTCAGTGGCCGCCGCGCTACCGCGCCGAACAGGAGATTTTGGGCGTCGGCGACGCGTCGGCACTCGCCCAGCTGATCGGTACCCTCGCGCAGCGCGACCTCGATAAGGGTTTAGCCGCTACCGAACGTGAAGTTTTAGAGAGTGCCCGAATGATGCTGGCGAGTGAGCTGGCGGTCGTGCAGAACATCAGTCTGAGCGACGCCCAGACGCAGATCGGCGAGACGCTCGCGGCGCATCTCGGAGCCAGCGCCTGAGCGACGCCGAACCCGCAGACCTGCCGCTCTACACCCCACGCCGCGTCCGCGACCTGTTGACGCGTTACGGTCTGCGAGCTGACAAGGGTTTCGGACAAAACTTTCTGGTCGACCGGGCGGCGCTGCGCGCTATTGTCGGAGCCGCTGAACTTGTCCGAACGGACACCGTGCTCGAGGTCGGGCCGGGCTTGGGTGTACTGACGCGCGAACTCGCTGCTAGAGCAGGACACGTTGTCAGCGTCGAACTCGATGGGCGGCTCCTGCCGGTACTCGCAGAAACGCTCGCCGACCTGACCAACATCGAAGTCGTTCATGGTGACGGCCTCGAGGTCGATCTTTCGGGTTTCCCCGAGAGTAGCGTCCTGGTCGCCAACTTGCCCTACAACGTCGCTACACCGATTTTGGTGCGGGTGCTCGAGTCGGGGCGGTTTTCGCGGTTGGTGTTTCTGGTGCAAAAAGAGGTCGCGCAACGCCTCTTCGCGCCCCCCGGCAGCCCTGCGTACGGCGCGCTCAGCCTGATCGTAGCGCACTTCGGCGTAGCCAAAAGCGTCCGCGACGTGCCTCCGGGGGCGTTTTTTCCGCCGCCCGCAGTTACGAGCAGCGTCATTCGCATCATGACTCGGCCGGGCGCGAAGGCCGACCCCGACCTCTTCAGACTGATCCATCAGGCGTTCGCCCACCGCCGCAAAACGCTCAAAAAAAACCTGCTGATGGCGGGTTACGCGGCGGCGCAGGTGACAGCGGCGCTCGAGGCGCTGGCGGTAGACCCCCGCATCAGAGCCGAACGGCTCGGTATAGACGCCTTTTACACCCTTCAGCGAACCCTCGGCAGGTAACGCCGCACGGGTATTCACAACTGTTTGTTCGCAGTTGTGGTAAATATGTTACAAATGCAACAGTGAACAAGCTGATGAGCGGCTATTTTACGGGTACGTCGTTCCAGCTTCTTATTTTACTTTTCGCCCGTGGGCCGCTCGGCGACCCACACGTGTGGTAGGCATCTGGCGCGCGATGAGCTATACTGCGCGCTAGCACTGACTATCAGCTTGTCGAGGGGATCGCCGCACGTTGCCGAGACCCGACCGGCAAAATCTGTTTACGAGCGTTTTACACGCGTGGAGTTAGATGACCAAGTTTTTTGTGGTGGGGGACGTTACGGTTGACCAGATGTACTTCGTCAACGAACTGCCGGAGGCAGGCGGCGAAGTGACGGCGAGTCGCGCCGTCCTCGAGCCCGGTGGGGCCGGGGGCACCATTGCCGCCGCCCTCGCGCGGCTCGGCAACGAGGTTACTTTAGCGGCCCGCGTCGGGGACGGTCCTTTTGCCGAACTTGCGCTCAAACACGTGCACCAGGCCGGGGTCGACACCAAGCTCGTCCAGACCGACCCGACGTTGCAGACGAGCAGCGTTACCCTGCTGATCACCCCCGATACTCAGCGCACCATGATCAGTGGCGGCGGCGCGAGCCGTAACTTAGACGCGACCGAACTTCACACCGAAGAGATCGCCGCGTGTGACGCGCTCGTCGTCAGCGCCTACAGCTTGATCGGCGGGCCGCAACGTGAATACGCAGCGCGCGCGCTCGAGGCCGCCCGCCGCGCCCGCCTGACGACGTTTATCGACATGGGTTCGGGCGCTGTCGACGCGCTCCGCGAACGTCTGCTGGCGCTCGTCAGCAGCGTCGACTACCTGCTCATGAACCGCCGCGAACTCTACGCCCTGACCGGCGAAACATCGATTTCAGCAGCTGTGGCGGGACTCGCCGCGCGCGGCATCAAACGCGTGCTCGTCAAACTCGGCGAGATGGGCTCGATGGTCATCACGCCGGAACTGACCGAACTGATTGAAGCGTTCGATGTAGACGGGGTTCTGGAATCTACCGGGGCGGGCGACTACTACACCGCCGCCTTTGCTCACGGTGTCATGAAAGGCTACGATCTACATTACGCCGCGCGTTTGGGCAATGTCGCGGGCGCGCTCAACGTCACGGCTATCGGCGCGCAAAGTTGCGTCATCGACGCTCCCATGCTCTACCGCCACGCCGAAGCGATGCTAGCCTAAGTTTTTGGAGGGGATTTCGTTCAGTAGTCAGGGATCGGTAGTCAGTAGTCTCTAGGTTTTGTCGACACTTGCTGTTTGAAACACAGGCTCGAGTTTATGTTGGACGAGCGACACGACGAAGCTGCTCAATCTTCTCGGTCTTTACTTTCTGTTTCTTTTTTAGCACAGCGTGAAGTTGTGGCGTTCAGCCTAGGACGTTGCAAAACCTGGCATTTTTACAAAACGCTACTCGACTTCTTTACAGCTCTCATAGGTTTAACCGGACCACACATCTCTGGCGTGATCATCCGTGCTTTGTCGGCGGAGCGTGGTGCAAATGGGCATGGTAAAAACCAGTGAAAACCAATGGAACAATAAGCTGTTACCGCCCGCAAAAAGGCTAGAGAAAACGCCCTTGCGACCCAAAGAATCTTTCACACACGAGCCAAAAAGTGGCCCGGACACGCGCCGGGGGCGAGGGGGCGGATAGACTGGGGTATGCGCTCTGTACTCTTTTGGCTGAGCTTGTGGACGATCTCGGCAACTTCGGTCGGGACGGCGCAGGCCGATTACGGCAAACGCTTCGATAGCGCCTGGACGCTCGTCGCCGAACGTTACTGGGACGAAGACTACGGCGGGGCGGACTGGCTCGCCCTGCGTGAGAGCTACCGCCCGCGCGCCCTCGCCGCGCGCAGCGAGCGCGCCTTTTACCGGGTGCTCGAAGGGCTTTACGACGAACTCGGCGATGATCATTCGGTCTTCGTACCCCCCGCCAAGGTGCAGCAGATTCGCGCCGCTTACGGCGACCTGCCCTGTCTGGGTGTGTTCGGCAGCGCGCGACGTGAGCGCCGGGGCGGGGTGAGTTATCGGCTCGACGACACCGTGGGTATTCTTACGCTACCCGACCTCGTCACTACGGGCGTCTCAGGGCAGCTGCGCCGCGCGGTGCGGCAGCTTGAGAGGGAGGGCGCAACGAGTCTGATTCTCGATCTGCGCGGCAACCCTGGCGGACGGCTTATCGAGATGATGCAAGCGACCGGCATCTTTACCCGTGGGTTTTTGTGGCGTACGCTCACCCGCTGGACGCTGCCCATCCCCTATCCGGCGCTCGGCCCGGTAGAGACCGAATTGCCGCTCGCCGTCCTTATCGACGCCCGCGTGAACAGCGCCGCCGAAGGTCTCGCCGGGGCGCTTCAGAGCACCGGGCGCGCGCGCGTATTCGGTCAGACCACAGCGGGCAACGTCGAGGCGGTGCTGCCTTTTTGCCTGCGTGACGGCTCGCAAGCGTGGATCGCCACCGGGGTGCTGGCTCCGGTAGGCGGCCCGACCTGGGAGGGGCGCGGCGTAGTTCCCGACGTGCCCACGCGCCGCGCGCTGCAAGGCGCGCTCAGCTACCTACGACGCCGGTAGTGCTAGCTGGACAACTTGGACAACGCGAGCAGATCGCGCCCGGTGTCTGGCGGCTGCCGCTGCCGCTGCCGAGCGCAACCCTGCCGCCTTATGATCACACCAACAGCTATCTGGTGCAGAGCGGTGGCGCAGGCGTTCTGATCGACGCAGGCAGCGAAGACCCGGAAGTCTTAGGGGGGCTTTACAGCACCCTGGACGCGTTCGGCGTCACCCCCACGGCGCTGCTCCTGACGCACACCCACCCCGACCACTGCGCCGGGGCTGAGGTGCTGGGGCAGCGTTACGGCGTTTCGGTGTTCGTGCACCCTCTCGAGCAACCCCGACTGGATTTTCCTACCCGGTCTTTGCAGGGCGGTGAAGAGGTAAGGGTCGGAGCGTCTGTACTGCGCGCCCTGCACACGCCCGGTCACAACCCCGGTCATCTGAGTTTTTTTCTGCCCCACACGCGCGCCGCGCTGGTCGGCGACCTGCTTACCGCAACGGGATCGACCTGGGTTGGGCAGCCTGAAGGGGACGTGTCCGACTATCTGGCGTCTCTAGACAGACTCGAGGCGCTCGGCGCGACCGTACTCGGTCCCGGTCACGGCGACCCGGTAACGCACCCGGCGGCCCGTATTCAAGCTGTCCGGGCGCACCGGCTGGACCGTGAAGCCGAGATTTTGAGGGTGCTCGAGAACCCACACTCGCTGACGGCTCTTTTGGATAGAGTTTATCCCGACGTTTCAAGCACGCTGCGGCGCGCCGCCGAAGGTACCCTCCGCGCGCACCTCAGCAGGCTGCTCCGCGAGGGTCGTGTGGTAGCTATAACCGGAGCCGAAGACAGCTATCAGACTGTTACACAGAAGAAACCACCGAGTTGAGCTGGCGGGTATCGCTGACAAGCAGTCAAGCGAATGCAGCTTTAAGTGTAAGCATTGCGCTATACAACGCAACAACGTGAAGTGTAACATCTCATAGTACAGTAAGGGCATGACCAAGCAACTGGTTTTGAAGCTGCCTGAATACTTAGATGCTCACGGCGTCACACGCTACGAGCTTATGCAGGAGCTCGGCGACGGGAAGGGGCGCGTCGCGTACAGATGGAAAAACCTACCCGAACGCCTCGATACCGAAGCTTTGACCCGCGTTTTGGACGCTCTTGAAAAGCTCACGGGGGAAAGTGTCGCTATTGCAGACGTACTCGAGTACGAAAACGAACCCGGTGAACGCCTCACTGCTGCTGGGGTACCCTACACCGACGATTATGACACCGACGCGGTGCTCAACGAACAGCCCGACATCTTAGACCGCATCCGCAAGCTCGAGGCAGGCGAAACGAAGCTCATCCCCTGGGAACAGGTCAAGGCGGAACAACGGGTCAAACGTGGACTGTAGCCAAAACCCACGGGCCGCTCCCATAGCCTGAGCGCGTGGAAACGTTTGGCATCATCTTTACCAACGAGGCCCAAGACGATCTCGACAACATCAAAGATGCCCGCACCTACGCGGCGATAGAGCGGAAGATCGACGAACTCAGAACGGAACCCGACAGGCGCGGCGAAGCCTTAAAAGGCGACCTCAAGGCTTACCGGAAACTCAAGGCGGCGGGGCAACGCTACCGGGTGATCTATCAGGTTGCTGTGCTCGAGGGGTTGGTGACAATCGTCGTTGTCGGTATCCGTAAAGAGGGTGACAAGCGCGACGCCTGCCGGGTTGCGAAGGGAAGGCTGAAGGGCCGCAGATGACAAAGAGACCAAACGCGCACTGGAGCCTTACCGATCCGGCGTCAGTTCGCACAAAGTTAGTTCGTACAGCATTGTACGGACCTAAACGTGCAACACGCCTAAGCTTGTGACTAAGGCATACTTTTAGCTACGTTAGGGAGGTGCAAACGAACCTCGACGATGACGCGCCCGGACCGTTTCAGACGATGAAAGAAGGTTCCGACTTGATAACGAAGTATCTATGGTGGGCGATGACGGGCTCGAACCGCCGACATCTTCCTTGTAAGGGAAGCGCTCTTCCAGCTGAGCTAATCGCCCTGGTTTGCCACGTGCAGGCTAAACAAATTGGTACCACCCGGTGGATGATACCAACGCCTCTGCTGGTGACCCCTACGGGATTCGAACCCGTGTCGCCACTGTGAAAGAGTGGTGACCTGACCGCTAGTCGAAGGGGCCGTGGTGGGTCGTGTAGGGCTCGAACCTACGACCCGCTGATTAAAAGTCAGCTGCTCTGCCAGCTGAGCTAACGACCCAACAGCTTTGTTAGTATATGGAGTGTTCCAGAACGTGTCAACCCTCGGCAGTACAAAAAACTCGGCTCACGGCCTAGGACAAATGTCCGTTTCAGCAGCCTCACACGCGCCTCTATACTAAGTTTCCCTTGATGGAGTCCGTATGACCCCCACCCTACCCCTAGCGTTTCTTGCCGGGCTGCTGTCGTTTTTGTCGCCCTGCGTACTGCCGCTGGTCCCGTCGTATCTGGCCTATGTCGGAGGAAGCGTCGGTGACGGTGTGGGGGCGAAGCGCGGCGCAGTGCTTACGAGCAGTCTCTTTTTCGTCTTGGGCTTTTCGCTGGTATTTATCGGGCTGGGGGCGTCGGCGAGCCTGCTGGGCAGCCTGTTGAGCGCGTACCGCCGCGAGCTGACCGTTGCAGGCGGTCTGCTGATCGTCTTTTTCGGGCTGGTGATGCTGGGCGTACGCTTGCCCCTACTGCAACGCGACGCGCGCCTGCGTTTTTCAGGCGAGACCCGGACGCCGGTTGGGGCGGTGCTCTTGGGCATGGCGTTCGCAGCGGGCTGGACACCGTGTATCGGGCCGGTCCTGGGGGCGGCGCTGACGCTTGCCGGAACCAGCGGACAGCTGGGGGTAGGGGTGTCGCTGTTGGCAGTTTACGCGCTCGGGCTAGGCGTGCCGTTCGTGCTGTCGGCGGTGATGCTCAGCTCGTTTACCCGTTTCTCCAAGGGGTTCCGCCCCTATCTGCCGTGGGTCGAACGGGTTTCCGGCGCGCTGCTCGTCGCTGCCGGTGTGATGCTCGTCAGCGGTACCTACACGGCGCTCAACGGGGCGCTCATCCGCTACACCCCCGACTGGCTCTGGAGCCGCCTGTGACCCACGTACCCCGGCGACGAGGGGCGCACCCGGCTACGCCGCAAGTCTCTGCCCGAACGGTCCCAGCCGTCGAACTAAGCGGTTTGGCGCGTCGTTACGGCGCGGCGTACGTGCTCAGGAACGTCAACTTGAGCGTATCGCCGGGTCGGACGCTGATGTTACGCGGGGGCAACGGCGCGGGCAAGACGACGCTCCTGCGGGTGCTCTCGACGCGGCTGAGGCCGAGCCGTGGTAGTGGCTCGGTGCTGGGGTTCGATCTGGTGCGAGAGGCGCACCATGTCCGCGAAAGGGTCGCCTACCTGAGCGTATTCGGCGGCGCGTACGGCGCGCTGACAGCGAGCGAAAACCTGGTGTTGGCGGCGAGGCTCTACGGCAAAGACCCGCACCTAAAGGGGAGTGATGTGGGGGGATACCTCGAGCAAGTCGGTTTACAAAACGCACGTGACAAGTTGGTAAGGACGTTCTCGAGCGGTATGAAAAAACGTCTCGGGGTGGCGCGGGTACTGCTTTCGGGCGCGGACCTGTGGCTTTTAGACGAACCTTACGCCGCTCTCGACGAGGCGGGGCGCAGGCTGATCGACGCGCTGCTAGGGGCTGCCAAGGTAGAGGGTAAAACCGTCATTATGGCGTCGCACGAGTTGGAGCGCAGCGCCCGTTTCGCCGACCGGATTCTGGACCTGCGGGGCGGAACTCTCGTCAGTAGCGCCGAGGTACGTGAGGTGGGCCGTGTCTGAAAGGTCTTCCGGGCGGGCGTCGGCACGAGTGCCAGACCAGGTATCCGGTCAAGCGTCCGACTTAAGCGCGGTGCTGACGGTCGCGCGTAAAGATTTGCTGCTCGAGCTGCGGAGTAAAGAGGTCGTGGTCGCCACGCTGTTTTTCTCCGGCCTGGTACTCGTAATCCTGGCGTTCGCGCTCGGTCCCGACGAAACCGCCCTGCGAAACGCCGCCGCCGGAACGCTGTGGACCGCGCTGGCCTTTGCCGGGGTAATCTCCGCCGCGCAGAGTTATCAGGGCGAGCTGGAAGAGGGCGCGTTCGAGCAGCTACTCTTGTACCCGGTACCGCGGGCGACGCTTTTTTTAGGCAAACTTCTGGCGAACTGGCTGTTTATGCTCGCGCTCGGCGTGCTGCTCTTGCCCGTCAGCGCCGCCGTCTTCGGCGCAGCATTGGCACACTGGCCCCGGTTGCTGCTGACCGTCGCGCTAGGAACTTTCGGCTTTTCACTGATCGCTACCTTTTACGCGGCGCTGACCGCGAACCTGCGCGCCCGCGAATCGCTCTTGCCGGTGCTGATCTTCCCTATTATCGTTCCCGTTATCTTGGCGGCGGTGCGCTCGAGCAGTGAGATCATGCTGGAAAACCCTGCCCAGGGTAGCAGCTGGGTACAATTGTTAGCAGGTTTCGACCTCGTTTACCTGGTGGTCTGCACGGCCATTTTCCCCTTCGTAGTCGAAGAATAAGGCCGAGGAGTAAAAGGAGTTTTATGACTGAGCACGTAACGCGAACTGCGCCTCGCCAACCCACCTGGCTGAGGCTGCTGGGACTCGCAGCGGTGGCGCTCTTCGGCGTCGGTTTTTTTCTGGCTATCTTCGTCTCGCCCGCCGACATCAATCAGGGGGAACTGATCCGCATCATGTACGCGCACGTGTCGGTCGCCTGGATTTCATTTTTGGCGGTAGCTTTAACGGCGCTGTTCGGGTCGGTTTTTCTCTGGCGTGGGGGCCGCACTTACGACGTTTGGGCCGTCGCTAACGCTGAATTGGCGCTCGTCTTCGCCGCGCTGACGTTGCTGGGCGGGATGACCTACAGCCGCCCGACGCTCAATACCTGGTGGACCTGGGACGCCAAGCTGACGCTGACGGCGCTGATGTTCGCTCTCTTGGTCGGTTACTTTATCGTCCGTGGCCTAATCGACGATCCGGAGCGGCGCGGGCGTGTAAGCGCGGTCGTCAGCATTATCGTGCTGGCCAGCCTGCCCTTTAATTACCTGGCAGCAGAGTGGTTTCGGACGCTGCACCCGGCAAAAAGCCTCAATTTAGACGGTAGCGGCGTCACGATGGACGGGTCGATGGTGCAGGTGCTGCTCACCAACGTAGCGGCGGCGGCACTTTTATATCTGTACTTTATGCTCGAGCGCGTCCGCGTCGGTCGGCTCGAGGTGGAGGCAAATGACGCACACGACGCGCGTAGTTCAGCCACAACACAAGATACGGGGCAGGAGGTTATTCATGTCTGAGGGTCTTTTTAGCTCGTGGGGGCCATGGGCGTGGGTCGCGTTGGCGTGGGCGCAGCTCTTTGTGACCTACGGCGGATATCAGCTCTACTTGCGGCGGCGCGTCAAAAAGCTGGGAGCTAGCACCGAGGAGACACTATCAAACGCTTAAGCTACAGCCTCGCCGGAGTCGCACTTTTGGGCGTCGCCGGGTTCTTTATCTATCAGGCGCTTTCAGGCAGCCTGGTCTACTTCATCACCCCGAGCGAGTACGCCGCTGAACCGGAGCGTTACGCCGGGCACATCCGTTTGGGGGGTCTCGTCGAGGAGAACAGCGTGGTCTACGACGAAAACACCACCGAACTCTCGTTCAAGGTCTGGGACGGTTACGCGGCCTCGAACGTGCTCTATACCGGCGCGCCACCCGAGCTGTTTAAGGAAAACACCGGCGTCGTAGTCGCCGGACGTTTCGACGACAGCACCTTTGTCAGCGACGAATTACTCGTTAAACACACCGAAGTCTACAAACCCGCAGAGGGTCAGCAAGTCAGCATCGAAGAGCTGAAAGACGCGCTTCAGTAAGGTGGAATGATGGATTTAAGCTTAGCCCAAGCCGGTACCGCGGGCGTGCTGCTCGCGCTCGCCGCCGCTATCTACGCGACCGTCGTCGGCGCGGTCGGCGCGGCGCAACGTGACGCGCGCCTTCAGACCTCGGCCCGGTACGCCGCGCTCGGCGTGTTTATGGCGCTTACCGCGGCGGTAGTCGTCATGCAAACGGCGCTGCTGACAGACGACTTCAGCGTCAAATACGTCGCCGAGCACTCCATTACGACCTCGCCCGTGTGGGTCAAGGTGGCGACCATGTGGGCCGCTCTAGAAGGCTCTATCTTGCTCTGGGCTTGGCTGCTCTCAGGCTACACGGCGCTTTTGGCAGCGGTCGCGCCCAACACCGCGCTGCGCCCGTGGGCGCTCGTAACCATGAGCGCTGTAGGCGTATTTTTCGTAAGCGTCAACGGCATTGTCGCCAACCCCTTTATCGAACTGGCCAATCCGCCCCTCGAGGGTCCCGGCCCGAACCCGCTGCTGCAAAACCACTGGATGATGGCGGTGCATCCGCTACTGATGTATCTGGGGTTCGTGGGGTTGACCGTCCCCTTCGCCTACGCCATGTCCGCGCTTATCACCAAACGCCCCGGTAGCGAGTGGATGACGCAGACGAGGGCTTGGACGCTGATCGGTTGGGGCTTTTTAAGCGTCGCTAAGATCGCCGGAGGCTGGTGGAGCTACGAAGTTTTGGGCTGGGGTGGGTACTGGGCCTGGGACCCGGTCGAGAACGTCTCGTTTTTACCGTGGCTGACCGCGACCGCGTTTATCCACGGGGTTCAGGTCCAGGAGCGCCGCCGGATGCTCAAGGCGTGGAACCTGATGCTGATTATCCTGACCTTTGCGCTGACGATTCTAGGTACTTTTATCATCCGCTCAGGCATCGTCTCGTCGGTTCACGCGTTCGGCGACGGACCGGTCGGCCCGTACTTTCTAGGCTTTTTTATCCTGGTCGTCACCTTTGCCTTCGGACTGCTTGCGCTCCGGTGGGATCAGGTCCGTGACCGCGCCGACCTCGATTCGGTGGTCAGCCGCGAAGGAAGCTTTTTGCTCGGTAACGTGCTGTTTTTGGCGATGGCCTTTGCGGTGCTGCTGGGTACCCTGTTTCCACTTATCGTCGAGGCTGTTTCAGGTCAAAAAGTTACGGTCGGCGCGCCGTTTTTCAACCAGATTTCGTTTCCGCTGTGGTTGGCTATCCTGGCGCTGATGGGTATCGGGCCGCTACTGCCGTGGCGCAAGGCCGAGCACCAGTCGCTGCTACGCAACCTCGCCTGGATGCTCGGGGCCGCCGCTGTCATCGGTGTTTTGGCGTACACGCTCGGCGTCCACAAGGTCTATCCGCTGCTGACGGTTGCTTTGGCCGCTTACAACTTGGTCAGCGTGGCGCTACTGCTGAGCGGCGCAATCGTACCGAGGATGCGCCTCAGTAGACGCGGCTTTTTCGCCGTATTCCGGCAGTACGCGTCGGAGAGTCGCCGCCGCTTCGGGTCGATTATCGTCCACCTGTCGGTCGTGGTGATCGCACTCGGTATCGCCGGGTCGGGGGGCTACCGGGTCGATGAGCAGCTCCGTATCGATTTGGGCGGGAGCGCCGAGTTTCAGGGTTACGAACTGCGCGCCATCGACCGTTTTATGGAGCGGACGCCGGGGCGCATCCGCGCCGGAGCGGTGATCGAGGTGTGGGAAGAGGGGCGGCAGATCACCACGCTGCGCCCGAGTATCAACGTGTTCAGTGGGTCACAGACGCAGCCCGTCCCTACACCTGCTGTACACTACACGCTCTGGAGCGATATCTATCTGAACATTGCCGGGACCGTCAGCCCCGACCAAGATTTCGTTATCTTGCGGGCCGTGCAGAGTCCGCTCGTCGCCTGGATCTGGGTCGGAGCCGGGATTCTGGTGCTAGGGACGATCTACTCGCTGCTGCCCCCGGC
>JAABUN010004498.1_pt1 | contig 18878 bp, 17 predicted proteins | sample 5559311 | NCBI WGS metagenome assembly JAABUN01 (sample SAMN10711877, study PRJNA513370) | rock metagenome | isolation source: Antarctica rocks | place: Antarctica: Victoria Land, Siegfried Peak sud | reverse complement strand
CAGTACGAGTTCCCGATCCTCGGCGAGGGCACGCCGCGGCTGCTCTTCGTCGGCCAGAACATCGAGAGCGCCGCGGACGAGCTCAGCGCCGACCCGGTCGAGCTGCTCGACTGGATCGCCACCCACGAGGTCACGCACGCCGTCCACTTCGCCGCAGCCCCCTGGCTACGGGGGCACCTGTCCTCGCTGGCGCGCACGCTCCTCGCCGAGGCGCCGCTGCGAATCGAGGCGCGAGACATCCTGGCCGGCGCGCGAGGCCTGGCGAGCGACCCCCGCAAGCTGCTGGCGGACTTGCGCGAGGGAGACCCGATCACCCTGCTCGCGCCGCCGCAATCGCGGGAGACGATCGCGACGGTCCAGGCGACGATGGCGGCGATCGAGGGCTTTGCCGAGCACGTGATGGACGTCGCCGCGAGCGAGCTCGGGCTCGCGGTCGAGGAGCTGCGAGCGGGCATCGACCGGCGGCGGGAGGGCCGCTCGACCTTTGCCCGCGTGCTCTCCTGGCTGCTCGGCTTCGAGATGAAGCTGCGCCAGTATCGCGAGGGCAAGCGCTTCTGCGACGAGGTCGTCGCGCGGGCCGGCATCGAGGAGCTCAACCGTGCCTGGCGGGGCGCCGCGGAGCTCCCCTCGCCGGCTGAGCTCGCCTCCGCCGAAGCCTGGCTGGCGCGCGTCGGCCCGGCCTCGATCGCGGCCTGAGTCGCCCCCCCGGGGAGTTGGGGGCCGCCGGAGGGCGCTGGGGCCGTCCTGTGATCGGCCTCACAGATGGCTCTGTAACGCCATTCCCACGGCTGTGTAGGAACAGCTGTTCGGTGCTACACTGAATATCCTTAGAAATAAGGACGTTAGAGATCAGCACAAAGCTTCCCACGATCCAAAGGGGTTGAGAACCAAGATGGCTACCAACAACACGACCACCGCCAGCCCAAAGAGCGCCGCTCGCAGCAGGTCCAAGACGACCGCGAAGAGCCAGGCCACGAAGACCAAGAACCAGGCCAAGCGCACCGCGAGCACGGCGAAGACCGAGACGAAGCGGACCGCCACCACGGCGAAGAACGACGCGAAGCGCACGACCGCTGAGGCGCGCAAGACCGCGGGCCAGGCCAAGGGTGGCGTCAACGCCGCAGCCGAGTACGTCCTCCAGGCCGCCGAGACGGCCGTCGACGTTCCCGTCGGTGCCGCGCTGACCGCGAAGGATCGCGTCACCGACATCAACGTCCGGTTCAGCACCGCGCACAAGCGCGAGGTCGAGCTGCGGCGCGTCCGCAACCAGCTCCGTCGCGAGCTCAACAAGGTCGAGCGTCGTGGCGGCACCGCCCGCCGCCGGGCCCTGCAGGAGGCCAAGCGCACCCGCAACCGGGTCGAGCGCGAGGTCAAGCGCAACCGCACGGAGGCGCAGAAGCGCGTCCGCGGCGTCAGCCAGCGGGTCGGCTCCCTGGTCTAGGGGTCCTCTGATCACTTAGCCCGGGCCGCCGAGCACCCGCCGTTCAGGGTGCTCACCGGAGAGGCGGCGGCCCGGAGGAATCTGCTCGCCACATACCGCGAGCAGACCGGAGGCCGGAAAACGCTCACGAGCGCTCGACCGTCCTCCACCTCTCCTCCCCGATCCAGCGGGCCCTCGTGGCCCGCTGGATCTTTTTGTGGCGGCCCGGGAGACGCCGGCTCGGCGTCATCGCGGGCCTCGCGGCTCACTTGGCCGCGTCGGCCCGATCTTCCTTGGTCCGGCGCCTCCCAGCCTCGCCACCCCCCATTTGGGACAATCCCCCCCATGTCTCTCCCCACCGAATCTCAGGTCACCGAAGCCCTTCGCGCCGTCATCGATCCCGAGCTGCGGCGCTCGATCGTCGAGCTGGGGATGGTGCGCTCGATCGACATCCACGAGGACGGGCGCGTGGACGTCGTGGTCTCGCTGACGACCCCAGGCTGCCCGATCCGCTCCCAGTTCGAGCACGCGGTCGTCGACAACGTCGGCCCGCTCGAGGGCGTGACCAGCGTCGGCGTCGGCTTCGATGTCCTCTCCGACGCGGAGAAGTCCGGCCTCCAGCAGAAGCTCGGCCGCCCCGGCGGGCTGCCGGAGGGGGCGCTGGCGCAGGTCAAGAACGTGATCTGCGTGGCCTCCGGCAAGGGCGGGGTCGGCAAGTCGACGATGACCGCCAACCTCGCGGCGGCGCTGAGCGCAGAGGGCAACCCCACGGGCGCGCTCGACTGCGACGTCTACGGCTACTCGATCCCGCGCATGCTCGGCGTCAACCGCCGCCCCGAGGTCAACGGCGAGCGCAAGATCCTCCCCGTCGAGGCGGCCGGTGGCGTCAAGGTGATGTCGATCGGCTTCTTCGTCGAGGAGAACGCCGCGGTCGTCTGGCGCGGCCCGATGCTCCACAAGGCGATCCAGCAGTTCCTCGAGGACGTCGAGTGGGGCGCGCTCGACTACCTGCTGCTCGATCTCCCCCCCGGGACCGGAGACGTGTCGATGACGCTCGCGCAGCTCCTGCCCCAGGCGCGGATCCTCGTTGTCACCACGCCGCAGCCGGCCGCCCAGACCGTGGCGGCCCGTGCCGCCGAGATGGCGGGCAAGGTCGATCTCGAGGTCCTCGGCGTGATCGAGAACATGTCCGGCTTCACGACCCCCGACGGTCAGCGCTTCACGATCTTCGGCGAGGGCGGCGGCCAGGAGCTGGCCGACCAGCTCGACGTGCCGCTGCTCGCCAAGGTGCCCCTCGAGGAGCGGCTGCGCGAGCACGCCGACCAGGGCACCCCGCTTGCCGTCGCCGAGCCGGGCGCGGCCGCCTCGGTCGCGATTCGCCAGGCGGCGCGCGGGATCATCGCCATGACTCCCGTCGAGCTGCCGCTGATGGAGTCGATCGCGATGGACACCCCGGCGTTCGCCCCGGCGATCGGTGGCACCGAGCTGCCGGTGGTGCAGGCCGGCCGCTAGCCCGAAAGCGCACCTACCCCCCGAGGAGGTGCTCAAGTACGCACGCCGCTGGGCCCGGAGCCCTCAGGCGCCGGGCGCCTCGTCCCCTCGCCGGCCCAGCGTCGCCACCAGCGCGGCGGCCGCAATGGCGGCCGAGGCCGCGATCGCTCCCGCCGACAGCAGGAAGCCCACGCCGGCGCTCGTCCACGGCACGCCCTCGGCTCGCAGGAGCGCCAGGAGGAAGAGGCCGCCCGCGCCCAGCGACAGGACCCCGAGGATGAGCTCGGGCGTGCCGAGCCTCAGCCGCGCGAGCCCATGCGGTCGCGAGCCGGCGGCCGGCTCCTCCTCCACGTCCTCCCCGGGACCCCAGCGCAGCATCGCCGCGCTCAGGGCCGCGGCCACCGCCAGGGCCACGAGGCACGCCGCCACGGCATCGCTCGGACGGTGCCAGCCGGCGGCGACCGTCGCGATCCCGACTCCGGCTCCGAGGATCGCAGCACCGATCCCGGCGGCGACCCGCAGCCCCGCGGGAACGACCATCACCATCGCCAGGCCGACGGCGATCCCGATCGTCGCGTGGCCGGAGGGGAAGGAGTTGTCGAGGACGGCGCTCGGCACCAGCGGGGGCCGCTCGAGGACGACGAGCTTGAGTACCTCGGTGACCAGCAGCGAGCCGGCGACGACGAGCAGCGCGAGCAGCGCGAGGGCGGGCTTCCCGCGCAGCAGCGCGAGGGCGATCAGGCCGACGATCGCGAGGGCGAGCGTGCCCGTGCTGATGATCGAGAGCAGGTCGTCCGCGCCCTCGGCGGGCCGGCCGCCGATCACCGCCCGGCCGACGAATGCGTGCTCGTCGAGCCGCTGTCCCCAGTACGTGCGGACGACCGCGAAGTAGAGGGCCAGCAACGCCGATCCTGCCAGCAGCGCGAGCACCAGCAGCGGGCGCTCGGCACGGTCCCGCCGCGGCGCCCTCATGGCCCCCGTCGCGCTACTTGCTGGCGAAGTAGTCGGCGTTGAGCTGCGCGAAGGGGGACCACTCATCCGGGAGCTGATCCTCGGCGAAGCACGCGTCCACGGGGCAGGCCTCGACGCAGGCGTCGCAGTCGATGCACTCGTCGGGATCGATGTAGAGCTGCTTCTGGGCCTCGTAGTCGGGCTCGTCGGGCGTTGGATGGATGCAGTCCACCGGGCAGACCTCGACGCACGAGTTGTCCTTCTCCCCGATGCAGGGCTCTGCGATGACGTAGGTCAAGGTGGGTTTCCCTCTCGTTGCTCTGGTCTCGACGGAAGGCCGGGCTCGCTCGTCCCCGGCGCGGACGCGACATTGTAGGGACCGCCGGGCCGCGGGTAGGGTCCCTGACGATGATCCTGCTCACCGGAGCCACCGGTCTGGTGGGCTCGGCGCTGCTGCCGAAGCTGCTCGACGCGGGCCACGACGTCCGCTGCCTCGTCCGCGATCCCAGGAGGCTCGGGCCCGAGCGGGTGCGGGTGCAGCTCTCGCTCTCCGACCTCGGCGATCCGCGCGGCCTCCGCCATGCCGTGCGCGGGGCCGACACGGTGATCCACCTCGCCGCGGCGATCCGCGATCAGCCCCCGCGCCGCATCGAGGAGGTCACCGCGCTTGGCACCCACCGGCTGCTGCAGGCGGCCGAGCGCGCCGGGGTGGGGCGATTCATCTTCTTCAGCGCCCTCGGCGCCACCCGCTTTCAGCGGACCCGCTTCTTTCGCTCCAAGGCGCTCGCGGAGCGGCGCGTCGCCGCATCGCCGCTCGAGACGACGATCCTGGCCCCCTCGATCATCTACGACCCCGCCGACCGCTGGGTGACGCTCCAGCGCCGCCTCGCGCTACTGCCGCTCCTGCCGATCTCAGGGCGCGGGCGGGCGGCGTATGAGCCGATTTGGGCCGAGGACGCCGCGCGGGCGACTCTCGCGTCCCTCGACGCGGAGCCCGGTCGCTACGAGGTCGCCGGACCCGAGCGGCTCTCCTACGAGGGGATCGCCCGGCTGATCGCCGAGGCCGGCGGCCGCGATCGGCCCTCGCTGCACGTCCCGCTTCCCTTCGTCCGCTCGGGCCTGATCTGGATGCGCCGGCTCGTCGGGGAAGCCGCGTTCGCCACCTGGGAGGAGGCGGAGCTGCTCGAGGTGCCGATGATCAGCGAGCGCGGCGCGGCCGACGTGCGGCGGCTCGGCGTCGACCCCGCGCCGATGGGCGCGGTCCTCGCGCGGGGCTGACGCGCCCTCAGCGGCGGAGGCGGGCGCATCCCGAGGGGAGGACGGGGCGTGCCACGTCCGAGCCCGAACGCAGAAGGGCCCGGGATCGCTCCCGGGCCCTTCCGTCAACTCTTGCGCCCCTTCGACCGGGCGCGCAGCTCAGCGCAGAGGCGCTGGCTACATCATCCCCCCCATGTCGGGCATGCCGCCGGGCATCCCGCCGCCGCCGTCCTTCTCGGGCGGCTCGGCGATGATGCACTCGGTCGTCAGGATGTTCTTGGCGATCGAGGCCGCGTTCTGCAGCGCCGAGCGCGTCACCATCGTCGGGTCGATCACGCCGTCCTTGATCAGGTCGCCGTACTCGCCGGTCCCCGCGTTGAGGCCCTCGCCGGCCTTCATCCCGCGGATCTTCTCGACCACGACCGAGCCCTCGAACCCCGAGTTCTCGGCGATCTGGCGAATCGGCTCCTCGAGCGCCCGGCGGATGATCTCCGCGCCGGTCGCCTCGTCACCGTCGAGCCCCTTGGGGTCGATCGCCGACTGAGCGTTCAGGAGAGCGACTCCGCCGCCCGGGACGATGCCCTCTTCGAGGGCGGCCCGGGTGGCCTGCAACGCGTCCTCGACGCGGTGCTTCTTCTCCTTCATCTCGGTCTCGGTGGCGGCGCCGACCTTGACCACGGCGACTCCACCGGCGAGCTTCGCCAGGCGCTCTTGGAGCTTCTCCCGGTCGAAGTCGGAGTCGGTGTTGTCGATCTCGGAGCGGATCTGGTTTATCCGGCCCTCGATCTGGGACTTCTCACCGGACCCGTCGATGATCGTCGTCGTGTCCTTGGAGACGACCACGCGGCGCGCCTTGCCGAGCTGGCTGAGCTGGGTGTTCTCCAGCTTCAGGCCCATCTCCTCGGTGATCACCTCGCCTCCGGTGAGGATCGCGATGTCCTCGAGCATCCGCTTGCGGCGATCGCCGAAGCCGGGGGCCTTGACCGCGACCCCGGTGAAGGTGCCGCGGAGCTTGTTGACCACGAGCGTCGCGAGCGACTCGCCCTCGACGTCCTCGGCGACGATCACGAGCGGCTTGCCGCCCTGCATCGTCTGCTCCAGCACCGGCAGGATGTCGCGCACCGAGCCGATCTTCTGGTTCGCGATCAGGATGTAGGGGTCCTCGAGGACCGCTTCCATCCGCTCCTGGTCGGTGACCATGTAGGGCGAGATGTAGCCCTTGTCGAACTGCATCCCCTCGGTGAACTCGAGCTCCATCCCGAAGGTCTGGCCCTCCTCGACGTTCACCACGCCGTCCTTGCCGACCTTCTCGATCGCGTCGGCGATGATGTCGCCGATCTCGTCGTCGGCCGCGGAGATCGAGGCGACGCGGGAGATCTGATCCTTGCCGCCGACCTCCTTCGACTGCTTGTCGCGCAGGTTGTCGACGACCTGGTTGACCGCCACCTCGATCCCCTTGCGGAGACCGAGCGGGTTGGCCCCGGCGGCGACGTTCCTGAGGCCCGAGCGGACGATCGTCTGCGCGAGCAGCGTCGCCGTCGTGGTCCCGTCGCCGGCGACGTCATTGGTCGCCGTGGCGACCTCGCGAACGAGCTGGGCGCCCTGGTTCTCGAAGACGTCCTCGATGTCGATCTCGCGGGCGATCGTCACCCCGTCGTTGGTGATGGTCGGCGCGCCGAACTTCTTGTCGAGCACGACGTAGCGACCCTTCGGGCCGAGCGTGACCTTGACCGCGTTGGCGACGGCATCGACGCCGTTCTGCAGCGCGGTGCGGGCCTCCGCGTCGTACTTCAGCTCCTTGTGAGCCATATCTTCAGTCCTCCTGTTGAGATCTGTGAGTCAGGTTGGTTCGTTGCGGGCGGAGGTCGCTACTCGACCTTGGCCAGGACGTCGGACTCGCGCAGGACCAGCAGGTCCTCGCCGTCCACCTTGACCTCGGTGCCGCCGTACTTGCTGTAGAGGACGGTGTCGCCGGTGGCGACGTCGAGCGGGATGCGCTTCTCCCCGTCGTCGTCCCAGGCGCCGTCGCCGACGGCCAGGACCTCTCCTCGCTGCGGCTTCTCCTTAGCGGTCTCGGGGAGCACGATGCCGCTGGCAGTCGTCTCGTCCTCGTCGATCGCCTTGACGATCAGACGGTCACCCAAAGGCTTGAGCTTCATCTTCCGGGTACCTCCGTGCGGTGTCGCTTGCGGTTTTGTTTCTGGGAAGTCGCCGGTCAGGGATGCCGACCGGTGCTTGGCACTCTACACGGGGGAGTGCCAGACGCCGGGCGAGTCTAGCTGCGCGGCTGTTGCTGTCAAGTGATCTAAGTCGAAGGGCAGCAGATCGGTGCCCACCGGCTCGAGTCGGGCGCGTCAGCCCCCCGCGATCAGCCGAGCGCCCAGATGGCGCGCCAACCCGCTTCCGCCGGCCCGCATGAGCCGGTCGTGGCTCCAGCGGAAGATGGGGTCGGCGAGTGGTGCCGCCGCTTTCATCCACGCCCGCGTGGCGCGGACGCTCCACTCGTAGCGCACCGTGGTGACGCCCCCTTGTTCGGCGAGGCTCCAGCGGCCGACGCCCTCGAGGTCGCCGGTGGTCTCGCCCTCGAGCAGGCTCGGTGGCTCCACCCTCGTCGCCAGGACCGCGAAGCTGACGCGATAGCCCATCCGGCTGCACCACGTGTAGCGGCCGCGGCGTCCGATCCCGCACGGGGCGCCCGGGTCGATCTCGATCGCCTCCTCGACGCCGGGCCACCACTCGGGCCAGCGCTCCGCGTCCCAGAGCGCCTCCCAGACTTCCTCGCGGTCGGCGTCGAGGACCCAGGTCGTCAGGAAGCGGTACTCGCCAGTCATCGGACGGCGGCCGAGACCTCCTCGGTTCATGATCTCCCGTCCAGTAGCACCCAACGGTCCGGCCGGACCGGACGCGAAGCGGAGGATCCGGCTGGAGTCATCTACGCGCAGCGGAGTCATCTCGGTTCATGATCTCCCGTCCCGCAGCACCCAACGGTCCGGCGGAAGCGGACGCGAAGCGGAGCATTCCGCCGGAGTCATCTAGTTCTGCGAGGGAGTCTCGCCGTTGCCGAAGTTGCCCTGCGGGCGCTCGACGATCTGCGAGAAGCGGATCACCGTCACGGTGTCGTCCTCGGCTACCGAGCGACCGTAGATCTGCTCGAGAAAGTGGACCGTGTCCTCGAGCCGGCGGAACTCGGGGTTGTCGTGCTCGATGTCGCGCGGGGAGAGCTCGGAGACGCGCTTCACCTCGACGTCGTCGATCACCGCGGCGAAGATCTTCTCGCGCGGCCCGTGGCGGTAGCCGACCGTGACCCAGACGACCTGCCCGCGCGTGTACTTGTGGCTCTTGTCGCCGAGCCGGATCGTCGCGGTCTTGCGGCCGCGCTTGAGCTGATCGACGAACAGCGGCGAGTAGAAGTTGAGGACGTAGAGCGCGCTGCTCATCGTCGGCAGCCTAGCCGCACGGGGCGGAGGCCGCTCAGCGCTCGGCGTAGCCCTCGGCGCCCAGAAGGGGGACGAAACGGCAGGCGGCGATCCGGCGGCGGCGGAACAGATCGGCGTCCGCCACGTCTTGGACGAAGGCGACCAACGCCTCACCGCCGCCCTCCCCGATCGGCGCGACGAGCCGCCCTCCCGGAGCGAGCTGGAGCAGCAGCGTCCGCGGCTGAGCGGGGGCTGCGGCGTGCACCGCGATCGCCTCGAAGGGAGCGCCGGCCGGGTAGCCCAGCGATCCGTCGCCCACGACCACCTCAACGCGGTCAGCGCCGATGCCGAGCTCGGCGAGCGCCGCGCGGGCCGTGGTCGCGAGCTGCGGGAGCCGCTCGATCGAGATCACGCGAGCGGCGAGCTGAGCCAGCACCGCCGCGCTGTAGCCGCTGCCGCCGCCCACCTCGAGGACGGTCTCGGACCCGCGGAGCGCCAGCGCCTCGCAGATCGCGGCGACGATCCAGGGCTGGGAGATCGTCTGGCCGGCGTCGATCGGCAGGGCCGCATCCGCGTAGGCGCGGCGGCGGATCTCGGCTGGGACGAAGGCCTCCCGTGGCACGGTCGCCATCGCGGCGAGGACCCGCTCATCCTCGATCCCGCGGCGGCGGAGCTGGCCTTCCACCATCCCCGCGCGCTGCTCGGCCGCGCTCGCCACCCGCTCAGAAGATGTAGGCGCGCAGCCGCGGCGGCTCGAGCACGGTCACCCTGCCACGGCCGACCTGGACCACCCCCGCTCGCTCGAGCACCGCGAGGAAGCGGGAGACGCTCTCGCGGGAGGTGCCGGCGAGCTGGGCGAGATCCGCCTGGTTCATCCGGATCGTCACGGCATCCGCGCCGGGCTCCGCGCTCTCGGCGGCGACGAGCTGGGAGAGGACGCCGGCAACGCGGCTGGGAACCGTCTGAAAGGACTGGCGGCTGATCCGCTCGTTCGTCTCGCGTAGCCGCTTCGTCAGCGCGACGACGAGCTTCGTGGTGATCTCGGCGTTCCGCTCGAACAGGCCCTTCATGTCGGCGGCGGAAAGCGCGAGGAGCTCGACGTCGCTGAGCGCCTCGACGCTGGCCGAGCGGGTGCCGCCGTCGAGCATCGCGAGCTCGCCGAACAGCTCGCCGGGGCCGAGGGTCGCTAGCGCGATCGCCCGGCCATCGGAGTGCTCGCGCGTCACCCGGACCTCGCCATCGCGGATCACGTAGCAGGCGTCGCTTTCGTCCCCCTCGTGGAAGACGCGGGCCCCCTTCGGGAACGAGCGCGGGATCGCCACCTGCGCGATCCGCTCGAGCTCACCCTCCTCGAGGTCGGCGAGCAGGGGCACCCGAGCCAGCAGCTCGGCGGTGGTGGTGGGCTCCTCCCCCATCGCGCCGGATTATCGCGTTCGGCGTCGACGGGCGCGCAAACCGGTCAGCGCTCAGCCAGCGGGTTGACCCACCGGAGGCCCACGAAGCGGGCGAAGTCGCTGTCGGCTGAGCAGAGCCCGACGCCATGACAGAGGGCGAGGGCGGCAAGGTGGGCATCCGGCACGAGATTGCCGCTCAACCTGTGGTTAAGGACAAGTCCGCCGAGCACCTCTGCGTGCCGGTCCGTCGGCGTCGGGATCCAGGCGGAAGGCGCGGCCAGCCAAGTCTCGACCTGATCCCAGGCGGCGCCCGGCTCGAGCGGCCGCTCGGCGGCGCGGGGGTGCGTGGACAGCCGCAGAAAGGCACCGAGCGAATCCCAGGGCAGTCCCGTCCTGGAAGGACCGTTGAGGGCTCGCTCCAGCCAGTCCCGGCAGGGAGCGTGGAAGGGACTGCTGCGGTCTCTCGCGTAGATCAGGATGTTCGCGTCGACCAGCACCGCCCGGGGTTTCAGTCGTCGTCGATCTGCTCCAGCGCCTCGGCGACGTTGGTCACGTCGATGCGGATGCCCAGGTCGGACGTCTCCTGCCGAAAGGCCCCGCGCCGCGACCCGCGCGACGCGAGCCCGCGGCGTGCGAGCTCGTTCGCCGCAGCCGACACGCCCATCCCCCGCTCCTTGCGCAGAGCCTCGATGGCGGCCGCCACCTCGTCATCGAATCTGATTGTCGTCCGCATGCTCCTATTCTAGCATCATGATGCTCAGGTGCGACCGCGCTGCGTCGAGAGCTTCCCCGAAGTGGGCGGAACGAGACCTCTGAGGCTGGAATCGGCGCGCCTCAGCGCTGGCAGGTCTCGCACCAGAAGGTGATGCGATTGTCGTCGCCCTGGCCCTGGGTGAGGATGCGCCCGCCGCAGCGCGGGCAGGGCTGCCGCGAGCGGCCGTAGATCTTCTTCGGGCGGCTGCCTCGCTTCATCGACGTCTCCATCACCCAGCTCGCGGCGTCGACGAGCGCTCGCGCCTCCTCCTCCCCGAGGGCGCCGACCTTGCGCCAGGGGCTGATCCTCGGCAGGAAGCACGCCTCGATCCGGATCACGTTGCCGATCCCGGCGATCAGCGACTGGTCGTTGAGGGCCTCCCCGACGAATGCCGAGGGCTCGTAGGCGAGCACCCGCGCCGTCGCCTCCTCGGGGTCGTACTCCGGCCGCAGCGGGTCCGGTCCGAGCTGCAGGAGGGCGGGGTCGTTGCGGGCCCGCGCGGCGCTGACGAGGCGCAGGATCTTCCCGCCGCTCTGGCTCGCGATCCCGAGGCCGGAGGCGAGCACCAGCCACGGCTTGCCGTAGGGCAGGCGTCCGTCCGCGCGGACGAACCAGCGGCCGTTCATCCCGAGGTGGCTGTGGATCACCCGATCGCCCGAGAAGTGCAGGAGCAGGTGCTTGCCGAAGGCCTCGGCTCGCTCGAGCGTGCGGCCCTCAAGCCCCCCCGAGCGATTGTGGATCGGCGAGCGGGGGCTCGGCGCGTCGGCGAGCGTCATTTCCCTACCGACCAGCGCCGCGGTGATCTTCCGCGCCGCCCGATGAATCGTGTCGCCCTCAGGCAATCAGCGCCCTCTCGATTCTCGGTTCATGACTTCCCGTCCAGCGGCACCCAACGGTCCGGCGGGACCGGCGCGAAGCGGAGGATCCCGCCGGGGTCATCTACGGCTTCAGCTTGCGGCCGCTCGAGAACAGCCACTGCGACCAGGCGACGAAGCCCACCGTGATCAGGGCGGTGACCCCGAAGGAGAGCGCGACGCTGACGTCGCTCGTCCCGAGGAACCCGTAGCGGACCGAGTTGACCATGTAGAAGAGCGGGTTGGCATGGGAGATCTCCTGCCACGGGGAGGGCAGGATCTCGATCGAGTAGAAGACGCCGCCGAGGAAGGTCAGCGGCAGGATCAGGATGTTGTTGATGAAGGAGTGGTGGTCGAAGGTCTGCGCGTAGATGCCGACCACCACGCCGAGCGCGCCGAAGAGGACGACGAGGAGGAGGACCGCGCCGATCAGCGCGAGTGGGTGCTCGATGGGGACGCCGGTCAGCGGCAGGGCGATCGCGACCAGCGCGACCCCGATCGCCAGCGCCCGGAAGAGCCCGCCGATCGCGTAGCCGAGGTTCATTTGCCACGGGTGCATCGGGGAGGCGAGGACGTCGTTGATGTAGCGGTCGTTGCGCGCCTGCAGGATCGTCGAGGAGTTGTTGGAGAAGGCAGCCTGCGCCATCGCCATCGCGATCAGCCCGGGAACGATGAAGACGTCGTAGGGGAACCCCTCGATCTCGCGGATCCGGCTGCCGAGCGAGAGGCCGAAGACGAGGATGAAGAGCGACGAGGAGACGACGGGAGCGAGGATCGTCTGCGTCCACAACCGCGTCACCCGCCGGCACTCGCGCAGAGCGAGCGAGCGGAGCGAGCGACCCGGGTTCGGCTGCGCCATCGATCCAGTCGCCGCGGCGGGCCGGGAGGCGGCCGGCGCGCTCAACCCTCGGCCCCCGCAGGTAGCGGCGCCGGCAGCGAGGTCGAGACGGTCTGTAGGTAGACCTCCTCGAGCGAGGACGCTCCGTAGCGCTGCTTGAGCCCGTCCGGCGTGTCGCGCGCCATGATCCGCCCAGCGGAGATCAGGGCGATGTCCTCGCAGAGGGACTCCGCCTCCTCCAGATAATGCGTGGTGAGGAGGATCGTCATGCCCTGCTCGTGCAGGCGGCGGATGTAGCGCCAGAGGTCGTGGCGCAGCTCGACGTCCACCCCGGCGGTCGGCTCGTCAAGGATCACGAGCAGCGGCTCGTGCAGGAGCGCGCGAGCGAGCAGGAGTCGCCGCTTCATCCCGCCGGAGAGCTTCGGCGTGCGCACGCTGGCCTTCGCTCGCAGGTCGAAGACGTCAATCATCTCGTCGGCGCGGCCGGCGGCGTCGGCATTGCTCATCCCGAAGTAGCCGCCGTGGTAGACGAGCGACTCGCGGACGGTGAGGAAGCGGTCGAGGTTCGGGTCCTGCTCGGCGACTCCGACCACGCGGCGGGCCTCCATCGAAGCGTGGTCGTGGCCGAAGACGCTGATCGTGCCGCCGCTGAGGCGGATCAGGTTGCAGACCGAGTTGATCAGGGTGGTCTTGCCTGCGCCGTTCGGGCCGAGCAACCCGACGAACTCGCCGGCCGGGACCTCGAGGTCGAGATCGTCGAGCCCGACGGTGCCGTCGTCGTAGGTCTTCGAGAGGCCGGAGATGGAGAGGGCGGCGGGAGCGTCGCGCATGCGGTGGAGGTTAGGGAGGCGCACGGGGCGGGCCGGGGTGGAAGAGGTGGTTGCCTATGCAACGATGCCAGGGGTGAAGGCTGCTGCGTCATCGCCCTTGGCTGCAGATGACCGGCCGGCCGGCGCTGACGGCGGGAGCTCGCCCAGCGACTTCGAGCCGCGAGTCCTGCTGCGCCGCGGTCTGCCGGCGCTCGTCGCGATCGTCGCCCTCGCACTGATCGCGATGCTCGCGCCCGGCCTGGGCGAGGTCCGTCGCATCATCGGCGACGCCAAACCGGGGTGGATCGCGCTGGCAGTCCTGCTGGAGGCGCTCTCCTTCGGCTCCTACATCGTCATGTTCGCGCCGATCTTCTGCCGCAAGCTCGGTTGGCGGCGAAGCTGGCAGATCGGCGGCTCGGAGCTGGCGATGGGCTCGCTCGTCCCCGCCAGCGGCGCCGGAGGGCTGGCGCTCGGGGCATGGGTGCTGCACGAGGGCGGCATGGACGGCGAGCGAATCGCGCGGCGATCGGTCGCCTTCTTCATGATCAAGAGCGCGGTCAACTTCGTGGCGGTGGTCGTGGTCGGCGCGCTCTTGTTCGCCGGGATCCTCGGCCCCGATCTCTCCTGGTCGCTGACCATCCTCCCCGCCGGGGCAGCGGCGCTGGCGATCGTCGTGGCCTACGGCGTCTCCCGGCTTCCCGCCGCGACGGAGCCGGAGGTCAACGCGTCGAGGCCGCGCCGGATCGCGGCTCGGATGCGCGGGGCGGTCACCGCCGGAACCGCGGAGTCCTTCGAGATCCTCGGCTCCGGCAACGGCCGGGTGATCGCGGGCGCCCTCGGCTACTGGGCGTTCGACAACGCGGTGCTCTGGGCGACCTTCCGAGCCTTCGGCTTCTCCCCCGAGATCTCGGTCGTGCTGATCGGCTACCTGATCGGCCAGCTCGGCGGGCTCTTGCCGATACCAGGGGGGGTCGGGGGAATCGATGGCGGACTGATCGGCGCGCTGATCGTCTACGGGACGCCCGCCGCCGTCACCGTCGCGGCCGTCCTGGCCTACCGCGTGATCCTCTTCTGGCTCCCGCTCCTGGTCGGCGGGCTCGCCTTCGTGACGCTGCGCCGCGACATGCCGGGAGCGGGCGAGCTCGCCGCCGCCGCTCCTCGGGGGCACCCAACCGCGGGGAGCTGAGACGCTGTGTGCTAACGTCGGCACATGCGTTTGCACATTAGCCTTGACGATCAGCTCGTCGCGGAGCTCGACCGGCGGGTCGGCAAGCGCCGGCGAAGCGCCTTCCTGGCCGAGACCCTTCGTGGCGCCCTTGACGACGAGCGCCGATGGGACGGAGTGATGGCGAGCCTGGGGGGGCTCCAGGGGAGCCAGCCCCCCGACGCCTGGGGTGACGATCCGGCCGCTTGGGTCCGGGAGCAGCGACGAGCCGACCGTGGGCGGGTCGGCTAGCTGCGCCTGCTGCTCGACACGACGATTCTGATCGACGCGCTCCGCGGGCGCCCGGCGGCGGAGCGACTGCGGTCCCTTCGAGGCTCGGTCGAACCCCCTTACGTCTGTGCGATCAACGTCGAGGAGATCTGGCGAGGCGCACGCGATCCCGAGCAGGAACCGATCTCCGCACTGCTGTCGTCACTGCGCCTCGCGCCGCTTGGGCTCCAAGAGGGCGCCCTGGCAGGCAGATGGAGAGCTGCGTTCGCCAAGCAGGGTCGCACCCTGAGCCAGTCCGACTGCCTGATCGCCGCGGCAGCCGTCGGGGTGGGCGCGTCGCTGGCGACGGACAACCCCCGCGACTTCCCGATGACGGATCTGAGCGTCGAGCACTGGCCTGCCGGCGGGTAGAGGGACTCGGAGCCGACCGCGCCGGGCGGCTCAGGCCGACGCCACGAGCCGGCGCGGCTGCCGCTCGAAGCCCGCCTCCACCAGGGCGGCCTCGAGCTCGTGGCCGACGATCGACTCGCCGTCGATCCGCTCGAGGCCGAGGCGCGGCAGGCGGCGCTCGCCGACCGCCTCGATCACGGCCGCGAGAGCCGCTGCGAGCTGGTCGCCGTCGAGCCGCGCCAGGCGCAGCAGGCCCTTGCCGCCGCGCTCGACGTAGAGCACCGGCTCGCCGTCGCGCAGGACGACGTAGGCGCCCGCAACCCGGCTCGGACGGCGGCCGCCGCGCCCGTCGGGGTCGGTGCCCTCGCGGGAGGGTGGGCGCGGCCAGCTCAGGCTGGCGCCGTAGGGCTGCGCAGGGTCGGTGACCGCGAGGACGACGTGCTCGCCGTCGGCCCGCGGCAACGAGCGCAGCCGCTCGACGGCCCCGGCGAGCGCGAACTGCGCCCCGCCGAGGCCCTCGACGAAGTAGCCGCGACGGGCGGTGCCGAGGATCTCCAGGTTCGAGAGCTCCCCGTAGAGGGAGGAGAAGCCGCCGGGGACGCCCTCGGCGAGGACGGTCTCGCGCGTGACGATGCCGTGGCGCTCCAGCATCAGCTCGGCCTGCGCGCGCATCCGCGGGCCGGCTCCCGGAGCGTTGCGAAAGAGCGACTTGGTCAGCGACCACCGCCCGGCGACGGCCTGACCGGTGGCGTTGCGGCGCGCCGAGAACCGGCGCCCGCGGCGGGCCGCGTTCGTCTCCGACGCCTTCAGCCGGGGGGAGCGCAGCGGGGCCACCGCGTCGTTGGTGACCTCCCCCGCCCACGCCAGGTCCCAGAGCGCCGAGTGCAGCTCCTCGCGGGGAAAGGCCAGATCGGCGACGAGGTCGACCCAGAACGCGGGCCGACCTTCTAGCAGCGCGCGGATCGCGTCGTGGATCTCGCCCTCGGGGCGGTCGAGCTTCGCGTTCGACGGCGGCGGCCCGGCGAGGCGCACGTCCTCGCGGAAGTAGAAGGCGACGCGGCCCGTCCGCCCGACCGGTCCTGCGCCGATCCAAACGATCTCCCCGCCCGTGGAGAGCCCGTCGAGCCAGGCGGGGGAGTACGCACCGAGGCGGCGTGGCAGGACGTCGCGCTCCCAGACCTCGGGCGTCAGGGCGACGCCCTGCAGGGGGACGAGCGCCTCGCGCAGGCGGTCCGGACCGGCGCCGGCGGGTCGGTAGGCGTCGACGTTCTGCCAGGAGACCAAGAAACGGGCGAGCTCGGCGGTGTCGGCGGCCTCGACCTCCTTGCGGAGGACCGCGAGGCTGGCGCGCCGCAGGCGCCGCAGGACGTCGGGGTCGCACCACTCGCGCTCCGTCCCCCCCGGGAGCAGCTCGCCGCGGATCAGATCGCCGGCGGCCTCGAGCCCCTTCAGCGCCGGCGTGGGATCGACGCCGAAGCGGCGGTGCGCCTGCGCGGTCGGGAAGGGCACGTGGGTGCGGGCGTAGCGGCGCATCAGGGCCGCCATCGGCTCGGGTACGCCGGCGAGGAACGAATCCGGGAGCCCCGAGGGCACGGGGACGCCGAGCGCGTCGCGATACAGGCCGCCGTCCTCGGCGGCGATCCAGCGCTCCTCCCCGGCGATCCGCACGCGCACCACCCGCCGCTCCGCCTCGAGCTTGGCGAGCATCGAGGCGGCCGAGTAGCCCTCGGCGGTCCGCTCCTCGCACTCCTCCGTCGTCAGGTCCCCCAGTCGGCGCAGGATCTGCTGGAGGCCGTCGCGATCGACGGCCCGCGCCTGCTCGAGGCGATGCTGCAGCGAATCCTCGACGTCGGCGAGGGCCGCCGGGTCGATCAGCTCCCGCAGCTCCTCCTGGCCGAGCAGCTCGCGCAGCAGGTCGCGGTCGAGCGCGAGCGCCGCGGCACGGCGCTCGGCGTTGGGCGTGTCGCCCTCGTACATGTAGGTGGCGACGTAGTCGAAGAGCAGCGAGGACGCGAAGGGCGAGGCGGTCTGCGTCTCGACCTCCACGAGCGAGATCCGCCGGGACTTCAGGTCGCGGAGGATCTCCCCGAGCGCCGGCAGGTCGAGCACGTCGCGGAGCACCTCGCGATAGGTCTCCAGAGTGACCGGGAAGCGCGGGTAGTCCTTGGCGACCTCGAGCAGCGACTGCGACTTGAGCCGCTGCTGCCACAGCGGCGTGCGCTTGCCGGGGTAGGCGCGCGGCAGCAGCAGCGAGCGGCCGGCCGCCTCGCGGAAGCGCGATCCGAACAGGGCGGAGCCCGAGAGCTCGGCGACGACGAGGTCCTCGATCTCGTCGGCATCGAGCAGGACCAGGTCGGGAGAGGGGGCCTCGTCGGCATCGGGGAGGTGGACGACAATCCCGTCGTCGGACCAGATCGCGTCCGCCTCGAGCTCGAACTCGTCCCGGATCCGCGCCGCGAGGGCGAGGCCCCAGGCGGCATGGACGCGGCCGCCGAACGGGGACAGGACGCAGAGCCGCCAGTCGCCGATCTCATCGCGAAAGCGCTCGACGACGATGGTCTGGTCGGAGGGGACGACGCGGGTGGCCGCCTGCTGCTCGCGCAGGTAGGCGACGAGGTTCTCGGCGGCGCGGTCGTCGAGGTCGTAGTCGCGGGCGAGGTCGGCCGGCTCCGCGTTGACCGCCTCGCGCGAGAACTCGCCGATCGCGCGGCCGAGCTCGACGGGCCTGCCGATGCCCTCGCCGCGCCAGAAGGGGACGGCGCCGGGCACGCCGGGCGCGGGGGTGACGATGACGCGGTCGCGGGTGATCTCCTCGATCCGCCAGGAGGAGGCCCCGAGCAGGAAGACCTGGCCGGCGCGGGCCTCGTAGACCATCTCCTCGTCGAGCTCGCCGACGCGGCGGCCGTCGGGCAGGTGGACGCCGTAGAGGCCGCGGTCGGGAATCGTGCCGGCGTTGGTTACCGCGAGCTGGCGCGCGCCCTTGCGCCCACGGACGGTGCCGGCGGTGCGGTCCCACACCAGCCGCGGCCGCAGCTCGGCGAAGCGCTCGGAGGGGTAGCGGCCGTCGAGCATGTCGAGGACGTTCTCGAGCTGCTCGCGCGAGAGCTCGCTGTAGGGCTCGGCGGCGGTCACCACGCGTTCGATCTCGTCGACCTCCCACTCCTCGTCGGCGACCATCGAGACGATGTGCTGAGCGAGCACGTCCAGGGGGTTGCGCGGGATCACGGTCTCCTCGATCTCCCCCGTGCGCATCCGCTTGACGACGACCGCGCACTCGAGCAGGTCGGAGCGGAACTTGGGGAAGATCCTCCCCTTCGAGACGGCGCCGAGCTCGTGGCCGGCCCTTCCCACCCGCTGCATCCCCCGCGCGACGGATTTCGGCGACTCGACCTGGATCACGAGGTCGACCGCGCCCATGTCGATCCCCAGCTCGAGGCTCGAGGTCGCCACCAGGCAGGGAAGCCGGCCTGACTTGAGCAGCTCCTCGACGACCTGCCGCTCCTCGCGCGCGAGCGAGCCGTGATGGGCGCGGGCGATCTCGGGATAGCGGTCGAGCGGAACCGGCGGGCGCGCTTCGGGCTCGGGAGGACCGCCGTCGAAGCCCGCCTCGGATGCTGTCTGCTGTCTGCTGTCTGCTGCTTGCTCCTCCTCCGCCAGCTCAGCCTCGAAGAGCTCCTCGGCGTTCATCTCGTTGAGGCGCTTGGCCAGCCGCTCGGAGCCGCGCCGGTTGTTGACGAAGATGATCGTCGAGGTGTGCTCGCGGACCAGCCGCAGCAGCTCGGGGTAGATCGCCGGCCAGATCGAGCGGCGGTTCGGCTCCCCGACGAACTCCGGAGCGATGCTCTCGGGACCCGGGAGCTGGATCGCGG
>JAABUN010004497.1_pt1 | contig 18897 bp, 14 predicted proteins | sample 5559311 | NCBI WGS metagenome assembly JAABUN01 (sample SAMN10711877, study PRJNA513370) | rock metagenome | isolation source: Antarctica rocks | place: Antarctica: Victoria Land, Siegfried Peak sud | reverse complement strand
CCATTGGGTTCGGTTTTTTTGTCGCCTTCTCGAGCTGCGGCCAGACAACAGCGAACGGGTCCACCGACTGTCCTCCATGCACATTGGAAGCCGGCGAGGGGAACGGGCACATCGTCCAATGGGAGCGTCTTCGTTGGTCCGGGCCCCGGTGGCGCCCAGACCGGACAGCGATCAGTCCATCGGCGAGTACCGAATGGGATCAACCGGAACACGGCTGACCCCGTTCAATCGCAGTCGTCGTCCTCCAGGTTGCTCGCCAATGTCGGGTCTTTGCTGGCCGATGACGTGGTGAGTGAGCCATGGCGCAGCGGGAGCTCCCATTATGAATGACCACATCTTGTCAAACCCTGCTGGTACCGCATCAACCACCACGTCGCCGGTCGTTTCTCCTTTGACGTCTATCATGGCTTCCGGTACTGTCGTGGCCGAGCCGGTCGCTCCCCGGATGCGAGTCGCAAGGAAGCTCCGATCCGATGCGGTCGATGCGGTGATCGTTGGCTCCGGGGCCGGGATGGCGCTGGCCGCCAGCCTCCTCACCGCCAGCGATCGCCCGACACGATCAGCCCATGCATCCGCCTTCCCGACCGTCCGTCGCACCCACCGGGTCGAGACGGCCGCCGACGCCGCTGACCTGCTGGCGACCCTCCCGGCCGACACCATCGTCATCCAGACCGCCATGAGCGACCAGTCCGGCGATCTGGCGCTGTCCGGGTCCGTCCGCGTCTACTCCGCCTACGCTGTCATCGAGGGCATCCTCGGCCGGACGATCCCGGAACTGATGCCCGCCGACGCCCCGACCCTGACGTCGCCGTGGCTCGGCAGCACCGGCAAGCGCGCCCTCGACCTCACGGTCGCCAGCTTCCTCCTGATCGTTACGCTGCCGATCCTGCTAATCGTTGGGGCGCTGGTGGCGGTCGCTGCCCGGGCGTTGCCACTGGAGCGGTCCGCTGCCGGGAGCATGGGGCCGCGCTCGGGCCTGCTGCGGTTCCGCCAGCCCGCGACGGATACCGCAGCGCGGGGTGATCGGTCTCTCGCCGAGCGGATCGACGCCGGATCGATCGGTCGAATCCCGGCGCTGCTCGATGTCCTGCCTGGTCGAGCCGCCCTGGTTGGACCGGCGCTGGTCACCGGCGCTGGACAGGTCACGACCTCTGAGGCGATGGCCGGTAGTCCACTGGCTCGGCCCGGTGTCCTGAGCTGGGATCTCGCCGCTGGCCGTGGGGTGAGCGATCGCCGGCCAATTCAGCAGAGCTTCGATCAGTTCTACCTCCGGCACGCTGCCCCCCGCCGGGACGGCCAGGTCGTTGCCGCCTTCGTCCTGAGCCTGCCAGCCGCGATCGCCGACCTCTTCCGCACCGCGCCGCGGTCTCCCGCTCATACCAACCAGATCGAAGCTGACGCCCCCGCCGCGGACGCCGCCAGCCCGGTCCTCTCGCGTGCCCTGATCGTTGGCGCTGGGAACGCCGGGCAGTTGCTTGCGCTCGCCCTTCCCCGGCGGCAGGACATCGGCCTGCTGCCGGTCGGATTCGTGGACGATCAGTCCCGACTGACCGGGCGCCACATCGAGGGCCAGCCGGTCCTGGGTGTCACGGCCGACATTCCCGCCCTCGTCCAGGCCCACCGGATCGACGTGATCGTTCTCGCGATGCCCTCCGCCAACTCCGAGGACCACGCCCGCGTCGTCGCCCACGCCCGGACATCGACCGCCCGTGTCCTCTCGATGCCGGATATTGGCTCCCTGCTCCGGGCCGAGTCGGCCCCGATGGAGCTGCGCCGCGTCGATCTCCACGAGGTCCTGGGCCGCCCACCGGTCCAGGCTCTGGATGGCATGTCGGAGGCATTCATCAGCGGGAAGCGCGTCCTGATCACCGGGGCGGCTGGCTCGATTGGCCAGGAGCTCACCCGACAGGTCGCGCGGTTCAGCCCGGCGGCTGTGATCGCCCTCGACATCAACGAGACGGGGCTGTTCGACCTCAACCAGGAGCTCACGCTCGCCGGCAACGACGTCCCGTTCCACTCGGTCGTCGCCTCGGTGACCAACACCACACGGCTGGCCTCGATCTTCGCGACCTACCAGCCCGAGATCGTTTTCCACGCCGCCGCGTACAAGCATGTCCCGATGATGGAGCGGCACCCGCAGGAGGCCGTCTTCGTCAACGCGATCGGTACCCGGCGCGTCGCCGAAGCGTCCGCGAAGGCCGGGGTCGGGCGCTTCGTCCTGATCTCAACTGACAAGGCTGTCCGCCCCTCCAGCGTGATGGGCGCTACCAAGCGGGCCGCCGAGCTGGCCGTCAAGACGGTCGTCCGGGAGACGGGCATGTCCGGCTGCTCCGTCCGATTCGGCAATGTCCTCGGTAGCCGTGGCAGCGTGATCCCGACCTTCGAGAAGCAAATCGACATGGGCGGGCCGGTCACGGTCACCGACCCGAACATGCGCCGGTTCTTCATGACGATCCCGGAGGCGGCCAGCCTGACCATCCAGGCCGGCGCCTTCGGTGAGAGCGAAGCAGTCTACATGCTCGACATGGGCGAGGAGGTCTACATCCTCGATCTGGCCAGGCGGATGATCGAGCTCCGTGGCATGGTCCTGGGCCGCGACATCGACATCGTCTACTCCGGGCTGCGGCCGGGTGAAAAGCTCCGCGAAGAGCTCGCCCTCTCCAGCGAGGTGTCGGTCCCGACGCCGCACAGCAAGATCTCGATTCTGGAGGAGCCGCTCCGGGGCATGGAGGCCCTTCGGGCTCTCTCGGCCCAGTTGAGCCGCCTCGGCGAGCTGGCCCTGACCGAGGATGTCGACGCGATCCGCACCGAGTTGTTCCGGCTGGTCGAGGCTGCGGATCGCATCCCACACTACCTGCCGACCACGGTCCGGATCGAGGATCGTATCGAGGAGCGGGCCAAAGAGTCCATGCCCGTCGTCTCGATGGTCATCGACGTCGATGGCGAGGCAATCGGTGTCCTCGCCAATCAGGACGTATTACGCACGGCAGGATAATCCGACAGCCCCCATCATGACGGAACACTGTGGACATCCTTCCTACTTTCAGCAACATGCATGACATGTCAGGAGCCGCTCCGATGCAGACCATGGACGCCGTCGAGACGGTCTCACCCGGCCAGATCATCAGGCCCGCCGCCCCCGCCCACACGTTCGACGTGCCGATGTCGCAACCCTCGCTGAATGCGGATGACATCGCGGCCGTCCTTGACGTCCTCGGTGGCTCCTCCCTGAGCATGGGTCCGCAAATTGCCGCCTTCGAGCGCGAGATGGCCCAGTACATCGGAGCAGCCCAGGGGATCGGGGTCAACAGCGGCACCAGTGGTCTCCACCTCTGCCTGTCGGCGATGGAGGTCGGCGCCGGCGACGAGGTCATCACCAGCCCGTTCAGCTTCGTCGCCTCGGCCAACTGTGCGCTCTATGTCGGCGCGAAGCCCGTCTTCGCCGATATCGACGCCGACACGCTCAATCTCGACCCCCAGCGGATCGCCGACGCGATCACTCCCCGAACCCGCGCGCTGGTTCCGGTCGATGTCTTCGGCCAGCCGTGCGACATGGACGCGATCTCGACCCTCGCCAAGCGTCACAGCCTCGGCATCGTCCAGGATTCCTGCGAGGCGATCGGTGCAGAGCGCAACGGCGTCCGGATCGGAACCGAAGCCGACACCGCCATCTTCGCCTTCTACCCGAACAAGCAGATGACGACCGGTGAGGGTGGCATGATCGTCACCAGTAACCCGGATCTCGCCCGGGTGATGCGCAGCCAGGCCAATCAGGGGCGCGACGACGAGGGGACGTGGATGAACCATGTCCGGCTCGGCTTCAACTATCGGCTGGACGAGATGAGCGCCGCCCTCGGCCGCTCTCAGCTGTCCCGGATCGACTCGATCCTCGATCGCCGTTCTCAGGTCGCCGCCTGGTACGACAAGCGCTTCGCCGGGATCCCGGGCATCCGGACGCCGTTCGTCGCGCCCGAGACGACCCGGATGAGCTGGTTCGTCTACGTCATTCAGACTGAGGACGGAATTGACCGCGACCGGCTTGTCGCCGAACTGGCGGCCAACGCCATCCCGAGCCGGCCCTACTTCGTGCCGATCCACCTCCAGCCCTTCTACCGCAACACCTTCGGCTACAAGCCGGGTGACTTCCCGGTCACCGAGGCTGTGGCGGCCCGGACGATCGCCCTGCCGTTCTTCACGGACATGACGCGGGCGCAGGTCGACCTCGTTGGCACCCGGCTGGAGCAGAGCCTGCTGCGCTCAACGACGACCCGCTAGCCGAGACTGTCAGGTTTCCATCGCTCCGATCGACAACGCACACGACGCCCACTGGCCAGGCAGGACCACGCATGGACGAACTCGTCGAGCAGGAGCGGATAGCGGCAGTCCAACCCGCCGCCGGAGGGCGATCGCTGCCTCCTCTGCTCAAGCGGTTCCTCCACGGTGCCCTGTGGTCGGTGGTCGCGGCGCTGGCGGCTCGTGGTCTGCCGGTGATCGGCTCCCTGATCGTGGCGGGCCTGCTCGGCCGCGAGGGCTACGGCCAGCTCGGTGTCGTTCAGAATACGCTCACCCTCTTCACGGTCCTTTCCGGACTGGGGCTGGGTCTGAGCGCGACCCGATTCGTTGCCGCCAATCGCACGATCAACCCGACGCTGGCGAGCATCTATGCGTCCCTCGCCATGCGGATCACGGTCGGCGCTGGCGGCGTGCTCGCCCTGGTCACCTTCTTCGCCGCTCCGATCCTGGCGCGGGCCGCCTTCGATGACCCGTCTCTGACCCTGCCCCTTCAGCTGGCTGCGCCGATCGTCATCTTCGCCGCGATCAACAGTGCCCAGATGGGCATCCTGACCGGGCTCGAAGCCTACCGATCGCTCGCGCTGGCCGGGATCGCGCAGGGTGTCTTGACCTCGGCACTGCTGATCGCCGGCGGCGGAACCTGGGGCGTGACCGGCGCCATCGTCGCACTGGCCATCGCCGAGGCGCTGAGCGCCGGGGTCCTCTGGCTCGCGGTTCGCAGTGCCCGCCGGATTGCCGGGCTGCCGAGTGGCGTCCAGGCCGAGCGGGTTCACTGGTCGACCCTCCTCCGGTTCAGTATCCCGGCCCTGCTCAGCTCGAGTCTGACGTTGCCGGCCTCGCTGATCGGGACGATCCTCCTCACCCAGCAGGCGGGAGGCATCTCCGAGATGGGTCTCTACTCGGCGGCGTCCCGCTGGAGCTTCGCCGTCCTGTTCATCCCGACGGCCGTCTCCCGGATCGTCCTGCCGATGCTCGCGAATCTCGATGGCTCCGGCGATCGATTCGCCTTCCGGCGGATCTTCTTCGCCAACGTCGCGACGAGTTCGGTGGCCGTGGCGGTCCCGTCCCTGGCGCTGATCCTGCTGGCGGGGCCCGTGATGGGGCTGCTCGGGGCCGACTACCGGATGGGCAGCACGGTCCTGATCGTCCTGTTGCTGGCCGCCCTGCCGATCACCCTCAACGAGGTGATCGGGCAGGTGATGGTCAGCACCGGCTCGATCTACTGGCGGCTGACCTTCGACGTCATCCTGGCCGGTCTGTTGATCGGGTTGGCGTTCGTGCTGATTCCGCGCTGGGATGCTGTCGGGCTCGCAGCCAGTCAGTTGATCGCCTATAGCGGCGTCTGCGCCGGTCTCGGGCTGGTCGTCGCGAATCGGTTGCGTGGCGGCGCGGGGCTGAGGCTGCCAGCGAGCTGGCAACGCCCGGGATGGGTCGGACAGGTCTCACTCACCGCCCGGCCCACGGTGCCGTTCGACCGGGCGCTGGTCGGCCTGTTGATCGTCGCCTGGCTGGCGCTGATCTGGTTCGTGCGTGCGATGCCGGACCCGAACTACGTCGTCACGCTGGTGCCGGCCATCGGGATGCCGCTGGTGCTGGCACTGCTCCCGGCCTGCCGGCCGAAGCTGGCGACGCCGCTCTGCCCGCACAACTGGGTGCTGTTCATCTTCGTCCTGCAGGGGCTGATCCTGCCGCTGATGATCAATGGTCAGACGCCGGAGCTGGGCAACCTCCCCTACCTGCCGACGACCGACGGCATCGACCGGGCGATCCTGATCAGTTTCGTCGCCTTCGTCGCCTACTGCGTCGGCTTCCAGTGGGCCAATCGCGGGACCGGCACGGATCGAGTCTACCCGGATGTCCCGCTTCCTGAGCGACGCCCTCCCCATATCCCGCTCGGACTCGCCTACGGCGCGATCGGTGCGCTCGGCTTCCTGCTCGCTTTCGGCAGTATCGGTGGTCTGATCACCTACTACATCGCCCCGCCCGAAGGCGCGCTCGTCCCATCGACGGCCCCGGCGACCCTGAGCGAAGCGGCCAGTACGTTCCTGCGGCCGTTCGCCGGGTTCGCGGTCGTGCTGTTCTGGGGGCTCTGGGCCGACCGGCGGGCCGCGACGGCCTCCCGGCGGCAGCGTCTCCTCGTCACCGCCGCTGCCGCGCTCGCGATCGTCGTGGTCTACGCCAGCTTCGGCTACAACCGGGGCGCTTTCACCGCGCCGCTGATCGCCCTGATCGCCGCCTACTCGATGCGCGTCCGCCGGATCCCGTGGAAGCCGCTCCTGATTGGCGGACTCATCGGTCTGACGGTGCTGATCGGCTGGGGACTCTACCGGACCAGTGAGTACGGCAGCATTGGCGACATCCTCGCCAATCCGGCGACACTAACCGAGGACGTCTCAATTGAGGAGACGCTCCAGGTCTACGGCGGCTCACCGCAACTGACCGGCTTCGTGCTCGATCAGGAGCCGGTGATTCCGGACCAGTTGCTCGGAGGGCGGTCCCTGATCGGGTCGCTGCTGTCGCCACTGCCCATCATCGGCGAGCCGTTCCGGGAGGCGAGCGGATTCCTGCTCTTCAATGAACTGATCTACGGACCCTACCCGGAGTTCTACGATCAAGTGATGCCGTTCCAGTCCGAGCTGTACGTCAACTTCGGCATACCGGCGATCATCGTTGCCTACATCATCCTGGCGCTGCTCGTCAGCCGCCTCGAGCGTGGCTTTCAGACCGCGACCAGCACGATCCAGACGTTTACGACGCAGTACGGCGCGATCTGGCTGGCCTTCCTCATTCCCGGCAGCCTCGCCGCGACATCGCAGATCTTCATCTACTTCTTCTGGCCGGTCTATGTCTACCTCGGGCTTCGCTTCATCGGCTGGCGATCCGAGCGCAACACCCCCAGCTACGGGAACCCATCGGTCCAGACACTGGAAGGACGCCCGGCATGACCTCGCCCCGCCTCTGCATCGTCGGTGGCATCTTCGACAAGCCCGCAGAGTACATCGCCCGCCGTGCCTTCACGCCGGAGACGGTCCTCGTCAACGGCCTCCGCGCCGGGGGCTGGGACGTCCAGGGAGTCGGCCATCATGCCTTCGACCCTGAGGAGCGGTACGACCTGGTCCACGTCCACCACCTCGGCCGGGCCGCCCTGCGGATGGCGCTCTCGCGCTCCGCGACACCGTTCGTCTACTCCAGTCACGACCCGATGCTGGCCAGTGACTACGGTGTCACCCGTCGGCGTCACCACATGACCAAGCTGGTCATCGAGCGGGCGGATGCGATGGTCGCCTTGAGCACGCCCGAGCGGGAGACCGACGCCCGGCGCTTTGGCTCGGCTCGGCCCCGCGAGGAGGTCATCCCGAACGGGTTCCCGCCCGAGACGTTCTCGTATCGGCCCGTGCCCGCCTCGGCCGTCGACGACCGCCCGGCGGTGCTGTTCGTCGGGCAGTTGATCCCACAGAAGGGGGTCGATGTCCTGCTGAAGGCGTTTGCGCAGCTCGATCCTAAGGCGGACCTGCTGCTGGCCTACCAGAACTCGGCTCTGGAGGAGATGTATCAGGATCAGGCTGTCGCCCTCGGGATCGACGACCGGGTCCGCTTCCTCGGGATGCAGTCGTCGGCGGAACTGGCTGACCGCTACCGGATGGCGAGCGTGCTGGTCTCGTCATCGTTCGCCGAGGCGCTGCCGAGCGTCATCATCGAGGCGCTGATGTGCGGCGCTCCGGTAATCGCGACTGATGTCGGTGGCGTGTCGGAGATCCTGGCCAGTGGGCAGCACCTCGTCCCGCCCGGCGATGTCGATGCCCTCGCGAACGCGCTGTGCGACCGGCTGGCCAACCCCGCAACCCCAAAGCAGCGCGCCGAGACCAGCGCCCAGGCCATCGCCCGGTACAGTCCGGCCTCGATGGTCGCCAGCCATGAGGCGCTCTATCGCGAGCTGCTGGCCGAGGGCGGTCCGCCGCGCCGCGCCCGCCGCGCGACTCGGCTGCTCGACCCGGGCATCGCGTTCGTCCTGAACCGGGCTGAACCGCTGGTCGTCGGCCGAGGCCTCCTGTCCTGATTCCATCCAGGCAGTCGATCGTTGATCTTCAATCTTTCGCAAGAGGGAGTCAGATGCAAATCGTTCATGTCAGTGTCGGCGGTGTCCCGGTGCTGCACCCGTTCGGCGGGGCCGTGCAGCGTCGGATCATCGAGCTCGGGCTGCGGCAGGTCGCTGGTGGGCATCAGGTCTCCGTCTACTCCCCCTCTGACCGGACCCGGTGCGAGGACCATCAGGGCATCGAGGTCCGGTATGTCAGGTGCCGCTCCGGCGCCCGGTTGAGCTGGATCGAGCTCCAGATCCGGGCCGCGCTGGACCTCCGTAAGGAACAGGTGGACGTGATCCACTTCCATGGCCAGGCCGAGGGCGCCTTCCTGACCAGCCGGATCAAGGCCGCCAAGGTGCTGTCCTACGACTACTTCTACTTCCGGCGCGGACTGCGCGGGCCACTCCACGCGCTCTACCGCCGGATGCTGCTCGCCTATGACGCGCTGCTGCCGGTCTCCGAGTACACGCGAGACGAGTCCGACCGGTACTGGGATCTCCAGAACGCCCGGTTGCGGATCGTCCACAACGGGGTCAACACCGATCAGTTCTCGCCGAACCCTGCGGCAGGCCAGGTCGAGCGCGATCGGGGTGGCTTCACGAACAAGATCGTCCTCTACGTCGGACGGGTGAATGAGCAGAAGGGGACCCATGTCCTGATCGAGGCGATGCGGATCCTGCGTGAGCGAGGCAACGATGCCCAGCTCGTCGTGGCCGGACCGATCGGACAGTTCGGAACCGGCCAGGCGGACCCGGAACGCTGGCAGGATCGGATCGAAGCGGTCGGGGGCGCGTACCTTGGTGCGGTCGCGGAGGAGCGGCTGGCGCCGGTCTATAACATGGCGGACGTCTTCGTCATGCCGACCACCCAATTCGAGATGTTCGGGATGGCGGCTGTCGAGGCCCAAGCCTGCGGCAAGCCGACGATCGCCAGTGACCACGGTGGCCTCAGAGAGACCGTTCCGTTCGACTGCGGCGGTCGTTTCCCGGTCAGTGACTCGGTTGCCCTGGCCGACCAGCTCGCCGCCCTGCTCAGCGCCGACCAGGCGACCTACGATGCCGTCGCGGCTCGGGCCCGCGCCAACGCCGCCGTCTTCTCATGGCCTGCCGTCAACGAGCGGCTGGAACGCGTCTACCGGGAGGTCGCCCGGTGAGCCAGCTCTCGCCGCGGCCGCTGATCAGCGTCGGGATGCCCGTCCGGGACAATGCCGCAACGCTGGACCTCGCGGTGAGGTCGATCCTTGCCCAGACCTACGACGAGATCGAGCTGCTCCTGATCGATGATGGCTCGACGGACGGAACTCTCGATTTGATGCGGCGGTACGAGGACCCACGGGTTCGCGTGATCTCCGACGGCGAATCACTCGGCCTGCCGACCCGGCTCAACCAGGCAGTTGCGTTCGCGTCCGGCGAGTTGTTCGCGCGGATGGACGGCGACGATGTCTCCTATCCGGAGCGGTTCGAGCGCCAGGTTGCCGCGTTGCGGAAGCAGCCTGACCTCGATCTCTGCGGGGCTAGCCTCGTCGTCTATCGGGCCGGTCACGAGGCGATCGGGGTGCGGCGATCACCGACCGACCACGACCGCATCACGGCCCGGCCCGCCACGGGGTTCCCCATGGCTCACCCGACATTCATGGGACGGATCGGGTTCTTCCGGCGGTGGCCGTACCGGCGGGCGGCTGTCTCGATGGAGGATCAGGACCTGCTCCTGCGCTCGTACCGTGACAGCCGGTTCGGCAACGTCCCGGAGATCCTGTTCGGCTACCGGGAGACTGAGCTGAAGCTGTCGAAGATCCTGAAAGCGAGGCGTTACATGGCGCTCCGCTTCGGTCAGGAGCTCATCCGCCAGGGCCAGCCCCGGCAGGCGGTCCGGGCAGTGGCCGAGCAGGGCGCCAAGGCGATCTACGATTCACTCGCGATCGGCCTGCACCTCGACTACCGGCTGCTCAGCCACCGGGCTGGCTCGATCTCGGGTTCGGAACAGGCTGCATGGAGTGCCGTCCTGGCTGGCCTTGGCGTGGAGCCATCTGCTTCGGCCTCTCCCGCTCATGACGTCGAGTTGGGTGATGGCGGATGATCGATTCAATAGCCGGAGCCGGTGATCAGGCGACGAGGGTTCCCATTGCCTTCGTCACGACGGTGCCAGCATCGCTCGGCTTCTTCCGTGAGCTGCCCATCTATCTGCGGAGCCGCGGCTACGAGGTCACCGCCATCTCAGCCCCCGGCCCAGAGCTGGATGCGTTCGCCGCCAGGGAAGGCGTCGTCGCCCTCGGCGTCCCGATGACGCGGCAGATCACGCCCCGGACTGACATCGGTTCGGTGATCCATCTCACCCGAACGTTGCGCCGGCTGCGACCGACGATCGTTCACGCCTCGACCCCAAAAGGCGGGCTGCTCGGGATGCTGGCGGCTCGTCTGGCGCGTCGTCCGGTCCAGGTATTCCATCTCCACGGGATGCCGCACCAGACCAGAACGGGTCTGGGTCGCCTGCTGCTCAAGGGGGCGACCCGGGCGGCCTGTACGATGGCCGATCAGGTCCTCTGCGTCAGCGAGTCGCTCCGGACAGATGCGATCGGCGAGGGGATCGTTCGGCCCGGCAAGGCGTTGGTCCTGCTCCATGGCAGCGCCAACGGGGTCGACGCGACCGGCCGGTTCAGCCCGGAGCGGTTCGGCGACGACCCACGGGCGACCGGGCGTGAGTCGGTGGGGCTGCCGGCCGACGGTCTCGTCGTCGGGTTCGTCGGCCGGCTGGCCCACGACAAGGGCATCGACGACCTCGCAGCGGCGTGGACGATCATCCGCGGGCGGACACCCGATGTGCGGCTGCTGATGGTCGGACCCGAGGAGCCCGAAGACCCGGCATCGGGCGTGACGATGGAGGCGCTCCGTCAGGACGATCGGGTGCGTTTCACAGGCGCGGTCGCCGACCCGGCGGCTGCGCTGGCCGCGATGGACGTCCTCGTTCTGCCGACCTACCGGGAGGGGTTTGGCAATGTCCTGATCGAGGCCGGCGCGATGGGCCGGCCGGTCGTCGCGACCCGGGTGACGGGTTGTGTCGACGCCGTTCAGGAGGGCGTCACGGGGCTGCTCGTTCCTGCGCACGACCCAGCGTCCCTCGCCAACGCAATCCTGACGTATCTCACCGACCCGGATCTTCGGGCCAGCCACGGCGCGACCGGGCGGGCACGGGCGCTGCGCGACTTCCAGCCGGCCGCCCTCCAGTCCGCTCTGGCCGACCTCTATGATCAACTCCTCGATCAACGGGGAATCGCGCGTTCCGGTGAGCGGTCGTAATCGTATCGACGCTACGGCTAGGGGGTGGTTTCGGGCGTGCTCATCGTTGGTTGGTCGAGCGGCCGGACGCCGAGGGAACCGGTCACGGTCGGGATCTGGACCAGGCTCAGGCTGCCAGTCCGCCCGATCTGCGCCAGATCAACGGAGGTGGTGGGAGACACATTGCCCGTCAACAGCTGCCCGTTCTCCGGAACGTTGAACCGACCCCGGATCATATTTGGGCCGAGCTCACTGTTGACGGCGATTGCGACCTGGTTGCCGCTGCCGGTCACGTCGACCATGCAGAGGCTGGTCCCCTCCAGTACCACACCCTGGCCCTCACCACCGGGATCACTTGAGGTGATTCCAAGGACCACGCCATTGAAAATGTGGTTGTTCCCGCGGAGGAGAATCCCGGTCTCGTGTCCGCTGATCAGGATGCCGTGCATTCGTACCGACCCGCTGTCTGGCTGAAGCTCGATCCCGATCCCGCCCTCGCCGGTTGCCGAGGAATCAGAAAGGAAGCCGGGTGTCGCGCCGAAGTGGAACGAGCCGAGCCCATTGAGCCAGCTGTTCCAGCCCATCCCACTTATGCCGCCGTTGTAGCGGCCCCGGCGCCCCTCCGATTTGAACCCCCAGCCGTCATTGGAGAAGGTCACGAACTGGGACAGGATTGAGTCGTGCGGTCCCCGGTGCGTCCAGCCGTTGCCGCCATTCTTGATCGTCTTGATGTTGGTGAAGAAGCCTTCGAGATCGTCCTCAATCTCGCCGACGTCGTGGGTCGTGAACTCCAGGAAGATGCCGTCCTCGGCGCAGTTCTGGACGATCAGGTCCTGGAGGATCTGCGCGCGACCCCAGATCCGGATCCCGCAACCGGTCTCATTCGTGCCGCGGTTGCCATCGATGCAGAGGTTGGCAATCCCGACGTAGTTGGCGCCCCGGGTCTCGGGCGTGGCCTTGTTTGTCCCGGTCCAGTCCGCGAACCCGCGCCCCTCGATCACTGACCGGTTCGCGCCGGGGACCGATATCAGCGTCGTCGCCCGTGGCCCCATGCCGACGGCCGAGACCCGCGAGCCAATCGTCAGGTTGCAGCGGAAGACGCCGCTGCCCAGGATGACCATGCCGCCACCACGCTGCTCGGCCGTGTCGAGCGCCATCTGCAGGGAGGCTGAATCGTCGGTCAGCCCGTCTCCCGTCGCGCCGAAGTCGGAGGCCAGCAGCCATGCTGTCCCACTCGGCATCTCGCTCTGGGCGGCGAGAGGGCCGGAAACGCCGAGGCCGGCTCCGATGGCCAGGAGCCCGGTTGCCACCGAGGCGAGTCTGCGGCGGTTCACGCTGTTGTTCACCCATTGTCTCCCACGTCGGTTTCGGTGCGTCCCCAGTCAAGGTACACGGTTAACCAGCTAGGAGACGTACAATGAATATCCGGATGCTTCGCACTGCGCTACTATTGCGTCCAGATGCGTGATTGCGGGTTCCGAACATAGGTGGCTCTGGGAATCAGGCACCGGTTCTGGGAGTCGGTCAGAAGATTATGGGTGAAGCTCAATGAACGTGCGTGCGCCACTGTCGTCCCCGGCGGCTCGGCGAATCAAGCGCGTCGTGGACGTGGTCGTGGCCGGCTCCGCTCTGACGATCCTCTCCCCGGTCCTGGTGGGCATCGCCATCCTCATCGGGGTCACGATGGGTCGCCCGGTGATCTTCCGCCAGCACCGCATTGGCCTGAACGAGATCACGTTCGCGGTCTACAAGTTCCGGACCCTCTCCAACGAGACCGACTCCAGTGGCCGGCAGCTCTCCCCCGCCGAGCGAGTCACGTCGGTCGGGTGGTTCCTGCGGCGGACGAGCCTCGATGAGCTACCTCAGCTCGTCAATGTGCTCAAGGGCGACATTAGTCTGATCGGCCCCCGGCCGCTGATGCCTCATTACCTCCCGGCTTACACCGAGCGCGAACACCTGCGTCACATAGTCCGACCGGGCATCTCTGGGCTGGCGCAGGTCAGCGGCCGCAACCAGCTCTCGTGGAACGAGAAGCTTGAGCTCGATGTCCAGTACGTCGAGCGGTGGCATCTCGGACTGGACCTGCGGATCGGCCTCCAGACGATCGCGATGCTGGTCCGCTGCTCCGCCGACGTCTCCCGGGACCCACATGGCGAGGGTGATCTGGTGCAACTGCGCGCCGCCCAGTCTGCACCACCGGCACCGCAGCCCAGGGGTGGTCAGGACTGAGCCGCCCGAGAAGCTGAGGGCAGTCCCTCAGGAGTACGACTGGTGTCCTCGAGTTCAGCGGCGGCAAGGGAGTGCATAGTCAGATGCGCGTTGACGTTCTGGAAGCTGACGATCCGCGCTGGTGTGATGCATTGTCGGTGATCCCTCACGACTTCTACTCCCTGCCCGCATACGGGCTGTTGGCAGCGCGGTTCGAAGGGGGGGCACCGATCGCGATCCTTGTAGAGGAGGGTGAACGTCGACTCCTGTTGCCGCTCCTGATTCGGGACATCCCGCTCGCGGACGAGTCCTCGAACCTCGGTCCGCGCTGCGACGCGGTCAGCCCGTACGGGTATCCCGGCATCGGACGTTCCGCCACGGACCCGGATCAACCAGCTGATGAACTGTTCCTCGATGCCGCTATGGCGGCGATCCGGACGACGCTCAACGAACGCGGAGTTGTTAGTCTGTTCCTCCGTCTAAACCCACTGCTCCCGGTCGAGCCCGAGATTCTGGCACGGCATGGACAGGTCGTCGATCATGGACACACCGTCTCGGTGGATCTGCTCAGGGATGATTCCGAGTTCATCCGAAGCCTGCGAAGGGGCCACGCCAAGGCCCTTCACCGGCTGGACCGTCTCGGCTTCACCTGCGAATTCGACGAGGATGGCCGCCCCGAAACGATTGCCACTTTGGTCGAAATCTACCAGCAGGCAATGGATCGCAATACTGCTGACGCGTCGTATTACTTCGATAGCGCCTACGTGACCGGTCTGATACGTGCACTCAGTGGTCACGTGGCCATCGTAATGACGCGGTTGGGCAGCGCTGGGGAGGTCGCGACGGCGAGCCTGCTGACGGAAGTCGACGGAATCGTCCAGGACCATATAGGTGGAACCCGATCGCGTTACCTGTCGCTCTCGCCGGCAAAACTCGAGACGCGCGAGTCAGTGCGATGGGCCAGGGCGCGCGGTAATCGGCGTCTGCATCTCGGCGGGGGACGAGGAGGGAGCGAGGACACGTTATTCCGGTTCAAGTCAGGCTTCTCGCCCGAGCGTCACCTGTTCCAGACTGTGCGGTTCGTGATCGACCGGCCCGCCTACGATGAGCTCGTTACGGGCTGGGAGGCGCGATCCGGGGAGCCGGCTGGCGACCTGACCGGATTCTTTCCAGCCTACCGTGCTCCGATCCCAATCCCCGGCATGTAGCCGGAACAGATGCTCGAACCGGACAGTCAGTCCTTCTCCCTCGGCGCCAGCGACGTGTTCGTCACTCCCGGTATCACTCGGGAAATCCAGCCCGGGCCTCGCGTTTCTCGATCGCGCAAGCTGAAGGGGAATGCTGGAGATAGGAATGTCCTTCGGTCTCTTGACGACAATGGAGCGCGAGTCCATGCACGCCCAGATTCTGAAAACAAGCGATCCCGAGTGGGGACGTGCCCTACGGACGATGCCGCACGACTTCTACTCGTTGCCGAGCTACGTCAGGCTGGCTGCTCAGTTCGAGGGTGGTGAGGGTGTCGCGATCCTGGTCGAGCACGGGGAGCGGCGCCTGCTGCTGCCACTGCTCCTGCGGGACATCCCCGGCGACCTGGGGAATCGGGACGTGCGGGACGCGGTCAGTCCCTACGGCTACCCTGGCATTGGCCTGACATCGGTGGACCCGGGGGGGCCGGCGGCGAACGCTTTTCTCGACGAGGCGATGGTGGCGGCGATCGCCCTCCTGCGCCAGCGTGGTGTCGTCAGCCTGTTCATCCGGCTCAACCCGATGCTCCCGGTTGACGCCGGGGTGCTTGCCCGCCACGGGGTCGTGGTCGATCACGGTCACACCGTATCGATCAACCTTATGGAGGATCGGGAGCGAATCTTCAGCGACCTGCGCAAGGACCACGCGAAGAACCTGCGGCGGCTGGATCGCCTGGGCTTCACCACGAGCTTCGACGACAGCGGAGACCCAGCGGCGATTGCCGCCTTCGTCGATGTCTACACGGAGACGATGGACCGGCTAGACGCCTCGGCGACGTATTACTTCGACACTGCGTACGTCACCGATCTCGTCTCCGCACTGGACGGTCGGGTCGTGATCGCAGTCGTCCGGCAGGGTGAGGAGGTCGCTGCGGCGGGCATCTTTACAGAGGTCGGGACGGTCTTCCAGCATCATCTGGTCGGGACGCGGACGGCGTTCTTTCCGGTCGCTCCGTCCAAGATGATCATCCGGGATGCGGCACTCTGGGCGAAGGGGCGCGGACACGGGACCATGCACCTGGGTGGTGGGCTGGGTGGGGCGGAGGATGCACTGTTCAACTTCAAGGCCGGCTTCTCGGCTGGACGTCAACTGTTCCAAACGACCCGGATCGTGATCGACCGGCCAGCCTACGATGAGCTCGTCGCGGGCTGGGAGGCCCGGGTCGGGAGGCCAGCCGGCGACCTGACCGGGTTCTTCCCGGCCTACCGCGCCGCTACCGACACCAGCCATCGTCTCCGGGGTGTAGTACGACCCGACGTTGACCATCGCCGGGCCGGATAAGGACCCGCCTCAGATCCCGCGGAGCTGGTCGCTGGTGCGGGGCAGGACGGTCGCGGTCTGGCCGACGTAGACGCCACGCTCCTTCGTGCTCTCCAGGATCAGGGCTCCGGCTCCGATGACACACTCGCGGGCGATCGTGATTCCGTCGCGGACGGTGGCGTTGATCCCGAAGAAGCAGTTCGGCTCGATCCTGACGAAGCCCGCGATCACGACGTGGCTGGCGAAGAAACAGTGGTCCTCGATCGAGGTGTGATGGCCAATGTTGCTGCCGCTCCAGATGATCACGTCGTTGCCGATCTCGACGAAGGGCTGGATGACGTTGTTCTCCATGATGAAGACGTTGTCGCCGATGGTCACATTCGGCCAGGTGACGGCCTTCGGGCTGACATAGGTAAGCAGGCGGTATCCCTTGGCCCTGGCTTCATGATACTTTCGCTCCCGAAGCTTGTTGATCTCGCGGTAGCTGATCGACACGAACATCTCATGCTCGTCCGGTGGGTAGAGCCGCTCGACATCCTCGAACGGCACGATCGGTAATCCGAGCAACTCGGTATCGGTCAGATGTTCGCGGTCGACCGTGAACGCCACGACCTCATGCGGGGAGTCGTGGGTCAGGTAGGTATGGACGACACTGGCGTTCTGACCGCTTCCGAACAAGACAACTTTCGCCACGCGAAACCCCCTACCGATCAGACGGAGCCGCGACCAAGGCCCGCGTAGAACGCGCCCCGGACCCGACGCATCCGGCCAACATGACCGTCGCACGCCACTCGGAGTGGCATGTGTAGTATCAACGCAGGACGTCGAGATGCGTCTACCCGAAAGGTCCGGTTTACGACATGCAGGTCACCATGCTCGCGCCAACCGATCCCCTCTGGACCTGGATGCTGCGCACGGCCCCTCACGACTTCTACCTGCTGCCTGGCTATGTTGCGCTCGCGGCACGGTTTGACGGCGGTGAACCTGTCGCGATCCTCGTGGAGGACGGTCCCCGCCGGCTGCTGATGCCGCTGCTGCTGCGCGACGTGCCGGCCGCGCTCGGAGGACCGCTGTTACGCGACGCGACGAGTCCCTACGGCTATCCCGGGATCACCGTCTCCTCGACGGAGCCGGACGCACCCGCCGATGCGGCCTTTACCCGAGACGCGGTCGCCGCCGCGATTGTGGTGCTACAGGAGGCAGGGTTGATCAGCCTGTTTCTTCGGCTGAACGCGCTCCTGCCCGTCGACCATCAGGTTCTTGGCGATTTCGGCTTGCTGGTCAGCCATGGCAACACCGTCTCGATCGATCTGTTCCGTGACGAGGCCAGCCTGTTCCGGGATTTGCGGGACGCCCACCGGCGCCATATTGCCCGTCTCGACCGGCTCGGCTTCACCTACCAGATCGACCCGATCTGCGGGCCGGAGTCGATCACCGGGTTTCTTCAGGTCTACACGGAGACGATGGACCGCCTCGGGGCGTCGTCGTCCTACTACTTCGATGCCGACTACATCCGTGAACTCAACGCCGCGCTGGACGGACGGATGGTGATCGTGCTGGTGCGGCAGGAGGGCGTGGTCGCGGCAGCGGCGCTGTTCACCGAGGTTGACGGGATCGTCCAGTACCATCTCGGCGGGACGGGCGGGGAGTTCATGAAGCTGAGCCCGATCAAGGGCATCTTCTCCGTGACGGCCTACTGGGCGAAGTCGCGCGGCAACCGGATCATGCATCTCGGTGGTGGCCTCGGTGGGTCAGAGGATGCGCTGTTCAACTTCAAGGCCGGCTTCTCTCCCAAGCGCCACATGTTCCAGACGGCCCGGATCGTGATCGACCGGCCCGCCTACGACGACCTGACTGCCCGCTGGGAGGCTCGGTACTCAGCATCGGTCCCGGAACCGACCGTGTTCTTTCCGGGCTACCGCGCTCCAGAACCGACCTCGGGGACACCGGAGCCCGTCGCCGTCGACGTCTGACCCCCGAACTCCGCGGGTTCGGATTCAGCCCTACTGACGGTCGAGCCGGCTCAGGGTCGTGATGTCGTCCCAGCGGTAGCGGAGCTCTGCAACCTCCTCGCCGTCGAGGATGCTGGTGTAGCGGTCGGTGATCCGTCCACCCAGGTGGTCATAGAACCCGCCGGTGGGGTTACCCTCCAGCATCTCCAGTGACAGATCGGTATAACCACGCAGCTCCGCTCGGGTGGCGATCTGAGTCAGCAGGCGACGGCCGAGACCGCGACCGTGCTGCGATCGAGCGACGTGGAGCGCCGCCACCTCGACGATGTGCGGCCCACCTCCGGGCTCCGGCCACCCGGCGACGAAGCCGACGATCTCGCCGCCGACAGTAGCGACCAGCAGGAGCCGCCGACCGTCATGGTCGCGGAGCCAGTCCCGCCAGCGCTGTTCACGCTCGGTTTAGAGCGGTGTTCATGATGGTTGTCCGGTGACGTGATAGCCGCAGTGCCGGTAATACGCCGTCAACTCAGCGGAGGTCAGCCGGTCGAGTGCCGCCCCGATGGCGGCTTCGACCGCCTCGCGCGT
>JAABUN010004495.1_pt1 | contig 18901 bp, 22 predicted proteins | sample 5559311 | NCBI WGS metagenome assembly JAABUN01 (sample SAMN10711877, study PRJNA513370) | rock metagenome | isolation source: Antarctica rocks | place: Antarctica: Victoria Land, Siegfried Peak sud | reverse complement strand
GGCGGTGCGGGCATTGCGTGATCCGGCAACGGCGGAAGCTGATGACCACGCGCCATAGTGCAGGGCCTCCTGGCGGGATTCGCTCTTATCCCGGTTTGCTGTTCCAATGATTGTCAGACCCCGGATCCGACGAACGCTGGAATGGGGGCCGCGTTTCGACCACGGCGCGAGCCAGATCATCGATTGGTTCTGGAAGATTCAGGATCTCCAACGAACGGATGATTTCGCCCGCTTGTTTGGCTCGGCGACTATCACTGCTTCGGGCCTGCTCGTTATCGGGAGGGATACGGGCGTGTCCGCCAAGGATTACCCGCGACTGAAATGGCGGAGGAAGTATGTAAGCGTGAATTCTCGCCCATTGTACTGTTGCACCTTCGACGAATTGGCGAGGGAGTTGCGCGCACGACTTGAAAACTTTGCATTCGCTGCGCGCGCAATGGACGAGGCTTCCCCTGCAACTACCGAGGCACCGTAGTTGTAGCCACGCCTCGCCCATGATGTGCTACGTCAGCATCCAGTCGGCGTGGCAGAGAAATATTGCATGACGTGTTAACAGGCGCGACCCGGTTCTATGTCAAACTGTCGGTTTGGTACATCGGTGGGACGAACCACCCCGCCGGGGTGTCCGGCGCGAATTCGAGGGTGCAGCGGTAGGAGCCGCCCGGCGTCAGCAGCACCGCCCGCGCCCGGTCCGCGTGGATATCCTCGCCCGGTTCGAGCAGGTAGCCCCACTCATTCGCCCAGGCGACGACGAGATCGCCGCCGCTGATCGTGCCCCGGCCGATCGCGCCCGCCGACACCCCGCAGGCCTTCAGGAGCCCGGCGGGATACCCGGCGAGCAGCGCGCACCCGGCGTTCGCCGCCGCGTGGTCGGCGCGGTATCACATCTTCGCCACCGTGCGGAGTTGCTTCGCCCCAGCGGAGGTTTCTTCGTTGGGCATCGTCCACCCCCTTCACACGCCGTCGCCGGGGGGCAACCACACCGGCCGCCCCCGGCGACACGATCAGTATTCCTCGGGTAGTAAGAGCACCGTCGAGGAGCGGTCCGCCTCGGTGATGATCCAGACCCGTGTGGTGGGGTCGTCGCCGACCGGGTAGCTGGACACGAGGCGGAACCCCGCGCGCAGGCTCAGGGCGTTCTCGCGCGCGTCCTCGGGCGGGACCGCGCCCCAATCCCCGGCGACGTGGCGCGCGAGGAGGGCGGCCGGGGCGACCCCGGCGGCGGCGAGGAGGTCGTGCGCGCCGGGGGTGATATGGGTGAAGCCGAGGGGGAACAGGGCGCGGGCATTATTGGTGGTCATGGCGGGGCCTCCGTGGGGTGGGACGGGTGGTGATCACCTCGCCCGCTCGCACGGGGGTAACGCCCCGCCCGTCGAGCAGGGCCGCGACCTCGGGGGGCACCGGCTCCCCGGCCAGCCGCGCCAGGTCGTCCCAGAGCGCCGCGAGGGTGAAGTCCTGGGCGAGCGGGGCGGGCACGCCGCCCGCCCCCAGCTCCGCCACCAGGGCGCGCATCGTCGCATCGATCGTCATCGCGCACCCCCTACGCCGCGTCGTCGAACAGCTCGGCCAGCGCCGCCCGCCCCCGCGCCCGCACCGCCTCGGCGTCGATCGTTGGCAGGGCCGCGCCCCCGGCGGGGGGCTCCGGCTCCGGGTCGGGGTCGGGGGTCGGCGGGTCGAGGGGCATGTACCGCGCGACCGTCGCCAGCGGGGCGACCGCGCCGAACGCCCACCCCTCGCGGGCCGCGCGGCGCTGCACCGCGCCCAGGTGCTTGCAGCACCCCGTGTGGAAATAGCCGGGGCAGCTGCACGCCCAGCCGACCGGGGTGCGGGCGATGGTGTGGGTCGTCCCCTGCTCGGACTGCGCCGCGGCGCAGTAACGGCGGGCCGCGACGACGACGGCGATGCGGACGCCGCAGGTGCGGGCACGGGCGCGGGCCTCGATCTCTCGTGCCCCCTGGGGCTTGCTGAACTCCCGCATGGTAGACTCCTTCTCGCGTGGGGCCATCGGCCCTACTCACCGGCCTCGTGGGGGAAGCTTCCCGGCGTTCCCACGGGGCCTTTCGACATCCTCATTATACACTCTAGCGTGTATCTTGTCAAGCGTTCGCCTTGCTATAGCTGGAAAAGTCGAGGTGTTGCGGGGATACACGCTAGCGCGCTATCATTGCGCCATAGCACGAGCGTGGAGGAGGGGGAGAGGATGGCGGAAACGACGCTCACCGTCGGCGAGGCGGCGCGGGTCTTGGACATGGACCCGAGCGCGGTCCGCCGCGCCATCCTCCAGGGCCGCCTGCCGGCGACGAAGTTCGGGCGCGACTGGGCGCTCCGCCCCGAGGACGTGGCCGACTACAAGCAGCGGCCGCATCGCGGTGGTCGCCCGCGCCGCACGATCCCGCCGGGTCGCGATGATTGAGGCACCCCCACTACCGGTGGTGAACCGGAGTGAGTCCTCTCAGAATCGCGGCCTGCGGGCCGCACCGCTCATCCCCGCACGGGCAATCATGCCACCCCACCGCCCGCCTTACCGTGTGGAGCCACCGTCGCTTCGCCCTCTGCCAGAAATACAGCGGTCGGGGCCTCGTCGGGTCAAGGGCACGGGCGGTGATCGCGCTAATGGAGGGGTTGGAGTAAAAAGTATAGTTTGCTAGCCGCGCAAACTGTGGTTTTTGCGGCGTTGGGTTGGCACCGACCGCCCTTGACCCGATGGGGTGGCCGCCAAGCTGGGTGCAGAGGGAGAACGCGGCCGACCGCGATCAGATCGAGAAGTAATTTGCCACGCCCGGGATTTTGGCGCTCGCGACGAATGTTCAGGAGACCCATCATGGGCCAAGATGTGCCAGACGACGTGAAGATACGGTTGGGAAGTACACTGGCGCGCACCAGTGAGTTCCAAGTGCGCCTCGGGAACCTCGGCACCCCCGACTTTATTGCGCTGGGGGAAGGCCAGACTACGGCAGCCGCCCGCAATCTGGCACCACAGGCCCGCGCGATAATGGACCATGTCGCTCTCGTGGTGCAGGTCGCGCGCTACCATCTCTACCTCGCCAGCTACGAGCGCATCCGCCAGCGCGACTACTGCGTCCCGGCGAATGCTACCGGGGGGAACATCGCCGTCGAGCACCACCTGACCCTCGCCTTCTCACTCCGATTCGGGTACATGAACCACAACAAGACGCGGGTCAACGGCCAGATCGGTGAGGTCCGTCGACTCCTGACGAACGATGGGAACCAGGCGCTCGCCGACGTGCTGAAGCCCTTCCAAGAAGATGCCCAATGGCGCTGGCTGAAAAATTACCGCGATCGCTGGGATCACCGCGACCCGATGCGGATCGCGGAATACGGCCTGCAATTCAGCAACAAGCGTGCCTTTTGGACCGAGGAGCCGACAACCCTTCCATATGACAAGCCGGGGCGGGCGCTCGAACTTGTCATCACGGACGGTGACCCACCGGAAACCACAGTTGACGAGATGCTGGAGCAGGGCACCTATTGCTTCAATCTCCTCGCGAAGCAGATCGATAGCTACATCGGCATCCTCGAAGCCGGCCACCAAAACCCTGCCATCGTGAAGATGTAATCGCAACTCGCGGCGAACCAGCACCCTCGTGCGCCGGTTCGCCGCTGCAACCCGGCGCACGACGCTGCCGATGGCCTCTCGGGGTTGTCGGCAGCGCCCGTTAACCCCGGGGGTGCCGGGGAGGGGGAGGGCAATGCCGGTTCCGATCGTCGGCGGCACCGCCTTCGTCGGCCCGTTCGTCGGGCGGCGGCTCCGCACCGGGGGCCACCGGGCCACCCTCTCCCACCACTGCCGGGCGCAGCATCTGGCCGCGCACTGCCTCTCCGTACCCAGGCGGTGCCGCGCCGTCGCCACGGCCATCCGCCGCGGCCGGGGACACGCCCGCCGCGCCGGTGCCTCGCCCCCCGGCGGCGCGCCGCAGCAGCGCGTGGGCGATGAGCGCCGCGAGCAGGAGGCCGCCGCCCGAGATGATGAAGATCGCGCGCGGCGGGAGGGCCGTCAGGAGCAGCCCCCCCGCCGCGTAGGCGGCAACCGAGGCGACGTAGGCCCCGCTGTAGATGCCGCCGAAGACGCGCCCGAGCAGCGCCTGCGGCACGGCGCGCTGGACGAGGGTGTCGTTGGCCCAGTTCTCCAGCCCGTTGCCGACGCCGAAGAGCGCCTGCGCCGCGAGGGCGACGGCATAGACCGGCGCCACGCCGGTGAGGAGCGCCCCCGCCCCCATCAGGGCGATGCCCCCGACGAGGACCGGGGCGGGGCGGGTATCCGGGCGCAGCGCGAGGAGCGGGCCGACCACCATCCCGATCGCGCTGGCCGCGGCCAGGATGCCGAAGCCGCGCCCCCCCATAGCGAGCGCGTCGCGCGCCAGGAACACCAGCGCCACGTTGCCGAGCGCGCCGAAGCTGACGAGGAGGACGAGGCTCGCGGCGACCGCCCGGGCGGTCGGCTGCCCCAGGAGATAGGACCAGCCGACCCGCGCCGCCCCCAGGAAGTCGGTCGGCGCGTCGTGTGCCCGAGGCGCGGGCGGCAGGGCGGGCAGGCCGCGCAGGAGCGCCGCGGCGGCGACGAAGCTCGCCACATCGAGCGCGAGCGCCCCGCGCGGCCCGACGGCCGCGAGCAGCAGGCCGCCGAGCGCCGGCCCGAGCGCGCGCCCCAGACTGCCGCCCGACCCGAGGAGCGCGTAGGCCGCCGTCGCCTCGCCGGGGCCGGCGAGGATCGGGACCGCGCTGCGCCCGGCGGGAAGGGCGAGCGCCGCCAGCGCCGTGGCGGCGAGGACGAGCGCGAGCAGGAGGGGGAACGGCGGCAGCAGGAGGGCGATCGCGCCGAAGAGCGCCGCCTGCCCGAGCTCGCAGGCCAGCAGCAGCCGCCGCTGGTCGACGCGATCCGCCAGGGCCCCCGCGAAGGGGCCGAGGAGGTAGGGCGCGCTCTGCGCCAGGAGCAGCAGGCCGACGCTCGGCCCCGGCGTCGCGCGCCCCGAGGCGTAGAACACGAGTGCGACCGTCGCGACCGCGTCGCCCGTGATGGAGACCGTGCGCGCCGCCCACAGCGCCCGGTACGCCGGGTTGTGCCCGAGGATCCGGTGGCTATTCATCCCGCTCCGCTCCCACACCCCACGGACTGCCCTCGGTCGGGCGACCGGTGCGGCCCGCCGTGTCGCCAGGATCGCACGCCGGTGCGGCGACGGCACCGGCCGAGTGTCCAGGTCAGGGGGTGTCAATGGCGACAGGGGTGCCCGGCGGATAGCGACCGGTATCCCCCACGCAAGGGGTTGCCCGCGCGGCGCTGGGCCCCTACCCCGCGCCCAACCCGCTCCTCAGCCCTCGCCGAAGGGGAAGTGCAGCACCTCCACCGCCCGGCGCTTCGCCGCCTCGCCCCGCCGGTCGTAGCGCGCGGTCGTCGTCGGGCTGGCGTGCCCCGCGAGTCGCTGCACCGTCGCCAGGTCGATCCCCGCGTCGAGGAGGTCGCCGACGAAGGTCCGCCGGAAGTCGCGCGGGCTCAGCTTGGCGACGCCCGCCTGCCCGAGGCGCTTCCGCAGCACCTTGTAGATCGCGTTCGACGACAGCCGATCCCCGGTGATCACGCCTTTCTGAGTCACCGGCAGGAAGAGGCCCCCGGCCCGCTCGCCCCGGAGCGCCACCCAGGCGGCGACCGCCCGCGCCGCCCCGCCCGCCAGGGGCACCAGCCGTTCTTTGTCCCCCTTGCCGTGGCGCACCCGCAGCGTCGGCGGCGCCGGCGTCCAGTCGGCGAGGTCGAGATCGGCCAGCTCGGAGCGGCGCACCCCGCCGACGTAGAGGACCGCCAGCAGCGCCGCGTCGCGGATCCCCGCCGGGGTGCGGTCGGCCAGGCAGGCGCGCACCAGCGCGGCCAGCTCCCTGCTCGTCGCCGCGCGCCCGGCGGGCAGGCGGGTGCCCCGCGCCCCGCGCACGTCGCGGATGCGGTCGTACTCCTCCGCACTCAACAGATTGAGGTTGCGGGCATAGCGGGCGACGCCGCGCAGGGCGGCCAGGGTGAGGTTGACCGTCGCCGGCGCCGCCCCCCGCCCGATGAGTTGCTGGCGGATGTGGGCGACGTGGGCGAACCGCAGCGCGTGCCAGGGGATGCTCTCCCACGGCAGGGGTGTCCTGCCGTTCTCCCGGAAGAGCGCGGCGACCGCGCGCAGGCGCTCGACCATCGTCTGCCGCCCCTTGGGCGACAGGCTCGCCAGGTAGGCCAGGGCCGGGTCGCGCAGCGGGGCTGCCCGTCCGGGCGTGGGCGTCAGGTCGCGATCCCAGCTCGCCGGCAACGTCGGTGCCTCAACCATAGCCATCCTCCCTCCTCGGCAACCCGAGCGCACACGCTACTCGGCGAAGATCGTCCCGAGGTAGCCGAGCAGATTGGCGGTACTCTGGAGCACATACTTCGCGGCGGGCCGGTCAACGGTGGAAGGGCCACCGTGGGCCGCCGCGCTGAGCGGCCCCCACAGGGCGCGGAGTTCGTCGGCGACCATGCGCCCCTTGGTATCGCCGATGCGCGACACCAGCTGCTGTTTGCGGAACGCCTCGACGCGAGCGGGGTGCGAGTCCTTCTCTCCCTCTAGGTCCAGCCTGAAGGCCCTTGCCACAGCTTCGATGGCGCTGCGGCACTGGACGAAGACCTCGCTATAGCTGTCCCGCCGCAGCGCCTCCTCCGCCCCCCGGAGCGCGCTCAGCGCGCGCTGGAAGGGCTCGGTGAGATCGCCACGCGCGGGGACGTCCAGCTCGAGGATGTACTTGGTGAGATAGCCCAGGCCGGGGAGGACATGATCGACCCAGTGCGAGCGGGGGATGCGGAAGGTCACCGAACCGGCGGCCGGGTGCATCGCCGTCAGCGGCCCTTCCGCGCGGACGGCTAACGGGGCGCACAGGGACAGCGACAGATCGAGATCCCGATCCTCGCGGGACACCTCGATGCGCTCCACCGCCGACGACGTGAGCGGCACGGCCAGCCGGAAGGACGAGAGCGACCCCCAGATCGGGACGGTGGCCCGGCCCACCAAGCCTTCCACCCCGGAGGGCACCGCCGTTAACGCCCCGAGATGCAGCTCGGCCGCGAGCAGGAAGAGATCGAACCGCACCGCGCCCCTAGGGTCGGTCGGCTCCACCGCCAGGGGGAAGAGCAGGTGCGGGGAATCGAAGCCCCCCGCTCCGGCGAGCTGCGTCACCTCGAAGGTGGCGATGAAGGCCCCGCGCCCGCCCAGCGCCGCCGTCGGGCCGTGGTAGTCCAGCCGCAACTCGATGGCCGTCATCGCCCCCCACGCCCCTTCCCGCGCCCCAAAGCGTTCCCCCTAAGCGCAATTAGGGTGCCCGGTCAGGGTACGCCGCCGCGCGGTCGCCGTCAAGGGGGCACCGACGCTCGTCGCCGCCGGGGTACGCGGCAGGGCACCCTCCCGACAGCGGATCGGCGGCGGGTCGGCGCCCCGCCGCCAGGCTGCACCCACCGCGGCTCCTCGGTCATTGTCGATCGCCTTGCCGCCGCCCACCCCAGGCGGCGTCGCCGCGCATCCCATTACCATACGCGGGGGCGAGCGGGGGCATATCCCGGCCGGGGCGAGCGGCGGCGGCGTTACTTTTCCGGTCGTCGCCCGATCCTCGGGATAACGGCGCGGCATCCGGGGGCGCGATCCCCGGCGACCGCTGCCGGGCAGTGGGGGGGCGGGTGATGGCGTGCGGCGGCGAGCGACGGTCTGGCCGACGCGCTGGATTAGCACTCCGAGCGAGCGGGTGCGGCGGCGAGATGTCGCGCTGCGTCCGGGTCATGGCGTCTGGTTAGGGGTACTCGCCTCGCCAGCCGCCCGCCACCTTCGCCGCGCGGGTATCGCCGACGCAACCTACGAGACCCACTATCTCCCCCTGCGCGGTGCCGACGGCGCCCTCGCCGGGGTGCTCGGCGTCGGCACCAACATCACAGAGCGGGCACGGACCGAGGTGGCGCTGCTCCCCCTGCTCGCCCGCGCCGATCTACCAACCTACCCCCCAGGTCGGTGCCCCCTCAGCCTCGTCCCGGAACGGGTGCGCGACCTGGTGAAGAACCTCGCGGCCAAGCTGGGGGTGGGGGGGCGTTGGTCGGTCGTCGCCGCAGCGCGGGAACGGGGCCTCCTCTAGCCGCTCACGTCCCCTGCTCACGCCCCCTTCCGGGTGCACGTTCACCCGCACTCCGGGGGGAATTCCCCTGGAGTGCGGGATTGCTTTCCCCCGGGCCGTCCCGCTACATTGCAAGCAGATGACCGCTTGGCCGTATCGCCGCACCGGGGGAATCGTCGATGGCTCACCGCCGCCGGAAAGTAGTGACGGTGGCCGTGGGTGTCGGTCGGCCCGGCCTAACGGGGGAGGGAATCGAATGGATGTGGTCACTATCTCCGCAGGAGCCGCGCTGGGCCTCGTTGCCCGGCTCGGTCTCGGCGTGTTCTTCCTGCAGGCCGCGATCGGGAAGCTTGGCAACCTTCGCAGCTTCAGCCACGGCATCGTCGAGTACCACGTGCTCCCCACGCCGGTCGCGCGGGTCGCAGGCGCGCTCCTGCCATGGGGAGAACTCGGCCTCGCGGTTGCCCTGCTCCTGGGCCTTGCGGCCCAGGTGGCGGCGGCGGCGGCGGCGCTCCTCCTCATGTGCTTCATCGGCGCTGTCGCGATCAACCTGCGCCGCGGCCATGTGATCGCGTGCAATTGTTACGGGATCGCCGACACCAGCACCATCGGCCGGGGCACGATCGCGCGCAATGCATTCCTCCTCCTGTTCGCGGGCGCAGCGCTCGGCGATGGCCCGCGTATCGATGGGCCTACCTGGTGGCACCCTCGCGGGTCGGCGGATTGGCTGCTCCTTTCCCCTGGCACCGCGCTCCTCCTCTTCCTTCTGCTTGTTGGCTGCGTCGTGGGGATCGTGCTGCTGGAATGGACGATCGACATGTACGACCGCGTGTCACAGCTGCGCGCGGCCTAGCGCGGGAATCGAGGGGGTGACAATTATGACCGGACTTTGGTTGGTGTCCTATGTCGCGCTGTGGGTCTTCCTGCTCATCATCGCCGTGGCGTTGCTCAGCGTGCTGCGGAATCTCGGGGTGATCTACGAATCGCTGGCGGACTCCCGCACGCCGACCGCCGACCCGACGAAGCTCGTGGCGGGCGCGTCGCTGCCCGCCCTGGCGCTGCGGACCCTCGCCGGCGGCGCTGTCGATCTCGCTGCTTTCCGGGGGACGAAGACCGCCTTCTCCGTGATCAGCCCGCAGTGTGCGCCCTGCCACCTGCTGCTGCGCGACATCGCCGCCGACCGTGGGGTCGTCGACCCGCTCGATCCCAGCGTCCGCCGGCGCGTGATCCTCAGCGTGGGCGATCTCGCCGCAACCGCCGCGCTCGTCGGTCGGTTGCAGCTGCCCGGCGACCTACCGGTGCTCGTCGATGCGGGGCGGGGCATCGAGGAACGGTGGGGGATCACTTCGACGCCGACCACCATCATCGTTGACGAGCAGTTGCGCGTGGTCCGGCGCCTGTTGGGTGCCCCGGATGTGGCGCGGGTCGGCGCATGACGCGCGGCCGGGGAAGGAGGTGCGGGGACAAGAACGGCAGGGTCGCATGGTGGATGCCCGGGACCGAGGGAAGGAGCGCATGCTATGGCACCCCACGAAGGGCGCGAGGACCAGCCATTAACACGAATGACGGGCCTGGCCGAGGCGACCGCGGTCGATCGGCTGACGAGATGGGCGGCGGGCGCGGTGTCGCGGCGCACGTTCATGAAGCGCACGGCCGCGCTCGGCGCGGCCGTGCTCAGCATCCAACTGTTCGAGGTGTTGCCGGCGGCCGCGGCATCCGGTTGCAATACCTGCTGGGGGCCGTGCGCAATCGCCCCCGGATCAAGCGAGAACTCGTACTGTTGCAGCCAGAACGGGCAGGTCTGCTCGACCTCCTTGATCTGTACCTACAGTTCCGATTGGTGGACCAATGGCACGCGCTTCCAGGCGCGCACCCAGATCTGCGACGACGGCTCGCGGGCGTTCGACTGCCCGACGGGTTGCTACTGACAGTAGGGGCCGCCGTCACCGCGACACGACCAGCCTCGAAAGGAGGAGCGATCATGTCCGATCCTCACGCGCAGATCCCCCCGGCGGGCGCGACGCCCGCCGCCCCCGCCGCCACCCGCCGCCTCTGGGGTGCAGAGCCGCTCTTGCGCCACGTCCCCGGACAGGCCTATCTCGGCCGGGTCTTCGTCGAGGTGTGGGATGGTAACGATCAACTCGTGCTGTGCGGTGCCGACGCCTCGCTCGTGACGCGGGCGGGGATGGCGATCCAGCGGCCATACGTGCCCTTGCGGGATGGTGCCGTGCCGGGTACCAACGAGGCCGCAGGCGGCCCGGACACCCGTCGCGCCTTCCTCGGGCGGGTGATCGTCGAACTGTGGAGCGACGAGGCGGTGATAGGCATCACCGGCACGGACCCGCGGATACTGGAGCGGGCGCGGCACCGGCTCGGCGCCTGACGCCGTTCCCCATGCGCGCCCGGCCCGCCAGCATGGGCCGGGCGCGGCGTTGTCCGGGCGCGAGGAAGGGGCGGGCCAACCTTTCGGGGCGACGCGGATATAGTAGGTGAGGATCGATGATCTCCTCCTACCAAGGGGCAGACGAAGCGGGGATGGCGATGGCTGAAGGGGACGAGGTGCGGGCGGCCATCGCCCGGTTGCGGCGGGGGGACATCGGCGGCCTGGAGGCCCTCATGCTGCGCTATCAGGTGCGCGCGTTGCGCACGGCCGCCCTGATCACCCGCGACCACGCGCTGGCCGAGGATCTGGTGCAGGCGGCTTTCCTGCGCGCGTACGAGCGGATCGGGCAGCTCGACGAGGCGCGGCCCTTCGGTCCCTGGTTCCTCCGCAGCGTGACCAACGACGCGCGCAAGGCGGCCGCGCGGGGCCGACGGCGGCATCCGCTGCCGGGCGACCCGGTCGGCGACCCCCCCGACCAGGGGCCGGGGCCGACCGAGCTGGTCGAGCGCGCGGAGACGGAGGAGGCGCTCTGGGCGGCGCTGGGTCGCCTGACGCCCACGCAGCGAGCCGCCGTGGTTCAGCGCTATTACCTGGGCCTCACCGAGGCGGAGATGGCGGCGGCGGCGGCCCGGCCGCCGGGTACGATCAAGTGGCGACTGCACGCCGCGCGCGAGCACCTGCGTCAACTCTTGCGGCCGCACCGGGTGCCGCAGTCCAGCGGCGACCCGCCCACGTGAGGGGCACCGCCAACAGGGTCAAACGGTACACATGTCGCAGGGGAGGTCCCGATGGATAAGCAGCAGACGGCACAACTCCTCGACCGGCTGGCCGAGCGGCTGGTGCCCGATGGGGCGGACCTGCGCCCGGCCATGCACGCCCGGCTCGCGGCGCGGCGCGGCGGAAGGCCACGCCGCGCAGGGGGGCTGCGGCAACTCGGCGTGGTCGGTCTGCTGGCGTTGGCGCTGGCGGCCGGGCTCTCCCTCAGCGCGTTCACCGTGCCGGGGGCGCTCCGCCACCAGTTCCAGCGCTTCGGGTTGGTGCTGGTCGACGCCACCCCGGCACCCGCGGCACCGTCGGGGTCGGTTCGTTCCCCGGCGTTGGCGACGACGATCGGGTCGGGGGTGGTGTGGCGCGACCGCGACGAGGCCCAGCGGCAGGTGGCGTTCGCGATTCGCGTGCCCACCTGGCTGCCGACGGGACTGACGCTCCGCGGCGTCCTCGTCGGATCGAGCGGGGCGGTGAACGGGGTATCGCTCGGGGTCAAGGTGCTGACGTCCTATCGCGCGGATGATGGGGGAGCGGGGGGCCTGCACATCGATCAGGTCACCGGGGCACCCGCAGGCGGCTACGGGATCCCCGCGACACAGACACGACCGACCCTGGTGAACGGCTATCCGGCGACCTACGCGCGCGGGGCATGGCAGCGGGACGGGCGCTGGGACGCGACCGCCGATGCGGGGACGCTGTCATGGGCGGACGGGGAGTTCACCTACGTGGTGCAATACAGCGGCCTGGACTTGAGCGAGGCGGATCTGGTTCGCCTTGCGGAAGGGTTGCGCTAACAGTCAGGGCGAGGCCGTGCAATGGGCATGGTCAAGATAACACGGCGACCGGGTGTGCGCTACTCCCGCGCATGAAAGAACAGGGCCACCCCGAGCGACAAGGGCCACCGGTTCCCGCCCGCGATCATCGGCCACGCCGTGTGGCGCTCCTTTCGCTTCGCCCTGCGCTATCGGGATGTGGAGGAGCTGCTGGCCGAGCGCGGGGTGATCGTCACCGACGAGACGATCCGCCGGGGGTGCCGGAAATTCGGCCAGACCGACGCGAACGCGCTCCGCCGTCGCCCGCGCCCTGGCGACACGTGGCACCCGGACGAGGTCTTCGTCAGCGTCAACGGGACGCAGCGGTACCGGCGGCGCGCGGTCGATCGGGATGGGCATGTGCTCGCTATCCTGGTGCAGGCCCGGCGTGATCAGGCGGCGGCCGTGCAGTTCCTGCGCAAACTGCTGAAGGGGCTCGCGTATGTGCCGCGCGTGGTCAGCACGGACAAGCACGCCAGCTACGGGGCGGCGCTGCGGGAAATCCTGCCGAGCGTCGAGCACCGCCGCCACAAGGGGTTGCACAACCGGGCCGAGCATGCCCACCAGCCCACGCGCGAGCGCCGGATGCGGCGGTTCAAGGATCCGGGGCACGCCCAGCGCTTCCTCGCCGCCTACGGCCCGATCATCCCCATGCCCGCGCCCGGCCCCCTATACCAGGCGCGGGCCCCCCTCCCTGTCCCTACTGCGATCCCCCCCGGCGTCTCGGTCCGGGCCGAGCACGGCCCCCGCCGGTGTAGCCGCACCACTGCAGCGCCAGGGGGAGCGCTGGGGCGCGGGGCCTGTCCCCGCTCGCGATGCCAGTTCAGCAAGCGGCAGCCCGCGCGCGGCACCGCCGCACCCGTCGTGCGGGCGGACCGGGGGGAGCGCCACGGCGAGGGCCAGACGCGGCGCGCACCACCTCGGGGTGGCGGGGCGGGGTGCGCGGCACGGGCTGGGGGAGCGGCGCGCACCCCAACCGCAGAGCGCAGGTGGCGGGCGGGCGGCGAAACGGTCGCCGAGCGAGCCCATAGACCGGAGAACCGTCGGGGCCAGAGAACCGCCGCGCCCCAGCGCCGTTAACAGCGGTACGATATACTCACCATCCTATCGTCGAGGTGCCGCACCAGCGCCGCCGTGACCACCGCCGACCGCCGCTGCCGAGGCAATCCCACCGCGAGGTGGGGCACCGCAACGCCGTGGATCTCGGCCCCGCCGAGACTGCCTGGTTGCCAGCATCCCTCCCTTGCCCCGCCCGCGAATGCCGCTAGGCTTTGTTGCGCCCGATACGGGCGCGATCGGGGAGGAGGGTCACCGATGGACGATCGGCCCGTATTGGCGACGCCCTGGGGCGACGGGGAGCCCGAGAAGCCGAGCGTCGCCCGGATGTACGATCACATGCTCGGCGGCTTCCAGAACGCGGCCGTCGATCGCGCGGCGGTCCGGCGCGCGCAGGCCATCTACCCCGACATCGCGTTCGTCGCCCGCGCCAATCGCGCCTTCCTGCGCCGCGCCGTCACCTTCCTGCTCGACCGGGGCATCGACCAGTTCCTCGACCTGGGCAGCGGCATCCCCACCGCCGGGAACGTCCACGAGGTCGCCCAGCGCCGCGACCCCGCCGCGCGCGTCCTCTACGTGGACGTCGACCCGCTCGCGGTGGCCCACAGCGCGGCGCTGCTGGCTGACAATCCTTATGCCGCCGCCCTCCGGGCCGACGCCCGCGACCCGGCGGCGATCCTCGATCATCCCACGACGCGCCGCCTGCTCGACCGCGACCGCCCGGTGGGCGTGCTGCTGCTGACGCTGCTGCACTTCGTCCCCGACGACGGCGAGGCGTACGGGCTGGTGGCGACCCTGCGCGCGGCGCTGCCGCCGGGCAGCTACCTGGCGCTCTCCCACGCCAACTACGAGGAGGTGGCACCGGCGATCCTGGCGCAGCTCAAGCAACTCTACGGCGGGACCAGCAACCCGGCGAAGGAGCGGTCGCACGCCGAGATCGCCCGCTTCTTCGTGGGGCTGGAGCTGGCGGAGCCGGGGCTCGTCTACGCCCCGCGCTGGCACCCGGACGATCCCGACGACCCCTTCCTCGACCGGCCCGGCCGCTCGCTCAGCCTCGTCGGCGGCGCGACGCGATCGCCGGGGAGTGGCGCAGGGCGATCGCCCGCACCGCCTTCTCCCCGACGGACCCGACCGCGGTCGCGGACGCGCTGGCGCGGCTGGCGGACGAGGCGGGCGAGTTGTTGCTCGCCGAGGCGCTGGTCCCCGAGCGGGCGCAGGATCTCGGGGCCGCCGTGGTGGCCCTGGGCTACGCCGCGCCCGAGGCGCTGCGCGGCACCCTCCAAACCCTCGGGCGCGAGCTGATCGCCGACCTGTCCGCCGACCAGCTCGCCCCGCTCCAGCCCCGCCTGCTGGCGCTGCTGCGCGAGGTGGCGGTCGGCTTCTGCGCGGCGCAGCGGGACACGATCCTCGCCGACCAGGAGGCCGAACGCCGGGGGCAATTGGCCGAGCGGCGACGGGTCGAGGCGCAGTTGCGCGCAGTTGTGGGTAGTCTTCCGATCGCGCTCCTTGCGCTTGATTGCCAGGGGGTTGTCACGCTAGCCGACGGCACGGGGCTGGCGGCGCTCGGGCTGACGCGCGAGGAGGCGGTCGGGCGGGCGGCCTTCGATCTCTTCGCCACGATACCGATCCTGGTGCAGAACCTGCGCCATGCCTTGGCAGGAGAGGAGCGCACGGTCGTCGTGACGCTTGGCGAACTGGTGATCGAGGTGCGGCACACGCCCCTGCGCGCTGAGGGGAACGCGATCGTCGGGGCGATCGCGGTGGCCCTCGACATCACCGCGCATTGGCGTGCCGAGGAGCAGCTGCGGGCCGTCGTCAGCCACGCCCCGATCGTCCTCTTCGCGCTCGATCGCCACGGCACCTTCACCCTCTCCGCAGGGCAGGGGCTGGCCGCGCTGCATCGCCGACCGGGCGAGACGCCGGTCGGCCACTCGATCTTCGAGGTCTACCGCGACGCGCCGACGGTGCTGGACCACGCCCGCCGCGCACTCGGCGGCGAGGCCTTCACCGCGCGCGCGCGTGTCGGTGACGCGACCTACGAGACCCGCTACCTCCCCTTGCATGCCGCCGACGGTACCCCCACCGGGGTGCTCGGCGTCGGGACCGACATCACCGCGCGGGTGGGGGCGGAGCGGGCACTACGCCGTCGGGAGGCGCGGCTGTCGGCGACAGAGGAGGAGTTGCTCCCTCTGCTCGTCCGCGCGGACCTCACGACCTACCGCCAGGTCGGCGCGCCCCTCCACCTCGCTCCGGAACGGGTGCGCGACCTGGTGAAGAGCATCGCCAGCAAGCTGGGGGTGGCGAGCGAGCGCGCCGCTGTCGTCGCCGCGCTGCGGAGGCGTGATCTCCTCTAGCTATCCCCTGCCTACCCCCCTCCGGGTGAACGTTCACCCGCACTCCGGGGTCAAGGACACCCGCACTCCGGGATTGCTTTCCCCCGGACTCCGCCGCTACGCTACTGACAGACGACAACGTAGTGGAAAGGGAACCCGCCTATGGTCGATGCATCCCCCTAGTCGAACTCGTCAGAGATACTTGCTGGTCAACCGTGACGGTATCGAGTGATCGCGCTGTGAAGATCCGCACTCGAGTGCGGTAAGCGTGCTGAGAGGATAAGTGTGACAACCCTTATGGAGAAAGGAGGTGGCTCGGTTTGAAGGGCGCATTGCTACGACCGTGATACCCCGGCCTTTGGCCGCACCAGGAGGTCATCATGTCTATGCACCACTCCCTCCGTCGACGCATACTCCAGTGTCTCCTCGCAACCAGTGTCGCCCTGAGTGCCTTCGGTCTGTGGCTTCAGCACCCGCTGACCAGCTTGGCATACTACGACTGCTCGACCGCGTGCTACGCCAAGACCGGTTGGACCGGGGCGGTTAATACCGTTGCGGGCGAAGAGGCAACGATCCATATCCCGCAAAACATTGCCGTCCAGTCCGGTGTCATTCGCGATGCGGTCTGGGTATGGAATGACAATAGCGGCGAGTTCGTCGCCAGCGGTATCATCGCCTTCGCTGGCACTAACGACGCCTATTTCTATCATGCTACCCAGCTTAACGGTGCAGGGTATCAGCAGATGACCGAAAATCAGCTGCAACCGGGCATGTTCGGTTACAACGCCGATGTATACGTCTACAAGGATCCGAGCAATAGCTCGCAGTATATCACCGGCAATTCCCCAGCCTGCTGTGGCGGCGGCGCAAACTACAGTTATGCGCCGTTCTTCGAGACGCGGACGATGATTGGCGTCGATAGCGTTGGCACGGGCCTCGGCTTCTGGTACACCTCCTGGCAGTACAACAAGTATGTGTTGTACCCCGACTATGGGGTCTACTACCATCACGGCTCGCAACCCGAGTGGGATCGCGTCAGCAACCCGCCGTATGCCCAGTGGAACCCGCGCCCAGAGAACGACCCGAACCAGATCGGCGGCACCTGGGAAGCGCCCGGCAATTAGTCCACTAGCGCTGCGAACGAGGAGGTCATCATGCGACAGTACCGCAATATCCTGATCCTATCCGCACTATTATTGGCTCTGGTGGCACTCGCTGCCCGGTCGAATGCCCGCGTGGACGCGGCGGTCGCTCCGGCCCCGCCAGTGGTGCCGACCGTCACCGCTGCTGCGATCCCTACCCCCGCCTACTCGATCCCGACCACCCCCGACCCGCGCTACCGCGCTCCCGACCTGCCGAAGGTGACGCCGCAGGCCGCGCACGGGGTTCCTGCTATCGCGCCGAGCAACCCGGCGGCGGCGGCGGGCCTGCCCGCCATCACCGAGCAGGAGGTGCGCGCGGTCGCCCTGACCGCAGGCCACTGGCCCGACCAGTTCACCCCGGTCGGCGCGACGACCATCGCCAGCGTCGAGTTCCTCTCCCACGCCGCGGTGGAGCCGCGCGTCGGCGGCCACCTCTCGCCGACCGTCAACGACGAGCTGTGCCTCGTCAAGCTGGCCGGCGGCTTCACCCGCCCGGCCCCCGACCCCGGCGCGACCGGGCCGCAGGGCCAGCCGGTGATCTCGCAGCACCTGTACCTCCTCTTCGATGCGCGTACCGGCAACTTCCTCATGCTGTACCAGCCATCGCCGAACATGGATAAGTAGCACGCCTGTCCGTGTCCTCCGTATCCAGTCCGCAGGTGCCCCGCGCGCCCTTCTGGGCGCGCGGGGCACCTGCTTCGTCGAGCGCCGCCCGTACGGGACTGCGGTGGCTCGACCACGCCGTATACAGAAGCGGCGGGGAAAAGTGGCGCTGCCACACTTTTCCTCCCGATCCACGACGCACGTTAACGCTTCGGCATCTTCTTGATCGCGTCGTAGGCGGGGCGGGGCGAGTAGTCGGCGTAGAGGATGCTCCACGGCGACTTCTCGTCGGTCGCCGGGGCGACGGTGGAGAAGTTGAGGTTCCAGAGGAACAGCACGCCCGCCCACGGCCAGTTCTGCTTGGCCCAATCGTAGGCGCGGACGAGGTACTGCGCCTGTTGGTCCTCGCTGATGTACTCGCCGTAATCGTAGCCCTTCGCCGCGTTCTTGGTGCTCCAGCCGAACTCGGTGATCCAGGCCTGCTTCTGGCCGTCGCCCGCGTCCTCCATCACCTTGCGGAGGTCCTCGGCGCGGCGGAAGTAGAACGAGTCGTTGTTGGAGAAGCCCGGCCCCGGCCCCGGCTTCTCCGGGAAGAGGGCTTCCGGCGGGTTGAGGGTGCCGGTGGCGTGGATCCCGAGGATGTCGAAGTACTGCTTGATCTCGCCGCCGTTATAGGCGTAGATCTGCTTCAGGTAGATCGCGTCGTCGATCGCCAGGGCGGGGTTGTTCTCGCCGGTGGGGGTCAGGCCGCCGAAGACGACCAGCGCCTGCGGGTCGGCGGCCTTGATCGCCGGGAACGCCGCCTTCAACAGCGCGGCATACTCGGCGGGATTCACGGTGCCACCGGTCTCGCCCGCCAGATTCTCCTCGTTCCAGACCTCGTAGGCCGCGACCTTGTCCTTGTAGCGCGCGGCGACCTTACCGGCGAAGGTGGCGAAGAGCTGCTTGTCCTTCGGCATCCCGCCGTTCGTCCCGACCCAGGCGGGCGAGCGGAGCAGGATCAGCATCAGCTTCACGTTCTTGCGCTGGGCGGTGTCCACGAGCTTATCGAGGGTGTCCCAGCTGTAGCTCCCCGGCGTCGGCTCGACGCTCTCCCAGGAGATCCACTGCCGCGCCCAGCCGAAACCGGCCCCGGTCAGGAGGTCGAGGGTCTTGTCCTGGTCGGCGGTCGGCAGCCAGACGTTCATGCCGTAGTCGAGCCCCGCGACCCGGCCCGGAAAGGTGGTCGTGATCGCCTGCGTCGTCGGGCGATTGGCCGTCGTCGTGCCGGTGCGGGTGGCGGCGACCGTCGGCGCGCCCGATGCGCGGGTCGGCGCGATGGTCGGGGCGGCTGGTGCGCTGCCTTGTGTGGCGGCAACCGTCGGCGCGGTATTGCCGCCGCCACAGGCCACCAGCATCGTGGTCATGGCGATGACGACGAGCGGCACGGACGGCCAGCGTCGCCGCACACCAGTCGTTCGGTACCGATCGGCCTGCACTAGCCGCATGGACGTTCCTTCTCGCCGTCGCCCACATCGCGCGAGGCATCGGACGTTCCGTGCTTCCTCATCGGCGATGGGCGTGCACTAGGCGAGCGCGGGGTGGCAACGCTGGCGGTCGCACCGGACCACGAACCACGCGAAGAGCGCCAGCCGGGCGGTGGTGCGCGTCCTCCTGCAAGGCCAGGGTCTGCTCCGCCGTCGAGACCCGCGC
>JAABUN010004494.1_pt1 | contig 18913 bp, 16 predicted proteins | sample 5559311 | NCBI WGS metagenome assembly JAABUN01 (sample SAMN10711877, study PRJNA513370) | rock metagenome | isolation source: Antarctica rocks | place: Antarctica: Victoria Land, Siegfried Peak sud | reverse complement strand
GCGCGAATATCGCCGAAACGGTCGAAGCGGCTAGCGGGGTCAATCCCTGGCGCGAATGGGCGCGGATCGAGATCGCGGGCGGTGCCGACGACTACATCTTACCGCCCGTGCGCGAAGACCACGCCGGTGTGGTGATCTCCCTTGCTCGCCAGGAAGACCCGGACACCGCGCAGTTCACCGATTCCGAGATCATCCACCGTCTGACCAAACGGCATCACGTCGGCTTCGTCCTCGCCGCACCCGACTACGATCGGGTGCAAACGCTCCTCGATGACTACGCCGCCCGGATCGCACGAGACTACAGCGCCTCGCTCCCCGCGCCCGATCGCCTGCGGATCTCGGCCGATCAACGGTAGGGCGGGGGAGAAAGGGAAGGGCAAGAACAAATCTCATATAATGGGTTGCCAGCGTGATTCGATAATCCTAGCCTACTTCAGTAGGCTTCGTGGCCTGCGGGCCACCTAGCGCCGGATTCATCCGGCGACCCACGCCCTCCGCCCGCCATGCACCGCCGTAACAAGCCAACCTGCATCAAGGGCGGCGGCGGGAAAGGAGACATTGATGGCCGAGATGATGCCGGATGGGCCGCTACGGATCGGGGTTCTCGGCAGCGGCTTCATGGCGAACTTCCACCTCCAGGCGTTCGTCGGCGTCCGCAACGCGCGGATCGCCGGGGTCTTCAGCCCGACCGCCGCCAACCGCGAGGCATTCGCCGCGCGTGCCAGTGACCTGGACCTCGGCCCTTGCGTCGCCTACGACTCGGTCGAAGCACTGGCGGAATCTTCCGAGATCGACGCGATTTGGATCTGCGGCCCGAACGATACCCGTCTGGAACATATGCGCGCGATCCACCGCGTCGTCACGGCAGGGCGGGGGTCGTTGCGCGGGATCGCCTGCGAAAAGCCGCTCGGGCGCAATCTCGCTGAGGCGCGGGAGATGGTACGGTTGGTCGAGGACGCGGGGCTCAATCACGGCTATCTCGAAAATCAGGTCTTCGCGCCCGCCGTGCAGCGTGGCAAGGAGATCATCTGGCGGCGCGGTGTGCCGAGCACCGGGCGACCGTACCTCGCCCGCGCCGCCGAAGAGCACAGCGGGCCGCACAACCCCTGGTTCTGGCAGGGCGATCGTCAGGGCGGCGGCGTCCTTTCGGACATGATGTGTCACAGCGTCGAGGTCGCGCGCTTTCTGCTGACCCAGCCCGGCCAGGGGCGCGACAGCCTGACCCTCACCAGCGCCAATGCGACCGTCGCCACGCTGAAATGGTCCAGGCCGGAATACGTGGCGCAACTGCGCGAGACGATGGGGGCGGCGGTCGATTACGCCCAGCACCCCGCCGAGGATTTCGCCCGCGCGACCCTCACCTTCCTCGATGAAACGGGCGCACCGGTGATCGTCGAGGCGACGACCTCCTGGTCGTACGTCGGCCCCGGCCTGCGGATCCAGCTTGAATTGCTCGGCCCCGAATATTCGATGACGTTCAACTCGCTCAACAGCGGACTCTCGATCTTCCTCTCGCGTCAGGTCGGCGGCCAGCAGGGCGAAGATCTGGTCGAGAAACAGGGCGCGGAGCAGGGCTTGCTGCCGGTGTTGGAAGACGAGGCGGGCACCTACGGCTACACGGCGGAAAATCGGCATATGGTCGAGGCATTTCGCAAGGGGATAGCGCCGCTGGAAACGTTCCACGACGGCGCGGCGGTGGTCGAGATCCTGATGGCCCTCTACCGTTCCGCCGAACTCGGGCGCACGATCGCCTTGCCCGATGAAGCGTTAGCCACCTACCAGCCACCGGTCGCCCGCCGCCGGGAGCGTGAGGACGCCTAGCGCGCAACGAAATGCAGCGAGGAGGGGAAAGATGCGATTAGCCGGGAAAGTGGCCGTGGTGACCGGTGGCGGTGGGCCGGGGATCGGCAGCGCTATCGCGGGCCGCTTCGCACGCGAGGGCGCACAGGTCGTCGTGGTCGATCTCGACGCGGCGCGAGCCGAAGAAGTGGCCGCGCAGATCGTCGCAGCGGGCGGCACCGCGATCGGGCTCCACGTCGATGTCACCCAGGCGGCGGCGGTCGAGGCGCTGGCCGCGCAGGCGCTGACAACCTACGGTCGCGTCGATATCCTGGTCAACAACGCCGGTCGCTCCTACGGCGACGATATCCGCACGATCGACGAGGAAACCTGGGACCGGAACTTCGCGGTCGTCCTGAAGTCGGTCTTCCTCTGCGCCAAAGCGCTGGTCCCAACGATGATCGCGCAGGGGAGCGGCGCGATCGTCAACATCTCCTCGGTCAACGGCCTCACAGGACTCGGCGAAGAGGCATACGGCGCGGCCAAGGCGGGGATGATTAATCTGACCCAGAACCTGGCCGTGAAATATGGCCGTTATGGCGTGCGCGCCAACTGCATCTGTCCGGGCACGATCCGCACCCCGGCCTGGGAGCGCCGCCGCACGCGCGACCCACAGGTCTTCGAGCGCCTGACGAAGTGGTACCCGCTCGGGCGAATCGGTGAGCCGACGGATATCGCCAATGCCGCACTTTTCCTGGCCTCGGACGAAGCCTCCTGGCTCACCGGCGCGATTATCCCGGTCGATGGCGGGCTGATGGCCGGGAACGGGCAGATGAATCGCGAACTCGTCGGGGACGTGTAAAGGGCGAGGAACGCTCGATCTCCCCACATTGCATTTGCATTCGCTGTCGCCCGATTACCGCGGCGGTGGTATACTTCGCGTTCGGTCGAAAGATAGCAGGGGATTGGGGAGCCGGGCCGATGCGCGAACTTTTCAGGCGACAACCGCGGTTCACACCGGCGGCAGAGGCAGAGAACGCGGAGGTACCGGACAACCTCTTCTTCAAATGTCCGCAATGCAAAGAACTGAACTACGGCAAAGAGTTCCAGGAGGCGCTGCGCGTCTGTCAGCGCTGCGGCTACCACGCGCCCCTCTCGGCGCACGAGCGTCTAACCCTCCTGCTCGACGATGGTACCTTCCAGGAGTGGGATACCGGCTTGCGCCCGGAAGACCCGCTCGGCTTCGTCGCAGGCCCACCCGGTAAAGAAGAGAGTTATCGCGCCAAGCTCGATAGCGCCCGTCGCAAGACAAACCTGCAAGAAGCGGTCGTCTCGGGCGAAGGTCGCGTCAACGAGCGCCCGCTGGTCGTCGTTGTCTGCGACTTCGGCTTCATGGGTGCAAGTATGGGGTCGGTTTATGGCGAGAAGCTGGCCCGCGCCGCCGAGCGCGCGGTCGAGCGCAGCCTGCCGCTACTGACGATCTCGGCCTCCGGTGGCGCGCGGATGCAGGAGGGGATCCTCTCGCTGATGCAGATGGCGAAGACGACCGCCGCATTGGCACGCCTCGGGCACGCGCGCCTGCCGCATCTCTCGCTGCTGGTCGATCCCTGTTATGGCGGCGTCACTGCCTCCTACGCCACGGTCGCCGACATCGTGATGGCCGAACCGGGCGCGAGGATCGGCTTCGCGGGGCAGAGCGTGATCGAGCAGATCACCCGCCAGAAGCTCCCCGAAGGTTTCCAGCGCGCCGAATTCCAACTCGAACATGGGATGCTCGATCTGATCGTCCCCCGCCGCGAATTGCGCGACACGATCACCACCCTGCTGCGTCATTATGTCGGCTCGTCGCAGACGGTGACGACGGTCACGGTCGCGGCCCACGAGGCCGAGGTGTTGGAGGTGCGCTCATGAGCGCCACGAGCCAAACCGAGCGTGCTACCCTCGACGCCTGGGCACGGGTACAGCTCGCGCGTCAGGCCGATCGACCGCACACCCTCGACTATATCGGCGACCTCTGCTCCGATTTCATCGAGTTGCACGGCGACCGGACCTTCCGGGACGACCCGGCAATCGTCGGCGGGATCGCGCGCCTGCGCGGCACCAACCGCACGATCGCGGTGATCGGCCACCAGAAGGGCGCGAACACCAAAGAGAATCTGCGCCGCCACTTCGGTATGGCGCACCCCGAAGGTTTCCGCAAGGCGCGGCGAATCATGCGCCACGCAGAGAAGTTCGGGCTGCCATTGCTCACCTTCCTCGATATCCCCGGCGCGGATCCCGGCATCGCCTCGGAAGAGCGCGGGCAAGGGACCGCCATCGCCGAATGTATCCAGACGCTGACCGAACTGCGCGTCCCGATCGTCGCCACCGTGATCGGCGAGGGCGGCAGCGGTGGCGCGCTGGCGCTCGGCGTGGCCGATGAAGTGCTGATGCTGGAAAACGCGATCTACGCCGTTGCCAGCCCGGACGCCGCCGCCTCGATCCTCTGGAAAGATGCCAAGCAGGCCCCGGCAGCCGCAGCCGCGATGCGGATCACCGCCGCCGATGCCCTGGAGTTCGGCGTCATCGACCGGATCGTCCCCGAGCCGGTCCCCGCACACGAGGATCCCCAGGGAACGATCCGCGCCGTTGGCAACGCCCTGCGCGAAGCCCTCGATCGCCTGACCGCCCTCGATACCGAAGAACTGCTCGAAGCACGCTACCAGAAATTCCGCGCGATCGGGCGCTGGAGCGAAGTCACCGCGTAGCCACCAATCAAGGGCCAGCAGGGGCGGGAGCCGATCGGCTCCCGCCCCTTTTCGCTCCAGCGCTCAGCGAATACCCCTATTTTCATCACCGAACACCGTAAATTCTTGCCCACCAATCACTACTGCCCCCACCCAATCACCTTCTCGTCCTACTCTCGCTCCTTCTCTGCGCGCTCTTTCCCCTCGGTGTCTCTGCGTTCAACCCGTCTCTACCGCCTCTATCCGCCTATCCCGACCCCATCTTGTGCCAATCTGGCAAAATACCTAGGCAACCCTCTTGCGTTTCGCCGCGACCGTGCTATTATTGTCCGTACACTTCGATGATCCGTCGAGTGTCTCCGTCAGTTGGCGCGGGCAATGCTTTGCGTTGCCCGACAAGGCGGAGCATAGGAAAAAGATCGAGGTCTTCTCTATCCCCAAACGAGCGGCACATCTCCGGCAAACTAGGCAAAAGGAACTGCTGATGGTCGCACAAGCACATGAAGAACACGACAATTTGCGCCTCCACCAGGGGGCGCGCGGAAGGTATGCGCCGCCGCAGCAACTATTCCCCCTGGCGCTTGCCGGTGCCCTCGACCGCCCGGATAATCCGCTGCAAATCGAGCGCGATGCCGATGGTTTTTACATCGTACGCCAGCGCACCACCGGTCGCCTCGTCGCACGTACCGCCGATCCGGCGACTCTGCAACGCTTACTGGCAACCCTTTCACAAACCGCACCCGAGTAAGCTCACGCCACGCACACGCTGACATCACGGCACAATCGACGCGGGGCGGACGGCGAATGCTGCCCGCCCTCTCACGTTGATTTCACCATTGCCGCCATCGGCTCACCCGGCCAGCGCACGCCCGCATCGCCAACAGCGTCGTATCTTTTACCCGAGGCAATGCGTATCAATACTATGGCGCGGCGACACGCCCGATCGGGCGAGGTTCAGTCAGGCCGTACAGTCGGCATAGACGAGGGTGAATGGGACGGCGCGCAACATTACGCGCACTGGCGGCAGGGGGCGGGGCAGGGCTGATCCTGACCGCCACGATGCTCCTGCTGCGCTTGTGGCTTGACGCGCCCGCCTTCCCCGAGCGAATCGCCGATAGGGTACTGTACGTCATCCCCCAAGCACTTTTCAGCCTGACCCTCGATCGTTTCGGCTTCACCGCCAAGCCGCTCCTCTTCATCACCATCATCGTCGCGCAGATCATCGCGGCGAGTATCGGCGGACTGATCTATGGCGCGGTCGCCGTCATACTGGCCGGTTGGTGCGATCTCACCAATCCGATCGCGGGCGGCGTGGTCGGGCTGCTAGCGGGCCTCGCCATCGACTTCGCTGTCCTACCTGCATTCGGCGCTGGCTTCCCGATCACCGCAGCGGGTGACCCAGCACCGGTAGCAGTACTCGCGCTGGCGACACTGCCTGGTTTCACCTACGGCCTGACGCTCGCTACACTCTTGCGGCTGGCAAGCCCGCCGCGCGGTCGTCGTGCGACGCTGGGCGATCCCTCGCGCCCGCTGACCCGGCGCACGGTATTCGCGGTCGTCGTGCCAGCCGTCGGCCTAATCATCACCGGCACGGCATTGCGACGCCTGATCATCGGGCCTGCGGTGCCACCGCCAACCAGTAGCGGCCCGGCATTGCCGCCCGCGCTGACGCCAACCACCGCACCAACCGCCGCGCCAACCGCTGCATCAACCACGCCCCCGACCACAGCAGCCGCGATCGTCACGCCAACGACCGTAACGCCCACAAGCACCGTAGCGGTAGTCACCAGTCCATCCCCCGCGGCCGGGGCCATCGCCGGGGGACTCGTCCCCGGCACGCCGACGATACGCGCGACGCCGACAACCCCTCCGGTCGCGAGTGCCACGGCAACGTCTGGCGTTACGCCAGCACCGTCCCCAACGCCAACCCCGAGCGGGCCGACGATACCAAGCGGCGTGGCACCGCTCGTCACCCCGACCGAGCAGTTCTACCTCGTCTCCAAGAACCTGATCGACCCCACGCTCAAAGGCGAGTCATGGCAACTCGGCATCGCGGGCCTCGTCGCCCGGCCACAGACTGTGCGCCTGGCCGATCTCCTCACCTTTCCGCCGGTACGCCTCGCCGCCACGCTCGAATGTATCAGCAACGAACCTGGTGGGTCGCTGATCGGCACAGCATTCTGGACGGGCGTGCCGCTGCACACACTCCTCACCAGCGCGGCGATCCAATCCGGCGCGACCCACGTCGTCTTCACCTGTGCCGACGACTACGTCGAGCGGCTGACCGTGGAACAGGCGCTCGATCCGGCAACGGTCCTGGTCTACGCCATGAACGACGCGCCGCTCTCCCCGAAGCACGGTTTCCCCGCGCGCCTGATCGCCGCCGGTCGCTACGGGATGAAACACCCGAAGTGGCTCACCCGCATCGAGTTGGTCAATGGGGCGGTGCCGAGCTACTGGTCGCAACGCGGCTGGAACCCCGACGCGCCGGTGCAAGTCTTCACGCGGATCGATGCGCCGCAGTCGCCGGTCACGGCCGGTCCTGTCCGGGTCGGGGGCGTGGCCTTCGCCGGTGATCGCGGCATCTCGCGTGTCGAACTCAGCACCGACGATGGCGCGACCTGGCTACCGGCGCAACTCGAACCGGCCCTCTCGCCGCTGACCTGGGTGCGCTGGGTCGCCACCTGGACCCCCCCAGGGCCAAGGACGTACCCCCTCGTCGCCCGCGCCTTCGAGGCCGATGGCACACCGCAGGAAGCCGAAACCCGCACGCTCAATGCGCGCGGGTCCACCGGCTACGGTCGCCGCGAGGTGACGATCACCCCTTGAATATGCGTCCAGTGTACGCTACTCGCCATAGATCAATGGGATATATCTCCCCTTCTCATCTGGGCTGCGGCGCGTTATGTGAGAAGGGAGTTTAGTCGCGCTCGATGATCAACTCGCGGACGCGGAGTCGCCCAACTTCGAGTTCGCCGATCGCCAGATGCTCGATCGCGCCATCCTTGATCCATACCGTGCGGATGACCGCGCGCCCGATCGCGACGAAACCAACCGCGCACGCTCCAAGCGACAGCACCCCGAGCGCTGTGGCGGCCAACGCCGTCGCCCCGCGTGCAAATGCCCCTTGTGCCCCGGCTGCGGGATAGCGCAACGCCTCTTTTCGTCCAGCAGTCATGGTGCCTCTCCTTCTGCTAGCAACTCACATCAACGATTCGGTTGCAAAACTCGTGCAGGAAATCTTCTGCACCGCATCAACGAACAGAAAACGGCCCGCTGCGACGCGACGTTCAACGGTTTGGAGCGCAGCCCGCTGGCGTTGCCCCAGGTCGCTCACCGCAGCAATGACCCACCCTTCGCGCCAGCAAGGCCGCGAGAGCGAGCGGTCACGTCAGTACGGGAACGTGCTACCAGCATTCGGCCCATTCGGCTCCGACGCCTCTTCTTCATCCCAAGCCGGCGTCGTCGATGTACGCCGCGCCAGACGGCCCCGCAACAGTTGGAAGGCACCGATGGCGATCAGCCCGACCGGCCAGGCATAGGCGGCGAGGTTGGACCCTTGAAAGATGAGGAGTTCGAAGAAGGTGCCGAAGATCAGCAGCATCAGCAAGCCGGACGAAGCAACCTGCGTCCCGGCCTGGATCATCTTCGGTTTGCCATCCCACAACCCGGCGATGATCATCCCGGTCCCGGCAGCGGCTGGGATCAGCGCCCAGATGTAGGCCCACGACTCGTAGTAGTTGAAGATGCTCTGCCCGAGCAGGATCAGGCCGATCGTGGTGATCACACTGCCGGGGACAGCCAGACTGCCCGCGCCACGCCCGCCGAAGAACATCGCGACGAAGAACGCCAACCCAGGTCCAATGATGAAAAAGGGCCAGGCGAAATCGGGGAAGTCAAAATTGAACGTCCGGCGCAGAAAGATAGCGGCACCGATGGCAATCAACACCGCGCCGCCGACCCGACTGTCGTGTGAACCATGCCGCCGTGAACGCCGTTCCTGCTCGTGCATCTCAATCCTCCGCTTCCGCTTACTCACGACCACGTCTCGTTCTCTGTAGACAGTGTAGGGCCAAGAGCGAGGCGGGCCATGTACCGGAAGGGGGATTCGCAGGTCACGATCAGCGGGAGGGGCGTATAGGCCGAAGGTCATGGGCAGCGATCAGGCCAGACCATGTTCCTTGGCGTAGATCGCCGCCTGGGTGCGGTCACGCAGGCCGAGGCGACCGAGGATGTTGGAGATGTGGTTCTTGACTGTTCCCTCGCTGATGAAAAGCTGCGCGCCGATCTCCCGATTACTCGAACCGGTGGCGAGGAGGCGCAGCACTTCACCCTCGCGCGGGGTCAGCTCTTCGACCTGTTCTGAGGGCGGCAGCGTGGAGGCAGCGGGCGGCTGTGGCGCGGCGACAGGGGCTTGCAAGCGGGCGAGTTCAGCAACGACCTTGGAGGCAACCGCCGGATCGAGGTGGACACCGCCACCGTGGACGGTGCGGATCGCGGCGGCGAGGTCAGCGGCGGGCAAATCTTTGAGCACGTAGCCGGCCGCTCCCGCCTTCAGCGCATCGAAGACATACTGATCATCATCAAAAGTCGTCAGGATGAGGATACGCGGGCGGGGGCCACGTTCGCGCAGGGCACGTGTCGCCTCGACGCCGTTCATCTGCGGCATCCGCACGTCCATCAGTACGACATCCGGCGTGAGCGCGGCAGACTGGGCCAGCGCCTCGACACCATTGGCCGCCTCGCCGGTGATGGTGATCCCATCCTGTATTTCCAGCAGGGCGCGCAAACCATCGCGCATCAACCGCTGATCATCAGCAATCAAGACGCGAATCGGCTCGTCCGCCGTCATCGCCTCCCCCTTACCCATCCGGCAGCCGAATACGCTCCTAGAGGGGGACTATACCATCCGCGATGATGCGCCCAACTGGTCCGCCCGAGGATCAGCGGTCGGCGGTGTAAGGAATCGCCGACCGCAGTACGGTCCCGCCGTCAGGACCAGGGCTGAGATCGAGCGTCCCCCCCAGGAGGGCAGTCCGTTCTCGCAGCCCCGCCAGGCCGAACCCGCCCTCGGAACGCGAGCCCGAACGAGGAACGACGGGAAGGCCACGCCCATCATCGGTGATCGTCAAAACCGTCGTGGCGGGGCCGAAGTGCAGCCGCACGGCAACGTGCTGGGCGGCGGCGTGCTTGCGGATATTGGTCAGCCCCTCCTGCACGGTGCGGTATAGAGCCAATCCGGTCGCCTGCGAGCAACGCCGCTCATCGCCATCGATCGCGAGTTCGACCGGTAGACCGCTGTGTTCGCGGAAGTCGGCAACCTGTGCGGTGACCGCCTCGCCGATCGAGAGCTGATCCAGGGCCGTGGGACGCAGGGCAGCGACGGAACGCCGGACATCGGCGAGGGCTTCGCTCGCCAGCCGCTTCGCCTCACCGACCGCGCGATCCGCACGCATGTCATCGCGCGGGCGTAGGGCCAGTGCTGTTTCGAGTTGCACATTGATGATCGTCAGGTAATGACCGAGGCTGTCGTGGATCTCGCGGGCGAGGCGATTGCGCTCCTGCGTCGTCGCTAATTCCCCCGCCTGCTCGGCGTAGACCTGGAGTTGACGGTGTGCGGTCGTCAGCTCGGTCAGCAATGTATCCGAACGCTCACGCGCCTCCTGCTCTCGCTTCGCCAGTTGCGTCATCCCTCCGATGAAAACGAGCCCGGCGAGCCACGGCAAGAGCGAGATATACCGATCTGGCTGCTCAAAACCGATCAGCAGGAACATCACCCCATAGATCGCCACCGCCGAGCTGATCGCGGCGAGAATCCCCAAACGCCGCTCGATCGCCCAGCCATTCGCGACGATGAGGAAGAAAAGGAAGGTGGTCAGAAAACCGACGTCGGTTAACCAGACGGCCCAGGTGGCGAGGGCGATACGCAGCGCGATGTAGACGCCCGCCCGCCCGCGTGCGATGAACTGCGGCTCGGCGCGATCGATCAGCGCGAAGCCGCCGATTGCGGCGGTCCAGGCGAACCAATGACCCCACCCCTGTCCGGTCCCATCGGCGAAATGGAAGAGATAGGCGGTGATGATAATCGTCCACTCGACGAGTTGGAAGGTCTCTAAACGGCTGGCGGAAGCGGACAGCTGGATTTGCCAGTCGGCGCGGCGCACGAGCGCAGAAAGCGACTTCGACCCAGAGCGATCCGGCGAAGGCTGACGTTCTTCCAGCGGCTGCGTCTCGGCCATGCTCTCCTCGCGCCTATCCCTACCTACCTACCGGCAAGTATAGGCGGGAGCGCGCGGCGGGAGGAGTGCCGAATGGTAGATTCCGAGCCGCCACACGGCGATACGGCCATGCCAGAAGTCATGTCATTACCGCACAGCCAAATCCCAGAGCGTCCGCGCGAACACCCTCGATCTGCGCGGCGGCAAGACCATCGAGTCAGGAGTGCGCCGTACTCAACTCAGGTTGCAGCCGCGACTTGTAGTGTCCCGGCTCCATCCGCGTGCTGATCGCGATCCGGTTCCACCCATTGATCGCCACGATCGCCAGCGTCAGTTCCGCCAGTTCGCGCTCGGAGAATTGCGCGCGGGCGGCAGTATACGCATCGTCCGACGCGCCGGTCGTCGCAATCAGGGTCAGTTCCTCGGTCCAGGCCAGGGCGGCGCGTTCCTGCTCGCTGTAGCACGTCGCCTCATGCCAGGCATCGAGGAGAAAAAGTTTCTCCGACGGGACGCCCAACGCGAGCGCATCTTTGCTGTGCATGTCGAGGCAATAGGCGCAGCGGTTGAGCTGCGACGCCCGCATCTTGACCAGTTCCAGCAGGCTATGCGACAACGACGAGGCGGCAACAACTTGCTGCAAGCCGCCCATCGCTCCATAGGCATCAGGCGCGACACGTTTCATGCTGTAGCGCTCGGTTGTCATCTTTTCCTCCGTCATTTCAACGACAGATCGCGGTGGCTCACATCGGCGGCACCCCACCCTATCAACAGCTTAATCCGCCCTTGGTATCGTCACAAGAGCCAATTCGGACCTGATAGGCGGGACCACTAAGTGGGTTGGCGACTGAATCGCCCGAAGGGCACCCGGCCTCAAGAGCCTGCGGGCCACGATGCCCACCCGCGCGGGCTGGGTTCATGAGGAACGCGGTGTCTTCCTTTGAGGCGCTACCTTGCGACAATCCTAGCCTTCGCAGGGTGCCCTTTGGGCGATTCAGCCGCCGGCCAGCCTCGGCGGCGACTCGCGCATCAATCCGCGCTGGTGGCGTGGGACGCCGCGCCCGCGTCGTGCTCAACGCCGCTATTCTCCGCCAACCCGAGGCGCCGATAGAGGCGGGCCAGCGGGGCCGGTGCCCACCAGTTACGGTCGCCGAGCAGGCGCATCGTCGCAGGGACGAGCAAGGTGCGGACAACGAGGGCGTCGATCGCCACGGCCAGCGCCATCCCCAGGCCGATCGACTTGATGATCACGATGTCGGCCAGCGCGAAGGCCGCGAAGACCGCGATCATGATCGCCGCCGCCCCGGTGATCAGTTGGCCGGTCTGCTCCAAACCCGCCGCCACGGCGGCACGGTTGTCGCCGAGGCGATCGTATTCCTCTTTCATCCGGCTCAATAGGAGGACTTCATAATCCATCGAGAGGCCGAAAAGGAGGCAGAACATCAGCACCGGCACGATCGGCTCGATCGGGCCGGGGGTAAAGCCGAGGACGTTGCTGAAGTGCCCCTCCTGGAAGATGAAGACCAGCGCACCATACGACGCGCTGATCGAGAGCAGGTTCACCAGCACCGCCTTCAGCGGCAAAAGAACCGAGCCGAGCAACAAGAAGAGGACGATGTAGGTCGCGATCACGATGAAGGCGACCGCCCCCTTCGTATCGGAGAGGAGCGAATCGACCGAGTCCAAGGTACTCGCCGCCTGCCCACCGACCAGGACTTCGTCGCCAACCGCCGGGCCGCCACCGGCGCGAATCGCGCGGACGAGATCATGCGAGCCATCGGTATTGGCTTGTAACGGCGTCTGCACGGTGAGCGTGACGATATGCGCGCCGACGGTGCGCCGGATCCCCTCCTGCAACGCGGCGGGCTGGGCGCTCGGCGGCGCGGTGAGGAGCGCCACCACCTGCTCCTTTGGCAGCGGCTTCCCGTCCTGCCCGGCGACGACGACGATCCCCTGGACCCGTGCGACATCGCGCTGCGTGCCGAGCCAGGTGGCATAATCGTAGAGTTGCCCGATCCGCGCGGCGGTCAGCGGCTGACCCGCGGCGTAATTGACGACGATCGGGACGTTGGTATCCTCGCTGCCGGGGAACTCATTAACCAGGACGTTGTAGCCCCGGCGCGACTCGACCTCCGGCGGCAGGACGGTGATATCGGCCGCGCCGAGCCGCAGGCGCAGAATCGGCGAACCGGCCAGCAAGAGGATCGCCAGCAGCGGGATGAGGACGAACCAGGGCCGCGCCATCACACCGGTCGCCAGCGCGTGCCAGGGGCCGCTCACCGGGTGCGCGGTGGGGGCGGAGGCGGTCTGGGATGTCGCCAGCCGACGGACGATCGCATCACCGGCGATCGACAGAAGCGCAGGCAGGAAGGTGAGGCCGTAGAAGACCGCCGTGCCGACGACAAGCATCGCGCTGAGCCCGATCGAGGTCAGTAGCGGCGAGCTATAGAAGAGCAGGCCGCAGACGCCGATCGCCACCGTCAGCCCCGAGAAGGTGATCGCCTTGCCGGTCGTCGCGATCGTGCGCGCGATCGCCTCACCGACCGATCGGCGCTCCACCTCTTCGAGGAAGCGGCTGATGATAAAGAGGGAATAGTCGATTGCCAGGCCCAGCCCGATCATCGAGGCGATATTGAGCGAATAGATCGTCATATCACGCCGCTGTGCGAGGGCGTAGATCCCGGCCAGGCCGCCGAGGATCGCGAACCCGCCGATGAGCAACGGGATTAGGGCGATGATCAGTGTGCCGAATGTCAGCGCCAGGGCCAGCGTCGCCCCGCGCAGCGAAGAGCGCCGCAAGGTGCGCCAGATCGTCGCGCCGAAGACGAGGAGCAAGATAACCAGCGCGATCGGCAGGCCGACGAACTCAGCTTTTCGCAGATCGCGCTCGGTTACTGCGGAGAAATCGGCGTTGACGGCCAGATTGCCGGTGCTGAGAATGTCGAGGCGGTCAGACTGCACCTTCTCGCGCAACTCTTCGTAATATTTCGTGGCGACATTCGCGGTGTCGCGCGTGGCAACGCTGACGAAGAGGCGGCGACCATCTTTCGAGACGAAGTTCGGGCTTTGCGTGATCATCGTGACCCGCTCGTCGGTGCGGAGCGGTTGCAGTGCTGCTTCGACCGCTACGGCGAATGCGGGGTCGGCAGCCTTGAGCGCCTGATCTTTCGCGGTGAAGATCAGCGTGAAACTCCCGCCACCATCGGACGGTAGTTCGGTCGTGATCAGGTCGGTGGCACGGCTCGATTCGCTCCCCGGCGCACCAGGATCGGCGCTGGAAAGCTGCGTGCTGAATTGCAGGATTGCGGCGACCGAACTCGCGACGATTGCCAACGATACGACGAGGACGATCCAACGCCAGCGATAGACCAAACGTCCCCAGGCTCCGAACATCATTCCCTCTCAAGCACATGGCTCCATAATGCAACACGCGATGCGCGACAAAGTATGACGCTGGCTACGCGCCATCCATCAAGATACGCCTACGGTACGTCCGTTGCCCTGCGGCGTGGCGGGAGCGAGGCCACGCCACAGGACATCGGCGAGCGTCCCCACGACGGTCGGCCAGTCGGTCGCGATGCCCGCCAATAATTCGGTCATTTCCAGGCCATTCGGCAAAGCCAGGAACAGTTCTGCCAGAGCGGTAACATCGACATCGGCGCGGACACGCCCGGCCGCTTGCTGCGCGCGGAGCAGCGTAATCACCAGCGCACGCCAGGAATCGATAACCTCGCGCACACTCGCCGCCACCGCTTCATCGCGCGTCGCCTCGTAGCGCAACAACAGATCGATCCGCTCGCGCTGCCGCCGTTCAGCAGGACTGAGATCGCCGAAGCGTCCGACGAAAGCCATCATCCCCGTTACGATCGGATCGGCCTCGGCAGGTAGATTGTCGAGGGCGGTTTCGATCATCACGCGCATCTGCTGGGCTTGTTCGGCACAGACGGCCTGGAGCATCGACCCCTTGGTCGGATAATAGACGTAGATCGCCCCCGTGGAGACGCCCGCCGCCCGCGCGATCTCACGCATCGTCGTGCGGTCGTACCCCTGGGTGATGAAAAGGCCGATCGCGGCGACGAGGATCTCCTCACGCCGATCAGCCTTAAAGATATCAGAACGTTTCGGGCTCATCGATCCCCGTAAAATAACGGTCGTCCGTTATTGATAGGATACCAGACGCTACCACGAAGTCAAGGACGTGCAGGGGGTGGCAAATGGGGGATCATATGGTGATCGCTCGTGGCTATTAGCGCGTGGGCGGTAACGCCGGGATGGTGGGTATTGCTGGCACGGTGGAAGGGAGATCGACCAGCGGGTGCAGGCTGATATTGCCCGCGTTGACGCGCAAAGTGATGACGCTCGCGGCGTTCGAGTCTTTGTAGAGGTAGCCACTGGCGGAGGCCGACGCCCCCTGATCCCGGAGGGTCGAGATCGCCCCCCCCCAACCAACGATGTCGAGATTGCCCGCCTCGGCCGTCGCGCTGACGCGGGCCTCGGTACGCAGCGGCAGTCGCAGGCTGGCGTTGCCGCCATTGACCTCGACATTCAGCGAGGCACCGGCCTGTAACTGCCCATCGAGGTCGATATTGCCCCCGTTCAGCACGATACTCGACCGATCGCCGAGCGTCACATCGAGCAGATCGAGATTCCCGCCGTTTAGGGCGACCGCCACCCGGCCGGTAATCCCCCTGATATTCGCACTCCCCGCCTGCAACCGTAGTTCGATCGCTGATCCCTCCGGCACATAGATCGTGACACGCGTGCTACGCTCGAAGACGAAGCTGCCTTCGCCGTCGGGCTGCGTGTTGATATACACGTCGTTCCCGCTCACCGTGGGGTTCAGCGTCGCGAGCGCGAGAGCACGCTCCGCCTGGAAGCGCGAGAAGTTCCGCACCTCCGTCACCGCCTCGATCGTGACGGTATTCGCCCTGGTCGTGTCACCAGCGGCGATCGGCACGACGCTGATCCTGCTCGCCGCGCTATCGATATGGACCGTCGGGCGATCGGTCGTGATCGGGACAACATACGTTGTCGTCTTGCTCTCCGTCTTGCTGATACTGAAGAGTCCACCGAAAACGGCGGCACCAATCAGCCCGATCGCGAAGAGCATCAGCAATCGCCCGGTGAACGGCACATACCAGGCAACCGGCATGGTCGCGACGCTAGCGCTTGCCCCGCGCCCAGACCTGCGATCACCATACCGTTCGTCGTCGTCATCATCGTCAGCGGTGAACGGCGGCACCCAATCGGCAGCCTGGTCGCCCGACCCGCCGCGTGTCCTGCGCTCGTCGCCCAATCCCATCAGCCTACCCTACTCACTCCGCTCAGTCACCCGGTGTGACGAACCACAGACGCTCACATAGGCCGAGTATGCCCTGGTAGTGTAGGGGAAGTTTCACGAATGTGTGGCAGAAGTGTGCGATGCACGTTGGTTTCCGCCAGGACGCGCCAACGGCCCCATGTTATGATCCCTATTATTGTGCGCTCGGTGCGCTCGGATCAGGGAGGGGACGATGCTCGAAGTCACCGTCGCAGGAAACACGATTCAGATCGGAAACCATTGCACTATCCGGCTCGAACGGACGCTGCGCCTGCCCGACGACGGCAAGATCTATCCCCTGCCCCCAAGTCTCGGGCATTTCCCGATCGCCAAGATCGCCGACTACGCCGACCGAGTGCCGGAAGAATGGCGCGAGCGCGGCGGCGTCTTCATCCCGATGTACCAGAGCGAAGCACTCTGGCTCAACTTCCTCGGGCACGACTGGCATCCGGTCGCGATGAAAGTCGGCGTCGGACGGGTCAACGCGCTGACCGGCGCACCCTGGGACCACAAACTCCGCGCACGGCCCCAAGATTATCTCGTCTGCCCAACCCAACCCTGGCTCGACGGGATCAACACCGGCGACGGGACGATCCGACAGTTCGTGGCGATGCCGCTCGGCGAGGGTTATACAATCGAGGGGCAAGTCACCGGCGAAGAGCGCTTCGGCGGGATCCAACTCGTCGTCTTCGACGCGAAGGCGGGCCGTTTCCCGGAGGAGAATCCCACGCCACCAGGTCTCGCGCGACGCTCATTGGCCGAGGGGGCAGGCGCATTCCAGCCACTGGCAGCCCCGGCAGGCGCGGCGATGGGTCTGGCGGCCGGCGGCAAGATGCAGCAGTCGATCTACCCCGACCCGCACGGTGTCGCCACCTGGGACGAAAAGAACCTTGGCGAGATCGCCATCCACATCGTCAACAGCGAGCAATACCAGGCGATCACCGGGATCGCCGCGCCGCCGACACCGGTCGATGCGAGCGCCTACACCGCACACGGTTATCCCTGGTACACCCTCTACGACGAGGCCAAGGGTGACATCGCGCCAGCCGAAATGCTCCAAAAGGTGCGCTCGGTCAACGATCTCGATCGCGAGAAGGGGCTGCCACCGCGCAAGGAAGAGGCGTCGTTCGAGGTGCTGGAGGAGCAGATCAGGCAGATCGGGCGCGACCGCAAGAAGCACCTGCCAGACAAACCCTAATGCCGCGAGGGATCGCGCACGAAGCAGTCGGCTACGCGCGTATCGTTGATCGATGGCGCAAGCAGCGAACGGAAGAGCGGAACGATGAATTTTAGCCTCACCCCTGAGCAAGTGGCGCTCCGCACGAGCGTCAGCGAACTGTGCGCGCGTTTCCCTGACGAATACTGGCGGGGTATCGACCAGCAGCGCCAGTATCCCGAAGGATTCGTGCGTACCCTGACCGAGGCGGGGTATCTCTCCGCGCTGATCCCGCAGGAATATGGCGGCTTGGGGCTGGGCGTCACCGAGGCGAGTCTGATCCTGGAAGCGATCAATCGTTCGGGCGGCAGTTCCTCGGCCTGTCACGCGCAGATGTACATCATGGGTGCGCTCGTGCGGCACGGCAGCGCGGCACAACGCCAACGCTGGCTGCCGCAGATCGCGGACGGCACGCTGCGCCTGCAAGCTTTCTCAGTGACGGAGGCGGCGGCGGGCTCGGACACGACGCAGATCGACACCTTTGCCACCCGTGATGGCGACGGGTGGCTCGTGCGCGGCCAGAAGAACTGGACCAGCCGCGTCGAACAATCGGATCTCCTCCTACTGCTGGCACGCACGACGCCGAAAGCCGAGTTGACCGATCGGACACGCGGCCTGAGCCTTTTCCTGGTCGACTTGCGCGACGCGCGACGCGCGGGCACCCTGCGAGCAACGCGCACCCAGACGATGTTCAACTATGAAACCTACCAGGTCGAATACGACGATCTACGCCTCCCCGCCGACAGCCTGATCGGCGGGGAAGGGTTAGGCTTTCGCTACGTGATCGATGGCTGGAATGCCGAGCGGATCCTGCTCGCCGCCGAGTGTATCGGCGATGGGCACTGGTTCATCGAGCGCGCGGCGCGTTATGCGAGCGAGCGGATCGTCTTCGGTCGCCCGATCGGACAGAATCAAGGGGTGCAGTTCCCGCTGGCCCACGCCCACGCGCAGATCGCCGCCGCCGACCTCCTCCGCTTCAAGGCGGCCTGGCTCTTCGACAGCGGACAGTCGTGCGGCGCGGAGGCGAATATGGCGAAGCTGCTGGCCTCGGAGGCGAGTTGGGCCGCCGCCAATGCCTGCCTCGACACGCACGGCGGGAACGGCTTCCTCGAAAGCTACGATATCGAGCGGAAGTTCCGCGAGACACGGCTGTTCCAGGTCGCGCCGATCAACAACAACTTGGTGCTGGCCTACGTGGCGAACCATGTCCTCGGCTTGCCGAAATCGTACTGATGCTGGGTGATTCTGCGAACGGCGCAGAGTTGCTGGCGAGGGACGAAAGTTTAACCACAGAGCGCACAGAGAACACAGAGGCGAGGGGAGAGGGACGAGAAAAGGACGGTTGAACGCAGAGACGCCGAGGGGATGGCGCGCGCAGAGCGGGGACGAGAGCAGTAAGGATAGCGGGTTAGGTGCCTGACTGGATTCAACGTTTACGGGCACAACCCTCAATAGCGTTATCTACTCGCCCTGGGATATGTCGCAAGTGCTGCTGCGAGCCGCGCCGTGGTATCGACAATAGATAGTTGGGCGTTTACCGTAGCAGTGTTCGACTCAGCGCCAGCAAAGCTGCGGCGACACCGTCAGGGTCCATCAACTGATGAAAGTGGTCGGCGGCGAATTTGTGAACCGGCCAGCCGCGTCGGTGTGCTTCATC
>JAABUN010004493.1_pt1 | contig 18913 bp, 18 predicted proteins | sample 5559311 | NCBI WGS metagenome assembly JAABUN01 (sample SAMN10711877, study PRJNA513370) | rock metagenome | isolation source: Antarctica rocks | place: Antarctica: Victoria Land, Siegfried Peak sud | reverse complement strand
CGCGTGTAAACTCTCTCTTGCGATATTGGACACATCGCAGATTACCCGTGGTGACCGGACCTTCTCGGTTTCAGCACTGCGGGTATTCGTCTATCACGCTATTCCTGAGTTTGGCGACGTTCCTGGTTATGACAAGCACGGCAGAAACTATCTCGCTGGTGTACTCGTCGCCTTAATCATTCTCTGGCTCTGATCAGTCAGACAGACCCTAGCTAACGCCACACTAAATATGAAGCGCCTTGACCACTTCAGTAAGCGTGCTTGGACTTCCGACATTACCTGGGAAGACGATGTAAGGCATGTTTGGATAAAGACTTTCTTCTCCAAGCCGCCATACGGGTACGCCAGGAAAAAGCTGCCCGATCACTACTGCTCGCTTGACATTCAACCCTCTGGTTGCCACATCGCTGGAGGTAATTCCACCCTTTGCCAGCAGGTAGCGCGGCCTGAGTGAAAGACCCCGGACAATTTTTTCAAGGCTTTCCGAAACCCTCCGCCCAAGTACCAGGTTGCTATCTTTATCTTCAGCAGTTATAAGCTGGCGACTCGTATAGATGACGACATCTCGGTCGGCTAAGAGATGACTAACCCGTTGTATAACACGTTCTACTTCTGCTTCTCGATGTGCCTCGTCCAATAATGTTGCTACGTCGAGTTCGAGCCCAGTTATGTCCGTTTGCTCAAGCAGTGCCTGAACTTGCCGGGTTGTTTTCGGCACATAGGAACCGACGACGATGAGTCCACCTCCCGAAGGTGACAGAGAGAGGTCGGCAGCGGTAAGGAGCGGACGTGGTACAAGCCCGAGTCGGGCTTGTACAAAAGACGCGGCTGTTCGGTAGAGAAAGTTTTTGCCCAGCTTTTCGGCGTCCAGCAAGCCGCAGGTGAAAACCTCCAAGTCGCGCATGCTAACCGCGTTGATGACACACACACCGCCACGCTTCAGCTCCAGCAAACGCTCGGTCACTTCTGGCGGGCCGCCTCGCCGGAGGGTCTCGAGAGAAACTGAAGTGATATCGTCGGAACGAACTTGTCCTTTCGTCTTCTCTACCACCCACTCACGCAGATTTGACGCTTCGAAGCCAAACGAAGTATCCTTGGCGAACTCGGTTTCAGCTACCGGAACCAGCTCGCCCTCTTCCTCGACGTAGTGAACATCATCAACCGTGTAGCGGCCACCCTCTAGAAAAAAAGGGATGAGAATGGTTGCGTCGAAGGTCTTGCCTAAGCCCTGCTCTAAGGCGTCGGTCTCACTAGGAAAGTGACCACGAAGAGTCGAGTCGCTCCGACTAATCACGACAAAGGGTCGATCCACCTGCTCAGCTGCGTGCTGCAAGTTGCGACCCAGCTCGAGGTTCAGAACTTGAGCTTGGGCAAGCGATAAGCTCCTCGAGTTGGTCAGAATATAGAAAGCAGGGGAGGTGAGGAGTTCTTCACAAAGTACTTCCAACGACCACTCGGTAAGGACCGGCACGTCGTAAACTGTCTGTGTTCCGGTTGGATCGTCGTCGAGGACTACGACGCTACGCCCGCTCGATGCTATATGGCGGCGTACCTCTGATAAAAGATTTTCTGGCCATTGGGGCGGAAGGTTGGCAAGAAGAGCATCCTTAGAAATACGGCCGTCCATAAGAGGTTAGTGGAGTTTCCCTGCATGGTCCAAGCCAAGCGGCAACGATGGCATCACTTCACCGCGCCCATGGTGATCCCCTCAACGAAGTGCCGACGGATGGCGAGCGAGAGCACGAAGATCGGCACCATCACGAGAAGCCCCGTGGCCGACATCAGCTCCCACTGCACGCCGCGCACCCCGGTGGTGTTCAGGAGCCCGACCTGAAGCGTCTGCGCCTCCGAACGGGTCATCACGAAGGCGAACAGAAACTCGTTCCAGGCGGTGATAAAGGCGAACACGGCGGCGACGATGACCCCTGGCAGGACGAGTGGGAGGGTGACGTGGCGGAGGATGCCGAACTCGGTGCAGCCGTCGACCATGGCAGCTTCCTCGATCTCAGAAGGCAGGGCGTCCACGAAACCTTTGATCATCCAAATGGCGTAGGGCAGGACGATGGAAAGGTTGAGGATCACGAGCGCGGCGCGGGTGTCGATGAGCTGGAGGTTCCTGAACAGGTTGAAAAAGGGGATGGCGACGACCACGGGTGGAATAAACTGCGTGGTCAAGACCCACACTAGGAGGAGGTCGCTGCCCTTAAAGACGTAACGCGAAAACACGTACGACGCCATCAGCGCGATGGGGATGGCGATGGCGATGGTGGTGAGCGACACCACGACGCTGTTGACCAAGAGCGGGCCGAAGTTGTAGGGCGGGGCGAAGATGGTCTGGAAGTTTTGCAGCGTCGGCTCGAAAAACACTTTGAGCGAGTAGGCGTCCCGCTGGTTCTTAAAGGCCGTGAGGGTGATCCAGACGATGGGCGCGAGGATAAAGATCAGCGTCAGGAGGACGCCGAGGCCCTCGAGGCTCCGCCCAAACGCTCTTTTTGTCGCGTAGCTCATCAATACTCACGCCTTCCTAAAAGGACTCTGACGTACAAAAAGGCGAAGATCGACAAGGAGATGACAAGGATGTACGCGAGCGCCGAAGCGTAGCCCATGTCGAGGTTGCGAAACCCCGACTGGTAGATATAGTAGTTGAGCGTCTGCGTCGCGCGCCCGGGACCGCCCCCGGTCATCGTCACCACCTGATCGAACATCTTGAGCGAAAAGATGGTTTTGAGCAGCGTGACGATCAGGATGACGGGCCGCAGCAGGGGCAGCGTGATAAAGCGAAACGTCGTCCAGTTCGTTGCGCCGTCGATCTGCGCCGCCTGGAAGATCTCCGGCGAGATCGAGCCGAGCGCGCCGATGAACATCAGGGCAATAAGCGGTGCCCAGCCCCACACCTCCGACATGGCGAGCCAGAAAAGCGCCCAGAACGGCTCTCCTAACCAGACGATGTTGGCTGCGGCGGGAAAAACAGTGTCGATGGAGGCGTCGTAGACGCCGAAGCTCGGATTGAGCATGAAGCGCCAGGAAAACCCCTTGAGAGCGGGGCTCACAGCGAACGGGAAGATGAGCAGCGTTTTGACGACCGCGTTGACGCGCCCCTGCCGTTGCAGCAATAGGGCCATCCCCAACCCGATGACGACTGAGAGCACGACGGAAAGCACCGTGAACTCGAGCGTCACCCAAGCACTGTTGAGAAAACCCGCGTCGGACAGCGCCCGCCGGTAGTTCTCCAGGCCGACCCAGTCGCCGGGCGTCGGGGAACTCGTCAAGCGCCAGTCCCTGAAGCTGGTCAGCAGCGCGTTCAGCAGGGGATAGGTCGTGGTCGCCAGGATGACGAACACGGCGGGCGCGAGCAGGATGAACTTGAATGATTTGCTGCGCATAGGCGACCTCGGGGGCAAGTCTCGGAGCGTAGTAAATAAAAATCGTTGTTAACCTTTGCGAGGCAGTGCCTCCACTTTTACCAGGCGGAGGCACTGCTCTTGTGGGTCTAGTAGTAGCCGCCCCGCTCCATCACGGCCTCTACCTCCCCAGCTGCGCGGTCCAGCGTCTCCTGGACCGGCGCGCCGCCTGCCATCTCGTTGATGGCAATCTCTAAAATCGACTGCACCTCGGCCCACTCGGCGATCAGAGGTTGGGTGCGCGCCGTTTCCAGAACGTCCGCCATGACGTTTTGCAAACCGCCCGTGGTGGCGTTGACCTCGGGGTCGCGCAGGTTGGAGAGGTGGACGGCGACGATGTTGCTCGTTTCCGGGTTGCTCTTGTCGAGCGCCACTTCTTTTTCGACTTCAGGATGGGTGAGCCACTTGATAAACTCCCAGGCGGCGTCTTGCTTGCTCGAGGCACTCATGATGCCCACCGGCCAGATCTGAGCGTAGGTCACGGGGGTACCACCCTCCCAGGCGGGCGCGGGAGCATAGCCGATGTTGCCCTCGGCTTCGGGCGAAATCGCTTCGGGGTTGGTGAACTGGTCGTACATCCACGACCAGCCCACGAACATCGCCGCGCGGCCTTGGACCGCCTCGAGGTTCGCGTCCTGCTCAAAAAACGTCACCGCACTGGGCTGGGTCAGCTCATGCTCGCGGAGCAGGCCGACGTACGCTTCGGTCGCCTCGGCCCCCGCCTCGTTATTGAAGATAGGCCGGTAGTTTTCGTCGAAGATGTCGCCGCCGTTGCCCCACAGATGGCTGAGCCAGAGGAAGAGGTTCTGGCCCGCGTTGACTCCGTAGTACATGGAGATGGGCTCCAAGTCGGTCTCCGCTTTGATGGTTTGTCCAACCTCAACAACTTCTTGCCAGGTGGTGGGGGGCTCGAGGCCCAGCTCCTCGAAGACGTCGGTGCGGTAAAAGAGGGTCATCGCGTGGCCCCTAAAAGGAATGCCGTAAATCTTGCCTTCCTCGCCGCTGGCCGCCTCGACGTAGGCTTCGGGAAAGTCGCTCATGTCCATGCCTGACGCCTCGATGCGCTCGTTAAGCGGCACCAGATACGGTTTGATGCTCTCTCCCCAACTGTCTACCCAAGCCACCGCGTCGTAGGTGCCCGTGCCGGACACGGCTTCGACCACGAGCTTCTCCTGGTAGGCGGCGTACGGGCCGGTATCCCAGGTGACCTCGATACCGGTGAGTTCAGTGAAGTCGGCAGTGCGCTCGGTCAGCGCGGCGAACTGGGTGGCAGTGGGGCAACAGATGAGAAATCCCAGCTGCGTGCCCGCATAGGGTTGGCCGGGCTCGAGGCCGTAAGGCACTTCTTCCTGTGCGCTTGCCAGACTTAATACCAAAAAAACCGCTAGAAAAACTCGCTGCACGATTTTACCTTTTGTTCGACGGTGTGCCATAACATTTACCCCTTTCGAAAACGATCAATCACTCAAACTTGCGCCGTTAAAGAACTCCTTCCGAAACACCGTGTAGCGATCAACTTACAAAAGTTGCGACGATGGTCACCAGCTAGAAACGTTAGACCTGAGGAGATGGAGTGAGCGAGAAGTCCACTTGTAAATCGTTGAAAATTACTGTACTACCTATTCATTACTGCCGTCAATACCTACGATTTTCACGTTTTCGGCAAAACCTTAAAAATTCAACAGTCTTAATAAAGCGCGGACTTGCGTTTAGGACTAAAAATGCGGCCTTGTTGACAGATTGGTGGCACGTAGCCTATAGTTGCCGAAACCCAGATGCGGTGCATACCTATTCTCAACAAACTTAATGGAGTTCGATAGGAGGCGATTAGGGTGACGATAGAAGTGGTTGACCAAAATAGTGCTATGGAAGGACGGATCGTTCGTTTCAGGGAACTGCAACGGCGCGGCATTCCCCTGATGTTTATCGATAGTGTTCTGCCGGGGCATCAACGGATGAACTATGCACTTATCGGGGATACGGCCAGCGAGGATGAGTCTTTCGAACCTGTGATCACCGCGCCACATGGCTTCCAGATCGGCATGGTCAAGGCCAAGCCGGGCAACGGCCCTGCCTACCACACGCACGACTACATCGAAGCGTTCATGCCCCTAACGGGCCGCTGGCGCTACTACTGGGGCAGCAGCGCTGACCAAATCGACGGCGAAACCATTATCGAACAATGGGATCTGATCTCCTTGCCACCCAAGCTCTGGCGCGGCTTTGAAAATATCAGCGACGACGATGCCTGGCTTTTGGGCATTTTGGAAGAGCACAAGGTTTTCGCCAGCAAGGACCCCTATTGGGCACCACAGGTTGAGGCTAAAGCCAAAGAGCACGGCTTCTACGCCGATCCCTCGGGCAAAATGATCAAGCCCGAGAATTTTGCACAACTCGAGGCGCAGATGCGCGAGAAGCTGGATGGGGGAAACCGGCCATAGGTAAGAAGACGGACCTCGTGCTGCTGCCCGGCACTCTCTGCGACGCGTCGCTCTGGAAGCATCAGCTGGCCCACCTCGCCGATATTGCCCACGTATGCGTGGGCGATTTAACTTGTAGTTCGTCGTTTTCAAAAGCGGCGGAGGATGTACTGACGAGTGCGCCTGCACGGTTTGCACTGGCAGGATTTTCGATGGGCGCAATTGTTGCGCTCGAGATTATGCGCCGTGCCCCGGAGCGTGTCGAAAGGCTCGCTTTACTCTCGGCTAATGCAAGGGGCTCAACGCCTGAGAACCTCTCCGCGTGGCAATCTTGGGAGTCGAGCACCTTAACGAGGAGATTCGACGAAGTACTCTGTGCTGTCGCTGGATGGCTCCATTCGGACCACAAGATCGAGTTGGAGCCCACCGTAAAAATAATGGGCGAACGGGTTGGCGAAGAGGCTTTTTTACGTCAGTTGGAAATTCTCAGAAGTCGGGTCGACAGCCGCCAGGATTTAGCTGTAATGGCTTGCTCGACGTTGCTCATTGCCGGGCGGCAGGACCCAGCAACGCCCGTTGCCTTACATGAAGAAATGGTCCAGATGTTGCCCTCCGCAGAATTGGTCATTATCGAAAAATGTGGTCACTATAGCCCGCTCGAGAGGCCCGAGGCGGTCACCGAGGCACTGCGCAAATGGCTGGGAGGCTAATTATGCGCGAGAACCGAGTAAAAGATACTTGGCAGCGCGGCGAGGCTGTACTCAACGGCTGGCTGCACATCCCATCGTCGCTCAGCGCCGAAGCAATGGCTCACCAGGGTTTCGGTAGCCTTACCCTCGACTTACAGCATGGGCTCATCCACTTAGAGAGCGCCCTCCCGATGTTGCAAGCTATTTCTACGACCGAAACCGTGCCGCTCGCCCGCGTCCCCTGGAACGAGCCGGGAATCATCATGAAACTGCTTGACGCCGGGTGTTATGGCATTATCTGTCCGATGGTCAATACCGCCGAGCAGGCGGAGGCGTTCATAGGTGCGTGTCGCTACCCACCGCAGGGCTACCGCTCCTATGGGCCGACACGGGCCGTACTCTATGGTGGCCCTGACTATGCGGTGCGAGCGAACGAGACGGTCCTGACCTTTGCCATGATCGAGACAGCCGAGGCCCTGGAAAACTTGGACGCTATCCTAAGGGTGCCCGGACTTGACGCTATCTACGTCGGCCCAGCTGACCTAAGCCAGGCGTTGGGTGGCCCGGCTGGCGCTGACTTTGAAGAGGGTCCCGTGCCGGGAGCATTGGACACTATCCTCGAGACAGCAATGCAGCATGAGGTCGTCGCCGGGCTTCACACCACCTCGCCGGGATACGCCAGAAAGATGATCCATAAAGGGTTTCAGTTTGTCACCGTGGAGACCGATCTGCGCTACCTCACGAAGGGCGCTAAAGCGGTTGTGGACGCGTTTAAGAACGAAGCTGAGGACATTGTGGAATCCCAAACGCAACCCGCGCCTTACTGATAGACGGAGAGGGAAATATGGCAAAGGTCCTAAAGGAAGGCATGAACGTCCAGCAGCGGCGCACCCTGAGTGCGGAGGTGCGCGGAACCGTCGAAGGGATCATCGCTGACGTTGAACGTCGTGGGGATGAGGCGGTGCGGGAGCTGTCGGAACGATTCGACGGCTGGTCGCCGCCGCGCTTTCGCTTGTCTCAAGAGGAAATTGACATAGCGATCAATAGCGTTCCTGACCAGGACTTACATGCGATCCAGTTCTCTTTAGAGCAGGTTCGCGCCTTCGCAACAGCGCAGCGGGAAAGCATGAAAGATATCGAGCTAGAAACCCTTCCCGGCGTAACTCTCGGACACAAAAACATCCCCGTGGGTAAGGTCGGCTGCTACATCCCCGGCGGCCGCTACCCGATGGTAGCTTCCGCGATTATGAGCATCGCTACGGCGAAGGTCGCGGGGGTCACTCGGGTGGTCGCCTGTACGCCCCCAAAAGAGGGTAAGCCCTATCCCGCCACGGTCGCTACGATGGCGCTCGCGGGAGCTGATGAGATTTACGTATTGGGAGGGGTTCAAGCCATAGCGGCGATGGCGCTCGGGACGCAGAGCATAGGCCCTGTCGACATGCTGGTGGGACCAGGAAACGCGTACGTTGCGGACGCCAAACGTCAGTTGTTCGGCACCGTGGGCATCGACCTCCTGGCGGGGCCAACCGAGATTTTAGTCATTGCGGATGAGACTGCGGACGCGGAACTCGTCGCTACTGACCTTCTCGGGCAAGCAGAGCACGGCCCAAACTCTCCCGCTGTGCTTATCACGACCAGTGAACCTCTGGCGGAGGAGGTTCAGCGGGAAATTGTACATCAGCTTGAAACCTTGCCGACGGCGGACGTGGCCGGAGTGGCCTGGCGCGATTACGGTCAGATTCTGCTGGTCGAGAGCGAAGCGGAAGCGGTACGCGAGGCTGACAAGCTCGCCTCGGAGCACGTCGAAATCTTGACCCGTGATCCCGACTACTTCTTGGAGCACATGACCAACTACGGTTCACTTTTTCTGGGCCCCGAAACGAATGTTGCCTACGGAGACAAGACGATAGGCACCAACCACATACTGCCCACTGGCAGAGCGGCACGTTACACAGGAGGGCTCTGGGTTGGCAAATACCTTAAGACCGTTACATATCAGAGGTGTACGCCGGAAGCGAGCGTTCGGATCGGCGAAAACTGCGCCAAGGTCTGTGAGGTAGAGGGGTTTTGGGGCCACAAACGGCAGGCGGATCTGCGTGTTCAGCGTTACCGAACTCATGAGAGTTCGAGCTGACAGGGGGCTTCGGCATGACGGAGATGGTGAAGAAACCAAAACTCAAAAAGGCTACATCTATAGATGTCGCGAAAGCAGCGGGCGTCTCGCAGTCTGTGGTGTCGCGCGCCTTTACGCCAGGAGGCAAGATCGCGCCCGCGACCCGCGAGAGGGTCCTCGAGGTGGCCGGGAAGATGGGCTACCAACCCAACGCAATGGCGCGCGGTCTGGTCACGCAGCGCTCGAACATCGTCGGCGTTGTCATCGGGGACATCACCAACCCGTTCTATCCGCAGGTGTTGATGAAGTTCTCCGAGAAGCTCCAGGCTATGGGTAAGCAGGTGCTTCTCCTTAATATCTCTGGCGACCAAAGCACCGATACCGCCCTCTTGTTGGCCTTGCAGTACCGAGTAGAGGCAATCATCGTTACTTCCGTCACGCTGACCTCAAATATGTCCAAAGCTTTCACTGAAAGCGGCGTGCCCATAATTTTCTTTAACCGTTACGTGGATCTCCCGGGTGTGGTTGCCGTCTCATGCGATAACGTTGGAGGCGGTAGAGACGTAGCCGACGCGCTTCTGCACGCAGGACATCGGCGCTTTGCCTATATCGGCGGTAAGCCCGATACCTCCACTAACCAGGACCGGCGCAAAGGCTTTATGGATCGTCTCAAGGAGAGTAGCTTCGACCTCGTTTTTTCGGTTGAAAAAGAGTACTCGTACGACTGGGGTTACCACACAGCAAGGTATCTGCTCGGGCAAAAGGAGCGTCCGGACGCTGTATTTTGCGCCAACGACATCATCGCGTTAGGGGTACTCGATGCAGCTCGGCAGGAGCTCGGAATGCGCGTGCCCGAAGAAATTTCGGTGGTTGGCTTCGATGACATTCCGGCGGCGAGCTGGCCCGCCTACGCGCTCACCACGGTGATGCAGCCGGTGGACAGAATGGTCGATGCGACTCTCGAGGTGTTGGTGGAGCAGCTTAGAGATACGAACGCCAACCGTGGTGTCAAGCTGCTCTCAGGCATCCTGGTAGAACGGGCTTCGGCACGCTTAGCCGCGCTCGCAGAGAAAATTTAGGATGGATATGTCGGGACGTGTGGCGGTTGTAACGGGAGCTACGGGCGGCATCGGCTCCGCGATCTGCTTGCAGCTGGCACGCGCTGGTAGTCGCGTCGTCCTAACCTACAAGAACCGAAAAGGTGAGGCGCGAGCCTTGGCCGAACAGCTTCCGGGCGATGATCATCTCGTTGTAAGGGCGGCGGTCGATGACAGCAGCTCCCTTGCCGAGTTGGCGGAGCGGATTGCCGCGCATTACGGTAGGCTCGACCTGCTTGTCAACAACGCTGGGGTAACGCGGTTTGTTCCCCACAACGACCTGTGGGGTTTAGATGATGCGCTCATTGACCAGATATTTACGGTCAACTGGCGGGGCGCGTTTGCTTGTGTGCGCGCACTTAAAGATTTGTTAGGTGAAACCGGCGGTGTCGTTGTCAATATTTCGTCTCTAGCGGGCGTGACGGGTAACGGCAGCAACGTTGCTTACTGTGCTTCCAAAGCCGCGTTGGATTCGATGACCCGCTCGCTTGCGCGAGCTCTTGCACCGGAGATTCGCGTGGTGTCCGTCTCGCCGGGACTTACGGATGGGAGGTATACCGAGCAACTTGATTCCGATTGGTCACAGCAGCAAGTCGAGCAGACACCGCTGAGGCGACTTGCCGCTGCTAATGACGTGGCGAACGCCGTCCTGGCTGTGGTAACACATCTGACCTTCAGCACAGGTTGCGTTATCCCTGTAGATGGCGGACGCCCGCTCACCTAGACGGACAGCTGTGGATGAGTTGAGCAAAGACGGGAGAGGAGAAGATGATGGGTGAAGGTAGTCGGGACGGCGCGCAAGCGCCGGAGCGTTCGGAGGATAAGCGGGCGCAAGGGCTTAGCAACGCGGCCCGAATTAACCAGCAAAATCGCTGGGAGGCGTGGGGAAACTTTCCGCCCAAAAGCGTGTTGCCTGAGGAGAACTCAAAGCGTATAGGAACACATCCTTTGAGGCCGCGTAGTGAGCCTAGGCCAAACCCTACCGACTTCTCCATCTCCTTGAGAGCAAAGTTTAGCACTGACCAGCAACTTCTTTCACCTGGGAGCAGCCGCGCCCACAGCATGCGCGGTTTTGAAGACACCTATGTCGACATTGTCGACTTCATCGTGCGTGCCACCCACCGCATCTGGGAAGAAAAAGATATTGGCTACATTTATGACCACTATCATCACAGCATTCGTGTAGTGGACGATGCTGGGTTAGCAGTAGGACGAGACAAGGTGATCGCAAACACGATTCAGTTCATCAACGCGTTCCCGGACATCCGCATACTTGCTGATGAGATCGTTTGGGCCGGTAACGATGAGGTTGGCTTTCACACCTCGCATCGTGCCTTCATTACCGGCACCAACACCGGGGACAGCCAGTTTGGTCCACCTACGGGGCGTAAGGTCCACTTCTGGCTCGTCGCCAACTGTATCTTTGTTGCTAATGAAAACATTGAGGAGTGGGTGATTTACAACACATCGAGCCTCCTGAACCAGCTCGGCTTCGACTTGCGCGAAAAGGCCCGAGAAGATGACAGTCAATTAGGAGGTGGCGTTGACGACACGTTCGGAGAGCCCGACCGGCTGTCGGGTCAAGGAAAGCCGCAGCATCTATCGCCTCAGACCACCGACGGGTTCGATATCGACTACTTCATCCGCAGCGCCTACCACTACATCTGGAACTGGCGGATGTTAGGCAAGATTCACGAGGTCTACGCCCCTATCCTGCGCTTCTTCGGGCCTACCGACCGCAAGGGGTATGGGCGTGGCGACTATCAGTCCTTCGTCCTCTCGGTGCTCGCCACCTTTCCCGATCTAGTTATTACGCTCGACGATCTTTACTGGATGGGCAACGACGTCGAGGGCTATGTCACCTCGGTACGGTGGAGTCTGATCGGTTCGCATCAGGGTAGAGGACTGTACGGTCCGCCGACCGGTCGGCGCGTGCACATGTGGGGCATTACGCAACACGTAGTCAAAGAGGGCAAGATCAGGGAGGAGTGGACCATGTTCAACGAGTTTGACGTGATGCGACAACTTTACAGGGTGTAAGGCCTTCGCCACCTGATGAGGTATCTAGCGGAGAGGTTCTGGGCACGACCCACCTACCCTCTACGTGTCTAACGCCCGCCTCTAGGGCAAGGAACGATTTGTAAAGGTATCCGGTTCATAGCTAAACCGGGGAGGTTCAAGGGAGCACGTCGAGGCACATACCTATCCAAATCAGTCATCAATCATGGAGGAGCACACCATGCAAAAGCAAGAAGAGTCCACCAAGCCTCAAACCAAGGTGCCCCAAGAAGAACTGTCCGCCAAAAGGGAAAAAGGGGGCAGCAACGGAGCCCTGTCCGTTACCGACGTAGCCCATACCGATGTTAGTAAGCTTATGAATCCGGGTACCGAGAAGCGGCAGAGCATGCGTGGCTTTGACGACGACTACGTCGACATTGTGGACTACATCGTCCGCTGCACTCACAAGATCTGGGAAGAGAAGGGCCTCGGTCTCATCTACAGCCACTACCGTCACAACGCCATCATCCACACGTCTGACGGCATGACCTATGGGCGGGACAAGGTGATTGCGGACTCTACCAAGATGCTCTCGGCCTTCCCTGACTCACGTCTTTTCGCCGACGACGTGATCTGGTCGGGTAACGACGAGGACGGCTTTCACTCCTCGCACCGCATCACCTGGGTGGGTCGGAATACCGGCTACAGCATCTACGGCCCGCCGACCGGGCGCAAAATAGTCCGGCAGGGCATTGCGCACTGCTTTGTCAAAGAAAACCGGGTAGTCGAGGAGTGGATCTGCCGCGACGAGCTGGCGCTGGTACGCCAACTGGGCTATGACGAGCACGCGCTGGCGCAGAGGATGGCGGCGCAGGACGCAGCAAGAGGCTTGGGCAGTCCGAAGCCGCTACCGCAGGGCGAGGTGGAAAGGCTCATGGGGCAAGGCACGCCGGAAACGCTGCCGCCTGTTCAGGAGGGCGATCTTGAAGGGTTCGTTCGGCAAGCCTTCCATGAGGTGTGGAACTGGCGGCTGTTTAACAAAGTGGACGAATACTACGCCAGAAACTACGTCGCCAGAGTTTCCACCAACCGGCAACTCTACGGCTGGGGCGACTACAAGGCGTACGTCCTCAGCATGCTCTCGGTGTTTCCCGATGCCATGGTGAGCGTCGACCACGTGTGCGCCATCGGCAACGAGCGGGACGGTTATAGGGTGGCGACCCGCTGGACGCTCACTGGGACACATGACGGTTTAGGGGTGTACGGCGAGCCGACCGGCAAACGAATCTACCTTCTGGGCATTACACATCAGGAGTTCAAAGGTGGGAAGTTTGTCCGGGAGTGGACGCTCTTCGACGAGTTCGCGCTGCTTAAACAGCTTTACGCACCTGAGCAAGCAGAAATGGTGAGCCGTGCCGCGCCCCTATGATGTGATCGTCATAGGGGTTGGAGGAATGGGCAGCGCGACGGTGTATCAGCTCGCCAAGCAAGGGAAGCGGGTGCTGGGGCTCGAGCGCTTCGACATCCCCCACGACCAGGGATCCTCGCACGGCGTCAGCCGCATCATCCGGCTGGCCTACTACGAAGACCCGTCCTACGTGCCGCTCTTGCGCCGCGCCTACGAGCTGTGGCGCGAACTGGAGGGCGTCACGGGAGAAAAGGTGCTGCATATCACCGGGTCGGTGGACGCCGCGCCGGATGACGACGACGTGTTTCGGGGATCCTATGCGTCATGCCTCGAGCACGGCCTGCCCCACGAGGTCTTGAGCAGCGCTGAGCTGACGAAACGTTTTCCCGGCTTCCGGTTGCCGAAAGAGTCGATGGCGCTCTACCAGGCCGAGGGCGGCTTTTTGCTCTCGGAACGCTGCGTGGTGACAAACGTGCTGGCGGCTCAGGCGCAGGGTGCCGAGGTTCATGCTCGGGAACGGGTGCTCGGTTGGGACGCCCTTGGTGGCGGTGCTGGAGACGGTGTGCGGGTGCAGACCGATAGAGGCAGCTACGAAGCGGGCGCGCTCGTCGTTACCGCCGGACCGTGGGCTGCCGAACTCGTACCCGGTCTGGCAAAAGCCGCCATCCCGGAACGGCAGGTGCTCGGTTGGTTTCAGCCCACGCGTCCGGAGCTGTTCTCGCCGGAGCGTTTTCCGGTCTTTAACCTCAACGTTCCTGAAGGGCGCTACTACGGTTTTCCTGCCTACAGCGTCCCCGGTTTTAAGATCGGACGGTTTCATCATCTTGAGGAAGATACACCGCCCGACCATGTAGACCGCGAGATCCACATACGTGACGAAGAGGTTTTGCGCGAAGCCGTAAGCCGCTACTTCCCAGAAGCGAATGGCCCGACGATGGCGCTCAGAACCTGTTTGTTTACGAACAGTCCGGACGAGCACTTTATCATCGGCACACATCCTGAACACCCACAGGTAAATTTTGCAGCGGGGTTCTCAGGGCACGGCTTCAAGTTTTGCAGCGTAGTAGGAGAGATTCTGACGAACCTCGCAACTCGGGGCGACACCCCACACAATATCCACTTGTTTAGTCCCAAACGAGATGCTGTAGTCTCAAATGGATCTCACGCACAGCCCATGACGGGCTAAAGCGTATAGACAAGCCTGCCGCTACCGAGCCAACCAAATCAAATCACAGCGTCGATCTCGTGAGGGAGCCAGCATCCATGTCAAATAAGCTAGCCAACATTGCCTTTCTCGGTCTAGGCCGAATGGGCACCCCTATGGCGCACAACCTGCTAAAAGCAGGCTATGCTGTTAAGGGCTACGACATCAGCCAAGAACGACTTACCCAACTTGTTTCGAACGGCGGCGAGGCCTCGACCTCTCCTGAGGACGCAGCTAGGGGTGCCGACCTCATTATCTCTATGATCATGAATGACGCTATCCTGGAAGCGGTTACGTATGGCGAGGGCGGTAGTTTTCACGGAGCAGCGACGGGGACTCTGTTTACCGACCTGAGCACTGTTTCACCGATGGCTTCCGAGCGAGTCGCGGCGGCGGCAAAAGAGCTAGGCATCCGATATTTGCGCGCCAAGGTCGCGGGCAGTATTACACCCGCAGAGTCTGGCACGCTTACAATCTTCGCGTCCGGAGCCAAAGAGGATTACGACGCTTGCTTAGATGTGTTCAAGGTAATGGGAAGCAATATCTATCATGTCGGGGACGCCGAGGTAGCGCACTATCTTAAGCTGGTCCACAGCATCATCGTAGGTGTCTATGCCGGGATGCTGGGGGAGGCACTCGCCTTTGGCGAACGTGGCGGCGCGGACTGGGAGCAGATGATTGACATTCTCAAGGACGGTCCGCTCGGCTCCATCCTCCTGGACATCAAAGCTCCGGTTTTCAAAGCGCGCGACTACCTCTCACCTCCATCCGATATCAACACCGCCGCCAAAGACCTCGACCTCGCGCTCGAGACGGCGCACAAAATGCATATACCGCTGCCCATGACTGCCCTTGTGCGACAGTTGATGAGCGCCATGCAGGCAAATGGTCGTGGGGATGTGGACATCTTCGCTGTCGTAGACGAGTTTGAAACGATGGCAGGACTGCCCACCTCTATCAAACGATGATTCTTAAGACCCTTCCCGGCACAGACCTCAAAGTCTCTCAGCTCTGCTTGGGTACAAATCGGTTTGGTACTTCGACACCGGAGCAGGAGGCGTTCGCTCTCCTCGATACTTTTTACGAGCAGGGCGGGAATTTTTTGGACACAGCACTGGTGTACGCGAACTGGCTTCCGGATGTACCGGAGAGCGCCAGCGAAAAGACCATTGGCAGCTGGCTGCGAAGCCGCGAGCTTACCGGCAGGATCGTCGTGGCGACCAAAGGAGGACATCCTGATTTGGCAACCCCACAGGTGTCCAGGCTGTCCGCGAAGGATCTGGCAGGCGACATTGAAAAGAGCCTGTCGCACCTTCAGGTCGACGCGATTGATGTTTTCTGGCTCCACCGTGACAACCCCGAGGTACCTGTCGCCGATATTCTGGGGGCGCTCAACCAGGCGGTCGAGGGTGGGTATATACGCTATTTTGGCCCTTCCAACTGGCATGCCCCTCGCATCCGGGAGGCGCTCGAGTACGCCCGGAGACACGGCCTAAAGGGCTTCGTCGCCAATCAGCCGATGTGGAGCCTGGCGGCGGTCAACGAGGGTTCTGTGGACGCCAACTTGGTGGTCTTCGACGATGACGCTCTCGCCCTTCACCGGGAGAGCGGGCTGGCCGTCATCCCGTACTCGGCGCAGGCACAGGGGTTTTTTAGCAAACTCACGGCTTCCCAAGAAATTCCCGAAGGGGTACGTCAGCGTTACATGAATGACCTAAATCTGAAGAGGTCTAGTCGGCTCGAGGAGCTTGCACAGCGTTACAGCATCCCCAGCGCCCACATTGTGCTCAGCTACCTTACGTCGCAGTCTATACCGGTTGTTCCGGTGGTAGGATGCCGAACGCTGGCTCAGCTTTCGGAAAGTATGGCTGCCGTCCATATGACGCTCACCAGTGACGAATTGGAATACCTACAAGCCAAATGAGACTGCAAGGTTGTGCTTAGGTAGGGTTGGTCATGGAGTCTTGGTTTTTTACGGTTCCGTCGGTGCGGTGCAATCCATTCGACACCGTTTTTGACCAGTTCAGCATCTAAGGGAACACTGTCGCAAGCTTTGTCTCTGGACTAGCACAGTGCTGCGGACGCCGAGCGGGCGCAATACGGCGACGCCTTCGTCGAGTGCGGCTATAACCAAGTGCATCGACAGGTTCCTAATCGCTTCGCTACCAAGGATTACCCGTGACTGCACGTCCAACACATGATAGACCGGTCAAACGGACACTGAAAGGTTAGCTTACAGGGGAGCGGGGTCCCGTCCGCAAGCGTCGGCAGGATAGTGCGATGACGCTACCTGTCGGGCTTGCAACGATGCTCGGCGTCGTTCAAGCAGGATCGGCCCCGCCGTACGGTCCGGCAATGGCGGCCTCGACACTCGTCTCGATTCCAGCCATCGCGCTCTTTTTGCTAGTGCAGCGTCAGTACATCGCCGGTCTGACCAGTGGGGCAGTGAAGTAAGGCACTGCCCGGGTTAAAAGTTTCAGATAACCACCGAAGAGATAGCGTTCGAGGCTAGATTTTTTTGTTTTGTCATGAGTAGCCTCTAAACGTTATGGTAGTGGTCCAACGAAGAATGCTATCTTAAGAGAGGGTTACAGAAACGCTCAAGTGTTATCACTGTCTTGGACAAAGCGGCATGTTCGGCGTGCGCCTCCACCGGGCCTGTCCGCTGTAGCAGCGAGGCTCTAAAGAAGAACAGTTTTGCTCCGAACGGCAAGCAGAAGTACGTGTGTAAGGATTGCGGTAAAGCGAGCCGAGAAGCCCCGGTTGCCAGAGGCTACAGCGAAGCTAAAAGAGAAGAGATCCTTAGAGCCTATCAGGAGCGTTCAAGCTTACGAGGTTTGACAAGGACTTTTGGAGTATCGAGAACTACGGTGACGGCATGGCTTAAAAAAAAGCCTTGAACACGCCCCCGTTGCGAGACACGCTGGTCGAACCCGACAACCCCAAAGCGGTCATACTCGAACTCGATGAGCTGTGGTCGTTTGTGCGCTGCAAGCAAAACCGACGCTGGATATGGCTAGCTTTGTGCAAACACACCCGGCAAGTTGTCGCGTGCGTCATCGGTGGTCGGGGTGAAGCTACCTGCAAGCTGCTCTGGAACGCCATACCCGAAAGCTACAAACAAGGCGTCTGCTACACCGACTTCTGGAAAGCCTATCAAGCCGTTGTTCCTGAGACGCAGCACCAAGCTGTGGGCAAAGACACGGGCCTCACTAGCCACGTTGAACGCTTTAATAACACCCTGCGTCAACGCTTGTCCAGATTCGTCCGCAAGTCCTTATCGTTCTCCAAGTCCGACCAGATGCACCTCATCTGCTTGCACCTGTTCCTGGTTCGTTACAACCTCGAACGGATACATGACATTCTTTAGTGAATCATTACCCGTAAATGGAGTTAAAAACTAACGGGGTGTTGTCTCAGGGATAGGGTCCACCTCTGTCAGACAAGACCTTACCCGACCACGGTTGATGCGGGAGAGCCACCAGATCGGGGTAACTCCAGTAGTAAACCCTCGTTTAGCTGCTTGAAGTGATTTCTGGAGCAGTACCATGAAATGCTTAAGCACGTCAAAATGCTGGCAAGCTACTAAGTTGGGTTGACTCCAGCAGGGTAATGTAACGAGTTTGCATAGGTTGCAGCGGCCGAAGTCAAAGCTTCTCGTACTCCGCGTTGGAGGATGCTAATGATCACCGATGAAAATAAGATCGCCATAGTCACTGGCACCTCGTCCGGCATCGGCCTAAGCACGGCCGTTTTGCTCGCCCACTCGGGCTTTACTGTTGTCGCCACGATGCGGGACCTTACCAAGTCGGGTGCGCTTGAGGAGCGGGCCGAGGCTACCGATACCAGATTGGACATCCGAATGCTTGACGTTCAAGATGAACAGTCTATAGACACGTGTGTTCGGAGCGTCATGGAAACCTATGGTCAGGTGGACGTGCTTGTCAACAACGCTGGCGCGGGGCTACTAGGCAGCCTCGAACAGACCCCATTCGCCGACCTGGAACGCGCTATGGACGTCAACTTTTACGGCGTGTGGCGCGTCACACAAGCGGTCTTCCCAATTATGCGCGCTGCCGGATCGGGCCGCATCGTGACGCTGTCGAGCGTTGGGGGTCTGATCGGGCAACCGTTTAACGATGCCTACTGCGCCGCCAAATTCGCAGTCGAGGGGTTTATGGAGAGTCTTGCACCGGTAGCCAAGCGTCTTGGTGTTCACGTTTCACTGATTGAACCGGGTCCGGTCAACACTGAGTTCGTCGCTTCCGTTCTCAGGGGCGTAAGCGAATCCGAGCCCGACGTGCAGGCGGTTTACGGACCCATGATTGAAACTTACTTCAGTGCGATGCAACAAGCGTTTGCGAGCAACGGTCAAACCGGGGACGATATTGCTAAGGTTATTCTCGAGGCAGCGACGACAGCCTCCCCTCACCTGCGCTACACCACGTCCAGAATGATCCGTGGCCTTATATCCAGAAAGTACGTCGATCCGACAGGCGACTCGGTTATCGAACTGACGGGTGCCCGACTCCCCTGACGGGTTACGTCAACTTACTTCGAGTAGAGCAACGGCGAGCTACGAA
>JAABUN010004492.1_pt1 | contig 18918 bp, 14 predicted proteins | sample 5559311 | NCBI WGS metagenome assembly JAABUN01 (sample SAMN10711877, study PRJNA513370) | rock metagenome | isolation source: Antarctica rocks | place: Antarctica: Victoria Land, Siegfried Peak sud | reverse complement strand
TGGAAATAGCAGCCTGAAAAATTTATAACATGAAACGAACTATACAGACTAATGGCATAAAAAATAAAAATTGAAAAAACTGAAATTGTAGTTATTGCACAGTCTGTCGTTGCGTCGCATTACGTTCATCAGCATATCATTGTGCGTCTTTTTGGAGCTTACAGTAAAACTCATAAAAAAAATTAAACAGCTTTTACGAGAAAATATGAAAAAACTTTTTATAGCAGTTGCTCTTGTTTCCTCTGGATATTACAGTGCCGGTGCCCAGGAACCAAAATTAATAACGGACTGTACTGTTTTTTTTAATGTCGCAGTAGAAGGAAATAAGGTAGACCCAAGGGTGGCAAAATCAATGGCAGGAACAACAAAAGTTCTGTATATAAAAGGATCAAAAAGCAGAAGTGATTTAATAACACCAGGCTTTAAACAAACTATGTTTGCAGACGCTAAAACTGACAGCACTGTTATTTTAAGGGAATTGGGAAATACAAAATATATCTCTTACCTGGCCGAAAGCAAAAAGAAAGAACAAAATAAGAAATATGAGGGAATAAAATTTGATAATACAAATGAGAAGAAAACGATTATAGGTTATCCTTGTAAAAAAGTAGTGGCTAAACTTGCAGATGGTTCTGCATACAATGTTTTTTATACCCCTTTTATTACTCCGTCTAATAAGCAGTATGAATACCAATTTAAAGACTTGCCAGGGCTTGTACTGGAATATGAAGAAGAGTCAGAGGATGGTAAAACAAAAATTAAATATTCTGCAATAAAAATAACTTTAGATCCTGTGCCTGATGCTAAATTTGATTTACCTAAAAGTGGGTATAGGATTATCTAAATCTAATTATGCTTAACGAAAAGAAGGAGGTGAAGGTGTTTTATATTTAGGAACAGCTATTTTATGCGTATAAGGATATATATAGGTAGTATTGCCTTTTTCGAACCGCACCATGGAGTACATGGTAAGATCACCATTTGCTTCTTTTCTCTGGCTTAAAAAACGTGTTCCTTTATATTCATAACCAGCCTTCAAAGAAAATACCGACGCATTTTTATAAAAATTTCTGTTAAAGTTCTTTAAAGAATAAAGATCTTTTGATCCTTTTGCAGATTTGCCTGTAAAAGACCCCATAGCAATGTGGGTAGCACTAACTAATAGCAGCGCTATCATCACCTTTTTCACTTTTGCCTGTTTCATAATAAGTCAATTAACGATACAAAGATAAAAATATTTTGAATGTTTAACAACTTTTTATTCTTTTTATATAAGACAAAAAAAAATAAAAAAAGTTACAAAAGAAATTGGTTTTTTTTGCAATGAAACCTAACTTTCATTATTACAAAGAAAAAATGGGAGAAAATTCATATAGAGAAGATAAGGAAGAAATGAGAGAATTGCTTCGGCAGTTCGAAAATTTAAGGACCGGGAGGCATCATGCTTTTTTGGAAGAAGAAGCATTTGAGCGAATTATAGATTATTTTGATGAAAAGGATGAACTTGTAAAAGCAATGGAAGCCGCAGACCTTGGGATTGAGCAATTTCCTTTTTCATCGGTCTTAATGATAAAAAAAGCGGACCTTTTTCTTGCAGGCAGAAAATATTTGGACGCTCTTGAAATTTTGGAGAGAGCTGAACTTTTTGACAGCAATGATATTAATCTCTATATATTAAAAACAGATGCTTACCTGGCCCTCGATCAGCAAAACAAAGCGGTAGAACTCTTAGAAGCAGCTCTTTTACAATTTGAAGGAGACGAAAGAATCGAACTGCTGTTTGAACTTGCTGATGTATATGACGACTACGAAGAGTTTGATAAAGTATTTGATTGTCTTAAACTGATATTAGAAGAGGAGCCTTCTAACGAAGAAGCATTATACAAAATTTGTTTCTGGACAGACTTTACCGGACGCAATGACGAAAGTATTAGTTTGCACTTACACATTATTGAAGAGTTTCCTTACAATGAATTAGCATGGTTTAACCTTGGAGCTGCTTATCAGGGTTTAAAACTGTATGAAAAAGCCATAGATGCTTATTTATACGCAGTAACAATTGACGAAAAATTTGACTATGCCTACCGTAATATGGGAGATGCCTATTTGCGCCTTAGAAAATTTAAAGAAGCAATAGAAGTTTTAGAAAAAGTGCTTGAACTGAGCCGGCCCGAAGATGTAATTTATGAAGCTATAGGGCATTGTTATCATAAAATAGGAAATTTTGCCCAGGCCCGGTTTAATTACCGGAAAGCTTCTCATTTAAACCCTGAGGATAGTAAGTTATATTATAAACTGGCATTGACTTACATAAACGAAGAACAATGGGAAAGTGCGGTAAAACAACTGGATAGTGCAATGCGCATTCACCGTACGTCGCCGGAATATAACCTTGCAATGGGTGAATGTAAAATGCAGCTTAAACAATTTAAAGAAGCCATCCAGTACTTTGGAAATGTTGTGAGATCACGGCCTAAAAGTGTAGCAGGATGGGAAGCCTTGATACGTTGTTTGTTTAAAGCCGAGTTTTATGAAGAGGCATTGGAACAATGTGTTGCTGCCTTGAAAATAACAGAAGGCAAAACGTTATTTATATTTTATTTCAGCGCATGCCTGTTTGCTTTAAAGAAAACAAAAGAAGCAATTTTACAGCTTGAAAAAGCAATGGATTTTTCACCAAGGCAGGTTAAAAAGTTTATTGACCTTCACCCTGCTACATTACAAAACCAGCAGGTGGTTGATCTGATAGCACGATATAAAAAAGGAAAAAAACAATAAAAGGCTTAAAGTAGTTATAACCTTAATAAATGTATTAAGACACTATTTAGAGAGGGAGTTATAACTTATCTTTCATAGTTATAACTCCTCTTTTTGTAAGTGGAGAAACCACTCTTATCTGTAATTATTTAAATAAATAATACTTACACAACAACCAATTCATAGAACTCTTCCGGCAAAAGATATTTTTGTGCAAGTTGCTGTATTTCTTCTGCTGTAATTGTTTTGATCGTATTGACTGAATTATAAAAATAAGATTCATCAAAGCCATTAAGAATATAATTCTTCCGGCGGTTAATAATTTGAAAAGGCCCGTCAAGATCACCTAAAATGCTTCCTATCATGTAATTTCTTACGAGCAATAATTCTTCTTCGTCTGCGGGATCATTTTTCAAAATTTCCATTTCTTTATACACCTCTATGATTGCTGCTTCACATACGTCTCTTCCGGCTTCTGTGCTCACCATCCATGCGCTATCGTGTATATGATTTTCAAAATAACTATGTATGCCGTAAGTATAACCTTTGTCTTCACGTATGTTGCTCATCAACCTTGAGCCAAAGAAACCACCAAACAGATTATTTAAAACCTGTACTTTCATAAAATCAGGATGGCGGCGGTTTGGAAAAGGGCGTGCTATACGTATAGCTCCTTGTACTCCGTTAGGGTCATTAATAATTCGTTGTTTTTTTTGGGCTGCCAGAGCAACAGAAAAATTTTTCTCAGCAATACTATTTTTATTTAGTGGTAAATGTCCGAAAACAGCATTTAATTGACGGAATATGTCGCCAGGCAAATTTCCTGCTGCAAAAATTATACATTTTCCATTTACATAATAGTCTTTAAAAAACTTAATAATTTGTTCACGGTTAATGGCTTCAAAATCTGGTATGGAAGTATAACGTCCATAAGGATGTTCAAAACCAAACAGGTATTCATCTATAAAGCGATTAGCGACAAAATCGCATTTTTGCAGGCTGACTTTTAAACGCTGTATTTGATTTTGCTTGTAAATACTAATTTCTTCTTCAGTAAATACAGAGTCTGTTATAAGCTCAGATACAACAGGCAAAACATCTTTCAAATGCTTGTTGAGACAGTGAAGGGTAATATTGGCTGTTTCATTATAACAGTTCCGGTTTAGGTAAGCGCCATAATATTCAAAATGTTCATTTATTTCAAATGCCGATTTTTTCGATGTTCCGTTCTTTAATAAAAAATTAGTTGTTGCAGCTACAATGTTTTGATCTTCGTACCAGTTACCTGCATAAAAAACAAGCTCAATCATTGTTAATTCCTGTGCGCCTGCATTTATGCTGTACACGGGTACACCATTGTCTAATATATAATTTTCACTTTGTTTAAGTTGCAGGTTAAAATCAACTGCATCTTTTATCTGAGGGGGTATTGTTCGGTCTAACATAAAAAACTTATAATCAGTAATTTTTATTATTCAAATAGATCCTTGAAGATTTCGTTATTCTCAAGCAACCTTGAAGAATGGTGAACACTAATAATGTAAACTATATCGGAATGAATGCGATAAATAATACGGTATCTTTTAAAAAGTATTTCGTGATAATTGCAAGTTGCAAACTCAGCAACAATTCTCCCGATTTCAGGGAACTTCTCTAATTTATTTGCAGCTAAAAAAATCTTTTGAACAAATTGCCCGGCATAAAAAACAGAGTCTAAGGAGATCTATTCTGCTATATTATTGATATCATTTAATGCTGTTTTAGGCCATATTATTTCAGCCATTTATCAAGCTTTTGCATTGCTTCTTCTGTTGAATATACCTTGCCCTCTAAAATATTTTTTTCAGCTTTTTCAATTTTTTCAAGCATAACAATACGTTCCAATACAATATCTATGTCTTCGAATTCGTCTTCCGGCATTGCTTTTATAGATGCTAATAATTTTTCTTTCGTCAGCATAAATCCTTATTTTAATTTCTTAGCTATTCCACTCTTTCATTTGTTTTTCTAATTCTTCCATTGTAATTAGTTCTCCTCTATCTGCCTGGTCAATACCTGTTTGTATTTTATCGAGAATAACCAATCTTTCCAGCAAAACATCAATATCCTCAAACTTTTCTTCCGGCCTCTTCTTTATTATCTCAGTATGAACTCCTTAGTTAGCATTAAAAAGGGTTTTTCAAATTTACCAATTAATTCTTACTGAAATAATGCATAGTATTACTGTTGTTCTCATCGAATATTTCTTTACTCACTTCTTTTATATCTTCAGCAGTTATTTCCTGGTAACGGGTTAACTCTGTATTCATCATTTCAGCATCGCCTAATAATTCGTAAGTTGCAAGGCTGTTTGCACGATTCATAACACTCATATCTTCAAAGGCTATCATGCTTTCGGTTTTGTTTTTTACCTTTTGCAATTCTGCCTCATTGACAAGGTCGCTCTTCATTTTTTCCACTTCTTCCTGTACTGCCTTTTCTGCATCAGCCATCTTTACACCTTTTACCAGTTTACCTTCAAAAGTGAGCAATCCTGCATCTACGCTTCCCATATGACTGCAGTCAATCTGGCTAAACAACTGCTTTTCCTTTACCAATGCCTGGTATAACCTCGAAGATCCCCCTCCGCTTAAAATATCACTTAACAGATCAGCGGCATAATACTTTTTGCTTAATCTTGTCGCCATGTGCCACGTTTTATAAAATGCATCTAAAGGCACATCTGCCTCTACCTCAAGTAAACGCGCTTTCATCTGTTTGGGCTCGTGTGGGAGGTTTCTTAAATACTTCTCCCCGATCGGTATTGGGCAGAACCATTTTTCTGATAAGCGCTTTACTTCATCCAGGAATACATGACCCGCTACTACCAGAACGGCATTTACGGGCCGGTAATGCTTAAAGAAGAACTGCTTTACATCTGCTAATTTTGCATTTTCAATGTGGCTTAGTTCTTTACCGATTGTCATCCATTTATATGGATGTTCTTTGTAAGACAATTCCCTTAGCTTATGCCATACATCTCCATAAGGCTTGTTAATGTAATGCTCTTTAAACTCTTCGCATACTACTTTGCGTTGTACATCGAGGTTTTTTTTGTTGAAAGCAAGGCTCAGCATTCTGTCACTTTCCAGCCAAAAAGCTGTTTCAAGATTTTCTGAGGGAAGTTGAATATAATAATTGGTAAGGTCATTGGTGGTGTAAGCATTGTTTTCCCCGCCTGCCATCTGCAAAGGTTCATCGTAATCTTCGATATTAACGCTGCCGCCAAACATAAGATGCTCAAACAAATGAGCAAAGCCTGTTTTATCAGGATTTTCATCTCTTGCGCCTACATCGTACATCAAATTTACTACTGCCATTGGCGTGCTGTGGTCTTCATGCACAATAACCCTTAAACCATTATCTAAAACAAATCGTTCGTATAATATCATACTTTATAAAAAGGAGTGCAAAATTATACCATTTAGATAAAAGCATATTCTTAATTTTTTGACAGGAGCCATCAAGAATCATTAGACCTATTATATCCCAATTCAGATAACTTTCCTCCTAATTCTTTCTAATCCAAAAAATCGTGATCTTTCCTGTTTCAAATAATTTCCTCACAATCCCTCCTAATCCAAAAAATCGTGGTTCTTTATAAAATGCTTGTAACTTTAAGATGCTTAACTATGAGCTCTCCGTTTCTGATTACCAGAATCCTTAACCTTGCACCTACATCCTGCAATACATTTTTATAAGACTGTATACTGCCGCCAATGTTGTTGTTAATAGCCATTATAATATCACCCGGTATTAAACCGGCTTTTTCGCCCGGCGAGTCTTTCAGCACGTCCTCAATTGTAACCTGGCCATTTACCAAATAAACACCAAGGCCGGTGTATGAATAATCAAATGACTCTTTAAAATGAGTATTTGGCTTCATGTGTATTTCCTTTTGCCCATAATTGATAACCAGGTTAAAACGCCGCAGCAGATCATTTCCTATTAAACCTCCTAACGATGGATAAGCTGTTACATTATACTCGTCTTTAAAAACATGGGCGGGAACTTTTTTAAATTTGTATTTCCCTATCCTGATTTCCTTAACCGTAGTTACTTTCATTGACGTCTTACCACCCAGCCCTTCGGCCTGGGTTATTATAATCTTTTTCCCTTTTTTTAAAATACTGCTGTCTCTTTCAAAATCTTCTGACATCAGTACACACAATCCTGCTCCGGTATCAAAATAAAAACGGCTAAGGGAGGCGTTACCATCAGTTATGGAAGCATCAAAGACCGGAATGCCATTAATAACAGGCCTTATTAGAATTCCACTCTTTGGATATTTTATTGTACCAGGATTCCAGATTTCCAAAATACTCTTATCATAATCAATCTTTACAATATAGCGGTTCAAAAAACTGTATCCTATTATCCCATCTATCTTTACTCCATATACACTTGTCAGTAAATCATAATCATTAATATGAAAATCCAGATGCTCAACATCGAGGTTAGGCAGATGTATTGTCTGGTCTGTTACGTAACTTATTTTTCTCAGGCTCCCAATGCCTCTAACCCTTCTTTCAGAGGGAGTTATGGGCAGACGAAAATAACTAACTGTCGAAGAGTCTAAAGAAACTCCTCCACTGCCGGTATCTAATATGAAATTAAGTGTATCAGGAAAATTGCCTAATCTAACCTGCATGATAATAATTCCTCCTGAAAGCGTAGTAAAAGGAAACCGGGTTATTAAACCCGTGGAAGAAAACTCCTTGTTTTTTTGAGCAGCCGCAGTCTGGCAATTTCCGGCATAAAAAAACACAACCAATAAAAACAGGAGGATACTTACATTAAAATTTCTATGGGGCAATAGTTGTGTCACTCACTTAGGCATTTAGTTGCTTTTCAGCTAAAAATGAAATTACAAAACTTATACATGCTAACAGGACAGTTTGAGGATTTATTATCTGTATTTTATGAAACTAAATAGCAAATAAGTTAATGATGGTAAAAATGCAGGTTGTAATTTTGCTTTCTTACAAATTGTACACATGCGATTAGCCGATCTTTATAGTAAAGCATTGAATTTTGATTTCTTAAGTGTGGAAGAAGGAGTTTTTCTTTTTGAAAATGCACCTGCAGCAGAGCTGATGAATGTTGCAGATGAACTTAGAAAGAAGCAGGTACCACATGGTAAAGTAACGTGGATCATAGACCGTAATCTGAACACGACCAACGTATGTATTGCCAATTGTAAATTCTGTAATTTTTATCGTATACCTGGTCATCCAGAAGCTTATGTGACTGATATAGAAACTTACCGCCGCAAGATAGAAGAAACATTTCGATACGGAGGTGAGCAATTGCTTTTGCAAGGTGGTCACCACCCCAAGCTTGGGCTTCAGTATTATGTTGATTTGTTTAGAAAACTGAAGGAAATGTTTCCAACGCTTAAGTTACATGCTTTAGGTCCCCCTGAAGTTGCTCATATTACAAAACATGAAAAGAGTACTTATTATGAAGTGTTGTCCGCTCTAAAGGAAGCAGGAATGGATAGCCTGCCCGGCCCCGGTGCTGAAATACTGGTTGACAGAGTACGACGGCTAATAAGTAAAGGAAAATGCGGATCGAAGGAATGGCTTGATATTATGGTCGAGGCACATAAACTAAATCTTACAACAAGTGCCACTATGATGTTTGGACATGTGGAAACGGTAGAGGAAAGAATGGAGCATCTTGTAAAAATCAGGGAAGTGCAGGCTGAGAAACCAACTTATTCAAAAGGTTTTATTGCTTTTATTCCATGGACTTTTCAGGATGTTGATACTTTGCTGGCTCGTATAAGAGGTGTTCAAAACCTGACAACTGCTGATGAATATATTCGTATGATAGCAATGAGCCGCATTATGTTGCCTAATGTAAAAAACATACAGGCAAGCTGGCTCACGGTAGGTAAACAGGTAGCACAAATTTGCCTTAATGCCGGAGCTAACGATTTTGGAAGTATTATGATCGAAGAAAATGTAGTAAGTGCAGCCGGAGCACCGCACAGGTTTACAAGCAAAGGCATACAGCAAGCGATACGTGAGGCCGGATTTGAACCTCAACTTCGTAACCAGCAATACGAGTTTAGAAAAATGCCCATGACTATGGAAGAGCAGGTAATTAATTACTAAACCTTTTGATTGTATATTTATTAAGCCTGCTAATTAAAGTTGATGAGCTTGTTTTGCTGTTAAGCACAATTTCAATTTTCTTCATCGGGCAAAACAAGTTTTCACTTCAATTAATTAAAAAACAAGGTAATAATACATGACGATCATTAACAAGCGAACAAATTTTAGGTTTTTTCTTCCTGGGAAATTTAAACCGATTTTTATCTGCTGCTCATATAATACGCAGGCATTGTGTAACCAAAAGAAGTCAACAAAGATAGAAGGTTAAAGAGTTTCTGTTATTTTACTTTTCACTTTGATGGTGTTGCAAATAACATTTGTTCTTAACTGAAGAAAACTAAATTGTAAAAGCCAGCTTGTCAATTTTTTATTTCAAGAGCAAAGGAACCATTAATAATATTGCCCCGATAAATACCAGGGGTAGTATAAAATTAAAGCAAAAAGCCTCACCTATTTACTTGGTATTAAGTAAATGGTTTTGCTTAAAGCAGAGGTGTTTGCAAAATTAGCTTTTTGAATAATAAGCCCGAAACAATTCCCCGGCTTCGGAAAATATTTCTTTACTGTTTTCTACATATTGCTCAAAAATGCCTTCCTGGTTGAAAAATCCGAAAGAATGTTCCTTTTTAAAGTATGCATCACAATATTCACTTTTCAGGTATTTGTTTACTACAAACTTAAACTTGTCTTGTGTTACGCTTGCAATATCTACAGGGCTCTTATTAAAATCAGGATAAAACATTAATATTTCTTCGTGACCTTGTTTATAAAATCTTACAAGTTTTTCCATAGCTTTCAACGCATTTCTCTGGCTCCTGCTATTCCTGGCTATTTTATATACTTTCTTTTTTGCTGCAGATATAAAATGTAAGTCTACCTGCTTGCCGCTCGCTACAGCAAAAAGATACTTTATATAGGCCTCGAGAAGATATTTAGATTCATTTTTTGAAAAGGAAATAATTATCAGCTTATCGTCGTAAATTCTATTGAGTTTACCCTTAAGCAAAGTGTTATAAAGCTCCAATTCTATGTTGATACTTTTTTCAGTTGCTTCGCCGATACATTCTTTTACCAATTGTTTTACTTTAGTAATAGTATTTTCAGTATTGGTTAAAACCCAATCGGCCATATTTTTCAACGGTAAACTGCCTGTAGCAACTCCCTTGTTTCGGTATGCAGGTAATTCTTCAACTTGTGTAAATAACAAATCCTGTTTCATTTGCCATGACTGAAGGCTGTCAACCTCAAAAACTTCGTTTTCGGGCAGCAGCACATTATCCTGTTCATATCTTATTTGCAATACATTATTATAGTATGCTTTAAAAGGATTTTTAAAAAAGCTGATGAATGAATCAATGGAAACTTCATCAAAAGTTAGTGGTTCAGGGATGGAAGTATTACTAACATCATCTTTATAATTAGTTATTTTTGATTCTTCTAAATAGTTGTACAGGCTCAATTCTTCCTTAAAATACTTTTGACTAAAGCTATGAAGCGGATGAGTAGTTATAAGAGCTTGTCTCAGATTTATTTTTTCATCGCGTACGCCTGATTGTATATAGTCTATTAATTCATCTAAAAGTACTGAAGGAGGCAGAACAGTATTGTCTTTTGAGTTTCTGCCTACGTAGCTGATATAAAAATATTTCCGGGCAGATAATATGGTTTCAAGAAAAAGATGCTTGTCATTTTCTTTTACATTACGGTCGCCTTTTCTTTTTTCCTGCTCCATCAGATTAAAACTAACCCTTGTTTCTTTTCGTGGAAACTTATCAAAGTTTAGCCCAAGCAAGGCCACTACTTTGAAGGGTATGCTTCGCATAGGAATGAGTGAACAAAACGTAATACCTCCTGTTGCAAAAGTGCCCGAACGAGACTCCGCAGACAGGGAATTTACAAAGGTGTGTTTAAAAACATCGAAGCTTATTTTATCGGTCACTATCTCGTTCAATAAATACAGCTTCTCAAGATTTTGTAAAAGCTTCTGATAATCTTCATTATCACTTTCTTCTGCCTGGCAAATCAGCTTGTCAACTACCTGTTCCATATATTCTCCCCAATCTGTAATAGTCCTTACATTTTTACGTTCCTCTATTGTTGAGATAAGCACCTCTGCAAAATGACAAAACCGGACCAATTCAAATGAGTCCTCTCCTTCTGCAATATCAAGAGGATAAGTGGGATAGCTGTCTGCCATATACTCATCTTCACCACTCATGCAGATGCCATAAATTATGCGGCGTATTCCATTTCTCCAGCTTATATAAATAGTATCATCTTCTTTTCGTCCATCAATACCAAACCTGATATTGGCCATATCCACTGCTTTTCTTATCAGTTCAGTATCAGTGATAGAAAAACGGTTTCGTATATAATTAGAATCAAGTAATTGCAATACTTCTTCAGCTTTAAAATTTTCTTCGCCTAAAGCCAGCACTGATTGAAGCGCGGTAAAGAGATTATCACTTATGGTAAAACTTTCATCAGCAATAGTGTACGGAAATTTGTGTGGGGCTGAATTAAATACTGCTTTTATATAAGGGGCATAAGCATCAATATCACTAACCATTACAACAATATCCCTCGCAGATAGAGTTTCTGCTCTTTGGTCTACCAGGTACACAAGATAATTGTATAAAACCTCTACTTCTCTTGCAGTAGTATGACAGGCATTTATAGTTATAGATTCATCCTTTATATCATTTTCGGTAATCTCATTTCTGTTTCCGGTGTCATTGTTATGAAAAATATCATTTTGTATTTTGCCTAATAAGCTTTCAGGTGATGGCTCTATGGAGTCTAAATCATTGTATTGATTGAGAAAAGCATCACTTTCGAAAAACATGCTGAAAGTATCCTGCAATACTCTTCCCCAGCCTGTCAGCAACTGATTGCCTGTACTTTGCAAATCACTTGCAGAAAGTTTCATTTTACTTTTCTTCCTCCACAATGCAATTTGTTTTTCACTTTTGTCTTCAAACCAATAAATACCGGGGGCAGGGTTCAACAGGTGAAAAGTAACGCTGATAACCCTGGATAGCTCATAAAAAATTCGAACGTGATAAGCCGTTATAATAGATAAACCAAATACATGAATATTAGGAATTTGAGCAAGTAATTTCTTTCTTTGTTCCGGTTGCCTAAGCGCTTCAATTATATATTTGCCTATTACTGTTTTATCAGGCGTATTGTCACCTAAAATTTCTTTAGCCTTTATCCAAAGATATTTCTGCCAATCATTATTTATATCAAAAAACAGCCTGTTTTCATTCCAATCCCTAATCATCTCAGGCCGGTATACCTGGTACTGGTCAAACAGGTCTGCAACTTTTTCTGCCAGTGACAGTCGCTTTAAATCATCATTGGTATAATAACCCGCTATCTTTCTGTACTGCTCCCTGAAATCTTTTGTTGCCAGAAGTGTAAAAAGAACCCATTTCAGGCTTTCTGCATAAAGTGCCTGTTTGGTATTGCTATTTAGCCGGTAATAAATCTCATTAACCAGGTCATTCGGCCTGAGGAATTTGCAATTAGCCACAATCCCTAAATTTTCAGCCAGTTTAATTTTCAGCCAATTATTCATCCCCAATGTTTGTGTGATAATATATTGTGGCTGAAAAACATGATTCTGTTGTCTTTTCAGGTCTTTTGACAATTGAAATGCCAATTGCTCAAGTGAATTAGAAGCATTTATCTTTAAATTCATAATCTATGTTTAGCCGCAAGGGCACTAAGGCTCAAAGTAATAATAAAATGTATTTCCCAAACATCCCCTTAATTCCATATACCCCAGTTCTGACATTCCCATAAATCCTGGTTTAGAAATCTTTTTTTGTACCAGCATTTGTTTTTCAATTCAACTCCGGTTGTGTCACTCCCTTGTACCGCATCTTTTCATAGCATCAAGAAATTTGATAAATCCAACTAATCCCATAAATCCTGGTTCAGATAATTTTTCTAACATGGAGTTTTTTTAGCTACAAAGACACGAAGACTCTGAGTAATGCAAAAATCGCATTTCCCACAAATCCCACCAATCTCATAAATCCCAGTTCAGAGATCTTTTTAAAGTTTTCTTCTTAATGTAAATGCGATTCCAATATTATTGGATGGTGTTTCAAAGTTGCTTAAGTTGCATGTCGTCTTTTTGTATTTTGGCTTTTTGTTGGTAATTAAATTCCAGGTACTCAAAATCATAGTGGTTGTTCCAAGTCCAATATTAATCATTGAAAGAGTTTTTCTGCTTTCGTTAGTCAGATTATCATTAAAACTATTTGTATTCTTTGGAAACATAGATACACCTAAAATAGTTTGTCCTGTACCTGTGATTAACCCAAGTATGGCCGTCGTTTTATTGTTTGTTCCCTTTGCCATCTCAATACTATTTATAGTGTTTAACGAAAGATTGGCGCCGCTGAAAACCGAAGATGAAATTCCATAGGCTGGTGAAATGTAATTAGACGAGTATGTTGGAGTAGTAGCAGTTCCTCCATAGGTTGGTTGTATCATTGCACATTCCTCTTTTGTAAGCCCCGAATTTTTAATCCAGCTATCAACCATATTATCATTCATTTCTAAAAGTCTGTCGTATTTATGTTTGCTGTTGATGTCTTCTGCAATTGGTCTCCCCGCTGTTTTTTCAATTAAATAACCAACCGCACAAATTTTATTGTCTTTGTCAATAAAGCATGGTTTACGTTCATTTTGGTAATCGTAATTGCGGGGGAAGCATTCGGCAGTCCGATAATTATGAAGCAGGTTTAGAAGTTGCTTACGTTTTTGCAGAAGTTCTGGGGATAAGTCAGGTATATTTTTTTTTCGCAAAAAGTTCTCAACATATTCAAGATGTGTTCTTATTCGCAGATCTTCATCAGTTGTTACGTCTGGCCGATGTCCAAACTTTTCAATAAAGCTAATATCACCAATAATTGGGTTTATAGTTGGTATTCTGTCAATGGTCTCTATGTTGTAACTAAAGTGTAAAATCACAACAATTAGCGATAAAAAGAAAATTGCTTTTTTCATTTTTTTTAGCCTTTGACACCCGCATCAGTCGTATCGTTGCACATCAGTTTCATTTTTATTTTAGCCACAAAGACACGAAGACTCCGAGTAACAATAAAATCCATTTACCACACATTCCAATCATCCCACAAATCCCAGTTCAGATATCCTATAAATCCCGGTTCAAACAAACCTCTCCATAATCCCCGATGCCCGTTTCACAACCCCTTCCGCGGTATGCAAAATGACTTCTTTACTTGCCTGAACGATAACTTTAGATTTTGCCCGCGTAACTGCTGTATATAAAAGCTCCCTGGTTAGTATTGGTATATTCAAATTATCAGGTAAGACAACCAATATTTTATCATATTCCGATCCCTGGCTTTTATGTATGGTCATTGCAAATACAGTTTCTGCTTCTGCTATGTATCCGGGCAAAATTGATTTTAATTTTTTATCGCTATCCTCAAACCATGCTTTGAGCATCCCGTTTTCATCGGGTCTTATGATACCCACATCGCCATTAAATAATCCAAGAGAATAATAGTTTTTAGTTATTATAATTGGCCGGTTTTCATAAAATTCAAGATTTTTATTGATCAGCTTCTTTTTTCTAAGATAGTTTTCAATTGCCGTATTCAGATTATAAAGACCCTGCTCACCTTCTCTTACGGCACACAGTACCCGTAATTTATTAAGTTTTTGCAGTGCCTTTTTTATATCAGGTTCTTTGATGTATTCTGTATAGCCTTCTGCAAATTGTTCAAATATTTCATTTTTATATTCTGTATCTATTGTTATCTGCTCATCTTCAATATTTCCAAGGTATTCATTCAGGCCATAAACATCATTTTTAATGATGGCTTTGCTGAATTTACCTATACCTTTATCACTTGTAAAACGGTGGCTGTATTTTAATTCAATAATGTGTTCAGATAAAAGATGGGCAGAACCTTTTAAAATATAATCATCGGTAATTTGCCTGCGGGGATCAGAGATAAAAGAATTAATGAACTCAGCTCTGTTGGCTGAAATCATATTTAATCCTGATTGGGTTTTGCAAAGATCTCCAAACAGGCTGCCTGCTTCTACTGAAGCTAACTGGTCTTTATCACCTAAAAGTATGAGTTTGGTAGCGTGACTAACTGCATCTAAAAGTTTTGCAAACAGCACCACATCTATCATTGAAGACTCATCTGCAATTACTACATCATAATTGACAGGATTTGAACTATTGTGTTTGAAATAAGGAGAGTCAGGCACATATTTTAGTAAGCGATGAATTGTACCGGGTGTAATTGCCTGAAGCTTTTCATTGATATCTTCAGAAATATCAAGACGGGAAAATTTTAAGGACTCTGCCATACGAACCGCAGCTTTACCTGTCGGCGCTGCCAGTGCAACTTTTAATGAAGGATTGATAGTAAATAATATAGCAAGAATTTTAGCTACTGTAGTTGTTTTGCCCGTACCCGGTCCACCTGTTATGATTGTAAAATTGTTGAGGATAGCTGAGACTGCGGCTGCTAACTGCCAGTCAATGTTTTCGGCACCAACAGCACTTACGGCAGCACGTGATCCTGAAAAAAGTGTTTGTATAAATGCTGCATGAGATTTTAATTCCTGTATTCGTTTTTCAATCTCTTTATTTTCAGTTTCGATAAATTCTTTTATCCTGTTCAAAATAATCGTTTCATAATTGAAGTACCTCTGTAAATACAACTTCTCATTATGCAATACAAAAGGTTGTTTAGCCCCGTCCTTAGATGTTACAAGCGGTTCATCCTTCAATGCTGATACATTTGATAAGGTCTTATCATAAAATTCAACATCTTCTAATTCCTTATTTACCTCATTCAAATCAAGGCAAATATGGCCTTCGCTTAATTTTTTTGATACCAGGTAAGCAAATGGTTTCAGGATTTCACTTTTAAAAAATTCAGCAAATTGTTGATGAACATTATTAATGGTTTTCATTTGAATCTAATATAAATAGTTGCTTTGTTTGACTGTCTGAAAAGCTCCCCCTGCTTTATCTTACAAATTACAAACTTCTGTGCAATACACTTTGCAACACTTGTTAAGCAAATTCAAAAATGAAAGTAAAAAGATATTATTTTCAAATTTCCCGGATAGAAATTTTATTGCCGGCCGGTCAGGTTCTAAATAAAAAAGCACTTACAACTAAAATTGACATAAGTGCCAGGAGTTTCCTTGTAGGCTTTCTCACATGATTAGCCCTGCTTATTTCCAGCAACTGTCTATCCTGCTTCTTGAACTGAGGTTCGTTGTCCATGTTTCAGGTGCAGAAAACATTGAGCAAATGGTACGTGTCCAATTGTAATGGTCGTATAAAGAAGTTTGTTGATAATTTACTTTTACATTCTGGCCTACTGCTACAACAGGTATCCGGTTGCCACTTGCGCCATCATTTTCGTCAAAATACACAACGAATATGCTGTTATGCGTTTCACACCAGTCTATTAATGATGATAAGTTCGTCTTTAACCATGCATCTCCTACAGCAACACTCTCGTCATGCATATCGTTTTTTACATTAGGGCTTATGCATACCACATTTTCAAGATGGCTATAATCAGTTGGAAAATCTTTAAATGGTTTATTGGCAGTTGCCGGAACATTTGCAAAAATTGTAGTGGGATTATGCCTTTCTACGTATGATCCTGATTTACAAACTGTGCTTCCCGTTTCAGGTAATCCTTCACTATACCAGGCGAACGATTTGCCTGCACTGTCTAAGCTTGTATAAAGATTTGGCGTTGTAAGCGCAGTTGTATCTATACATGTATTAGTCGTAACACCATTAGCTTCTCCTGAAAAGAAATGTACATAGTTTGGATAACTCGGGTGAGTTATCGCAAAGGTATTAGTAAACAGTGTCCCCTTTGCAATAAGTGAATTGATATAAGGAGCATCGCTGCTGCCCACAATGCTGCTATAATTCTTGTTTTCAAACCAAACAAATATGATGTGGTCCGGATGAGGAAAGCTGCTGATAACTGTGTCTTTTACTGGTGGGTCAGGTAACTTAATACCCTCCTTACTCTTGTTACAACATAAGAAAGAAATGACCAGGAACAGGAGAAAAAGTTTGTGTTTCAAAAGTTATATAAGTTGAAGGTTGACAAAGATTAGCAAGTACTATGCCTATTGTAACCTGTAGACATAAATTAAGCTTTGTCATTTAGAATAAATAGGTGAATTTGAATAGTATTATAAATAATTGTTTCATCAGCAATAAAATGTTGTGGGATTTATAGCTCTATTGCCATCATTGCAGTCTGTATTGTTTGCCACGCCACAAGCTACCGGAGCACCCGCACCAAAGCCATCACCATCACTATCTGCATACAAAAGTCTGGCATCATCACAGTCTGTATTGTTTGCCACGCCACAGGCTACCGAAGCACCCGCACCAAAGCCATCACCATCACTGTCTGCATACAAAAGTCTGGCATCATCACAATCACCACCGCTAGTCAACCCTGTACTCTTATATCCCGGGGCCTGGTGAAGTACACTGGGTAATGCCGGAGCCGGTATAGTAGCCATCGTTATCTGCATCCAGGTACCAACGTTGTATAACTCTTACTTACTACTACACTTTTCTCGGACGTACAACCATTAGCACCGGTGACGGTTACCGTGTAGGTGCCCCCACTGCTTACCGGTGCGGCTTGCATTAGTAGAGCCATTTTCCCACCGGTAGGTAGCTCCACCACTTGCAACCAGTGTTATGGTTGAATCCGCGCAGGTTAAGGTAGGGGCGCTTGGGCTGAAACTTATAACAGGCAGTGCCTCAAATGTAACAGCAACCGATACCGTTTGGGAACATCCATTATCTGGATCGGAGATCGAAAAATAAAGTGGATAGGTGCTTCCTGCTGCTAAGTTGGTGGCCTGAAAAGTATTGGTACTGGCGTTGTAGGTGCCGGCCACATTCGTTAAGGCAGCCTCTTTGTACCAGGTGGTGCCCACGACAAAGTTATTACTGCCCCCGATTTGCAAGACCGGTGTAGCTGTAAGTCCGCACGTGGTAGCAGGTGCAATGATTAGGTAATTGTTGTGCGCGTTGCGAATGGGATTACCCTGGGGATATTGGATTATGCCATTGTTGGTGAACTCGTCCGTATTGGCCGTATTTGCCTGAGCCGTATTGACCGTTAACCGCCCATTATTGATAAAGGAGCCATTAATGTAGACCGGAGCGAACAGCGTGAGTGTAGCGCAACTATTGTTGATGAAGGGGGTCGCGCTGAAGAGGCCATATTGTTTCAGAGAGCTTTAGCCCCGATTGTAATGCTGGCCGCGTTGGTGAACGTTTGCAATTTGGGTGCCTGGAGTGGGGTTTCCAAAACTATACAAACCATAATTGGTTGAGCGGTCAATCTGGATGACTCCCCCGGTGTTGTTGGTGAAGGTGGCTTGGTTCAAAAGACCAACCCATCCCACAGGAGCTATGGCCCCGATTGTGATGCTGGCCGCGTTGGTGAACGTTGCAAGATTATACAAACCACCAGAGGTTGCGCGGTCAATCTGGATGTCTCCCCCGGTGTTGTTGTTAAAGGTGGCTTGGTTGGAAAGTCCATCATCCCCCACTGAGGAAGTGTAATTTAAACTGTGTCAGTTAAATATTTCAATCTAAATTTACCTTGTCAGATAAAACTGAGAAAGGCTCTGCTGGGGAGCAACCTTTCAAGGGATAATCTGACCTATAGAATGTGCCAATTCAACTTTTTGAGTTGGCATTTTGTTATAAAGCTAACATAGTTTAATCATTCATTCGGTATATGCCTAAAAAAAACCTTTGGGCGCAGCCCAACTTTTTACATTAAAGTTAACCTGCCATCAAAATGAATGGATAACTGCGATACTGTAAGACTCCGGTTTTGCAAAGGTTGTGTCCATTTTTTACTGATGTTCTTATAAGCCAGGTATACCAGTTTTAGTAAGGCATCATCATTTGGAAAAACGC
>JAABUN010004491.1_pt1 | contig 18922 bp, 16 predicted proteins | sample 5559311 | NCBI WGS metagenome assembly JAABUN01 (sample SAMN10711877, study PRJNA513370) | rock metagenome | isolation source: Antarctica rocks | place: Antarctica: Victoria Land, Siegfried Peak sud | reverse complement strand
ACCCCAAGGGCTTGCTCGCTGAGTTGGCAACGCTGAAGAAGGCCGGTGTCGATACGTCGCGCCTGAAGATCAGCGATCGCGCACATCTCGTGATGCCCTGGCACCCGCTGATCGATAAGCTGGAAGAGACTCAGCGCGGCGGTGCGGCGATCGGGACGACCGGTCGCGGTATCGGCCCGGCCTACGCCGATCGCGCCAGCCGTACCGGCGTGCGCGTGGCCGACTTGCGCGACGAAACATTCCTGACGGCGAAAGTCCAGGATCTGGTGGAGCGCAAGAACAAGATCCTTAGCCTTTACGGCGCACCACCGCTCGAAGCGAAGCAAATCCTCGAAGAATTTTTTTCCTACGCCGAGCAACTGGAGCCTTACATCGCCGCAACTGAGATGCTAGTGCAAGATGCGCTGGACCGTGGCGAGGAAGTGCTGGTCGAGGGGGCGCAAGCAGCGCTGCTGGATCTCGACTTCGGCACCTACCCCTATGTCACCTCGTCCTTCCCTACGGCGGCGGGCTCTTGCGCCGGAGCTGGTATCGCCCCGACACAGGTCCTCGAAACCCTGGCCGTCTTCAAGGCGTATAGCACGCGCGTCGGCGGCGGTCCGTTCCCGACCGAACTGACGAACGAGATCGGCGACCATATCCGCGAGCGCGGTCAGGAATATGGCACCACGACCGGTCGGCCACGCCGTTGCGGCTGGTTCGATGCGGTGGCCGGTCGCTACGTCGTGCGCCTCAACGATGTCAAACGGATCGCGCTGACCCGCTTCGACATCCTCGACACCCTGGCGGAATTGCAGATCTGCGTCGGTTATGAGTCCGATGGCACAGCCATCAATCACCCACCGGCGGGCGAGGGTGCGTGGCCGAATATCAAGCCGATCTACGAGACGTTGCCCGGTTGGCTGTCCGATACGAGCATGGCGCGTTCGCTCGATGAGTTGCCGGTCAACGCCCAGCGTTACATCGCGCGGATCGAGGAAACACTCGGTGCGCGAGCGGCGTTGATCGGGGTGGGACCATCGCGCGAGCAGATGATTCGCGTGGACGAAGGCGCACTCGTCTAAATACGGAATGGGGAGTGCGGAATGCGGAATTCGACATGGGAGAGCTGACGGGATATCAACTCTCTCGGTGCTATTCCGCACTCCCCATTCCCCATTCGCTATTTGCCTGGGGGTATGATGCTCGATAGTCGACAGATCCAGCAGATCATCCCGCACCGCCATCCGATGCTTCTGGTCGACCGGATCCTCGAAATCGAAGATGGGGTCCGCGCCGTCGGGATCAAGAACGTCAGCCACGGCGACGCCTTTTTCGTCGGCCACTTCCCCGAGTTCCCGGTGATGCCCGGCGTCCTGATCGTGGAGGCACTGGCCCAGGTCGGCGCGGTCGCGCTGCTGAAGATGGCCGAAAACCGTGGCAAGATCCCGTTCTTTGCCGGAATCGATGGCGTCCGTTTCAAGCGCCCGGTCGTCCCAGGCGACCAGTTGCGCCTCGAAGTGGAGTTGGGCAAATTCCGCGCCGGATTCGGCAAGGGAATCGCCACCGCCACCGTCGATGGGGTCGTCGTCGCCAAGGGCGAACTCCTCTTCGCGCTGGTCGCCGCGCCAGCGAGCCAGGACACCGCGGGTGCCTGATCGCAACGCCGCGACGCAAGGCTGACCCGATGAGTGGCACCAAGACCCGTGTGCGCCAGGGGGCGATCACCGTCGCCTGCGGCGTACTACGACCGTTTTTCCGGGCACCGCGCCATAAAGAGCCGCCAGCCGCGCCCCGCCGTATCCTCGTCTTCCGCCGCTGCTGCCTCGGCGATACACTGATGATGACGCCATTGCTAGCCGCGCTCGATGCAGCCTATCCCGAGGCGCAGATCACCTACGCGGTCGGGAAATGGTCGGCGGCGGGTGTGGCTGGCAATCCGCATGTAGACGCGATCCTGCGCCTCCCTGACCGCCCCTCCCGGCGCGACTGGGCGCGGATCGTCGGCAAATTGCGGCGCGGGCGCTTCGACCTCGCCCTGATCCCGGAGCGCTCGCCGCTGCCCGCGCTGGCGGTGGCGCTGGCCGGTGTGCCGCGACGGGTCGGACTCGACTCGGCGGGACGCGGCTTCGCGCTGACGGATCGGGTGCCGCTACACGACGTGCGCCACGAGACCGATCTGGCACTCGACCTGACCCGCAAGCTCGGTCTACCGGGCGACGATCGCCGCCCACGATATACGCCGAGTGATGCATCACTCGGCCGCGTTGCCGCACTGCTCGAAGAGCGCGTCGCACGAGGGCCACTGCTCGTGATCCACCCCGGCGGCGGCGCAAATCCCGGCACGACGATGGATACCAAACGCTGGCCTGCGGCACGATTCGCCGAAGTTGCGGCCATACTCCGCGCAGAATTAAGCGGGGCGATCATCCTCGTCGGCGCGGAGAGCGACCGGCAGTTGGTCGACGCGACCAGCGCGGCACTGTGCGGAGAGGCCATCGATCTCTGCAATGCGCTCTCGCTCGATGAGTTAGGCGCACTCTGCGCCCGTGCCGCACTCTACATCGGCAATGACTCCGGGACGACCCATCTGGCGGAAGGGTGCGGCGCACCGGTCGTCGCCGTCTTCGGCCCGACCGATCCGGCGCAATACGGCCCGACCGATGGGATCAGCGAAGCGGTCTGGGATCCGGTCGCCTGCGGCCCCTACGTCCAGCGCGGCGATCTGACGCGCCCCACCGCAACGGAAACCTTTCGCTGCATCGACGCGATCACCGTCGAGCAGGTTCTGGCCGCCGCACGGCGTGTCCTCGCTCGCGCAGAGGCCCGATGAGCGGCGACGGGCTAACCACACGTCAGCAGGTACGGCGACTGTTGCTACGGGCAGGCGGGCAGGCCCTCGCTGGCAAGCAGCCAGCGGCTGCCGCTATCCCTACCGGAGTACCCCGCCGACTCTTGCTCATCCGTCCCGATCACCTCGGCGATGTCCTCTGGTTGACCCCGGCCTTGCGCGCCTTGCGGCAGGGATACCCTGAGGCGGAGATCACCGTGGCGATCGGACCGTGGAGTAAGCCGATCCTGGCCGATAACCGCGACTACGACGCGCTGCTCGCGATCGACTTCCCCGGCTTCACGCGCCGCCCGAAGGAGAACCCGCTCGCGCCCTACCGCCTGCTGCGCGAAACGGCGCAAGAGTTGCGCGCACACCGGTTCGATGCGGCGCTGATCTTGCGCGATGATCACTGGTGGGGCGCCATGCTCGCGGCAACGGCGGGGATCCCGCGCCGGATCGGCTTCGCCCATCCCGACGTAGCGTCGTTCCTGACCGATCCGCTGCCGCTGCCCAGCGACGAACATACCGCACTCGGCAATCTGCGCCTCGTTGACGCACTCCTCAGGGTCGCCGACCAACCAACGCTGCCCCGCAGCAGCATCGGCGCGCGGCGTGCGCCACTCGACCACCCGCTCGTATTCGTCATCCCTGAGCCGGCAGAGAGCCACGCCGCCGCGCTCCTCACACCCCTGGACCACGTGAGGCCGATCGTCGCCATTCATGTGAGTGCAGGTGTGCCGGTCAAACTCTGGGATGAGGAGCGGCTCGCGCTGGTCGCCGATCGGCTCGCGGAGGAGTATGGCGCGCAGATCGTCCTCACCGGGAGCAACGGTGACGAAGGGCTCACCGGCGCAGTCGCGGCGGCGATGACGACCGCACCACCACTCGATCTCACCGGGCGCACGAACATCCCCGAACTGATCGCCCTCTATCGGCGCTGCGCGCTGGTCATCGGGCCGGATAGTGGCGCGCTGCACATGGCGGTCGCGGCTGACGTGCCGACGATCCACCTCTACGGCCCCGCCGACCCAATCCGCTTCGGGCCGTGGGGCGACCCACGGCGACAGCGGGTGATCAGCGCCGGGATGCGCTGCGAACGTTGCGGCGATCTCTCTCCCACTCGCCCGCGCGGCGCGGCCTGTATGCTCGCGATCGGTCCGGACAAGGTGCTGACAGCTGCCCGCGAACTCCTGGATCGCAGGCAGGCGCGATGAACCTCCATATCGGGATCGACGCCAGCCGTGTGGGAACCGGGCACCGGACCGGCACCGAGCAGTATTCGGCCCAACTGCTCGAAGCGCTCGGCGAGTTGGACACGCAGAACCGTTATTCACTTTACGTCAACTCGCGACAACGACCCGCGCTGAGCCTGCCAGCGAATTTTCGGGCGCGGCTGATCCCGTTCCCACGGCTCTGGACGCACGCGCGCCTCTCACTGGAAATGCTCGGTCGTGCCCCCGATCTCCTCTTCGTCCCGGCCCATGTCGCGCCCCTGGCCCACCCGCGCACCATCGTGACGATCCATGATCTTGGCTACCGGGCCTTCCCTGGCGCACACCCCTGGCGCTCGCGGCAATACCTCGATTGGTCCACGCGCTGGAGCGCCGCCGTTGCGCGGCGGATCATCGTCCCTTCCGCCACCACTGCGCGTGATTTGCACGCCGCGTACGGGACGCCGCATAAAAAGATCACCGTCGTGCCGCACGGCTACCATCCTCGCTTCAGGCCGCTTTCAGCGGAGATGGTGGCGCAAGGGCTATCGCGCCTCGGGCTGAACCAGCCGTATATCCTGTTCGTCGGCACCTTGCAACCGCGCAAGAATCTGGCGCGTACTCTCGCCGCGTTCGAGCAGATCTGCGCGCGGGGTTTGCCGCATCGCCTCATCCTCGTCGGGCAGCGGGGCTGGCTGGCCGATCCACTCTTCGCGGCCATCGCCCGCCCGGACTCGCCCGCCTATGGCCGGATCGACATCACCGGTTATCTCCCCGATGACGATCTGCCGCTCGTCTTCAACGGGGCATCGGCGCTGGCGTTCCCCTCGCTCTACGAAGGCTTCGGCCTGCCCGCGCTCGAAGCGCTGGCCTGTGGCACACCGGTCCTGACCAGCAATACGACCTCGCTGCCGGAAGTCGTCGGCGATGCCGCCCTCACCGTCGATCCGCTCGATACCGACGCCATTGCGGATGGTCTGCTACGGATCGTGAGCGACCCTGCACTACGCGATGAATTACGCACGCGCGGCCTGGCACAGGCGCAAAAGTTCTCCTGGCGGCGTGCTGCAAAGCAAACGTTGTCCATACTGGAAACGGTGGGTCGTGAGGACTAAGCGATGCCGCGCATACAACTCACCACAGTGCTCAACGCACCGATCGAACGGTGTTCGATCTGGCACGCAATATAGACTTCCACCAGCGGTCGGTGGCGCATACCGATGAGCGGGCGATCGGAGGCGTCACCAGCGGGTTGATCGCGTTGGGGGAGACAGTGACCTGGGAGGCGACACATTTCGGCGTGCGGCAACGTTTGACGGTGCGGATCACGGGGTACGAACGGCCACATTCGTTCGTTGACGAGATGACGCGCGGCGCATTCGCCCGCTTCACGCACCGGCACGAATTCCTGGCGGTTACCGGTGGTATAGCGATGCGCGATGATTTCGACTACACCGCGCCGCTCGGACCACTCGGCAAGATCGCGGACGGGCTCTTCCTCGAACGATATATGCGCCGCCTGCTGCTGACACGCAATCGCGAACTCCGGCGCGTCGCCGAACAACTCACCGAGCAGGAAGTGCAGGAACTGAGGTAGCGCAGGCAATGTGGCAACACAATAGGGATGAAGCAAGCGCAAGCTGGGGCACCGAGCCGGTGCGGCAGCCTGTCTGGCTCCGCGCACTGACACACCTCAGAGAGGCAGCGACCGCGCCGCCGCCCTATCACCGGCGTGGCGGGCGGCACTACGAACCGCTACCGAAGGCGACGCCCGCTCCTCAGCGGATCCTCGTCGTCAAACTCTTCGCGCTCGGCGATATGCTGAACATCACCCCGGCGTTGCGGGCGCTGCGCGAGCGTTTCCCCGAGGCGCAGATCACGGTGTTGGCGACGCGCGGCGGTGCGCTGGGCCTGCTGCGGTCGCCGCATGTGGACGAGGTGCTGATCTTCGACAAAGCACTCTTCGATAGTGTCGGTGGGAGCCTGTCGCCGCGTGCCCTCATCGTTGGCCTGCGCTTCGCCCTCGACCTCCGGCGACGGCGCTACGATACGCTCGTCTTGCTCCACCACCTCGTCACCGGCTGGGGCACGCTCAAATATTTGGCCCTCGCCTATTGGAGTGGGGCGAAGGTCCGTGTCGGGCTGGACAACGGTCGCGGCTGGTTCCTGACCCACCGCGTTCGCGATGACGGCTTCGGCGCGATCGACGAGCGCCGTTACTGGCTGCGGATCGTCGCGGCTCTCGGCGCGGACAGCGACAACGATCGCCCGCATTTCACCGTGACCGCCGCAGATCGGGCGGCGGGGGCGCGACTGCTGGCCGAACACCCTGGCACAGCGCAGGGGCCGATCGTCGCGATTCACCCGACTAATGGCACCTATGCACCTGGTAGACAGTGGCCCGCCGCCCGGTTTGCCGCCGTTGCCGATCAGCTAGCGCATACGCTCGACGCACGGATCGTCCTCGTCGGGGTGGAGGTGGCCGAGATCGGTCAGGTCGCGGCGACGATGCGCGAACCGGTACTCAATCTGGCCGGGCGTACCGATCTGCCGACCCTGGCCGGTCTCCTGCTCCACGCCGATCTGCTGCTCGGCAACGATAGCTCGGTGGCGCACCTCGCCGCCGCACTCGGCGTGCCAACCCTGGCCCTCTTCGGGCCATCGAATGACCGCGCCTGGGCACCGTGGGGCGCGGAGAGGGTCACCTTGCCGCGCGCAGCCAATGTACTACCGCCGTTACCAGCCGCCAGGGTACTGGCGGTACGCAGCGCCGATCCACACGCACCCTGCATCTATACCGGTTTCGGTCCGGGCAACCCTACCGGCTGCCCAGGCTGTCGCTGCCTCGAACTGCTTGACACCGCCCGCGTCGCCATGCTGGCGACGCATTTGCTGGCGGCCAACAGAGCAGCACCGCGAGACTGACAGTCCCGGTGTGAAACTTGCGGGGACCAATGCGCGTAGATTGGGCGACAACCCATGATACGCGGCGAGAAATCCTCGCCGACCGTGAGGGATAGGTCAGAGCGCGAGCGGGCCATGATGACCGCGATCGGTCAAGCAGCAGGGAGGCGAGGGTGCTGGGAAGCGGTCGAGTTGTCGGGACACTACTCGTCGTCGGGGGGGTACTCTTCGGGCTCATCGGCACAGCCTGGCTCTTTGTCTCCGGCGCGCGGGCCGGGGGAATCGTGCTGGGAATGGTTTTCCTGGCAATCCTCGTCCTGCCCCTCCTCGGTGGCGGGATCTATCTCCTCTTCCGTGGGCAATCCGAGGTGAAGGATCAGGCCGAGGTCCAGAAGCAGCGGATGGTCTTGAACATGGTCGAGACGCGCGGCAAAGTCAAGATCTCCGATATCGCGCTCGAAATCAACGGCACCCGCGAACAGGTCCAGAAGTATATCTACGATCTCGTCGGCAAGGGTCTGTTCACCGGATACGTCAACTGGCGAGAAGGGGTATTGCTGGCGCAGCAAGCCTCCGACATGGAAGCGAACAAGACCTGCCCCAACTGCGGTGGGGCGCTCGAACTGGCCGGGAAGGGGATCGTTGAATGCCCCTACTGCGGCAGCGAGATTTTCCTGAAGCCGACCGGTCGATCGTAAGGAACGGCCCAGCAGCTTATCCCCGCTACCGAACGTGTTCGACGCGAGTTAGCAGGGACAGCGATTCGGCCTCCGAAGAAACAGTGAGGAAGGTGTATGAGCAGTTGGGCAACCTCGAAACCAAGCGGCGGTCAGCGCGGACCCGGTATTCTCAACAAGATCCCCGGCTACAGCGGCTATCGCGCCAAGGAGTCCCGGCGCGATGAGGATAAGCAGGTCCGCCTCGAACTTGCCCGCGAATACGATCTGATCGCGCAGCGGCTGACCGATGTGCAGGGCGAACTCGTGCGCGCGCAGCGTTTCGCGGAGATCGGCAATGTCGAGCGCCTGGAGCGGGCGTTACGCCTCTTCACCGATCGGCTTAAGACGGCGACCTACGGCTACGGTGGGCTTTTCTCCGACCGCTCGATCGACGAGCACGCCCTCGACCAGATCGCCGCATTCGACCGCGCACTCGGCGACGGTGCGGACGAGTTGCGCGCCAGTGTCGAGGCGATCTCGACCGCGACGCTCGATGGCAACGAACTGCCGCAAAAGATCCGCGCCACGCAGGGGCAGATCGACGCCCTCAATCGGCGCTTCGAGCTCCGCACCGAGGCGATCAACAGCGGGCAGGCGGTCAGCGGCAGCGATGCCCCCGATGTCTTCTCGTCGCCGACCCAGGAGCAGGCCCATGTCGCGGACGACCTACACTTCGGCGATGCCGTTTCGATCAGCGGCGCGGATTATATCGTCAAGGGCCGGATGGAGTTCCACGGCGGCGACACCGCCTGGCGGCAATATCTCCTGCGCGATAGCGACGAGGAGCATTGGCTGCACGTCCCGCCCGGCACCGCCGAGCCGATGGCACTGTTGAACGTTTCCACCGAGCAGCCCGGCTCCGGCGCCACGGTCACCGTCGGCGGCAAAGAGTACACGCAGACGGCGGCGGGCACGGCGACCGCCGAGGTTGTCGGTGAGTCCGGGAAGCAAGAGGGCCGGGCGGTCAGCTTCCGGCGCTTCAGCGGCGACGCGGGCGCACTCGTCTTCGACTACGATTGGGGCGGTCAGCGGCAGACTTTTGTTGGTCGGACCCTCGACCCGCTGGAGATCAGGATCTACGCCGTGTAGTCGCCGCTGCTGGCGGGCGATGCAAGGCTGGCAGATAGAGTACTACCGACGAACGACAGACGCTAGACTCGTATAAAGGAGGACCATCATGGGTGTCTTTGACCGCATTTCCCGACTGGTACGCGCCAACGTGAACGACGCACTGGATGGCGCCGAAGATCCCGAGAAGATGCTTGAGCAGCTTATCCGCGACATGACCGATGAGATCCGGCAGGCACGCGGCCAGGTCGCGACGATGATCGCACAGGAAAAAGAGCTGGCGGCTGATAAGTCCGAAGCCGACCGCAACGCCTCCGAGTGGCAGCGCCGCGCCGAGTTGGCGGTCGCACAAGGCAAGGACGATCTGGCACGCGAGGCATTGCGCCGTAAGCGCGACAGCGAAGAGAACGCCCGCATCTACGGCGAGCAACTCACCGCGCAGCAGACGACCGTGACCCGCCTGAAGAATCAGCTACAGGAACTCGACAACAAGCTCGGCCAGATGCAGAGCAAGCGCGATGCCCTGATCGCCCGCAGCCGCCGCGCCAAGGCGCAGCAGCAGGTCAGCGAGACGATCAGCAATCTGCCGGATGGCAATGCGGCGGGCGAGTTCGAGCGTTTCGAGCGCCGGATCCGTTCCACCGAGTCGAAGGCGGCAGCGTCGGCCGAGTTGGCCGAACTCGGCCACGATGATGAGTTCGCCGCACTCGACCAGGATTTCGGTGTCGAGGACGAGTTGGCCGCGCTGAAGTCGAAGCGCCCCGGTGCCGCCACAGCGACCGCGAGTGCGCCGACGGCCAGCAGCGTCAGCGGCAGCAGCGATGTCGACGCCGAGTTGGCCGCACTGAAGGCACGCCAGAGCGACCGCTAAAGAGTTGACCGAGCGCGGGTGACGATCAGCATTGGTCGTCCCCGCGCTTGGCGCGATAGTGGGGCAGGAGAGGAAAGGAGCACCTTTGTGGCGATCCTCGATCTAATCGAGTATCCCGATGAGTCGGGACAAGACATGGTCAGCCGGGTACCGGCAAATGGCAGCGGTGAGTTCCGCCTCGGGTCGCAGTTGGTCGTGCGCGAGAGTCAGGCGGCGATCTTCTTCCGCGATGGCAAGGCCCTCGACATCTTCACCGCCGGTCGCCACACCCTCAGCACGAACAATATCCCGATCCTGTCGGAGCTGTTCAAGATTCCGTTCGGCGGCAAGAGCCCGTTCCGTGCCGAGGTCTACTTCGTCAGCCTGCGCGAATTCATCGATATGAAGTGGGGCACCCCGCAGCCGATCCTCTTCCGGGACACCGATCTCGGGATGGTGCGGCTGCGCGCCTTCGGCACCTATTCGATGCAGATCGCCGACCCGCAACTGTTCGTCAACAAGATCGTCGGGCAGCAGGGCTTCTACGATACCGGCCAGATTCAGGATTATCTGCGGAATACGATCATCCAGAACCTGACGACGATCCTCGGGCAGATGATGACGAGCATCCTCGATCTGCCCGCGCAGTACAACAATATCGCGTCAGCCACGCGCGCTGCGGTCCTCTCCGAGTTCACGAACATCGGCTTGCAGATGCGCGGCTTCCAACTGACGGCGGTCACCCCGCCCGAAGAAGTACAGAAGTTCATCGACCAGCGCTCCTCGATGGGTGCGCTCGGCAACATGAATCAGTACATGCAGTTCCAGACCGCCCAGGCGATCCGCGACGCCGCCAACAATCCCGGCGAGGCCGGTAGCGCGCAGGGTGCGGGGCTCGGTGCCGGACTTGGCATGGGCATGGGCATGTCGATGGCCGAGCAGATGCGCCAGTCGATGCAAGGCGGCCAGCAGGGCCAACAAGGGCAAGGTCAGCAGAATCAGAGCGGTGGTCAGCCCGCCGCGCCGCAAGGTGGCGGTGGTGGCGGCACAGCCGGGGCGAAATTCTGCCCCGAGTGCGGCCAACCGGTGACACCAGGTGCCAAGTTCTGCCAGAACTGCGGCCATAAGATCGGCTAACTTTTCAGCCTATCGCGCACCAGCGGCCTCCATCAGGGGGCCGCTTTTTCTGTGCGCCCGTGATGCGGCCTGTTATACTCCTCCGTGGCAAACAAGGAGGGCAGCGCGACAATGGCGACCAAAGCGATCCTGGAAAAAGAATTGATCGCGGCAGAGTCTAGCCCGATCACCCAAGCAGCGCCCCCCAACGCAGACGACGATAATCTCTTCCAGGCATTGGTCCACCATCGCCAGTTTCGCTATCTCTGGGCGGCCGGGGTGATCACCCAACTCGGCCAGTGGTTCCAGAACGTCGCCCTCGGCTGGCTGGCCCTCACCCTCACCAATAGCCCCAGCTTCGTCGGCAAGATCGGCTTCGCCAGCGGCGTACCGATCCTCCTGCTATCGCTGCCCGCCGGTGCGCTCCTCGACCGCCTCGATCGCCGCCGCGCCCTGTTCATCTGCCAGATCGTCGGCGCGCTGCTGGCGATCATCGTCGCGGTCGTGAACTGGCGTGGCCTGATCGAGCCGTGGCACCTGATCATCGCCGCGATCCTCAGCGGTGCGCTGCTGGCCGTCTCACAGCCCGCGACCCAGACCCTCGTCCCCGCATTGGTGCCACGCGCCGATCTGCCGAACGCGCTGGCCCTCACCTCGGCGGGTAATAGCTCGACCCGGATCATCGGCCCCTCGATCGCGGGCGTCCTGATCGGCGCGGTCGGGCTGGCGGGCTGCTTCGTCGCGCAGGCTGGCACCCTTTTCGGTGCGGCGGCGCTGACGATGCTAATTCGGCTGCCACAGGGCGCGCGGGCGGGCGCAGCGGTCAGCGGCGGGCTGATCGACGGCCTGCGGATCATCCGGCGCGACCGCACCCTCACCGGACTCTTGCTCCTCGGGGCGGCTCCGGCGTTACTCGCCTATCCCTACATCCAGATGTTGCCGGTCTTCGTGCGCGATGTCCTGCACCTCGATGCGCGCGGCCTCGGCCTGATCATGGCGGCGAGCGGCGTCGGTTCGCTGGGCGGGGCTCTCTTCATCGCCAAGCTGAATCACTACGCGCACAAAGGTCGCCTCACTCTCACCATCGGGATCACCTACGGCTTCGTGCTGACGGCGTTCACGATGTCGCACTGGCCGATCCTCACCGCAGCGCTACTCGCCTGCTCCGCCTTTCTCGGCTCGGCGTTCTACTCCGGCAACCAGATCCTGGTGCAAACGCACACGAGCGAGGCGATGCGCGGCCGGGTCATGGGAGCGCTGGCGCTCAGCTTCGGTCTCACACCGGTCGGGGCGTTGCTAATCGGCGAATTGGCGCAGTATCTCGGGGTATCGTGGGGAGTGGCAATCGGCGCGCTCGGTTCTAGCCTCTGCGTGGCACTGATCGCCCTACGCTATCGCGAGATAGCCCGGCTGTAGCGCGTATTGTCGCTGGTTGGTGGGATAGACCTTTCCCCCGGCCCCTCCCCGACGCGGGGAAGGGTTTAGGCGTGAGTCGAGGCTGAGTGGGCTGGCGGCTGAAGTCGCCAGCCATCACTCGCGCAAAAGCCCTCCTCCACAGGGTAGGGGTGATTCGTTGTGTGGCAATAGCTGGCGAATATGGCGCGACTTAACCCCAGTCGCCCTCGTCCTCGCGCTCTAGTCGGCGGCGGCGCGCCTGTCGCTGCATGGCGCGATTATGCCAGCTGATCATTAGCTCGGTCAGTTCCGCCGCTGTGCCGGAAGCGCGCAATTGCGCGAACTCGGTGGCGAACTGCTCTTGCTCTTCACCTTGCAGCCAGGTCAACCACTCGAACAGATAGTCGGTCGGCCCCGGTGGGCGATCTCGTCCGGTCATCTCAGCATACCTCGCCGTACTACCGTTCCGCGCCACGAAGTTGCGGGACGCCAACCTCAGCACGCCACCAGTCTAAGACCTCGCGCAGCGAATCCTCGAACGGGATCGTGGGCGACCACCCGGTCGCGGCGTGGAGGCGCGTCGTATCAGCCACGACGATCGGGACATCGGAAGGGCGCAGGCGCTCGGGATCGGTTTCGACGGCGATGGCGGCGGTCGAGAGCGCCAGCAACATCGCCAGCGCCTCACCTATTCCCATAGCAATGCCGCTTCCGATGTTGTAGACCGCGCCCGGTTCCCCGCGTGTCAGCGCGAGCAGATAGGCGCGTACAACATCGCGCACATCGAGAAAGTCCCGCCGCGCATCGAGATTGCCGACGCGGACGACCGGCGCACGTTGCCCTGCTTCGATTTCGGCGATCTGACGAGCGAAGGCAGAAATGGCGAACCGGTCGCTTTGCCCTGGGCCGATATGGTTAAAGGCGCGCACCCGCACGATCGGCAAACCGTAGGAGAGAAAATACTGCAAACCGAGGTAATCTTGCGCGACCTTACTGACGGCATACGGGCTCGTCGGCCTGAATGGCTGGTCCTCGCGCAAGGGCATCTCTGCGGGTGTGGCAAAGCCATACTCCTCGCCCGAGCCGACGACGAGGAAGCGCGGCGGCGTGGGGAGCGCCCGGCAGGCGTCGAGCAGATTGGCTTGTCCAACGATATTGTTGGTCAGCGTCGCCCCGCTATCGCCGTGCGAAGTAGGAACATGGCTCTGTGCCGCGAGATGAAAAATATGCGTCGGGTCAATCTCGGCGATCGTTGCCGCCACTCGCTCACGATTCAGCAGATCGACGGCGTAAGGACGATAGCCACGCGGCTCGCTCACCACCGTACGGCTCAAACCGAACAAGGTTGCGTCCGGGATATCCTGCAAGACGCGGAGCAAGTGGGGGCCGGCAAAGCCTCGCACACCGGTGATTAGGGCACGCAACCGGTCATTCCCCTCTCGCTCGCCAGTGGCGCAACCAGCTTCGGCGTGAAATCGCCATAGCGTATGTATACTCGTTGCCAACCTGACACCGCAAATGCCAGGCGACTGGTAAGCGATTTTACCACAGACCCGCGCACCTACCCCCGGAGTTCGACAGGGATAGAACGCGCCCGGCCAAATAGCCGGGCGCCTTCAGGAGTGGCTATGATGAAAGCGTGACGAGACGCTATCGACGCCGTGCCGCTCGCGCTACGCGCCGAGGCCAGCGGCCTGACGCAGCGCAGCGGCCTTATTGGTCTGTTCCCACGGGAGGTCGAGATCCGGTCGCCCGAAGTGGCCGAAGGCGGCGGTCTGCCGGTAGATCGGGCGGCGCAGGTCGAGGTCACGAATGATCGCACCAGGGCGCAGATCGAACTGCTCGTTAATCAACGCCAGGATCCGATCGTCGGCGATCTTGCCGGTGCCGAACGTCTCGACGCTGATCGACAGCGGGTGCGCCACGCCGATGGCGTAGGAGAGCTGCAACTCGCAGCGATCGGCCAGACCAGCGGCGACAACATTCTTCGCTACCCAGCGGGCCGCGTACGCCGCCGAGCGATCAACTTTGGTAGAGTCCTTGCCGGAGAACGCCCCACCGCCATGACGGGCCATCCCGCCGTAGGTGTCGACGATGATCTTGCGGCCGGTCAGGCCGGCATCACCCATCGGGCCACCGATGGTGAAGCGACCGCTCGGGTTGATATAAATGTTCGTCTGCCCATCGATCATCCCCGCAGGAATGACTTCACCGATGATCTGGGCACGGACATCGCGCTCAAGCTGCTCATTGGTGATCTCGGGGGCGTGCTGTGTCGAGATGACGATCGCATCGACGCGCACCGGCTTGCCATGACTGTACTCGACCGTCACCTGGCTCTTGCCATCGGGGCGCAGGTATGGCAGCGAGCCGTTGCGCCGCGCCTGGGAAAGCTGGCGGGTCAGCGCGTGGGCAAGCGCAATCGGCAGCGGCATCAGCTCAGGCGTCTCGTTGCAGGCGAAGCCGACCATCATCCCCTGATCGCCAGCACCGATCGCGGCAATCTCGTCGTAGGCGGTGCCGGTGGCGCGCTCTTCGAGCGCGGTAGTCACGCCATCGCCAATCTCGCGCGACTGCTCCTTGATCGACACCATCACGGCGCAGGTGTTGGCATCGAAGCCGGTGTCGCTATGGTTGAAACCGATGTCGTTGATCACTTCGCGCACGAGGGACTGGATATCGACATACGCCGAGGTGGTGATCTCACCGAAGACGAGGACCAGGCCGGTCGTCGTCGCCGTCTCGCAAGCCACGCGGCCCAGCGGATCTTCCGCCATGATCGCGTCCAGCACGGCATCCGAAATCTGATCGCACAGCTTATCGGGATGGCCCTCGGTCACCGACTCCGACGTAAAAAAGAGCTGTGGCGACTGCATAAACGTTGTGCTCATTGTTACCCCCCAACTAAAAATGACGAATGACGAATGGGAACGAACAGCGTTGAGGCAAGTGACAACACCAGTCATGCGCTATTCGTCACTCGTCACTCGTCACTCGTCATTACCTCAGTGCTGCCACGAGCGCAGGTAAAGCTCCTGCTCGGCGCTCAGGCTGTCGATCTCGATCCGCATCGCCGCCAGTTTGAGGCGCGCGATCTCATGGTCGATATCGATCGGCATCCGGTAGACGCGCTTCTCGAGCTCGGCACCATGCTTGACCAGATACTCGGCGGCGAGCGCCTGATTGGCGAAGCTCATGTCCATGACGCTGGCCGGATGACCTTCGGCGGCGGCGAGGTTGACCAGGCGACCCTCACCGATCACGATCAGCCGCTTGTCGTCGGTGATCGTGAACTCCTCGACGAACGGCCGCAGCGTCTGGCGTTCCCCCTCGGCCATCCGCTCCAGCGCGCGCATGTTGATCTCGGAATCGAAGTGGCCGGAGTTCGCCATGATCGCGCCGCTGCGCATCGCCAGGAAGTGCCGCTCGTCGATCACCTTCACATTGCCGGTGGCGGTGATGAAGATGTCACCGATCGGGGCGGCCTGCGCCATCGTCATCACGCGGAAACCATCCATCGCCGCTTCAAGCGCCGGGACCGGGGCAATCTCGGTGACGATTACCGACGCGCCCATCCCTGCGGCGCGCATCGCGATCCCCTTCCCGCACCAGCCATACCCACCGACCACGACCGTCTTCCCGGCGAGGAGGATATTCGTGGCACGGATGATCCCGTCGATCGTGCTCTGGCCGGTGCCGTACCGGTTATCGAAGAAGTGCTTCGTATCGGCATCGTTGACGGCGATGATCGGGTACTGCAAGGTGCCATCGGCTTCCATCGCCCGCTCGCGGGTCAGCCCGGCGGTCGTCTCTTCCGTGCCGCCGATCACATCCTGCAGATACTCGGGATACTTCTGGTGCAGCATCGTCACCACGTCCGCCCCATCGTCGATCACGATCTGCGGGCGGTGCTCGATCACAGCGTGAATGTGGCGCTCGTAGGTCGCCGCATTCTCGCCCTTGATCGCGAAGACCGGAATCCCCATCTCGACCAGCGCAGCGGCGACATCGTCCTGCGTCGAGAGCGGGTTCGAGGCGCAGAGGATGGCGTCGGCACCACCGGCCTGGAGAGCGATGGCGAGGTTCGCCGTCTCGGTCGTGATGTGGGCACAGGCAACGAGGCGCAGGCCAGCCAGGGGTTGCTCGGCGCGGAAGCGCTCCGCAATCTGCGCCAGGACCGGCATTTCGCGTGCCGCCCAGGCGATCCGCTGGCGACCGAGCGCGGCGAGCTCGATATCCTTGATGTCGAAACGTGAGGCGGGTGTCTGGACCATGAAAGGTTCCTCCTAGCTGAACATTCGGCCCCGCTCGTGCGAAGCCGCCAGTTTGAACGGTCGGCGCGTTAGTTGCCGACGGCGGAAGATGAGGGTTGTAAATCGGCCCCGAGCGAGGGCATGTCAGGGTACGTCTCGTTGAAGCGCTCGGCGAACTCGGCAGGGGTATACCTGTGGACCTGCGTACCAAGCCCTTCGATCGCGTAGGTCGCCGCTTGCGCCGCCAGCCGCCCGGTCATCTCCAACGAGAAACCGCGCGTCAACCCGAGCAACAAACCACCCCGGAAGGCGTCGCCCGCGCCAGTTGGGTCCACCACTTCGCGCGGCGGGGCGGCGGGGATATGGACGACCTCACCACCGGCATCGATCTCCGCGCCGTGCTCGCCGAGGGTGGTGATGATGATCTCCACGCGCTCACGCAGGGCGGCCCGATCGAAGCCGGTCTTCTGGCCGATCAGCGCCAGCTCGTAATCGTTGCCGATCAGCACCTTCGCACCGGTCAGGCCCGCGATCAGTTCCTCAGTGGAGAGGATCGGTAGGCCCATCCCGAGATCGTAGATGTACGGGATGGCGAGCTCGCGACATTGGCCCGGATAGCGGCACATCGCGTTGTGCGAATCCGCAGAGATGATCGCCAGCGAGACTTCCGGAGTAGCGACCTCGCGCAACGGACGCTCACCCGCACGATTCATTGCACCGGGGTAAAAGCCGGTAAGCTGGTTGTCGGCATTGTCGGTGGTGATGAAGCCCGAGGCGCAGACATCGTCATCGAGAACCGTGACCGCGCTCGTATCCACACCAATCGATGCCAGGTTTTCGAGGTACGCAACCCCGTCGTTTCCGGCAGTAACCACCAGGCGCGGCCCGAGGCCGAGCAGAGCGGCATTATAGGCGATATTCCCGCCTGTGCCGCCGCGCTTCTTCTCTAAGGAGGTAACAAGGAAAGAGATATTGATCATGTGCAGCTTATCCGGCAGGATGTGATCCTTGAAATAGCCGGGGAAGCGCATGATATGGTCAAATGCCAATGACCCGGTGACGATCACGCTCACGTATCTACTACTCTCCTCACGATACGATGCGCCACGGCGGCGCACCGATCAAACAAAAAACCCTGCACCGCGCAAGGCGAGCAGGGGCAAAGTCTTCAAGAAAGCCCCTACTCTCATCTCTCAGCCTCACGTACGTCAAAACGCGAAACTGTCGGAATTGGCACCGCTGCACAGCGAGACTTCGCTTGCCGGTTGCCGGGCGTCATAGGGCCGATCCCTCAACCGCTCCCGATAAGAGTAGTATGCATAGATTGTCGCGGCGCAGTGTAGCACAGCGTTAGGGGCGATGCAAAGCCGCACCGCCGCGCCATCACGCGCTGACCAAGGCATATACGGGCGTTGCCCCTGATAGTGGCGCAGGATAAAGCCGCGCCCCACGAGCCTGTGTTAGACCAGGATTGAATCCCCGTGACTGCGCACGCGACAAGTCCCGGCGGAGGGCTGCGGCCACGGAGCCCTGCTACCCGCGCAGGGTAAACCCGCTTCCGTGGGCTAGGTCCGTTAACGGCACGGCACCTCGTGATTGGGCACTGCCGCGCAACAATCCTCGCCGCTGCAGGGCGGCTTCGTGGCGCGTGAGCGCCCTCAAGGCGCGGTCGTGGTCCCGAGCCGCGTCGCGAGGTTCAACCGCCAGCCAACGTATGGCTAATGCCACGCCGCCGTAGCCCTACTTAATTCGCGCCGAGTTCTGCGAGAACGGCCCGAACATCCTCAAGCGGCACGTCGTCGCGGATTTCGACGGCCCCCGGATCGGTCAGGAGGATCCAGTTGACGCGCCCCGCACGCACTTTCTTATCGCTACCGAGCCGATCGAGCAGCGCGTCGGCGGGGCAGCCCTCGATCTGTGTCGGCAGCCCAAAGGCGTCGTAGAGGCTGTTTACCTGAACGACGAGCGCCGGGTAGCAGAGGCTACGCCGTGCCGAGAGGCGTGCGGCGGCGCGTGTGCCGAGGGCGACCGCCTCACCATGCGTGTAGCGCCCGTACCCCGCGACCGCCTCGATCGCATGGCCGATCGTGTGGCCCAGATTCAAGACCCGGCGCAGGCCCGTCTCGCGCTCGTCCTGCTCGACGACCGTCGCCTTGATCCGCAGGCATTGGGTAATCACCCTGGAGCAGGTCGGCTCAGTCAGCGCACGCAGGGCGTCGCCATCCTCGATCATGATCGGCAATAAGGGTGGTCCCGTCAGGCCGGGAACGCTGCGGTCGAAGAACGCGTATTTGACCACCTCTGCCCAACCGGAGCGCTGCTCGCGCGGCGAAAGGCTCGCCAGGAGCGCCGGATCGACAACGACCAATCCAGGTTGCAAAAACGCACCGACGAGGTTCTTGCCAGCGGGGAGGTTCACACCGGTCTTGCCGCCGACACTGCTATCGACCATCGCGAGGAGCGATGTCGGAACCTGTACGAGCGGCACACCGCGCAGATAGGTCGCGGCGACGAAGCCGGCCAGATCACCGACAACGCCCCCACCGAAGGCGACGATCGGCTCGCGGCGCTCGGCGCGAGCGGCGGCCAGCCAG
>JAABUN010004490.1_pt1 | contig 18922 bp, 23 predicted proteins | sample 5559311 | NCBI WGS metagenome assembly JAABUN01 (sample SAMN10711877, study PRJNA513370) | rock metagenome | isolation source: Antarctica rocks | place: Antarctica: Victoria Land, Siegfried Peak sud | reverse complement strand
TTCTTACAGAAACAATTTTTTTAAACTTAGGTCTTGACCTGAATTGCAATAAAATAAAAAAGCTATACAGCCAATGCTTAAATATTGGCTCTATGGCCGCTTAAAATATTACCGAACCATTGATATATATGAGCTATATTTATTTTTTCGCCTGCGTCCGGTGTTCTTCACCAACACACCATTCTCCTTAATCAAATAATGGGTTAAAGGCTGAATATCATAACGGACTATATCATCTAAATTTGTAGAAAGTCAAAACCTTAATAAATGAATACTACTCACCCCACCTTCGGCAACGGAAAAATCTGTTATGTCGAACTTCCCGCTGTTGATGTTAACCGTTCAGCAGCTTTTTACCAAGAAGTTTTTGGCTGGCAAATCAGACAGCATGACGACGGAAGCATTGCATTTGATGACACCGTAGGAGAAGTAAGCGGCACCTGGATAGTGGGTCGCAAGCCGCATACAGAACAAGGACTTTTAATCCATATTATGGTTGACAATATGGAGGATACCCTTGAATTAGTTATCAAAAACGGCGGCAAGATTGTACAGCCCGTTGGTATGGATTTACCGGAAATTACAGCAAGGTTTAGTGATCCGGCAGGAAATATTCTTGGTCTTTATCAGCACCCTGCATAAAGATTTCATTTGTCTGTTGATGTTCTTCAGCAACTACAAGAAGAACAAGCACAAAAACAACATCATACCATTTCCTCATAATCTCATAAATTCCAAAAATCCCCCTTCAGACATTCCCAGTTCAGACAACTACTGCCCATAATACGAATTAGGCCCGTGCTTCCTCTCAAAATGCTTTTTAATAAGAGAGTCTTTAAGCCGGGGGTTACCGGGTTTTATCTGCTCTGTTAAGTAAGCCATTTGGGCAATCGTTTCCAAAACTGCACTGTTATATACAGCTTTATCGGCAGTTTTACCCCATGAAAATGGTGCATGGTTTCCAACAAGTATCATTTCTACTTCTTCGTAGCTATATCCTTTTTCTTTGAGGCAATTTATGATTTGAAAGCCGGTCTGGTATTCATAATCACCCTGAATCATTTCATCTTTCATCGGAGGCGCACACGGAATATCGGCAGTAAGATGATCGGCATGTGTTGTGCCGTAGTTAGGAATATCTCTGTGGGTTTGTGCCCATGCGGTTGCATAAGTTGAATGTGTATGAACAATGCCGCCAATGTTTTCCCAATACTTATATAAAACTGTATGGGTTAATGTATCGGATGACGGGCGAAGCTTTCCCTTCACCACCTGCCCTTCAAAATCTACTATCACCATATCATCTGCTGAAAGATCTTTGTAAGGCACTCCGCTGGGTTTAATGGCAAAAACTCCTAAGTCTCGGTCGGCTGCACTTACATTTCCAAATGTAAAAAGTACAAGACCTAATTTAGGTAATTGCATGTTTGCTTCGTAGGCTGCTTCTTTAATATGCCCGTATTTATTTTTACTCATGCTGTTGTTATTAATATTTACAATACAATTGTTTTTAAAAGTAACAAATCATTTAAACCGCTAAGTACTGTAAAAGGAAGTCACTTAAAAATGCAAAGTAAAACTTCTATCTCCTATCTCCTGTCTCCTCCTGTTTAAAATAACTTTGCAAACTCTATCGCTAACTTTTCCCTGGTTAATTGGGTAGGATAAAACTGCTTATATTTTTTTCTGTTATTAACAAATATAGATGCAGGGATAGCGCCGCTTGTCCACTGCTTATCAATGATTGGGCAATAATATTCGGGCTTTGTTTCGTTTAAGTAAACCACTTCGCCTTTGTAACCCTTCTTTTTTACAAAGTCGCTTAGCTGCTTTGGGTACGAGTCAGGAAAATCGAGGCTTACTAAAACGAACCTTACAGGTTTTGCAGAAGCTGCAATAAGGCTATCAAAATATGGTATCTCTCTTATGCAAGGTCCACACCACGATGCCCAGAAGTTTACAATCAACGGCATAGTACTGGTATCTATTAAAGCCTTCACGTCTTTTATAGAAACCTTTTTTATGGTTGCAGTATTCGATGATTTAACTTGTGCGCTTGAAGCTAATGCGCCCATAATAATAACTGCTATCAAAATTACTTTTCTCATGTTTTTAATTTACTTGTTATAATTCGTCATAATTAAATCCCCACTGCTGGTAAAGGTTCTTCATTTTATCCTGTGATAATGAAGGTTGCCCGTAATGCCCTGCTAAATTCTTTTGACGGTAAGCCTCGTACAGAGTTACGGCGCATGCTACAGAAATATTTAAGCTTTTAATCATCCCCACTTGTGGTATAATAAAGCTTCCATCCGAAAACTTTTGTGTTTCATCGCTTACACCGTAACATTCATTACCAAAAACCAAAGCTATGCTTTCTAAAAAATCAACCTCGTATAAACCTACGGAAGCAGCGGTAAGGTGGGTTGTTAATATTTTAGAATAATGTTTTTTTACTTCTGCAAAGCATTCTTCTGCATTAGTAAACTGGTGTGTTGTAATCCATTTATTAGCGCTTCTGCTGCTTTTAAAACCCCATTTACGATGCAGGGGAATGCGGGTATTTAAAATATATAAATCCTGAATGCCCACAGCATCGCAGGTACGCATAATTGCCGAAACGTTATGCGGATCAAAAACATTTTCAAGAACAACGGTTAAGTTGGCTTGCCGTTTATGCAAAACTGATAATAGCTTTTCCTCCCGCTCTTTTGTCATTCTTTAATATTCAATTGCAAATTTCAATACCTCCATCACATTACCCAAAAAAGATTGTTGTTATCGCTATTTAAAATAATTACTGTAACTATTTGCGCTTTACCAAAATAATTTATATTTAATGTTTACAAACTTTTAAAAAAAATCAACCTCTAATACCTGAACAAAATGAAGTACCCTGCTCTTAAAAATTATATCAATGGAAAATTTACGGCATCAAAATCTGCAAGAACGCTGCAGGTAATTTCTCCGGTAGATGGAACTTTGTTGAGTGAAGTTCCGATGTCGTCAAATGCAGATTTGCACGATGCAGTGGAGGCAGCCAGAGCCGCATTTCATAAATGGAGCAAAACACCTATTAAAGAACGTGTGCAGGTTTTTTTTCGCTACAAATATTTGCTTGAACAGAATATGCAGGAACTTGCAGCATTATGCACGGAAGAAAACGGGAAAACTATTGGAGAGTCGATTGCTGAAATTGAAAAGTGTATTGAACTTACAGAGTTTGCAACGTCGCTGCCCCAATTGGTTACAGGCGAAGTGCTTGAAGTTAGCAAAGGTGTTGAATGCAGAACAGAACATGTGCCTCTTGGCGTTGTTGCTTCCATTGTTCCGTTCAATTTCCCCAGCATGGTTCCTAACTGGACGATACCCAATGCTATTGCTTTGGGAAATTGTATGATTATGAAACCATCGGAAAAAGTTCCTATCAGTTGCGGACGAATTGCCGGGTTATTGAAAGAAGCAGGTTTGCCTGATGGAGTATTTAATATCGTCCATGGAGATGTGGAGATAGTGGAAGCCATTTGTGATCATCCTGGCATTGAGGCTGTTTCGTTTGTTGGCTCTACAAAGGTTGCAAAGATCGTTTACCAGAGAGCCACCAAAAACTATAAAAGGTGTCTGGCGTTAGGAGGTGCAAAAAATCATCTAATGGTAATGCCTGATGCAATACCAACTATGACGGCACAAAATGTTGCGGCAAGTATGAGCGGTTGCGCAGGTCAGCGTTGTATGGCTGCAAGTGCTATGGTTGGCGTTGGAAGCGTAGATCATATTATTGATAAAATTTGTGATGAAGCAAAGAAGATTATTCCGGGAGAAAATTTAGGAGCTGTAATAAATAAAGAAAGCAAAGACCGTATTGAAAAATATATTACGGAAGCCGAACAGCAAGGCGCAAAAATATTGGTTGACGGTCGCGGCGCAAAAGTGAATGGCAAAGAGAACGGAACGTATGTAGGACCAACAGTAATTGATTATGTAAAGCCTGATATGGCTGTAGCCAGAGAAGAAATTTTTGGACCGGTTATCAGCATTATGAGAACCAACACAGTTGATGAAGCATTGGCTATTGAAAACGCAAATCCTTATGGAAATGCAGCTTCGGTGTTTACGCAGAATGGTGGTGTTGCACGATACATTATAGATCATGCAAGCGCCGGGATGATTGGTGTGAATGTAGGTGTGCCTGTGCCTCGTGAACCTTTCAGCTTCGGCGGATGGAATGAAAGTAAATTTGGTGTGGGCGATATTACCGGCAAAAGCTCCATTGAGTTTTGGACGAAGCTGAAGAAGAGTACGGTTAAGTGGAACCCGGAAGCTGGCGTGAATTGGATGAGTTGACCCTCACCTAACCTCTCCCTGCAAGGGAGAGGAACAGACTTGAGGAGCCAGGTCGGCATCACAAGTTTAATTCTAATGATTTGAGTTGGAACTTGAAGTCGCTAGTCCGACTTCAAGTTATCATCAAACATTTTTAAGGACGCAAAATTGCGACCTTAAAGAAATAAAAATGAAATTGAAGGATACAATTGGATAACAAAAATTGGCATCTCCAATTCGATATTTATTTATATTATGGCAAAGGCTTTAACTCACATACAATCTATCTTACCTGATGAAACCATCATCAATAAAATCTACTTTATTCGGGGACAGAAAGTGATGCTTGATAAAGACCTTGCTTTACTATATCAGGTAGAAACAAAACAATTAAAAAGGCAGGTAAGAAGAAATATTCATCGTTTTCCTGAAGATTTTTTATTTGAGTTGACAAGTGAAGAAAGTCAAAACCTAAGGAGCCAATTTGGCACCTTAGAACAGGGGCAATATTCTAAATATTTACCATTTGCATTTACAGAACAAGGTGTTTCTATGCTTTCAGGTGTGTTGAATAGTCCCGTCGCTATTCAGGTTCACATTCAAATCATCAGGATTTTTACAAAGATGCGAGAACTGTTATTAACTAACAAAGACATATTACTGAAGCTCGAAAAAATGGAGCAGGACGTAAAAGAAAACAAACACGATATAGCAATGATTTTTGAAGCGCTGAAACAATTACTTGATCCGCCAAGGCAAAAAAGAAAGCCTCCCCAACCCCTCCGAAAGAGGGGCTTAACTGAGAAGACAAAAAATTATAAATTATTCTAAAATAGAAAGTATGTCACTATTGAAATTTGAGAAAGATCATCATAAAATCCGACAAGATAAAATCCCTCCTTCGGAGGGTGGGGAGGCTATTATACAAGACAACCTCGACTATACCCTATTCTCGTGGAGCAAGCAGAGAGGCATAAATCCTATCGCTGTTAAATATGGCGAGGGCGTTTATTTATATGATTATGATGGCAAACGTTACATTGATTTTTCTTCAGGGTTAATGAATGTAAACATTGGTCATGGAAACCAAAGAGTAACGCAGGCTGTGGTTGAGCAAATGCAGCAAGTTGCTTATGTAACGCCAGGCTGCGTAACAAAAGTGCGTGGCGACTTAGGTAAAAAGCTTGCCGAAATTTGCCCGGGAGATCTGAATAAAGCGTTCTTTACTCTTTGCGGTGCATCTTCTATCGAAAATGCGATTAAGCTTGCCCGTTTATATACCGGCCGGCATAAAATATTAAGCCGTTATCAATCTTATCATGGCTCATCTAATGGAGCTATGACGGCAAGTGGAGATCCCCGTAAGCTGCCTGTTGACAGCCAGCAGGCGCCTAACTTTGTTCATTTTGAATTGCCCTATGCTTACCGCTTCCCCTATGGAGAAGAGAATTTACTGAAAGATTCTGTAGCTCAACTTGAAAGAGTTATTGCTTATGAAGGTCCGGCAAATATCGCAGCAATATTGTTCGAAGGTCAGTCAGGTTCATCCGGTTGTTTTTTATATCCTGATGGATATTTGAAAGCTGTGAGGGAGATATGTAACAAGCACGGTATTTTATTAATCATGGATGAAGTGATGAGTGGTTTTGGTCGCACCGGTAAATGGTTTGGATTTGAGCATCATGATATTATCCCTGATATGATTGCAATGGCTAAAGGATTAACCTGTGGTTATCTTCCTTTTGGTTGCCTGATGGTTAGCGATAAAATTGCTGCTAAGTATGATGATAATATGCTGGCTCTTGGTCTCACCTACTCTGCACATCCTGTAAGTTGTGCGGCAGCATTGGAAGTGCTCAACATTTATGAAGATGATAACCTGATAGGTAATGCTCATGCAATGGGCAAATACATGGATATACGAATTGGAGAAATGAAAGCAATACATCCATCAATAGGCGATTGGCGCAATACAGGATTGCTGGGATGTATTGAACTGGTTAAGAACCGGCAAACCAAAGAACCAATGGCTCCATTTAATGCCAGGCCGGATGAAATGGTGGTGATGAATAAAGTAGCTGCAAAAATTAAAGAACTTGGTATGTACACTTTTGTAAGATGGAATTTTATTTTTATTGCTCCGCCGCTTTGTATAAAAAGAGAGGAGATTGATGAGGGGCTGGAGATAATAAACGAGGCCTTAAAGATTGCTGATGCGGAGGTTGTCTGAATATGGATTTATGGGATTAGGGGAAAGTAAAAGACGGTGGCATTAACAACAAATCAACTTGACATTTATGAAACAAGACTTAATAAAAAGAATAACTATTGACCCCGAAATTTGTCATGGGAAGCCTGTGATACGGGGACTTCGTTACCCGGTTGAAAATATGCTTGAATTAATGGCTTCGGGTATGACAACTGAAGAATTATTAGAAGATTATCCCGACCTTGAGAAAGAGGACTTTCTTGCTTGTTTGGAATATGCAGCAAAACTTACCCAGGTAAAAAGCATATACAGATTTGCATCATGAAGTTTATCATAGATGCACAGTTACCAAAGCTTCTTTCTGATTTTTTCAATCAGGAAGGGTTTAATTCAATTCATACTTTAAACCTTACCCATAAAAATAAGACAACTGATAAAAGCATTATCGAAATAGCAGCAGAACAAAACAGAATTGTAGTAACAAAGGATAATGATTTCTTGGAATCGTATCTATTAGAAGGGAATCCAAAGAAACTTATATTAATAAGCACAGGAAACATTTCAAATAAAAACCTAATAGAGGTATTCAGGTTAAACGTTAATAAAATTGCAGAACTAATGGACGAGGTTTCATTAATAGAAATGTATATAGATGAAATAATAATTCATGCATCATGAGACGAAAATGAAAGTTGAAAATACCCATACAACCACCTCCCTCTACAGCAAAGACCTTGCTCCTGTACCCGCCAATAAGCGTACATGGAACACATGGAACTATGCAGCGCTTTGGATTAGCATGAGTTTATGCATACCAACTTACATGCTTGCAAGCAGCTTGATTGGCGGCGGTATGAACTGGTGGCAGGCAATTCTGACTATCTTTTTAGGTAACACCATTGTTCTTATTCCAATGATATTAAATGGGCATGCCGGAGCTAAATATGGCATACCATTTCCTGTGTTTGCACGGGCAAGTTTTGGAGTAAGAGGTGCAAACATACCGGCAATATTAAGAGCAATTGTTGCTTGCGGATGGTTTGGCATACAGGCATGGATTGGAGGTTATGCAATATACCTGATGACACGTTTATGGATACCTTTCATAGATAACTTACCGCAAATATTTCCTGCTTCCTGGACGCTGCAAACAGGGCCGGCTTTATGCTTCTTTTTGTTTTGGTTATTAAACATGTTTGTTGTCTATTTAGGAGTTGAAAGCATCAGAAAGCTTTTAGTGTTTAAGGCATTCTTTTTACCTGTTGCAGCATTGGCTTTATTGTTTTGGGCAATCAATGCAGGCAAAGGTTTAGGTCCTATTTTAAATCAACCTTCAAAGTTTGCAAGCAATGCAGACTTCTGGCATTTCTTTGTTCCCGCATTAACGGGTATGGTTGGTTTTTGGGCAACCTTATCTCTTAACATCCCCGACTTTACACGATATGCAAAAAGCCAGAAAGCACAAATCAACGGACAAATAATAGGGCTTCCACCTTCCATGACTTTATTTGCATTTATTGGCGTTGTTGTAACCTCTGCAACCGTTATAATTTATGGTGAAACAATATGGGATCCTTTGGTATTGGCAGGAAAATTTTCGAGCAAGCTATTAGTAAGTGTTGCTATGATCTCTGTTGCCATATCAACCTTAGCTACCAACATCGCTGCAAACATTGTTAGTCCCGCTAACGACTTTGCAAACCTTGCTCCCCGTAAAATTAATTTCAGAACAGGCGGATTAATTACAGGCATTATTGGCATTCTCATCTTTCCATGGAAGTTAATTGCCGATCCTAACGGTTACATTTTTACATGGCTTGTTGGCTACTCGAGTTTGCTCGGTCCTATCGGCGGAATTATGATAGCCGATTATTATTTTATAAGAAAGCAGAAACTTACTGTTAATGATTTGTACCAAATAAAAGGACAATACACTTATACCAACGGCTACAACAGCAAAGCAATTATTGCATTGTTGCTTGGCATACTTCCCAATGTGCCCGGGTTTTTTTTAACAACAGGCATTATAGATAAAGGGATGGTTTGGAGTTGGGTTTCTGATATTTACAGTTACGCATGGTTTGCAGGATTTATAATTTCGGGAGTGGTATATTATATCATGTGCAGAACTACGATTGATGAAATCAGCAAAAAGTATGAGAATCTAAAGATGGAAGGTTTAGAGATGAAGGTATAAGAAGATTTTGTTTGACGAACTTCCTAACGTTATTCAAAATCGTGGAGCCTTTGCCGATGCATATGGGCATCCCTCACTTGAACTTCTAATATATTTATTGAACATAAAACGAATAAGCACATTCATTAAGAAAAGTAAAAAATGGAAGCAGCAATAAAAGATCATTTACCTGAAATAAAAAATCTTCTAAGAAGGTACAGCGTAGAAAGTGCTTACTTGTTTGGCAGCGCTGCAAAAAATGTGGTTCATCAAAACAGCGATGTAGATTTTTTAATACGATTTAGGAATGACCTCGATTATGAAACTTATAGTGATAATTATTTTGGTTTACTTTATTCATTGCAAGCTTTGTTACAAAAAAATGTAGATTTAATTGCTGAAGAAACATTATCAAATCCGTATTTAATTCAAAGCATTAATCAAAGTAAGATCCGTTTACTGTAAATGTCAATTGAAGAAAAAAAATTACTGACAGATATAATTGTGGCGATACAATCAATTGATGATCATTTGGAACATGAAAAGAATATTTGAGAAATATAAAGCCAACAAAACAAAACGAAGAGCGGTAGAAAGAGAGTTGGAAATTATAGGAGAAGCAGTTAACAATCTCATGAAAATTAATTCAAACATTGCTATTTCTTATGCAAAACTTACCATTGATTTAAGAAATAAAATTATTCATGCTTATGACAATGTTAATGATACAATTGTGTGGAAAATTATAATGAAAGATATTCCTACCCTGCAAGTTGAAGCAGAGAAATTGCTAAATGAAATTTAAAGGCACATGACCATACTAATCAAAAACGGACAGATCATAACAGCAAGCGATAATTACACCGCTGACATATTAATAGAAGGCGAAACTATTAAAGCCATTGGCAAAAACATGGCAGTACAGGTTGACCATTTAATTGATGCAACAGGTATGCTGGTTTTTCCAGGTGGTATTGACCCGCATGTACATTTATCTATGCCTTTTATGGGAACTTTTTCATGCGATGATTATACAACCGGCACACGTGCGGCTTTGTTTGGGGGTACAACAACTGTTATAGATTTCATTTTACAAAAGCAAGGCAATTCATTGCGTTCTGCATTTGAAGAATGGAGCGGAAGAGCAACAGGCAATGCGATTGGTGATTATAGCTTTCACATGGCTGTTACAGATTTCAACGACAGTACCAAAGCTGAGATTAAAGAGATGATTGAAGAAGGTATAACATCCTTTAAAACATTTATGGCTTACAAAGGTGCATTGATGATTGACGACCGGCAGATGATTGGATTAATGGATGAAGTGAAGCAAAAAGGCGGAATGGTAACCGTTCATGCAACCAATGGCGATATGATTGACTACCTCGTTCAAAAGCATCGGTCAGAGGGAAAACTATCTCCATTATATCATTATTTATCTCAGCCCGAAGTAACCGAAGCCGAAGCATCTGAACGGTTTACAGATATGACTAATTATACAGGTTGTCCCGGTTATATTGTTCACCTTACATGTGAAGGTGCATTGAATGCAGTACGCAATGCAACCCGAAGAAATCAAAAAGTTTTTGTAGAAACATGCATCCAATATTTAGTATTAGATGCCTCTTTATACGAACAGGATTTTGATGGAGCTAAATGGGTAATGTCTCCCCCGCTACGCGAAAAGAAAGACCAGGTAACGCTTTGGGCAGGAATTAATCAAGGCTTAGTGCAGGTTGTGGGTACAGACCATTGCCCTTTTAAATGGGAGCAAAAGCTAATGGGTAAAGATGATTTTTCGAAGATACCGAACGGCCATCCGGCTATAGAACACCGGATGGAACTGTTGTTTAGCGAAGGGGTAAACAAAGCGAAAATTAGCATGAATAAATACGTTGAAGTAACAAGTACAAATGCGGCAAAAATATTTGGAATGTTTCCAAGGAAGGGAACAATTGCTGTTGATGCAGATGCTGACATTTTAATTTTTGACCCTGATGCAAAACATACTATCTCAGTTAACACTCATCACATGAATACTGATTATAGTGCTTATGAAGGATGGGAAGTGACCGGAAAAGTGAAGACTGTTTTATTAAGAGGGAATGTAGTGATTGATGATGATAAATGTTTAGTGGATAAAGGGTATGGACAGTTTGTGAAACGTAATAAAGTGAAAGGGTTTATTTAAATAAAAGGTCATTAACATCAATTGTAAAAAAGAAATCCGAAATTAGAGCAGTGACAAATCAATCAGAAATATTATCCATAATAAAAGCGCTGGTGAAGGAAGAAATCCCTGATGCAAAAGTGTATTTGTTTGGAAGCAGGGCTACCGGAAAAGTGCATGAAGAAAGTGATTGGGATGTACTCGCAATTACATCAATAAAAGTTGATCGGGGATTAAAAAACAACATTCGTAAAAAGTTGTTTCCTTTAAGATGCAAGATTTATTCTTTTATTGATCTACAAATTGTGAATGAAAAAGAATGGCTGGAAAGCCCTTCTTATTATGTATTGAGAAATTCAATTAAAGATGAAGTTGTGGAGATATGAGTATAAAAAATGAAACTATAAGATTGAAATTATCTAAAGCCCATTCACTTCTTTCCGAAATCAATGTTTTAATGACTAATAAATTCTACACAAGTACAGTTAGTCGCTTATATTATAGTTGCTTTTATGCTACGCAAGCACTTTTGCTTGCGAAAGATTTAATGCCAAAAACTCATAAAGGAACTTCAAAAATGCTGCATCAATATTTTGTAAATACTGGTTTGCTTGATAGTGAAAAGGCAACATTTTTCGATAGAATTATGGAAGAAAGAATCGAAGATGACTATAATGATTTCATGATATTAGACGAAGCAGAAGTTACGAAATATATAGAGCCAACAAAAGAATATGTAGCTTATATAGAAAACCTTCTAAAAGATTATAAAGAATAAACCCATAAATACCTTTCCGCCACTTAGTGCCTTTTCGTCTTAGTGGCTTCAAAAAATAACTTATGTCAAGAATAATAAAATCCGGTCTCATACAAATGAGCCTGCCTAAAACAGAAGGTGAAGGAACCATTGAAGAAATAAAAGAAGCGATGGTGCAAAAACATATTCCGCTGATTGAAAAGGCAGGGGAGCAAGGAGTGCAGATACTTTGCTTACAGGAAATATTCAATACACCCTACTTCTGCCCCGGGCAGGATAAGGCATGGTATGCATCAGCAGAAGCTGTTCCCGGCCCAACAGTTGAGCGAATGGCAGCGTATGCTAAAAAGTATAATATGGTAATGATTGTTCCGGTTTATGAAAAGGAACAGGCAGGCTTTTTATACAACACTGCTGCAGTTATTGATGCTGATGGAACTTACCTTGGCAAGTATCGCAAAAATCATATCCCCCATACTTCAGGCTTTTGGGAAAAGTTTTTCTTTAAACCCGGTAACTTAGGATACCCGGTGTTTCAAACAAGGTATGCTAAGGTTGGAGTTTACATCTGCTACGACAGACATTTTCCTGATGGCGCAAGAGTGCTTGGTTTAAACGGAGCCGAAATTGTTTACAATCCTTCGGCAACAGTTGCAGGATTAAGTCAATACCTATGGAAGCTTGAGCAACCTGCGCATGCCGCTGCAAATGGTTATTTTATGGGCTGCATTAACCGTGTTGGTGAAGAGACACCCTGGAACCTCGGAAGATTTTATGGAAACTCCTACTTTGTTGACCCACGAGGACAAATAATAGCCGAAGCATCTGAAAATAAAGACGAATTGCTGGTAGCAGAATTTGATTTGGATATGATTGAAGAAGTGCGGGACACCTGGCAATTTTTCAGAGACCGGAGGCCGGAGACGTATGGGAAGCTTGTAGAGTTGTAAATGTTGATCTGTTAAAAAATCAAAGATTCAAATTTGGATAATGGATGAAAAATTAGAAAGAGCTTATATGCATTGGCTTGAAATGTCTGATAAAGATTTTGAAACTATGCAGCATCTTTATCAATCTGAAGATATGCATTGGGCTTTATTTTTAGGGCATCTGGTATTAGAAAAACTATTAAAGGCATGTATAGTTAAGCAAACAAATAATATAGCTCCATATACTCATGACCTTTCTCGTTTGGCAGAAACTGCGGCTTTAGATTTTACAGATGAACAGTTAGATTGGTTAGCAACAATAACTACTTTTAATATCAATTCCAGGTATGATGATTACAAACAAGCCTTTTACAAAAAATGTACTCGGGAATTTACTAAAGAGTGGATTGCAAAAATTAATACATTACAACTATGGATAAAAGAGAAGCTGAAAGCATAGCAAACAAATACATTGATATTGTATCAAAAAAATATCCTGTAAAAAAAGCGTGGTTGTTTGGGTCGTATGCAAAAGGCAACAATCGCAAGGATAGTGATATAGATATTGCTATTCTTGTAAAGGGTAGTTATGACATAATAGATTTACAAATAGATTTAATGAAAATGAAACGACTAATAGATCTTAGAATTGAACCACATCCTTTTACTGAAGAACATTTAAAAGATTCAATATTAATTAATGAGATTGAAAAGAATGGAATTGAAATGATTAATACACCTATGTAGAAGGATATTCCCTGATAGAAAGCATATTCCCTCAACAACTTTTTTATGTCAATCCTGAACAACAGATTAACTCCCGAAAAATACACCCAAAACTTTGCAGACATCCATCCGCCTTTTGAAACACATGATGCGGCTTTGGTAGAAGCAAACCGTTGCCTGTTCTGCTATGATGCGCCATGTATGAAATCGTGCCCCACCGGCATAAACATTCCAAAGTTCATTAAGCAGATATCAACAGAGAATATTAAAGGCTCGGCTAAAACGATCCTTTCATCCAACATTTTTGGCGCTGGCTGTGGCAAAGTTTGTCCGGTTGAAAAATTATGCGAAGGAGCCTGCGTATATAATTTTTTAGAAGAGCCGCCGATCCCTATTGCAAAACTCCAGCGCTACTCCACTGAAAAAGCAATTCAGGAAAACTGGCAATTATTTAAACGTAAAAACTCCCCTTCAGGGGTTGGGGCTAAAAAAGTAGCCATTGTTGGCGCCGGTCCTGCAGGGCTTTCATGTGCGCATGCATTGAGTTGCCAAGGTATTGATGTAACTATTTATGAAAAAGAAAGCAAAGGCGGCGGACTGATGACTTACGGTATTGCAGCTTATAAAGTAACACCTGAGTTTTGTAAAGATGAAGTTGAATATATTTTATCAATCGGCGGTATAGAGGTAAAGTACAACCACGAGTTAGGCAAAGACATAACTCTTGAAGAACTTACACATCAATATGCTGCTGTTTACCTCGGTATTGGTGTAGGGCTAACACGAAATTTAGGAATTAAAGGTGAAGAACTTGAAGGAGTTGTTGATGCTATTGACTTCATCTATAACTTACGCGATAAAGGTTACAGTCATGTTCCTGTTGGCGATAAGGTGGCAGTTATTGGATTAGGCATGACAGCTATTGATGCTGCCACGCAGGCCAAACGCATAGGTGCTTCTGAAGTTACTATAGTTTATCGCCGCACCTATGCCGAAATGCCTTGCACGCAGCATGAAATGGATATTGCATTATTGGATGGATGTAAAATAAAATGGCTGTCGGCACCTAAAGAAATTTTAGGCACGAAAGGTAAAGTAACCGGTCTTGTTTGTACTGTAATGAAACTTGGCGAACCTGATGCCTCGGGCCGCCGCTCTCCTGTTGAAACAAAGGAGACCTTTACATTAGATGTTGATATGGTGATTAAAGCAACCGGACAAATGGCATTTATTAAACTGGTTGAAGAAAATGAACTTGAAAATAAATCAGGTCGCATATCAGTAACTCCTGACGGTCGTACAAGTGTTGCCAAAGTGTTTGCCGGCGGAGATGCTGTTAATGGTGGGAAAGAAGTAGTTGATGCAGTGCAGGCCGGCAAGGATGGAGCGAAGGGCATATTAGAATTTCTCGGATTGTCTGAACCGGGATTTGTGGGATTAGATGGATTGGAGGGAATTAAAGAAAATGATTAGTTCAAGGATAAATTAAAAAACTACAGCCGTCATTGCTTTTATCACAGCTATAGTTATAAAACTATTTAATCTTTAATTGTTTTTGATTTTTGATTTTCTTCAGCTTCATCAAGGGAATGTGTTGTAAATACATTTTCCTTTTTTGCCAGCTTGGATAGTTTTATGTAAAATTTCTTTACAACTTCCAATTCTTCTTCAGTTAAATCTTCAATATCAATTAAGCGGTTACTTGCATCGCAATTACAGGCAATCAGTTCGTTTAATTTTAAATGGAGCGCCATGGTATCTTTATTTTGCGTTTGTTGAATTATGAAAACCATTAAAAAAGTAATAATGGTTGTGCCCGTGTTTATTACCAATTGCCAGGTATTAGAAAAATGAAAGATGGGGCCTGTTAATGCCCAAAGAATAATAATAAAAAAAGCGCCGATAAACACCATTGGGCTTCCTGCAAGTTTTGTAACCCGCGAAGAAAATTGATTGAAGAAATTTGAAAATTTGCTTCTTGTTTTTTTACCGTGCATAGTGTTAAGTTTAGGATGTTTGATAATAAGTTTAAAGAAACTGAGGTTAAAAAATCTAACAAATACTTCTACTTAAAACTTTGTAAGACACTTTTTCGAAGATATAGTTTATTACTTGTTGTCTTACCTAAGCGGTGGTTAATATAAGTAAACGCGACTCCTCGCGGAGCTGGGAATCGCAACTATTAGCTCTTTCTATAAACACGAAGCTCCTAACGGAGTTTAACTCAACTATTAATCTTCATCCACACCTGCAAATGTTTTGAGATCGCTTCAACCTCCACCAAAAAACCATCATGTCCATACACTGAATCTATTTCAGCATAAGTTGCACCGGGAATATTATCGGTAATATATTTTAACTCTTGTACCGGGCATAAAATATCACTCGTTATCCCAATTGCTAAAGTTGGTTGGGTAACAGACCGTAAAACTTCTTCGAGGCTTCCGCTTCTTCCTCTTGCCAGGTTATGGCTATCCATTGCTTTAGTTAACGTCCAATAACTGTAAGCATTAAAGCGGTTCACTAACTTATTTCCCTGGTATTCTATATAAGAAGATGCTTTGAAATTATCCGTCTTGTTTTGGTCTGTTTCTTTTTGCGTTTGTTCATACGTTCTGTAATTGCGATAGGTAATCATCCCTATGCCTCTTGCAACTTTTAATCCCCGACGGCCTGCTGCTTCTGTACGCTCACCCCATGTTTGGTCGGCCTCAATTGCTAATCGTTGTGTGGTATGAATGGCAATTCCCCACGGGCTTTCATGCGCCGAAGTAGTGATCACAAATATCTTATTGATGAACAATGGTTGCATCACTGCCCACTCCAACACCTGGTAACCACCCATGCTTCCACCAGCTAATAAATGGATCTGGTTTATACCGAGATGTTGAGAAAGCAGTTGATGCGCCTTTACCATATCGCGGATGGTAATGAAAGGAAAATCGTAGTAATAAGGCTGGCGGGTTTCGGGATTAATGCTTAAAGGACCTGTAGTTCCATAGCACGAACCCAAAATATTAGCACATACAATAAAGTATTTATCGCTATCAAAAACCTGGTTACTGCCTGCAAGTCCCTGCCACCATTCTTCTGCGTTTGAATTAGCTGTTAACGCATGGCAAATCCAGATAACGTTATTTTTTTCAGCATTCAACTTTCCATAAGTGTGGTAAGCTATTGTAATCTCTTTAAGAATACCCCCCCTTTCTAATCCGAATGTTTGTTGGTAATGGAAATACTGCATTCAATAATTAAAGTGTAAAGTAAACGCATTGATAAATTACTTTTGCAAAAAATACTTATCAATATTACAGTTGTTACAACCGCAGATACAGGCAAACAATATGTAGATTGAGTGATAAAATTAAATCATTACAGAAAGTAAAATAATGGAGCAACACCCTGTAACAAAAGCTTTACGTGCACGAATTGACAAAACGAACGAGGGAGAACATTCATCTCCATTATTTCTTACCAGCAGTTTTTGTTTTGAAGATGCAGAGCAAATGCGTGCAGCTTTTGCCGATGAAACAGACGATAATATTTACAGCCGCTTCAGTAACCCCAGTGTGCAGGAGTTTATTGACAGGGTTTGTATTTTGGAAGGCGCCGAAGCCGGCTTTGCAACAGCATCAGGCATGAGTGCTGTGTTCGGGTCTTTTATGGCTTTGCTTAAGCAGGGAGATCATTTAGTATCGTGCAGTTCAATATTTGGTTCTACCCATACCGTTATTTCTAAGTACTTACCAAACTATGGAATTGAATACACTTATGTAAGCGCTAACAAGCCAGAAGAGTGGGAAGCTGCTATCCGTCCCAACACAAAAATGATCTATCTCGAAACTCCAACTAATCCAGGCCTCGATATAATTGATTTGGAGTTTATAGCTCAATTAGCAAAGAAGCACAATATTATTTTGAATGTTGACAATTGTTTTGCCACTCCCCTCGGCCAGCGACCGATTGATTATGGTGCTGATCTGGTTGTTCATTCAGCAACTAAATGGATGGACGGGCAAGGCCGGGTTTTGGGGGGTATAGTTGTGGGAAGAAAAGAGTTGATACACAATATTTATTTGTTTTGCAGAAGCACTGGCCCCGCACTGTCGCCTTTTAATGCCTGGGTGCTTTCAAAAAGTTTGGAAACGCTGGATGTAAGGATGGATCGCCATGCTTCCAATGCTTTGCATATTGCTCAAAAATTAGAAGGGCATCAAAAAATATCCTGGTTAAAATATCCGTTCCTGCCATCTCACCCACAGCATAATATTGCCATTAAGCAAATGAAGAACGGCGGCGGAATAGTTTGTTTTGAGCTAAAGGGAGGTCTTGAAAGCGGGCGATCGTTTTTAAATAATTTAAAGTTGCTATCGCTTACAGCAAACCTCGGCGATACCAAAAGCATTGCCTCGCACCCGGCAAGCACAACACATGCAAAGCTAACAGAGGAGGAAAGATCAGCGGTAAATATTACACCAGGTCTCATCCGTATTTCTGTTGGTTTAGAATACGTGGATGATATTTTGAACGATATTTTGCAAGCGCTTGAGACGGTCTGAACCATGATTTATAGGATTATTGTCTGAACCATGATTTATAGGATTATTGGGATTAGCAGGATATGTAACGGTCTTTCTTTCTCTCTACTCCCTTTAGGGCTGGGGCTTCATTTTCCCTATCTTTGGCGCAAATTCTACATAGTGAAGTCACGCACGGTAATTTTTTTTATTCTGCTTATTCTGCTTATTGATCAATCACTCAAATTTTATATAAAAACACATTTCTATCTTGGCCAGGAAGTGAAGGTTCTTGGTATGAACTGGTTCAGGCTGCATTTTGTAGAAAACGAGGGAATGGCCTGGGGCTGGAAAATGGGCGGAGAATGGGGCAAGATTGTCCTTACACTATTTCGCCTGATTGCTGTAATTGCAGGTGTTTTTATTATCAGAGGTTTTATTCAGAAGAAATATCACAAGGGCTTTATTATATGCAGTGCCTTGATTTTTGCAGGTGCATTAGGAAATTTAATTGACAGTTTGTTTTACGGTATTCTTTTTAACGAGAGTGATCCTTATATACAAAATATTGCTACGTTTATGCCAAAAGGCGGTGGGTATGCCGGCTTTTTACACGGTAAAGTGGTAGATATGCTTTACTTCCCAATCATCAGAAATGCACATTACCCCGACTGGTTCCCTTTTTGGAATGGTGAAGAATTTGAGTTTTTCAGACCCGTTTTTAATATTGCCGATGCATCCATTTCGGTAGGTGTAATTGCTATTCTTATATTTCAAAATAAGTTCTTTAAGCAAAAGGAAACCGGTAAACATTCTACTGTTGAAACCAATGCCGAGGTGGATGATAACTACCAGATACAATAAGGAATAGAGATAATCATCATCTCAAATACTGAGCTACTGCTTCCTTTATTAAATTATTTTTTATTGTCCAAAACCGCCAAATCCACCAAACCCTGATTCAGAAGATGACCCGCCTGTAAACATTTGATCTACCGCTCCACCCAGCATAGGAAATTTTTCTCAAGTTTGACATTTAACAAGCTATCTATCCTCTAAAACCTGCTCTGGTAGCGAATTGATGTTTAAAGGTAGCTGAAAATGTAGTGTGCCAA
>JAABUN010004489.1_pt1 | contig 18930 bp, 23 predicted proteins | sample 5559311 | NCBI WGS metagenome assembly JAABUN01 (sample SAMN10711877, study PRJNA513370) | rock metagenome | isolation source: Antarctica rocks | place: Antarctica: Victoria Land, Siegfried Peak sud | reverse complement strand
GAGGGTCTGAAGTCGAAGGAAGCCCTTCTCGTCTATGTACTTGACGAGGAACCCGATCTCATCCATGTGCGCGGCGACCATCACGCTTACGCCGGCGTTTCCATGCTTCGTCCCGATGACGTTGCCCAGAGCGTCGGTGCGGACCTTGTCGGTCAGCGTAGCTAGCTCTTCGCGCGAGATCTCACGCTGCTGCTCCTCCCGCCCTGGTACTCCGGGCGTCTCGATCAATCGTTTCAGCAAAGCATCGTTGAGTGCCAAGATTTGTCCTCTCTTCTCGCGGGTCGTCCGGTGAGCCTAGCAACGGCGCGAGGGCGCGTCAAAGAGAGACGCCGGGTGGAGGGGGTGTTAGTCGGCGAGTTCTCGTTCGAGGCGTCGGGCTTCGAGCAGCTTACCGGAGAGGTAGAGGCTCAGACTGAAGTAGTAGACGAGGTAGAGGATGGAGAAGCCCAGGATGAGGGGGTGTGGATGCGGCATCTGGAACAGTATGACGGCATAGCTTATGAGCCAGAGTGTCGTGAGGAAGAGCGAGAGTCCGCGGAAGGCGACGGTGCGCGTGGGGTAGACGTACCGGATGGGGATGAAGACCAGGACCGAGCAGATGGCGAGCAGCCAGGCGGTAGACGAAGGGTCCAGGTTGAACACTATGACGTAGAACGCGACGACGTTGAAGTAGCTCGGAAACCCGAGGAAGAAGTGGTCGTCGGTCTTTGAGTCTACCCGGCAGAACTGGTAGCTGGAGGCCACGAGCGGCAGCGCCGCGAAGATGATCCCGGCGCTTCCTTCCGGCAGGTATCCCTCGCTCCACAGAAGTATCATCGGGGCGAAGACGTAGGTCATGTAGTCCACGATGTTGTCGAGCATGGCTCCGTCGAAGAACGGCAGCGCCTCGCTCACCCGCAGCTTGCGCGCAAGAAGACCGTCCGTGCTGTCAATGGCGAGGGCGGCCAGCATCAGCCACAGCGCCCGCACGGCCTCGCCCTGAAACGCGGCCACGAGGATCAAAAGCGCCAGCACTGCGCCCATCGCCGTGTACAGATGCACTCCCACTGCGCGCAGCCGGAACCAGGGCGGAGAAGTAATGTTCTGCTCCTGAGCCTCGGTTCCCTGGCTGGTACCCTCGCGCATGCCGCTGTTCATGCCCCATCCTCTGGCTCCTTACTCACGAATTTAATAATAACAGCGTTGAACGATTTGCATACTGTAATCTCAAACTCCGCCATTGATTCCGCGGCGCATGCGCGCCGCCAGTCCGGCAGTATTGGCACTGCCCGTTAGCGATCTGTGATCCCGTAAGCGTGCCCCTCTTGGGCCGAGCCGGACGAGGGGCGTTACATCCGGGCGGGTGGGGCCGGCTCGGGCAGTGGGAAGAGCGTAAGGAAGCGTTCCACCGCCTCCCCGTCCCCCTCGATCTTCAAGTCCCCCGATCTCAGCGCGTCGCCGAGTTCGCGGCCGTCGTAGACCAGCGCGGCCAGGGTGCCGGCGTCAGTCTCCACGATCGCGTCGGGCCGGTTGGCGACGCCGCGGTCAATCTCGAACTCGCCGTCCGCGACCTCGGCCCGGAAGCGGTCCTCCCCGAGGCGCAGCTCGTAGTTCGCCCGGAGACCGTCCGCACGGCACGGATCGAACATCGTCCGGAAAGAGAGGATGAGGGAATCGACACCCAGCTCGGCGTCGCGGGGCTTGGACGGAGAACGGGCGCCCCAGCGTCCCAGTCGGATGATGACCGGTTCCAACTCCGCTCCCCACTCGGTCAGCTCGTAGATTTTTGAGGCCGCTGGCGGGGGAAGCTTTCGACGTTGTACCACCCCAGCCAGCTCCAGCTCACGCAGGCGCTGGGCGAGGACGTTGGGGCTGGCATTAGGCAGGCCCGCCCTGAGATCGGTGAACCGCTGTGGCCCCAACAGCAGCTCGCGGACTACCAAAAGCGCCCAGCGCTCGCCGACCAGGTCGAGGGCGTGGGCGGCGGCGCAGCCATCGTCGTAGGTGCGCCTCTTCGGTGTGCGTGTGGTCACCATGACCACAATTCTATCATCGGAAGTTACAAGTTACATTCATTTAATCGTATTTACAAATTCACTAGTTAGATTTCAGGACCATTACCGTATGCTTCGACCAGAACATTGTAAACGCGAAGAACGGAGGCGAATGAGTTCGACGACGATTGAGAGGAACCGCTGGATCGCCCTCTACGTGCTGTGCATCGGGATGCTCATGATCGTCCTCGACGCCACTGTGGTGAATGTGGCGCTGCCGTCGATCCAGGACGACCTCGGCTTCTCGCAGTCGGGGCTGGCCTGGGTCGTCAACGCCTACCTGATCTCTTTCGGCGGCCTGCTGCTGCTCGCCGGACGGCTCGGGGATCTCATCTCTCGCAGGGGAGTCTTCCTGGCCGGTCTGGGGGTGTTCACGGTAGCCTCGCTGCTGTGCGGAGTTGCGCAGAGCCAGGAGATGCTCGTCGCGGCGCGCTTCGTGCAGGGCGCCGGCGGGGCGATGACCTCGGCGGTGATCCTGGGCATGATCGTCACCATGTTCCCAGAGCCCCGCGAGCAGGCCAAAGCGATCGGAGTCTTCGCCTTCGTCGCCTCAGCCGGTGGCGCGGTGGGCCTGCTCGTTGGCGGTGTGTTGACCCAGTCGATCAACTGGCACTGGATCTTCTTCGTGAACGTACCCGTTGGCGTTGCGGCGGCGGTGCTCGCCCGGCGGCTGATCGAACCCGACAAGGGCATCGGGTTCGGTGACGGCGCGGACGTCCCTGGCGCGGTACTTATCACCAGCGCCCTGATGCTTGGCGTCTACACGATCGTCAATCCGGCCGCCGAGTACGGCTGGGGCGCGGGTCGCACGCTGGCACTGGGCGCCCTCTCGCTAGTGCTGCTCGTCGCCTTCATCGCTCGCGAGGCGACCGCGCGCAGCCCGCTGATGCCGCTTGGAATCTTCCGCTCGCGCAACGTCGCGGGGGCGAACGTGATCCAGGTGCTGAGCGTCGCGGGGATGTTCGGGATGTTCTTCCTCGGTGCGCTGTACCTTCAGCGCATCCTCGCCTACGACGCCCTGCAGACCGGTCTCGCTTTCCTGCCCGTCACGATCATCATGGGGACCCTCTCGGTCCGCTACAATGACCGCCTGGTCATGCGCTTCGGCGCGAGGACGATGGTTCTCGGCGGCCTCGCGCTGTTCATGGCGGGACTCGCTCTGTTCACGCGGGCGCCGGTCGGCGGCGGCTACGTGATCCACGTCTTGCCGGTGATGGTCCTGCTCGGCACCGGGGCCGGTCTCTGCTTCCCGGCACTCATGACGATAGCGATGTCCGGCGCTACGCCCAGCGACGCGGGGCTGGCCTCCGGCCTGATCAACACGACGGCGCAGGTCGGTGGTGCCCTGGGCCTGGCCGTGCTCGCCACCCTGTCGGCGTCGCGGAGCAACGAACTGATCGGGGACGGCGAGTCCACTGCGGCGGCGTTGACGAGCGGGTACCACCTCGCGTTCGGGATCGGGGCCGCCCTCGTCGCCGTGGCTATAGCCGTCGCCGTAACCGTGCTAAAGCCCGAGCGCCGGGCAAAGAAGGGATCTGGGCTGGATCCCGACCCCTGGGAGCTTGCCGAAGAGCCAGACGAATAGGAGGATGGAGATGCTGCTTGAAGACAAGAACGCCGTGATCTACGGAGGGGGAGGAGCCATCGGCGGTGCGGTTGCCCGCACCTTCGCCCGCGAGGGGGCCAGGGTATTCCTCGCCGGTCGTACCCTTGCCACCCTTGACAGGGTCGCCGAGCAGGTACGCTCCGGTGGAGGAGCGGCCGAGACGGCTCAGGTCGACGCCCTCGACGAGACGGCGGTCGAGAAGCATATCGGCGAGGTGGTGGAGAGGGCGGGGAGCATAGATATCTCCTTCAACGCCATCTCGATCCGGAACGTTCAGTTGATCCCGCTCGTCGAGATGTCACGCGAGGACTTCATGAGCCCGGTCGTAACCGGCGCGACGACCCACCTCTTGACGGCCAGAGCGGCGGCGCGGCGCATGGCTGAGAGAGGCTCCGGCGTGATCCTGACGCTCTCCGCCTCGGCCGTCCGCGCGTATGTCCGGGGCGTCTACATGGGAGGCTTTGGGATCGCGTGTACGGCCATCGAGGCCCTCACGAAACAGCTCGCGGCAGAGCTCGGTCCGCAAGGGATTCGTGCCGTGTGCCTCAGGCTGGAGGGAATCCCAGAGAGCTGGGAAGGCGTCTCGACCGAGGGCTGGTCGGCTCCGACAGCCGAGATCGAGGCGCAGATGAAGGCCCGTTCCTTGCTGGGGCGGGTGACGACGCTGGCCGACGTGGGCAACGCGGCGGCGTTTTTGGCCTCGGACCTGGCCGGCGCGACGACCGGAACCGTCTTCAACCTGACCAGCGGCACGGTCGTCGATTAGGGCCGTCTCGGGAACCGGGTGACGCGAAAACAAACCGCAACCGTATCGGAGGAGAAATCGTGAGTACGAGCAAGAATGAGCCGCCACCCAAACTGAGTTCCGGCGAGATCGTCCGGGCAAACGGTGTGGATCTTTGCGTCGAGACCTTCGGCGAATCAGCCGATCCCGCCATCCTCCTCGTAGGCAAATCGATGCTTGCTTGGGAGGAGGAGTTTTGCCGGCGTCTCGCGGACGGTTCCCGGTTCGTCATCCGCTACGACCTGCGCGACACTGGAAGGTCCGTTGGCTACGAGCCGCACTCTCCACCGTACACTCTCCGGGACCTTGTCGCGGACGCCGTCGGTTTGCTCGACGCTTTGGGACTGGATAGCGCGCATTTCGTGGGTTTCTCGGTGGGCGGCTTTATCTGCCAGCTCGCGGCTCTCGATTATTCCGACCGGGTCGCATCGCTCGTCCTCATTTCGACGAGACCCACCGCTCCCGGGCCGAACGACCCCGACCTACCGGAACATTCCGAGGAGATCATGGCCTACTTCATGCAAGCCGGCGAGCCGGACTGGTCGGATCGGACCGCAGTGATCGACCACCTTGTCGAGCGTGATCGGCGCTTCGCGGGTTCGCTCCCCTTCGACGAAGCGGCCCGTCGTGATGTCGTCGGTCGGCTCGTGGTTCGCACCACTAACGTCGCCTGGAGCGAGGCGACCTTCGGCGCGATCGACTGCGGCGAGCGGTGGAGGGAACGGCTCGCGGAGATAGACGCTCCGACGCTCGTAGTCCACGGCACCGAGGATCCGTTCTTTCCTTACGGCAACGGAGTCGCCCTCTCCAAGGAGCTCCCCGGTGCGGAGCTGCTCGCCCTCGATCATATGGGCCACGAGTTGCCCCACGCGATCTGGGACCTCGTCGTTCCCGCCATCTTGGAACACACGTCGGGTCACCGAAGATGAAGACCGAAGGGCTGCGAAGGTTCGAGCAGCCCGTGACTTCTCGCCGTGCAGAAGTCTCGAGATGAGCTTGCCGCCAGAAGATCTAGCATTACGAAGGGATAGGATCTTGAACGACCTCAAGCAGCAAGTACAAGAAGTTATCGACGAACTAGTCGAATCCGGGACCGAGAGGGGGCTGCAAGTCACCGTTTACCGGCACGGCAACCTGGTGGTAGACGCCGTCGCGGGCGTTGCCTACCCGGCGACCGGTCGTCCGGTCACCCCGGACACGCCGATCTACTGCTACTCGGTCGGCAAGGGCGCGACCTCAACCGTGGCGCACATCCTCGTAGAGCGTGGCCTCTTCGACTACGACACCAGAGTTGTCGAGCTGTGGCCGGAGTTTGGCGCCCACGGCAAGGAGAGCGCGACCGTGCGGCATGCGCTGACGCACACGGTCGGCGTACCCGGCATACCGGCCGACACGACGCCCGAGGACCTGTGCGTCTGGGACAAGATGTGCGCCGTGATCGCCGACTCGGAGCCCTGGTGGGAGCCGGGGACGAAGACTGCTTATCACGCCTACACGTTCGGTTATATCGTCGGGGAGATCGTGCGCCGGGCCACCGGCAAGCCGATCTCGCGGGTCCTTCGGGAGGACGTTGCCGGGCCGCTGGGCGTCGCAGACGAACTCTACTTCGGCGTTCCCGAATCCGAGCTGGGCAGGCTAGCCCGGCTGGAGGACGCCGAAGGCAGCGCAGAGTTCCTCGCTGCAATGCCGGACGACTCCCCATTCTTCAAGTGGGGGCCGCGTGCGACATTCCCGACCGCCGAGTTCGGCAACCACGCCGACGTGTTGATGGCCGACATCCCTGCCGGCGGCAAGATGTCCGCGCGCGCAGTGGCGCGCATGTACGCCGCGCTGCTCGGCGAGGTGGACGGTGTGCGGTTGATCTCGCCGGAGCGGCTGCGCGAAATATCCGCCCCGGCTTTTAGCGGGGAGGACCAGATTATGGGAAACCCAGTCACGTGGGCGCTGGGTTACTCCGTTGGTCATCTCGGTACCGACCCGCAAGAGACCCCGACCGTGTTCGGGATGGGGGGCTTCGGTGGAAGCTACGCGTGCGCCGACACCGCGACCGGCGTCACATGGGCCCTGACCAAAAACCGGCTCACCTCCGATTTCGGTGCCGCCGAGCAGATCTCCGGGATTGTCGCGAGGGCTGTCGCCGAGAGCTAGTCGACCGTGCGTGCCGGGCCTCTAGACACCGTGGTCCGGCTCTCGGATAGAAGAAAGGAGTCTACGATGCCTGAACCGCAAATCCTGCTGACTGGTCTCGCAATCGGCGAGTCGCCGCGTTGGCACGAGGATCGTCTGTGGTTCTCCAACTGGGGTACGCAAGAGATCGTCGCCGTCGATCTCGAGGGCAACAGCGAGGTGATGGCCCGCGTCCCGACGACCCTCCCGTTCTCCATCGACTGGCTGCCTGACGGCCGCCTGCTCGTCGTATCGGGACCCGAGGCGCTGCTCTTGCGCGGGGAGCCCGACGGGTCTCTGGTGATCCACGCCGACCTCAGCGGCCTCGCCGCGGGCTGGAACGAGATCGTGGTGGACGGTCGTGGCAAGGCCTATGTCAATGGCGGCAGCTTCGACTTCGCGACTGGCGCGGGAATGGAATCCGGAGTCGTCGCGCTGGTCTACCCAGACGGCACGGTCCGGCAAGTGGCTGACAATATCGCGTTCGGCAACGGGATGGCGATCACCCCCGACGGCTCGACGTTGGTCGTCGCCGAGTCCTGGGCCCGGCGCCTGAGCACTTTCGACATCGCCGCGGACGGTAGTCTGTCGAACCGCCGGGTCTGGGCCGACCTCGGCGACGGTCCGCCCGACGGGACCTGCGTGGACGCCGAGGGGGCGGTCTGGTTCGCCGACGTGCCGAACAAGCGCTGCGTGCGGGTACGCGAAGGGGGCGAGGTACTGCAGACGATCGAGCTCGATCGCGGCTGCTTCGCCTGCATGCTCGGCGGGCCGGACGGGCGGACGCTGTTCATGCTCGCGGCCGAGTGGGCCGGCATGGAGAACATGGACGACTCGGCTCGGACCGGTAGGCTCCTAGTTGCGGAGGCGCCCGCGCCAGGCGCCGGTCGGCCGTAGGTATGCTGAAAATTCGAAAGGAGGGCACATCATGAATTGGAGGCTCGAACTGGTGCCGATCCCCGTCTCGGACGTGGATCGCGCGAAGGCCTTCTACACCGAGAAGGTCGGATTCAATGAGGACCACGACGTCAGGGCGACCGACGAGATGCGCGTCGTCCAGCTGACGCCTCCCGGGTCGGCCTGCTCGATCGTCTTGGGGACCGGGATCGTGGACACGCCGCCGGGCTCCGTCCAGGGCCTGCACCTGGTCGTCTCGGACATTAACGCGGCGCGTGCCGAGATCGCCGACCGCGGGGTGGACGTTGGCGAGGTCCAGGATCTCGGGGGGATCTTGTACGTCTACTTCAGCGATCCGGACGGCAACGGCTGGACGTTGCAGGAGATCCGCGCCCGTAACTAGCAAGATATCGAAAGGAGAGTAGACATGGGCAAAGTAGCTATGGGGCTCACGATGTCGCTCGACGGGTTCATCGCCGGGCCGAACGATGGACCGGAGCACCCGCTGGGCGAGGGAGGAATGCGGCTCTTCGACTGGTACTCGAGCGGCGACACCGACTACGTCGTGCCGAGTGGCGGGATGACGTTCAAGGTCTCTTCTCAGAGCGCCGAACTTCTGCGGGAAGTATTCACGGAGATCGGGGCGATCGTAACGGGACGGAGAACGTTCGACATCACGAACGGTTGGGGCGGCAGACACCCCATAGGCGAAGACGTGCCGATCTTCGTCGTCACCTACTCCGTCCCCGATGGATGGGACTACGAAGGGTCGCCGTTCACCTTCGTAACGGACGGCGTAGAGAGCGCGGTCGAACAGGCCCGGGCGGCGGCGGGGGAGAAGAACGTCGCGGTGGGCGCGGCAAGCATCGTCCAACAGTGTCTCAGGGCGGGCCTTCTGGACGAGATACACGTGGACCTGGTGCCTGTGCTGCTCGGGGATGGGGTCAGGTTGTTCGATCACCTCGGGACGGAGCACATCGAGCTGGAGAGGACTAGGGTTATAGAGGCCCCGGATGTCACGCACCTTACGTTCCGCGTTGTAAAGGAGGATTAGCGTGAGAAAAGTGATCGCAGTGGAGTTCGTGTCGCTGGACGGCGTTATGGAGTCGCCGGAAGAGTGGGCTTTCTCCTACTCCAACGACGAGATGGAGGAGGCGAACGCATCGGGGATGGCCGCGTCGGACGCTATGCTGCTGGGGCGGGTGACGTACGAGCAGATGGCCGCCTACTGGTCGAATCAATCGGGCGGCACGCCGATGGTGGACTACTTAAACAGCGTGCCCAAGTTCGTCGTCTCGACGACCCTGGATGATGTCGAGTGGCAGAACTCGACCCTGATCGAGGGCAACGATGCGGAGGAGATCATCAAGCTGAAACAACAGCCGGGGAAGGATATCGCGATCCTCGGCAGTGGCACCCTCGTCCGGTCGCTGCTGCAAGACGATCTTCTCGACGAGCTTCGGCTAATAATCCATCCCCTCGTCTTGGGCAGCGGGAAGCGTCTCTTCGAGGACAGGGGCGACCGGAAGGCGTTGGAACTCGTGGATTCTAAGACCTTCGCCACGGGCGTCCTCTACCTCACCTACCAACCCGCAGGCGAGTAAGTGGAAGAAACGAAAACGCGACGCGACGGTATCTCCACGTCAAGATGACCGTCGATTAGCCACCAGCCAGCGCCCGTGACGATTCCCAGAGGAGGAGCACACATGCCCAGACAGACGACCGAGCAAATGCTCGCCGTAGCCCCCTCGCTCCCGCGTTGAGAGACGATAGCGTAGATGGCTGATACTGAGTAGGGTGAGATGCAGGATCGAACGAAGGAGGTCTCAATGAGAAGAGTGGTTGTATCGGAGTTCGTATCGCTAGACGGCGTAATGGAAGATCCGAGCTGGACCTTCCAATTCTCGAGCGAAGAACAGCCGAAGTTTAAGTTCGACGAACTGTCTGCGAGCGACGCTCTCCTGCTGGGGCGGGTGACCTACGAAGGTTTCGCCGCCGCCTGGCCGTCCATGACCGATGAAGAGGGCTACGCCGACATGATGAACGGCTACCCCAAGCTCGTCGTCTCGACGACCCTGGAAGAGCCCCTCGAGTGGAACAGCTCGACGTTGATCAAAGAGAACGTTGCGGAGGAAGTGTCCAGGCTCAAGCAGCAGCCCGGTAAGGACATCCTGATCTTCGGCAGCGCCGATCTCGTGAATACGCTGATGCGACACGACCTCATTGATGAGTACCGGCTCATGGTCTTTCCCGTTGTTGTGGGGAGTGGAAAGCGCCTCTTCAAGGAAGCGATCGATACGAAGGTCCTGGACTTGGTAGAGACCAAGAAGTTCGGTTCGGGCGTTGTCGTCCTCACCTACCGGCCAGCAGAAAGGGAAGCGGAAGGATAAGAACTCGAAAGACGGAGTCGAGGAGGCTCAAATGAGCTTGAGCAACTACAAGGTGGCCGCGGCGCTCGCGGTCTCCGACATGGACCGTGCCAGGGAGTTCTACGAAGGAAAACTCGGCCTTTCGGTGGGCATCGACTCGGGCGACAACCTGCAATACTGGTGTGCGGAAGGGACCATGATCCATGTCTACCTCTCACCGGAGCACGCCGGCAAGTCGACCGCGACCCTGGCCGGTTGGGGCGTTGATGACGCCGAGAGAGTCGTCGACGAGCTGACCTCGAAGGGCATTGTCTTCGAGCACTACGACGAAGGGCCGATCGTCACGGATGAGAAGGGCATCGCCACGTTCGACGGGGACGCCAGGGTTGCCTACTTCAAGGACCCGGACGGCAACACCCTTTCGATCGCTCAGGCGCCGCGTTCGTGATCGCCCTCGAACGAGCGAAAGCCGCTGCGGGTACTCCTTCGATCACCTGGGCGTCGGGAGGACCCAACTGGAGAGGATCAGGGTAACCGGGTCCCCGTTCGTCACCCATCTGAGGTTCCGCGTCGTGAAGTAACCGGCCATCCTCGAGGAACCTGAAAGACAGCTCGTTGGGGTTCCCGGTTGGATGAGATAGCAAACAGCTTCTTATCTCATTCCATGAAGCGATGGAACTCTTCGACGGCCCGGCCTACCCCGTTTTCGTCCTGTATCCCCGCGCCGAGCATTCTTGCCCGCTCGCGCATCCTGGAGTCTTCGGTCTGATGGATCGCCTGCGCGAGGCTTTCGGCCGAGAGCTGCGAGCGCGGGATGGGAGGAGGCCCGGCGCCCAGCGCGGCCACCCGCGAGCCCCAGAATGACTGGTCTGCGAGGAACGGCACGGTGACGGTCGGAGCGCCGGCTCTGAGAGATGCGGCCGTGGTGCCGGCGCCGCCGTGATGGACCGCCGCCGCGACCCGCTCGAAGAGCCAGTCGTGAGGGACCTCGTCTACCTTGAAGACTTTGTCCGGCAGGTCCGTGTTCGTCATCCCGCCCCAGCCCGTTACTAGCACGCCACGCCTTCCGGCGCGCTTCAGGGCGTCTAGCGCCGTTTCGATTAGCTCCTGGGAGCGGGCCGCGCCCATGCTGCCGAAGCCTATGCTTACAGGTGGAGGGCCGGAGTCGAGGAAGTCCGTGAGACCTTCTGGAGGACACCAGTCCTCGGGACGGTCCACGAACCAGTAGCCGGTTACCGGAATGCGCGGTCCCCAGTCTGGTGGTTGAGGCAGGATGCGCGGACTCCAGCCGTTGAGTATCGGTTCGCGGGTCTTCGTTATTTCGGAGAACGGTCCCATGAAGGAGAAAGGTGACAGTCCCGGCACGGCTTTGAGGGCGCGGTTCGCCGGGGCTCTCAAGAGCTGCCACAGGATCTGCTGGGAGACGGGGTAGGTCAGGCGGTTGTAGAGTTGTTTCAGGGCTCCCGGTATCGTGGAGGGCTCCGGCAGGTCGAGCTTTCCAGAGAAGACTGGCATGAACGAGCTGGGGTAGAGGCGGGCCGGGTTCATGAGCGGGCCGTACATGGCTCCCACGCGGGGGATGCCGAGGTCGCGGGAGATCCCATACCCCAGAAACCCGACCAGCGTGTAGATGACCACGTCAGCGCCCCGGCAGGCTTCGAGATACTCGCGGGCGTTCTCCTCTATGATCGGGGCGAGGATCCGCCGGGAGCGCCAGGCGAACTCCAGCGGGTTCGCGTCACCACCCTGGAGCGCCTCCCTGACGGCCTCTTGCGGGTCCAGAGAGGTCGGGTGAAAGTCCAGGCCGTTTCCCAGGATCAAGGTCTCGAAAGTCTCCGGCGCCGCGAGACATACCTCGTGTCCGGCGGCCTTGAGCCCGATACCCAGAGCCACGCAGGGCTGAACGTCGCCGCGAGACCCCCCAAGCGTCATCGTAATCTTCATGTTCCGGGTATCTTATCGGAGGGCGGGGAGGATTCTTTATCCCTTGAGCCTGTAGAGCGGCTTGTCCGAGCGGCCAGCCTCGCTCTTGACGACTTCTATCTCCCCTTCGGCTTCGAGTTCATCTAGAGTGTGACGGATCTCTCGCTTGTCATCGCCCAGGATGCGGTGCCAGTCGGTAGTCGAGTAGAGCACACCTTGCGGGATTGCGGTGAGGACTGTGAGGATCTTCCGCTTCGTCTCCTCCACTAATCCAGGCCCATCTTCGCCCAGGCGTCGCGGAGCGTGGAGCGGGCGACTTCGCGGGCTTTCTCGGCCCCGATCTCCATTAGCTCATCCAATTCCTTCGGGGAGTCTATAAGCTCCAGCGCCCGCTCGCGGATGGGGGAGAGCCTCTCGGCCACTACCTCGCCGAGGTCCTTCTTGAAGTCTCCATAGCCCTTGCCCTCGTACTGCGCCTCTATCTCCGGGATAGCCTTGTCCGTCATGGCGGCGTAGATGCCGAGGAGGTTGTTGATGGCGGGCTTGTCGGGGGAAGCGACGATCTCCGAGCCTGAATCGGTCTTTGCGCGACGGATCTTGCGACGGATCATATCCGGCTCGTCCAGCAGCGCGATGTATCCTCCGGGCGTCGGGGAACTCTTGCTCATCTTCTGTGTAGGCTCGTCCAGCGCCATGACGCGGGCTCCGGTATCGAGGATCATGGGTTCCGGCGCGACGAAAGTCTCCCCATACAGTCCATTGAACCGCCGCGCCAGCGTGCGACTAAGCTCCAGATGCTGCCGCTGATCCTCACCCACCGGGACGAGGTGCGCGTTGTAGAGGAGGATGTCCGCGGCCTGCAGGACCGGGTAGTCGTAGAGTCCCACGCTCGCGGATTCGGCTCCGCCCTTCTGGGCCTTATCCTTGAACTGGGTCATGCGCGAAAGCTCGCCCATCTTCGCTATGCAGTTGAGGAGCCAGGCAAGCTCCGTATGCTCGGAGACCCGGCTCTGCCGAAAGATGACGGACTGGGCCGGGTCGAGGCCAACCGCCAGGAAGACCGCCGCCAGCTCCCGCACGTTATCCCTCAAGACTTTCGGGTCCTGCGGGGTGGTGAGGGCGTGCAGGTCTACTATGCAGTAGAAGTTCTCATAGCCGGCCTGGATCGAGACCCAGTTCTTGAGCGCCCCGAGGTACGTCCCCAGGTGTGGCGTGCCGCTCGGCTGTATGCCGCTGAATACTCGCTTTTTGTTTTGCATAGAACCTATTCTAGCGAATAGAGAGCGTTCCGCATTTGCCGGGAGACTGCCTAGCGATCTCCCGCCAGATTCTCCCGGACCGCGCTTACCATGTCGCTGGAGGAACGACCGCTGTCTCTGCGCTCGTCCATCTTTACGACGGTGTAGGCGCGTTTGATCCCCATCTCGAAGACGGCGGCCTGTGCCTTCGCGAGGGCGGCGTAGACTTCTTCCACGCTCTCCGCTTCAACCGTCGTACCCATCGGTCCCAGCGAGCACTTCAGTCCGGAGAATTCCAGCGACTCCACCGCCGCTGCGACGTACCGGCTGACGCTGGTCGACTCCGTCCCGAGCGGAGCGATGCTTATTTCGGCTACGATCATGGCTCGGCCTCTCTCTGTAGTATCTGTTGGATCAGAGACTTATTCTAACGGCCCAGAAACCTCGCCGTAAATGTCTGCGACATATAGGACGACCAACGTTGTCGGCAAGGCGGCGAGGCCTTCCACGCAGGCGGGAGCCGCAGGCGTCTCGGATCACGGGTTTGTAACCGGGGCGACCGGGCGGTACCGTGTGAGGGTGAAGGATTGGACGCACGCCGGACGGGGGCGGCTCCCCCGCGCGTGAGCGACGTTTGGCGCAGACGCGGGTCGGCCTCCGCATGCTCTTCCGGCTGACCGACCGGGGAGGATGGGTTGCGCCTGGCGTGCTGGGCTGTGCCTACCCCCGCACGGAGAGGGCCCTCGCCGCGCTCTCGGGCCAAGGCATCCGGCTGCTCGTCAACCTCCACCACGCCCGTTCCCATGACCCAGCGCGCCTCAAACGACACGGGCTCCGCGAGGTCCACTTACCCGTGGAAGACTTCGCCGCGCCCTCGACCGAACAGATAGAGCGCGGCGTGGCGGCGATTCTCGAGGCCCGTGTGGCAGAGGAGGGGGTGGCGGTCCACTGCGAGGGCGGGTTAGGGCGTACCGGAACGCTGCTGGCCTGCTACCTGGCAAAGGTCGAGGGCCTCGGCGCCGAAGAGGCACTCCGGCGCGTGCGCGACCTCAGGCCCGGCTCAGTGGAAACACCAAACCAGGTCGCAGCGGTCGTCGAGTGGACCCGACGACACCCGCGACCGCCCGGCACCTGAACGGAACGGGCTTCGGGGAGTGCTGAAGAACTCCATGACGAGGGCCAGCAGCCGGCTGTCCCACAACGCCTGGCGGACGCTTTACGATGAGCCTCCGTCGGCCAACGCCCCCTCTATCTCCCGCGCCGCTTCGATCACCCGCCCGGCGAGGCGTTCTCCGGGATGCTCTCCGAGACGGGAGATCGGCCCGCTCGCGCTGACCGCCGCGCTCAACTTCCCGTCGGGACCGAAGACCGGCGCGCTTACGCTCGCTACGCCCACCTCTCTCTCGGCCACGCTATCCGCCCAGCCCCGGTTCCGTAGCTCCCCAAGCTCCGCCGCGTCCGGTCCACCGGAGATCTCATTGTTCTCCCCCCAGGCGAGTAACACCTTTCCGGCCGAGCCGCGCGTTAGAGACATCACCGCGCCCACCGGAACCGTATCCCGGAGACCCGTCGCCCGCTCCACGGCGGCGACGCATACCCGGTGCTCACCCTCCCGCACGTAGAGTTGCGTGCTCTCCCCGGTCCCGTCCCGCAGCCGCTCCAGCACCGGCCGCGCCCGCTCCACGAGCCCCACGCCCGCCGCCCGGTTCCCCCAGCCGAGCAGCCTGAGACCCAGCGCATACCTGCTGTCCCGCCGCGTTACGAGGTGATGTGTCTCCAGCGCCGAGAGCAGCCGGTGTGCCGTCGGACGCGGCAGCCCCGTACCGTCCACCACCTCCGCCAGACTCGCCAGCCCCCGGCCCGATAGGAAGGACAATATCCCAACCGACTTGTCCAACACCCCGACCCCACTCATCGCTTCAGCATTCGCTTTAGCGTTGCTTTTCACCGAGAGTTCGTCTAAACTGTCCATATGTCAGTCAATGTATCTCATATATTGAGACAAAACAAGAGGTAGCGGGGTTTTGACGCGGGAGTGGGACGCTGGAACTTACGAGGAGATCTCCTCTCCGCAGACTCGCTGGGGGGCGGGTGTGCTGGAGCGTCTGGAGGTGAGGGGGGACGAAGTCACCATAGACGCCGGGTGTGGGACTGGGCGGGTGACGGAGTTGCTGCTAGAGCGGTTGCCGGAGGGGACGGTGCTGGCGGTGGATGGTTCACGCGCGATGGTGGAGGCAGCCCGGCGGCGTTTCGCCGTTGAGCCGAGAGTGCGGGTCGAGCGGCAGGACCTGCTGGAGCTGGAGGTCGCGGAGCCGGTAGACTTGATTTTCTCTACAGCCACCTTCCACTGGATCCCCGACCACGACCGACTCTTCGACCGACTCGCGCGAGCCCTGAAGTCCAGAGGACGCCTCGTCGCTCAGTGCGGCGGCGAGGGGAATATCTCCCGCGTCACGAAAGCGACGGAGGAGGTTATACGAGTGGAGCGGTTCCGGAGGTACTTCGGTGGCTGGCGGGATGACAAGCACTACGCCGACGCGGAGACGACCCGGAAGCGCCTGGAGCGTGCGGGCTTCGTGGAGGTCGAGACCTGGCTGCACGACGAGCCCACGCCGTTTGGCTCGGTGGAGGAGTTGGCTCGCTTCCTGGCGACGGTCGCACTGGTCGGACACATGGAGCGTCTGCCGGAAGGAGAGCGCGAGCCTTTCGCCTTTGCAGTGGCCGAAAAGGTCGCGGCCGTGGAGGAACCGCCCACTCTGGATTACGTCCGTTTGAACATATCGGCGGTACGGGGAGGAGAGTCGTGAGGGCGGACGCGCTCTTCGACGAGGCGGCGTCAGAGTACGACTGTTCCCGCAGGCGGCTCGTGCCGGGCTTCGACGAGTTTTACAGCGCAGTGGCCGCGGCGATTCCTCACGGCCTGGAGGAGGAGATAAGGATCCTCGACCTCGGCGCCGGCACGGGCCTTCTCAGCGCGATGGTCGCCGATAAGTTCCCGCGTTCGCGTGTAACGCTCGTAGACATCTCGGTACAGATGCTCCGCGTCGCGCGGCGGCGTTTCATGGATGAGCCGGGACGTTTCGAGTACCGGGTCATGGACTACGCGCGCAAGCCGCTGCCGAAGGCCGTGCCGGGCGGGGGCCGGAGCTACGACATCGTTATATCGGCGCTCTCGATCCATCACCTCACGCATGGAGACAAGAGGGAGTTGTTCGAGAAGATCCACCACGCACTCACGGAGGGGGGAGTCTTCGTCAACGCTGACCAGGTTCTCGGAGAGACACCGGAAGTCGAGCGGACGTACCAGGACTGGTGGCTCGAACGGGTGCGCGAGGCCGGCTCCGATGAGAGCGAACTCGCCGCCGCGCTGGAGCGCATCCGGGCGGACAAGAACGCCACGCTAAAAGCGCAACTCGCGTGGATGGAGGAAGTCGGTTTCGAGGAGATCGAGTGTAACTACGAAGACCACCGCTTCGCGGTCTACAATGGTCGCAAGCCCGTAGACAGGGACGTTTACAGAGGAAAGGAAGGCATGAATGAGTAAGCCGAAGACACTGGTAGAGAAAGTCTGGGAGAAGCACGTGGTAAGGAGCGCGGAAGGGGAGCCGGATCTCCTCTACGTCGACCTCCACCTTGTACACGAAGTAACGTCCCCGCAGGCGTTCGAGGGCCTGCGGCTCGCGGGCCGCAAGGTGCGCCGCCCGGACCTCACGCTCGCCACGATGGACCACAACGTCCCAACCACGGAGTTCGGGGCGCCCATAAAGGACAAAACCTCCGCCAAACAGATGGAGGCCCTCCGGGAGAACTGCGAGGAGTTCGGCATCGAGTTGAACGCCTGGGGCTCCATCGGGCAGGGCATCGTCCACATCATCGGCCCGGAGATGGGCCTGACGCAACCAGGGCTCGTCATCGTCTGCGGCGATAGTCACACCGCGACCCACGGCGCGTTCGGCGCGCTCGCTTTCGGTATCGGGACCAGCGAGGTAGAGCACGTCCTGGCGACCCAGACCCTCCCGCAGCGCCGTCCGAAGACGATGGCCGTTACGGTCGAGGGCGAGCTTCCGCCAGACGTAACCGCCAAGGACCTTATGCTCGGCATCCTGAACAGGATCGGGACCGGCGGCGGCGTTGGACACGTCATCGAGTACCGCGGCGAGGCTGTACGCTCGCTCTCGATGGAGGGCCGGATGACCGTCTGCAACATGTCCATCGAGGGCGGAGCGCGGGCCGGTCTCATCGCCCCGGACGAGACGACCTTCGAATACCTCAAGGATAAGCCTTACGCCCCGAAGGGCGAGGACTGGGACCGGGCCGTCGAGGAGTGGAAGGCGCTCCGCACCGACGAGGGCGCCGAGTACGATAAGGAGGTCGTGATCCAGGCCCAGGACCTCGTGTCCTACGTCTCCTGGGGGACGACCCCGGCCCAGACCGTCGGGCTCGACGAGGCGGTCCCCGAGCCCGAGAACGACGGACAGGAGCGTGCGCTCAAGTACATGGGCCTCACGCCTGGCACGCCCATCCGCGAGATCGAAGTAGACACCGTCTTCCTGGGTTCCTGCACCAACGCCCGAATCGAGGACCTGCGCGCCGCCGCCGCTGTTCTCGAAGGCCACAAGGTCAAGGAGGGCATACGGGCGATGGTCGTGCCAGGTTCGATGCGCGTGAAGCAGCAGGCCGAGGAGGAAGGACTTGCCGACATCTTCACCGAGGCCGGCTTCGACTGGCGCAACGCCGGTTGTTCGATGTGTCTCGGCATGAACCCGGACATCTTGCAGCCCGGCGAGCGGTGCGCTTCGACCTCGAACCGCAACTTCGAGGGACGTCAGGGCAAGGGTGGCAGGACGCACCTCGTCAGCCCGGCGGTGGCGGCGGCTACGGCGGTAATGGGGCGGTTCGCCTCGCCTAGTGAACTCGGCGTACCAGTGGAGGTGCTTTAGATGGAGCCAGTACAGCGCGTCTCGGGGAAGGCGCTCCCCCTCGGCTGGGACGACGTGGACACCGACCAGATCGTCCCGTCCGACGCCCTCAAGCGGATAGAGCGTACCGGCTTCGGCCAGTTCCTCTTCTCTAGCTGGCGCGATGATCCGGAGTTCGTAATGAACAAGGCCGAGCACGAGGGCGCGGTGGTGCTGCTCGCCGGAAAGAACTTCGGCAGCGGCTCCAGCCGCGAGCACGCGCCCTGGGCCATCCAGGACTACGGCTTTGGGGCGGTTATAGCCCCATCCTTCGCCGACATCTTCAAGAACAACTGCGCCAAGATCGGTCTTCTCGCCGTCGAGCTACCCGAGGAAGCCGTGCAGAAACTCCTCGACGCCGTGCGGGAAGACCCGGAGACCATCGTCACGGTAGAGCTTGGGGAGCGCACCGTAACCGGCCCCGACGTGCGGGAGACCTTCGAGATGGACGACTTCACCCGCCAGCGCCTAATGGAGGGCCTCGACGACATCAGCCTCACGCTCACACACGAGGACGACCTGGAAGCCTACGAGAAGTCGCGGCCGTCGTATCTGCCGAGCGTGCTGTAGCACTGGCGCCCCGGCTGTGCCATATTTCAGGTTGATGTCGTCGGATAGGAAGCGGTGGTGAGCGTGGCTAAGAAGACGGACAAAGCCCTGAAAAGCCTGCAAAAAGACGTATCAAAGCTCCAGAAGCAGAACGACCGGCTCACCAAGGCGCTGGAGGAGACCCGCGAGGAGCAGGCCGAGACGCGGCGGGAGATCCAGGTCCTCCTAGAAGACCGGCTGACCGCACAAGACGCCACTCTCACCGAGCCAGTTGCGGAGGCCGGCAAGGACGAGGAGAAGCCTGAGGTGTCAGAAGTCACGGAGGCGGCGGAGCGGCGGGCGAAGGACCTCGGCGTGAACCTTTCGACCGTCGAGGGTACGGGTTCTGGAGGGCGCGTCCTGGTCAA
>JAABUN010004488.1_pt1 | contig 18942 bp, 33 predicted proteins | sample 5559311 | NCBI WGS metagenome assembly JAABUN01 (sample SAMN10711877, study PRJNA513370) | rock metagenome | isolation source: Antarctica rocks | place: Antarctica: Victoria Land, Siegfried Peak sud | reverse complement strand
TGTTCAGGAAAATTTTCGATTGGGGAAACAAAGCGTGTTATCGGTCTGTGAAATCTATAATTTTGGATACTGCGCTATAGGTGATACGGCAATAGATTTTCAGTGCCATACTTGCCCAGGCGTGAACTATAAATTGGATTCTTTGTGTGAACATCTAAAGCCCCACAAAGAAGAAATTTTAACACAATTAAACCTAAAGGAATTGAAACATTCCTGGCACTCCACCACCAAATCAAAGATTTGGAAGGGGCGTTCTGCTAATCTTTCGTAAAATCAGGAAACGCCGAACTACTTATTAACAACGGCGCGAAGAAAATAGTTTGATTTAATTTGTTTTCGTGCTAAAGTTAGAACAATTTGGTAGAGGCTTATGCCTCACACCCGGAATTTACAGCCGGCTTACAGTTATTTATTTAGCTGTAAGTCGGTTTTTCTTTTTGGGTAAAGGGAAAAACTATGTTTTGTAAATGCGGTGACGATATAGCGGAAAAAGCGAAAAAGAAAATCGCAAAACTACCTCTTAAAAAGTTAAACATTTTAGATTATCCGAGATGCGAAGGCTGTCTTTCCATTTTGGCATCGAGTGTTCTGCGGCTCAAAAAGGCAGGCAAAGTATTTAATTTCGCACAATGAATTTCAATCGCCGCAAATTCTTCGACCAATACCGTCGCCTCTTTGGTTCTCTAACCGCCGAAGCGGTCGCGGGACTTGAATTTCTGCTCGGCAGATTTGAAAAGGATAATTGGACTGACGCGCGCCTGATTGCTTATTGCCTCGCCACCGTCAAAATTGAAACCGCTCATACTTTTCTGCCGATAACCGAACGCGGCGAGAGAGCTTATTTTAATAAATACGAATGGCGAAAAACTCTAGGCAATAAGGAAACAGGCGACGGCTACAAATATCGCGGGCGCGGATTTTCACAGATTACCGGCAGAAAAAATCACCAGACGTTTAGCGATTTGCTCGGTATTGATTTAATAAATAAACCTGAAAAAGCCTTAGAGCCGAATGTCGCCTTTGATATTTTAGCGATAGGGATGCTCAGAGGACTTTTTACAGGCAAAAGGCTACCAGACTACATTAACTCCGTAAAAACCGATTACAAGGGTGCCAGAAAGACAGTAAATGGCACGGACAAAGCTGAGCAGATAGCGGATTACGCCGAAAAGTTTGAAAAAATTCTAAAATCTTCACTTTCAACCAACTTTGGATCGGAAAACTCGCGCGAGTTCAATACACACACTCCGCTGAATGAAGTGGTTGAAAAAAGCGGCGACGGGCGCGGGCTATCAGACGAACTTAAAGATGCTGAAAACCCCGCCGCGCCGCCCGAATCTTCGACGCAAACCGCCGACCAGATAACAAATATTTCGTCGGGCGAAAAAACCGTTCCCGATAATTTCACTTCGGAAACAAAAGTGATGGACGCGCCCGCAGCCACCGGAATAACGGCGAAGTTAGGCAAATGGACGGCTTATTTAGGACTCGGCGTTCCTACAATGGCCGGTATCGGGTCGGCTGTAAAAGGCTTATACGCCGACGGCACAATTTCGCCAGCCGATATTTTCAGCGTTATTTCAAGCGTTTTTAAGTATGTTTTGCCGTATTCGAGTTATATCGTCTTCGGTTTGATAGGTTACAAAATTGTCAAAACGGCACTCGTGCAGGTGAGCTTTATGCTCAGAATGTATTTGAACGCGAGCGCCGACAAACACGATATTCAAATTGCCGTAAAAGAGGAGGCGAAATGAAGAAAAACAAAGATTTGCAAATCACGCACGCGACAGAGAATTGCCCGACGGACGGCTTCGGCACGGGCAGGATTTTCGCCTTTGACCCGCGCGACCGTCTGCATTTAATGTCACCGCCCAAAGCCGCGAGCATAGATATTCGCGTGAGACATTGGAAAACGGGCGAGATATTGAATCAAGGCGAAAAACCGCATTGCGTCGCCTTTACAATGGAGCAGCTTCTCGCCTCGTCGCCTGTTCGCAATAAGTATTACAAAACGCCCGCCGAACTCTACAAAATTATTCAGCAAAACGATGAGTTTCCGGGTGAAGATTATGACGGGACAAGCGTTCGCGCCGGTTTCAAGGTTCTGCGCGAAGTCGGATACATCGAAACCTGGCAGAACGCTTTCGATGTTGACACGGTTATTCGCCACATTCTCACTACTTCGCCCGTCGCCGTCGGCACGAATTTTTATGAATCAATGTTTTACCCGGACAAGAATGGTTTTGTAACTATTTCGGGAGGCAATAACGGAGGACACGCTTATATGCTTTGCGGACTCAATCTTGATAAAAAATGCCCGGATGGTTCGGTGGGCGCGTTTCGATTTGTAAATAGCTGGAGTCGTGAGTGGGGGCAAGGCGGTAAGGCTTGGATAAGTCTTAAGGATATGGCGAGACTAATTTCAGAAAATGGTGAGGCGATTACTTCAAAAGAATTGAAATTTACACCTGAAAAGATATAAGGAGAAAAATTATGCAGAAAAAATACAGATACAGAAGCGCGATTTCCGGATTGACGGTGACGAAAGAATACGCGCTCGCCAACCCGGATATTACTGTCAAAGAAGCTATTGAGAATGAAAAAACAGAAAAGACTGAAATAACCGAAAACCTGCAACTTGAACGAGACGAACCCGAAATTGAAAGGAGAAAAATATGAACTCAAACGAATTTCTAATGGTGCTTATTTTCGCGGCTGTCGCCATCGGCGGCGTGTGGTTTTTTTATAGGTATTTTGGCAGCAGAGGTAACAAACGCTGATGGACGTGCTTATTTACATTGCGGTTATAGCGGCAATCCTTATTCTTGTATTTCTGCTTACCAGAAAAAAGCGTGCGGGTAAGGATTCTGGCGATGCGATACCGGAACTCCGATGCGTCTCGCCGCTTGGTATCTCGGTCGTTTCGGGATTGCCGGTCGATGCGGACATTTTAGACACGATGGACGCATCTTTGAGCGAGTTGTTTGACGACGCGCGCGCGCTTGGCTACACCGAGAAACTCAAACACTCCGATTACACGATTATTGTCAAAGAGGATTGCGTCGACAGAAACGGCACTCTTTCGTGGTTAACACGCGCTGACAACTATGACGGCACTGAGTATGACCAGAACCCGGAGCCGGGCATCGGCTGGGTCTATTGCGCCGAGCAGGTTCTGTTTCGTCGGCGGCAATCGGACTGGCAGCTTGAGCCGACGATGGAATACGTGATTTGTCGCGGTTCGTTGGGATTAATAGCGAACACGACTAGGTATGGATGCGAGCATCTGATTTTGCTCCACAATTCCTTTGAAAAGTATAAGGAAACGGAGACGCACCGTGACGGCGAAGGACACCCAATTATTCAGCGAAGAAATAAGTGAAAATAGTAGGTTAACTAAAAAAGCAAGGAGATAAAAATAAAATGAGCAATAAAGCAGTTACAAGAATGAAAGTCAGAGTTGGTTACATTGTTGAAGGTAGAAACGATGAAGGAAAACAAAGTGAAACGGTTTGGGCAAATGCTGTTTATGATTCAAACCCTGAAAGCGAAAACGCGCAATTTGCAAAGGCTACGCCTTCTGTCAATTTAAGTGCAGTTATTGACAACCCAAACGCTTTCGGAAAGTTGGAATCAAACAAAGAATATTATCTTGATTGGATTCCTGTCGAAAAAATAGAGGCGTAATTTCTGCAACAAAAGAGAATCCCCGCGCTTTCTAAGGCGGGGAGGTATTCAAGCCGATTATCCCTTTGAGACAAAAAAATGCTTAGAGATTACTACACACGCGCGAATTCGTATTATGGCAGCCTTACCGCCTTCATAACGCGCTATGCCCTGCTAATCGTTATCGGTTTGGGGCTGCTGCTTCTCATTATCATCGGCGGGCAAAAAGCGTGTGATAACCGTCGTCAGCGTCTTGAAAATGAAAAATTAAAACAATATGAAGAGGAAGTCGCTGCGCGCCTTAAAATCTTTCAAAGCTATATTGACAGCGCGAACAACGACCACCAAATGACAGCCGGAATTCTGGAATCACTTTCATCAATGACAAAAAACATTAACACCCTTAATGACAACGACAAAATTATCACGAGCCGCGTTAATGAAATAGCCGAAACAGAATACAAGTCGGCGCGAACTCAAAAGAATAACCAGGCGGCGGTAAAAAGCGGCAAAGCGAAATCTAAAAAACCGATTCGGACAAGGGAAATTGACGCGCTTAAAACAGACGAGGAGTTATACCCAAACTAAAACAATGAAAAAGTTAATAATCGCAATAATTTTAATCTTAAGCGGCGCGGGCGCGGCTGTTCACGCTCAAACCACGAACGGCGATGTTGCTCGAATTCAGCTTATAAACGCGCTTGAGAGAGCGCAAACGGAAGTGAAATCCAGTCGTATCTTTGTGGACGCGCTACGGCAGCAGGTTGCGTCCAAAGAAGCCCGCATTACCGCGCTCAATCAAAAAGACGCGCTTTCTACTGCGGCAATCAAAAACCTTCAATCTGAAATCACCAATCTCAGACTTGCCATCAATGAAGCCGAAGCCGTAATAAGCATCAGAGAAAAAGAAGTCCTCACCCTAAAATCTCAACTGGAAAAAACCCGCAAAAAACTAAGCCGCGCCAGAACCTTCACAAAATATCTGGCTGTTGTCGCGGCGGTTTTAGCGGGAATTGTTGTCTTGAAATAATGGTCAATTGAAAATGAAGTATGGCGGATTCAATTCAAACATCACCGAACGGGGCGCTTGTCTCAAACGACCTCAAGAAGCTACTTATCGTTCCGGCTATGACGTTAATCATCGCCGTCGTCGTCGCCTGGTATGCCGCGCAGCAATCACAAAGCGAATTGCGGTTTCAAACGGCGGCGAATAAGGAGCAGATACAAACGAACGCGGCGGCGGTAAAAGCCAATTCCGACGCCGTAAATCTTCTGGTTATCTCCACCGCCCGCAACGCCGACGCGATGGCGAGACTGGCTGCGGATTTGAAGGAATGGCAATTGGAGCAGAGGGCGAATCAAAAAAAATGATGAACATCACGCAAATTTTAATCTGGATAGCGGTCGGCGCGATGCTGACGATTATCGCCACCTTTGTTTACTTGAAAATACGGGATTTTCGCACTCGTTTTGAAGAAAAGCATTACCCGCCGACGCCGGAAGACCATTCAGTAGGCGAGGCTATTGACCGCCAGACGACATTTATGCGCGGCGAACGGCGTGAACGCTCCGCGCGGGCGGATACGGTAAAAGAAGCCTTAGAACAACAGCAGACAGACGTTAAAGAAGCCTTAGAACAACAGCAAACAGATGTCAAAGAAGTTTTGGGTAGACATCAGACGGATGTCAAAGATGCCTTAGAACAACAGCAGACAGATGTCAAAGAAGTTTTAGTTAGGCAGCAAACGGATGTCAAAGCCGCGCTCGCCGCGCAGCAGCAATTAGTCAAACAGGATTTGATAACGGAATCGGAAACCATCGAAAAAGCTCTGACTAATTATAATTCTGCCAAAAAACAGGACGTTACCGAGCAGACCGAGAATATCAAAACCGCGCTTGCCGACACGGTTAAAACCAGGACGGACGAGGTGGAAGAAAAATAAATGAAAAACTTCCTTGAACTGAAAACTTTCTTTTTGTCCGACGTTTTTCGCTCCGTTGTAATGGCGATTCTGTTGTTTTTACTCACGGTCGACATTGTGCAGAGACAAGTCGCGGTGCGCGAGATAAACCACAACATCGAGGAAAACCAGCGCGCCGATATTGAAGAGGCGAGGATGAATGCGGCACGCGGCGAACTAATTCAAATATCGCTCTTTGCCGCATTGGAAGGGCGAAAATTAAACGTCGCTGAGGTTGACCGGGTAAAAAGCCTCTGGAAGCAAAGCGATTTGATGGGTGAAACGGAGCCACAATGATTGAAATTTTTTGCGATAACTGCTCTGAAAAAGCCTTCGGTTACGAGGACGGCAAAATAACAGCTTTTCCGTCCGGCAGATGCGGCGCGCACGTCGCGTCGATTGAACTCATTTTCGACGCGATAAAAAAAGGCAGGGGCAAAGGAATGGAAAAGATTCAAATTTTTATCGCTGCTAATCACTGCATTTTTGGGTAAAAAGTTATGGCTTACACATTAAAACTTGAACGCGACCGGACTTTCGAAAAAACTCTGACCTATAAAGCGGGCGGCGCCGGGGTAAATCTAACGGGTAAGGAGATTGTTTTTCACGTCAGAAAAAATGAATCGAAAAACGATTACCTGACCATTTCAACCGCCGACATCGCGCCGAACGGATTCGGCTCGCGCATCGCATACACAAACCAAAGCGCGGGCGTGTTTTCACTTTTATTAACCGATGAGGAAACGAAACTTATGCGCTTTGACGCGGGTTTTTATTCATTCAGTCTGGAATACGACGGCAGAAAAGATGATTTGAGCGGCGGAAGGTTGACTGTATCGAATGCTTGAACATACGAAATTTTAATTTTTATGGCGGAAATTATTGAAATAATCAGCCAGGTTAATGTTATTGAAGTCGCGCCCGGCGACGGCGAAGGCGCGTCCGTTATTGAAGTTCCGGCTAGCTCCGAGATTGAAATACTGGAAATCAACGCGCAGGGTCCGCAAGGCATTCCGGGCGCGGGCGGTGCAGCCGAGAGCTTTACGCATACGCAAAGCACTCCCGCAGCCGAGTGGATTGTCAACCATAATTTAGGCGCTTACCCGCTTGCTGAAATTCGGTCTGCCGGCGGCGTAGTTGTCGAAGCAGAAATTCTGCACGTTTCGGTCAATCAGTTCAAAGTTTTTTTTGATACCGCATACAGCGGTTTCGTCAGGTGTATCTAATTTAGAAAAAGGAAAATAATAAAATGGCAAAACCAATACTTTCATCACGCGACCATCTCAATAATTCACGAATCTTAAATCTGCCTGCGCCCGCGTCGCCAAACGAACCGGCACGTCTGGCTGATTTGAATTCGGCAGTCGAAGGACTAAGTTGGAAGAAAAGCGCGCGGGTCGCTTCACAAGCCAACGTCGCACTCGCCTCGCCGGGCGCAACCATCGACGGCGTAACGCTTGCCGCGAATGACCGCGTGCTTGTTCGCGCTCAAACAGCAGGAGCGGAAAACGGCATTTATATTTACAATGGCGGGGCTGCTCCGATGACGCGCTCGCCCGACGCGAATACGTCTGATGAACTCGAATCGGCGACGCTCTCAATCGAAGAGGGGACGAGCGCGGGCGCGACTTACCGCCAGACGCTGGTTAATTTCGTTCTCGGCACAGGCTCGCCCGCTTTTACCACGTTCGGCACGTCCGCGCCCGTCGCGTCAACGACTGTTTCGGGAACGGTTACACTTGCCACACAAGCCGAAGTCGATGCCGGAACCGAAGCCTTAGATGTTGTAACCCCCGCTGCTCTGGCTGCGTGGTCAGGCAGAATAAAAAAATACACGACAACCATCGGCGACGGCACGGCAACTTCTTTCATCGTGAACCATAACCTCGGCACCAGGATTCACACCACCGAGCTTTTTTACACGGGCGGCACGTTCGATAAAGTTGACGCTGATGTTCAGCATACATCGACAACGACCGACACAGTAATATTTTCAAGCGCACCCGCAGCCGGAGCTATCAGTTTTGTTGCGATAGGTTAAAAAATGGACAAACTAAGCAACCCCAAATTACCAGACGTGACGGCGGCAGGCGTTCCGACTCCCGGCGCGGGATTGATTGTCGTTTTCAGCGAGGCGGGGAAACTCAAACAAAAAGATTCAACCGGAACCGTTACCGATTTAACTCAAACGGCTGCCGTTTCGGGAACAAAGCTCAGCGCAATGGCGGCGGCGGGCGCGGTTGCGGGAGCGGACGAATTTTTAATCAATAAAGGTGGCGTGTCGCAAAAGGTTACGGCGGCGCAAATCAAAACTTTCACTGGCGGCGGCGGCGGAAGCAATGCCTACCGCACACTGCTTGATTCATCTGGTTCACATACTGCCGCGCGCGCGGCGGGAACTTACTGGATTGGTCAGGGCGACGCTTTGGGAATCACCGGAGTAGGGACTTTATATCCGCCGAATATAATTTACATAGCCGCCGCTGATTATCCCGCGATTGACGCTTTGACCGCGAAACTCCGTATCCGGGTGCAGATTTACACAAACGACATTGCTCCGACCGGGAATTACAGCTTCGGGCTTTATCCGGTCGCGCGACCGGCAACCTCCGGCGGCGCGGGCTTAAATATCTACACTTTGGGAACTGTTGTGTCAGGCTCAACCACCACGACATACACTTTTCCCGTAGATGCTATTTTTGCGATTGGAAGCGCGGATTTCGCGCTTCCGGCAGACGGTCATTATGTCATCGGGATGGTTTCGACTACCGCAGTCGCGGCTTCTTCTCACATTCATATTTCGGCAAGTTTGCAGACTCATTATACCTAAAATGCCAGAGGTAATTTTACTTGAAACGGGAACTTCCGGCGTGCTAACGGAAGACGGCGCGGGGTTTTTACTAATGGAAGAAGCAATCCCTACTCCTATCAATTACGCACTTGCCGCAAACGGCGGCGTAGCGACAGCCTCCAGAAGTCTTGACGCGGCGGCATATCCGCCGTCGGCAGCAAATAACGGTGTTAAAGCTTATCCAAACAACGCCGAAACGTGGGTAGTGTTAAACGTCAACGCGCCGTTTCCGCCAAACGACCAGGCGTTTCTATACATTACGCTGTCTGCCGCCAGAAGCGTGTCGCAATTCGGTATAGCAACCCTTAAACAAGACGGCTTTTACACTGACGAACCTGTTGCGAACGAAACACTTTGCACCGGAGGGCTACATTTAACGGGCTACACGGTTCAATACAAGAACAGCTCCGGCGCGTGGATTGATACGACAGTCAACGTTACGGGAAACAATTTAGCGTATCGCAAAGCAGAGCTGGCGACACCAATAACAGGAACTGACTTTCGCCTTGCCATCACGGGCGGCGCGGACGGACACGGGCGGCTTATCGAGTTTGAAGTCTGGGGAACTTAAGATTTATTTATGAAGACGGCTTATGCAACGCCGTAGAACTGAAAACAAATAAAATAATGCCAAACAAAAACCCGAAAAAGAAACCGCAGGAAACCGCCAAACACATCGCGGCGTTTTGGGCGTGGTATGAGTTGGAACGCGAATATGCCGAAACTTTGCGTAAAGTTGGCGTATCTCGACCGACATTAGACAAATGGATGAAGCGCGGAGAATGGCACAGACGCGCCGATGAATTAGACGCCAGGCAATTAGAACGCGCTACGCAATTGCTCGTTGAAAAAAACGGCAAACGACTTGCTGAAATGATTGAAAACCACTTCAAATACGGCGCGAACCTAATCAATATCGGCGGCGGTTACCTGCAGAAAAAAGGCGTTGAAACGGGCGGGCAGGCAATTCAAGCCGTGAAAATCGGTGTGGAGATTCAGCGCACGGCGGAAGGTCTGGCAACGGGTAAGCAGGAAATTGAACACGGCGGCACGATTCGCACTGAGACGGAAGTAATTACACCGAAAATAAATGACAGCAACACCTAATATCAGACGAATGCAATTTGATTTTTCAAACCCCGATTTATTCAACCGGGCTTATCTGCATTTGTTTAATAACAAATCAAGGTTTATTCATCTATTCGGCAGTGCCGGAAGCGGTAAAAGCGTGTTTGGATGTCAAAAAGAAGTTGTTCAAAGTTTTGATTCAAAGCGCAGCAACCGTAAAACCTTAGTCGTTCGCAAATTTTACAATACACTTGTCAATTCTGTTTACGCTCAAATCAAATCAATTATTTACGGTTGGGGTTACGAGCAGTATTTTGAGATTACGCGCTCACCGCTTTCCATTACCAATAATATAACGAACGTTCAATTTATCTTTGCCGGACTCGATGACGTTGAAAAAGTAAAATCAATTCAAGGCGTTGACCGAATACTGATCGAAGAAGCAACCGAACTCTCGAACAGAAACGAGCTTGAACAATTATCTTTGCGTCTGCGCGGCTTTTCCGAAGTCCAGATTACTTTGATGTATAATCCGATAAACGTCTTCCATTGGCTTTCAACGGATTTTCATCAAACGATTCCGGCAGACCATTACATTCTCAAAACAACCTACAAAGACAACCGTTTTCTTGACGATGAATACATTCGCACTTTAGAAAACCTGCAGTTGACGAATCCGAACTTCTACCGCGTTTACGCTCTCGGCGAATGGGGGCAAAACTCGGAAGGGCTTATCTATCCTGACTATGAAACGGTTGCGGCGATGCCCGAAGCGCAGTTCTACGGTCTTGACTTCGGACATAATCATCCGACAGCAATGACTGCCGGAGCGGTCGCCGATAACTTTGAATCAGCACGCGAAGATTATTTTATTGAAGAGTTGATTTACGAATCGCATCTGACGGCAACGATGCTCATTGACCGGATGAATATGGTAGGCGTTAGTAAGCAGAAGTTAATCATTGCCGATAACGCGCGTCCCGAAATGATTGCCGCTATCAAAACCGCAGGATTTAATATCAAACCCTGCAAAAAATACGCCGGTTCTGTTCTTGACGGTATTGCAACCGTTAAGAAATATAATCTTAAAATTCTGGCGGGCAGCAAAAACCTTTTCAAAGAAATCACGAATTATTCCTGGCGTGAAAAGAACGGCTCGTTTGTTGACAGCGAACCCGTTGACGCGATGAATGATTTAATGGACGCTACTCGCTACGCTCTGCAAGCCGCCAGCCGGACGCTGTGGACAAGTGAAATTTTCAGATTGAGGTAGACAAAAAAAAATGAAACAGCAGGAAGATATTGTATCGGTCAAACACCCTGATTTCGACGCGCAATCACAGCAAAGAGTGATATTTAAGGACGTTTGCGCAGGCACTTTAGCTTTAAGAGCAAAGGGACGAGCGTATTTGCGAAAGTTTCCCGCCGAGCTTCCCGAATCCTATGCCGACCGACTGCGTGCTTCAACCCTGCACAATTTGACTGAAAAAACCGTGCAGGTAATGACGGGACTGGTTTTTCAATCTGAAATCAAGCTTGGCGCGGATGTTCCGGCTGGTATAAAAACTATCGCTGAAAACATAGACAATCGCGGCAATCACTTAAATATTTTCGCCCGCGAAGTGTTTCAGAAATCGTTTCAGGGACACTCGGTTATTCTCGTTGACGCGCCGGACTTCACCGCCGCCAAATCACTTGAAGACGAACGCCGCCTTAAACTTCGCCCCTACTGGATTCATTATGAAGCCGACCAGGTTATCAACTGGCAGACGAGAGTTAACGCGGTTTCAAAATCAACGGAACTATCTATGATTGTTCTTAAAGAGGCTACAGCGGAACGCGCGGGGCGTTTCGTCATAAAGAATGTTACCCGCTACCGCGCGCTATTTCTCACGGACGCGGGAGCGGTCGGCTGGGAACTCTGGCGAGAGATTCCTCGAACAGGCACTCTTGATGATAAGTTTGAGTTAGTCAAAGAAGCAAGCGGAGAGATACAAAAGCTGTCGCAAATTCCCGTCGCCGTTATTTACGGCAAAAAGCGAGGCGAGCTTGAAAGCGCGCCCGCTTTACTTGACCTCGCGCTAGCTAATCTGCGGCATTACAACAAACAATCGAATTACGACAATCTTCTCGCGCTCGCCTGTATTCCGGTTCCCTTTACCAAGGGAATGGAAAGCGTTGACGCGGATGAAAAACTCGCGTTCGGCGCAGATATTTTGATGAAGCTGTCGGAAAACGGCGAGTTTGGCTGGGCAAGCGTCGACGCGGGGGCTTTTGAATCCCTGCGCCAGGATTTGAAGGACTTGGAAGACCAGATGGCGACGCTCGGGCTTTCAATGCTGGCGGATGAAAACCAGGCAGTTGACGTGACGGCAACCGAGGCGCTGCTTAATTCAATCGGCGAAACGGCAGAGCTTCGCGTGATGGCTGAATCTCTTAAAGACGGGATTGAACTCGCCTTAGGATTGACCGCCGAATATATGGGAATGGGAACGGACGCGGGCGGTTCAATTGAGCTTGGCACGGCTTGGGAAAACGCGGCGCGGGTGGCGGTGGACGTAACGGCTGCGCCTATAAACGCGATTGAAGAAGAGGCGGATATGCGGGTTAATTAGCAGGAAGAATGGTTAAGAACACGGGAAAAGAAAAGCCGAAAATCAAGGGCAGGGCAATAGTAATCAAAGGTGACGAAAAGCCGCCGGGCGCGGGTGGCGTGCAGGCAATGCAGGTGTTAGCGCGGCGCGTCTCAAGCAATCTGTTTGCTATGCTCGAAGCCGAAAAGGATACGACAATCAAAGAACGTGAAATATGACCCGAAGACAAACCGCTACCGTAACGCTAAAGGACGCTTCATCAGCGCGCGTGAAGTACGAAAAGCGATTGATAAAACAGTTGATATTGTGCGCGGCGATATGCGTTCTTTAGGAAAGAAGCTGGCGGCGGGCGAAATCACCCTACCCGAATTCCAAACACAGATGCGAGACAATTTGAAAGCCGCTCACTCTCTGACGGCATCAATCGGCAAAGGCGGACGCGGGGCAATGACGGCGCGTGACTGGTCAGCGGTCGGCAACACTCTTAAAAAAGAATACAGGTATCTGAATAATTTTGCCCGACAAGTTGAACAGCAGAGACTATCGGCGGCGCAAATTGAATACCGCTCTTCGTCGTATGCCTCATCAGTCAGAACGACGTATTTCAAGACTGATACAGTCGCGAAAAAAGACGCGGGACTGACACGGGTTAAAAGAGTGCTGCACGCTATGGAATCCTGCGCCGGATGCTTAAGTTGGGCTGGCAAAGGTTTTGTTCCTATTGATGAGATGCCCGCGCTCGGCGAACTTGAATGTAGAAATTTTTGCCGCTGTGAATTGGAGTACAAATAAATTCAAACGATGGATTATTCGGTCGAAGGCTCAAAATACAGCTTGTCATACAGTGAATTGCGTGAAGACTATTTGCGCTACAAAGCGATGTTGGACGCTGATTTCGCGGCAAGCGCAATAAAAATCCTGCATTTTTCGTGCATCGTTTGCTATTTAAAAGAAACGTCCGCGCAAGCCGTTTTGATTGATAAAGGAATCATTCACGAACTTGTTCACCTGCTGGATGCCGATACAAAACCGGACGCCTTGCGGGATTTGCCGAGAATAAGAGAGACATTTAATCAAATTTGCGAATTAGTTTAGGACAATGCCGAACAGAGAAATTAAAGTCATCAAAGCTAAAGACGCGCCGCGACGCGACAAGCTGCCGAAGTTTGACCCCGACACCCTGCGCCGTCAATTGCTTTCGATGCTTGCCTTGCTCGATAAAGCGGAAAAAGCGTTTTGCTGTGAGAAATGTAGAAAAGAAAGCGCAACATATTAAACTGTAAAATATATGTTGATTTTTTTCGTTAAATAGTAAATAATCATCACCAGGCGCGAATTTGTTCGTCGCCGATAATTTAATAAGACTTTAGAGTCTTCGTATCAAACCGATACCGACACTCGCCGAACCTGTGATTTATTCACTCGTTCGGCGAGTGTTTTTTTGTTTTTAAATTTCACACATTCACACAAGCGGCGGCAATCGGTGATTACCGCTAACAAGATGAGTCGGTGGCTCAAATATATGGCAAAACTAAAAGCGAAAATTAACAAAGATGAATACGCCGAACTCGGCGACGTGCTGCACGAATTTTATACCGAAACCGCAGACGGCGAATACGTGCTGGAAGCCGACGGCGTTGAGGATGTAACGGGGCTGAAAAGCGCGCTGGAACGCGAGCGGGCGGCGGTGCGCGATGCGAAAAAAGTATTAAAACAATTCGAAGGCTTAAATGCCGATGAGGCGCGAAAAGCACTATCGGAAACTTCGCAGCGGGAAGAAAAAGATTTAATCGACCAGAAGAAGTTTGAAGAAGTATTAAAGAAATACAAAGCCGATTTCGATGCGGATTTAAGCAGGGAAAAGGAAAAGAATAATCAGATTTTAACTAATCTGAAGCGCGAAAAATTAACCAATATGTTGATTAAAAACGGCGTTCTGCCTGACCGCGCGAAATTTGCATTAGTTGAAATTGACAACCAGGTCGAACTTCATTCTGACGAAAACGGGATTCACCTGCAAAAGACGGGCGGCATCGGTGATGCCAAAGAACTGGACGAAATGGTGACGGGTCTTCGTGAGAATTCCGCGTTTCTGTTCGCTCCGACCAACGCTTCGGGTAGTGGTGCTGCCGCGAGCAATGCAAACGGCGGTTCGGGTTCGGGTCAAAAAGTTGAGCCGGGACTTCCGCGAATAACGCAGGCACTTAATACTGCCCTGCCTCAATAAAGAAACCACTATCAGGAGATTTTAATATATGGCACAGACCCTTGCACAGGCAGCACTCTTATCGGAAAACCAATTGCAGCGCGGCGTTGTTGAAACGTTTGTCCAGCAATCGCCGATTCTCGACCGCATTCCCTTTCTCAACATTGAGGGCAATGCTTACGCTTATAACAAAGAATTAACGCTGCCGGGCGTTGAATTCCGCGCCGTTAACTCTGCTTACGCGGAATCGACGGGAACGATTAACCAGGCTTCAGAGTCTTTGGTTATCTTAGGCGGAGAAGCGCACGTCGACACATTTATACAGCAGACTCGCGGCAACTTAAACGACCAGCTTGCAACACAGCTATCGCTTAAAGTTAAAGCAATCGGCTACAAATTCCAGGATTCATTTATCAACGGCGATACGGCGGTTGACGCTAATTCATTTGACGGACTAAAAAAACGACTTACAGGCGCACAAAATATAGTCGCCGCCGCAAACGGCACAGGGTTCGGAACATCGGACGCGACGCGCCAGGATGTGTTTGACCATCTGGACAACCTGATTGGCGCAGTTCCGGGCGTTGACGCGCTTTATATGAACGCGGCAATGCTTGCAAAGGTGCGTTCGGCAATGCGGCGGCTGACGATGAACACCACGCCGATTGAACAGTTCGGTAAGCAATTTGATGTTTATAACGGCATTCCGCTTATCGCAATCGGAACCAAAGCAGACGGCACGCAAGTTATTCCGACGAACGAAACAACCGGAACAAACACGGCAACGACCTCAATTTATGCCGTTAAATTCGGCGTCGGTGAAGGCGACGGCGGCGTTACGGGATTAACAAACGGCGGCGTGATGGTTGAAAACTTAGGGAAACTGCAATCGAAACCCGTTTGGGGAATCAGAATTGAATTCTTCTGCGGTTTAGGCGTATTCGGCGGACAGGCAGCAGCACGGCTCAGCGGATTATCAACCACACTTTAACTGAATGATTTGTAACTCTTGCGCGGGCGAGTGGTTCACGGAAGAAAAACTTATCAAGCCGGCAGGGATGCCGTCAACTGATAAACGATTTACCACCGCCGCCCGTGAACTCAAATATCAACTCAAGTGCGCCGATTGCGGTGCGGTATTCGGTCAACCCGAAAAGGAAAATAATAGCAATGGCAACGAAAGAACAAACGAATTCACAGAACCAGAAAGCGGCTTCAAGCCAGACGAAGGACGCGGCAACTCAGGCTCCAACCCCGTCAGCGGACAGCAAAGTAGTAACCGAAGGCGCGGGCGTGGCAACCGTCGGTGAAAATAACCGGCTTTCGCACTCCGAAGGCGGAGCTACAACAAGAAGCGACGTAACCGATATGGGCGTGCCAATGCTCCAGGGTGACGGCACAGAACCGCAGGGACCCGAAGACGCTTTAGGAGCAGGACTTAAGCGCGGCGATTATACAAACCGCATCGGCGGCTCCAGCTACCAGCCTCACGAAGTTGTCCCCAACCCGGACGCAAAGGCGGGCGAAGCAACCGTTAAAGTCATCGCACAACGTCCAAGAACCGAGGAAATCGGCGATGAAACCGGCATCAAAGGCGGCGTTGACACATCGACCACATTAGGTGAATAAATGGCTTTTACCGAAGCGGAATTATTAAGAGTGGTCACGATAACGGGCTATTCCTTTTCAACATTGGAATGGCAGGTTCGTTATCTTGGCACGAATGTAACGCCCGGTTTGGAAGCGGCGGTTCGGGATGAACTTGATCGGTGGGACTCGGTTGGCGGTGCTTTTACACAAGTTTTCCCGATGGAAGCGAACTTCGGTGCGAAAATCAATCCGGACGCAGCAAAAGCCGACATTCGCCGCAATATAAAGCATCTGCTTTATCTCGGCGGTTCTTTTGAGACAGCCGGTACGGTGCGGCTTTATAGAAGCTAAACGGGAATATGCTTTCAAACGTAATGGCGCAATTAGGACGCGACGTGCTGCCGCAGATTTTCAAGGAAATCGGCACGGAACTCGTCAGCGTCATCCGCACGACGCAGGCAAATGACGAATACGGCGGCTCTGCCGATACGGAAAACACGATATTTGAAGGCATTCCCGCAACTTATAAACCGATTGGCGGCAACGCGCGGTTTGTGCAGGGCGGCGAGTGGACAATGCACGAAATCACGATGCCGACAATCTTCGGGGGCGAAGAAATCGCCTTGCGTCCGACCGATAAACTGCTGATGGCGGAGCGGGCGGTCTCAAGTCCCGAAAGGTTGTTCGTAATCGAATCAATCCGCAACAAATCCGGCGTGGTTTATGAAGTTATTTGCAGCTTAAAAGAATAAACAGAGGTAAAAATTATGACAGACAAAACATTTACAAAACAGGTTACGGCGCGCGTCAACAAAGAGGGCGCTTTTCACGAAATTATTTTCAGAGGCGTAAAAGGCGCGTTCAGCTGTTCAATGACCAATGAAACCGGAACGGGCTTTATCGAAAACGACAAAGTTTATGACGTGACGATTACCGAATCCGCACCGGAAAGCGAGCAACCGGGCGAAGCGTTAAAAGCCACAGACGAAGCCGCACCGGAGAAAACTTTAACAGAAGACGCGGGAACGCGGCGCAAAAAGTAAATGAGCTTTAACTTAAAAGTCATTAAAAATCTTGTCCCGCAAATTCCGAAACAGATGCGCGGAAAAGTGGCGGACATCTTAAACCGCGCCGCACTCGGAACTGAAGGCGACGCCAAACAACTTGCGCCGGTTGACACAGGCTTTCTGAGAAATTCAATACAGGCAAACCCGTCGGCAACCGAAGCAAATTTGAAATCAGAGACAAACGTCGCCGCCGAATACGGCATAAACGTCGAACTCGGCACAGTAAAGATGGCAGCGCAGCCGTTTATCAGTCCGGCGTTTGAAACTAACCGGACAGAAGCATTGAACGATTTGAAAAAAGTATTGAAATGAGCGAATCCCTGCACGTTGATAAATGGCTTTACGCGATTCTCTCAACCGATGCGCAAATCATTGCGGCGGGCAATAAAGCGGTCGTCGCCGGTCGAACGCCGACAGGTGTAGGTTTCCCGTATATCAGCTTTAATCTGCAGTCAAGCAGAGACATAACGGGAACGGGCGCGAAACGATTGATGTCGCGTCCGTTGTATCAAATAGAGGCAATAAGTCGGGGAGGCGTGACGGCAGCTTTTATCGCAATCGTCGCCCGAATTGATGAACTGCTCGAAAACAAAACGGCGGAAATCTTTGGCGGTTATGTTTTCGGCGCGAGACGTGAGCAGGAAATCAATCGCATTGAACAGGGCGGAAACACCGACGAATACTTCAAACACGTCGGCGGGCTTTACAGGATAAATGTTTTCAAAGCATAAATGACCGCAAGCACACGAAAATTACACGAAACTTTGATTCGTCTTTTCAAAGGAATGATAACGGCGTGGGAAGTTTGGTTAAAAGACAGTTAGATTTTTAGATATTTTTCAAATTAAACACTTTTGAGCAAGCCCGCTCAACGCGCACGATTCGTTTCAACCGCATTGAAAAAGCCACCTTGCCGCACATTGCAAGGAGATTTTTCAAATGGCTTCCAGAAGTAACATCGGTCGCGCTCTTCAAATCGGCAAAGAAACAACGTCGGGCGTCGCAGTTCCGGCAAACAAATCTTTCGCCTCACTCAATCTTGATTTGAACTTTGAAGGCACGCTGAAAACGTATCGCTCACAGGGTTTCAAGTTTAATACCACATCATCCCTCCAACGTTCGTGGCAAAAAGGCACGTATGACGGTCCGATGACTTTTACGGAAATCATCTATCCGCTCTCAAGCCTGTTTGGCACGCCTGCGCCGACAACCCCAACAGGCGGCACATTGTCGCGCACGTGGACGTTTTTGCCCGCCGTGCGCGGACAGGACGTGATGCAGACATTCACGATTGAAGAAGGTGATGCGGCAGCGGCAACGCAGGTTCCGGGTGTTGTTTTTACATCCCTGGCTCTGGATTTTGCCGCCGATGATTTAACTATCAAAGGCGGGCTGATAGGGCAAACCGGAACAGTAACGACGCTGACGCCGACTCCGACGGTTCTTTCGCAAGTGGTCGCGGCGGCAAATCAGGTTGACGTTTTTATTGCGCCGACTTACACCACTCAGGCGGCGCTTTTTGCCGACGCAAACAAAATCACCGACGCTTATACGGAAATGTTCGACATCGGCGAAAAGGTTGACCCGAATTTCGTCCACAACACGACATACAATTCTTATAAAGATTTAGTCGAAAAACCCGCCGATTTGAAATTCAGTTTTTCAACCGAATTTAACGCCCAGGCGCGCGCGCTTTACTCGGCGGCACTCCAAAACACTTTCCGCTATATCGGCGTCCGCGTCTTAGGTCCGGTTATCGAAGGCACAATCCGCAATTCAATTTATCTGACCGTCGCCTGCAACGTAACGCCCGGCAAACGCGAGGACGCCGGCGGCGTGTGGGGTTATACGTTCGAGTGTTCGCCGATTTACGACCCGACGCTCAACAGCGCGTTTCAAATCGCCGTCACGAACGCTGTAACGGCGCTCTAAAGGAAAC
>JAABUN010004487.1_pt1 | contig 18944 bp, 11 predicted proteins | sample 5559311 | NCBI WGS metagenome assembly JAABUN01 (sample SAMN10711877, study PRJNA513370) | rock metagenome | isolation source: Antarctica rocks | place: Antarctica: Victoria Land, Siegfried Peak sud | reverse complement strand
GATTGTCAAAGAACGAGAAGAATCGGAAATCAAAATCGAGTGGCAGTTTTCCATCAATCAGGCACGAGAGAAGCTAAACCGTCATTACGAAAACGTCATTCAAAAAACTTAGATTACAAAGCACTAGGCTGAGAGGTTAATTATGAAAGAAATAAGTTTAATTATAAAAACAGTATCTCTTTTATGTGTTTTAGCTTGTTTCTTGCAAGCCCAAACACCTGAGGCTATGCGAGCCGAAGCGCGTGTAAACCAGATTATCAGTGATTCAGAAAGGTATTTCAAACAAGGTGAATTAAATCTTAAAGATAACAGATTGCCTCAAGCGTGGGAAGATTTTGATAAATCTGTCGAAGCTGTTTTGTTATCAAGAGTAAATGTTAGAAGCAGTAGTAAGTTGAATGACCATTATCTTCAATTAATTGAACGCATCTACCAAACAGAATTAACCGTTAAAAAAAAATCCGTTCAAAACAAAGAAATAAAATTTGAAATTTCCCCGAAATGTGATGAGCCTAAATCAAAAGGTGGCATATCAAAAACAGCAGTTGAGCTTACCCAAGCAATTAATTTTTATAAGAAGGGAAACGATGACGAAGCTGCTGGCAAACTACGACTTGTTCTTGTAGATGAACCTATGAGCGCAGAAGCCTATTTACTGCTTGGGAAAATCCATTTTCGACGCGGTGATATAGACCAAACTATAAGTAGCTTGAAAACGGCATTGTTTTGGGATAACTGCTTGGTTGATGCTCATATTCTTCTTGGAAAAATATATTTTGAAAAAGGCGATATTCTACAAGCTAAAAATTATTCCGTAAGTGCTTTAGCTATGGATTTCGACAATAACAGAGCGCAAGCCCTTTCTCGCTTAGTTGAAGGCAGAGCAACGGGTGAAGATAAAAGAATCATTCAGGACGATTCAACTGAGGTTGAAAAGCTATCACAAAGATTAAGCGCCCAAGCAAGTGGCGGCGTGAATAATTATTCCAATCGTGTTTTCGTCGCGCCCTTTCGAGGCGAAAGCGAACACGACTTACTCGGCGCAGATTTCGCCTACGTTTTGTCTGAGATTTTATTTGCTCCGAATTTGTGTGTAGTTGGTAACGATGACAGAAAAAAACTGCTTGAATATTTTGGATTTGATACGGATGAAACTTTTACTCTAGCAACCGCGATAAAATTTGCAATTGCAGCAAAGTCAAGTTTGCTGGTTGTAGGAAAATATAACAGAAGATTAAACAATCTTGATGTTACAACCAAAATAATTAGAGTAAATGAAGGGCGCTTTTTAAGTGAAGATTTTCCAGATGGTGCAAGACGTATTGATATTGTTTTGAGCGATTCTGAATCAAATCTCCGAACTATACAAGGACAAATTGGTTATCAAGTGCTTTACCAATATGATAAAGCACTTCCTTATTCACAAAATATGCTGGTTGAAAGAGCTGTGGAAATAAAACTTCCAAACAGTTTAGTTTCTGGCGAAAACTCTACTAACGAACTTGATTTCTCAATTAATAATTCATTAAGGAAAACAACCTGCGATGAAAACATTTTAGATAACTTAGAGCTAAGAAATTTTCGTTTGGGAATTACTATCAACGAAGCCGCAAAAATACTACCGAAAGCGACGGTAAAAAATATAAATTCCTATGAAAAACAAATGTCTCAGAATTTTTCTGTCGCAGTATTAAAAGACATAAGGTTCAAAGATATAAATACAATTCAACTTCAATTTTTTGACAACCGCTTATACTCAATTGAAATTGTCTATGATGACAATATAAATTGGCGAAACTTAAATGAATTTGCTTCACAAGTAGAAAAATCACTTAGCCTGCCGACAATGAAAAATGGTGGCTATGAGTTTGACGGCAAATATCTTTATTGCGGAAATTACCAAATTAAAGCAATGCTCGTCAAAAGCAAAATACCAGCGATTCATTTATTCGACACAACGGTTTTTAATAAAATAAAGCAAAGAAGACAAGAAGAGAAAAATAAGATTGTGCAACAAAAGATTGAAGAAGAAAAAAGAAAGAAACAAATAGAAGAAAAAAAGAAAAAGGTTTTCAAGCCGTAATCGTAGAATGAAATTATCACCAATCGAAATTTTCAAAAATAAAAAGATTTTCTTTATCGGCGGCACGGGCTTTGTCGGGAAAGTTACGCTTTCGATGCTGCTGAATAATTTTCCCGATGTCGGGAAAGTTTATGCGACGGTTCGCGCACGGAACAGCGAGGAATCGAACATTCGATTTTGGGCGAGCGTCGTAACTTCGCCGACCTTTGACCCGCTGCGAGAGAAATACGGCGACGGGTTTGAAGCGTTTATCCGCGCAAAGCTCGTTCCGGTCAACGGCGATGTCGGCAATGATTTGCTCGGCTTGGATGAGAAGTCGGCGAAAAAGATAATGAAAGATTGCGACATCATTATCAATTCGGCGGGCAACGTTACGTTTAATCCGCCGCTCGAAAGCGCTCTGCGGACGAATGTCGTCGGGACGAATAACGTTTTGAAATTGGCGCGGCTGATGAAGCGTCCGGCGGTTGTTCACGTTTCGACGTGTTTTGTGGCGGGAAAACGGAGCGGCACGATTTGGGAAAACGAGCCGGTCGTCGGATATTTTCCGAGAAAAGAAGAATTGATTGGAACGACTTTTGATGTCGATAAGGAAGTCGAAGATTGCGCCAGATTGAGTGAACAAGCCAGACAGGAAGCGACCGACGCGGTGCAGATTGCCAAATTCCGCGAGCAGGCGCGAGAGAGATTCGTCGAAGAAGGACGCGACCCGGACGATGAAGACGAATTGAAATCGGCGATTTTCCGCGAGCGCAAAATGTGGATACGCGAACGCACGACCGAATTAGGTTCGGAGCGCGCCGAGTATTGGGGCTGGACGAATATCTACACTTATTCAAAATCGCTCGCCGAGCAGATTCTCGCCAAACAGGACGACGTTGTAAAAGTTTTGCTGCGCCCGTCCATCGTCGAATCGGCGGTCGATTACCCGTTTCCGGGCTGGAACGAAGGCTTTACCACGACTGCGCCGCTGATTTTAATCGCTCTGCGCGGGCAGCCGGTTTTTCCCGTCAACGAAAATCTCGTTCTCGATATTATTCCCGTCGATATGGTTGCGGGCGCGATTTTGGGCGCGGCGATGAACGCCCTTGTCGACGACAAGCCGCCGCTGGTTTTTCAAGCCTGTTCGGGCGACGTGAACCCGAACGATATGAAGCGAATGGTCGGGCTTGTCGGACTTTATAAACGCACGTATTTCGGCGAAAAGGAAACGGGCAGCAAATTGTTTAATAAAGTCAATCAATTGGTTGACGCGACGGCGGTTTCACATCGGACTTACGAGCTGACGAGCGCGCCGATGTTTAATAAACTTGCGAAACGCGCGGGAAGTTTTCTCGAAAGCGCGCGTCCGACGTGGGGCGGCGGCAGAATCGCCAATGTCTTGGACGATTTAAAGAAATCGGTCGAAAATATCGAACGCTCGACAGCCGAGACAAAAGCCGCGTTCGATATGTTCAAACCATTCATAATCGACAACGAATACGAATATCGCGCCGACAACACGCGGGCTTTGCATTCGGTCATCAAAGACAAGGAAAAGTCCTTGCTTCCGTGGTATCCCGAAAAGCTCGATTGGTATGATTACTGGCTTAACGTTCATTTTCCGGGTTTGCGAAAATGGGTTTTGCCGCAGCTTGAAGAAGATTTAAAGATTGCCGAACGACGCGCTTACACTTACAAAGATTTGCTTGATTTGTTCGATACGTCGGCGAAAAGATTTTCGACGCGCGTCGCATTCCGCATCGAGCGCGACGGCAAAAAAGAGCAATACACGTTCGCCGACGCGCAGGAATTAGCGACGCGCGCAGCCGAATTTTTCGCCGCAAACAATGTCAAACCGCAAAGCCGCGTCATTCTTTTCGCGCACAATATGCCCGAATGGGGTTTAACTTATTTCGGCATTTTGAAAGCGGGCGCGACGGCGATTCCGATTGACCCGGCAAGCTCGATTGACGAAATCGTCAACTTTGCGCGAACGGGCGAAGCGTCGGCGATTGTTTTAAGCCCGAAACTTTTCAATGAAAATCCTGATTTAGCCGAAAGGTTAAAAGAAAATAATCTCGACGTTTCGATTTTCACGTTCGACGACGTTTTTGAATTGACCGGCGAGCGCGCCGAACGCGAGCGACACGCGCTTCTGCCCGAAAAGATTTTATCGAATTCCGTTGCGTCCTTGATTTTCACGAGCGGCACGACCGGAACGCCGAAAGCCGTGATGCTGTCGCACAAAAATTTTACGAATATGGTGTCGATGCTCTCGTCGGTTCTGGAAATGGACATTACCGACGGCACTTTGTCGGTTTTGCCGCTTCATCACACATTTGAGTTTTCCGCCGGTTTTCTGACGCCGTTTTCAAACGGCACGCCGATAACGTATCTCGAAGAATTGAGCGGCGAAGAACTTTCGCGCGCCATACAAAACGGACACATCACGGGAATGGTCGGCGTTCCTGCGCTCTGGGAAATGCTGCATCGCCGCATCAAATCGCGCCTGCGCGAACGCGGCGATTGGTTTGCAGATTTGGCTGACAACATTATCGATTTTAACGCTTGGCTGCGAGATAAAACGCCGTTCAATTTCGGACCGATTATCTTTTTCCCGATTCATTCGGGTTTGGGCGGCAAAATGCGTTACCTGATTTCCGGCGGTTCGGCTCTTTCGGAAAAAGTGCAGAAAGATTTGCACGGATTAGGTTTCACGGTTCTCGAAGGCTACGGTTTGACCGAATCAGCGCCGGTTCTAACCGTTACGCGCCCGCAAAATAAATTGATTCGCGGCAGCGTCGGCAAACCACTTCCGGGCATCGAAGTCAAAATCGAAAACGCCGATGAAAAGGGCGTCGGCGAAGTTTTCGCGCGCGGGCAGAACGTGATGCTCGGCTATTTTAATAACGAAGAAGCGACGAGCGAAGCGATGCACGACCGCTGGTTAAAGACGGGCGATTTGGGCAAGCTCGACGCGGACGGAAATTTGTATATCGTCGGGCGCTCGAAAGACGTAATCATTGATTCAAACGGCAAAAATATCTACCCTGACGAGATTGAAGATTTATACGGCAAATCGCCGTTCGTCAAGGAATTATCGGTCGTCGGCTTGCCGGACGCCGACGGCGGCGAGAAAATCTCCGCGCTCGTCGTGCCGGATTATGAACACGACATCGCTTTGTCGCGCGTCGAAACCAATAGAAAAGTCGAAGAACATTTCCGCGAAATCTCCGCCGCGCTGCCGTTTTTCAAGCGCGTTAAAGTCGTTCATTTCACGCCCTTTGAATTGCCGCGCACGGCGACGCGCAAAGTAAAGCGTCCCGAAATAGTGGCAATGGTGCAAAATCTGGAAGATAAATCGCGCAGGAAAACACAGATTTCGACAACTCAAAAAGGCGACGATAACGCGATTTGGATTAGAAAAATCGTCGCAAACGTAGCCAATCGCCCGTTGTCCGACGTTGCGCTCGAAACAAAACTCGCCGATTTGGGTTTTGACAGTTTAATGTTTGTCGAGCTGCAAGCGGCGGTCGAAGACGCGGGCGGCAAAATTCTCTCGCCCGACACTTTGAACGAAGTCGAAACCGTGCGAGAGCTTTTGAGCAGCGCCGTTCAGCGCGTCGACAAATCGAAAAAAATCGTCGACGAGCCGAAAGCGGAAGACAAAAAAGAAGACGAGCTTTTTATCCCGTCAATCGTTCGCCGCGTCGGAAATCAGGTTGTCAGCCTCGCGCAAAACACGCTTTACACCGGAATTTTGAAAACCAACATCGAAGGCGAAGCGAACGTTCCGCCGCACACGAATTTCATCGTCGCGGCAAATCACGCTTCGCATCTTGATATGGGTTTAGTCAAATACGCGCTCGGCGACGCCGTGTCGGAAAAAACCGTTGCCGTCGCTGCCGCCGATTACTGGTTCGACACCAAATACAAGCGCGCGTATATGAACAATTTCACCACCTTGATTCCAATCGAGCGGACGGGAAGCCTGCGTCAATCGCTGCGCCACGTAACGCAAATCTTAAACGAAGGCTACAACACGCTGATTTTTCCCGAAGGCGGGCGTTCGACAACCGGCGAGATAAACGAATTTAAACCGATTATCGGCTATCTGGCGCTTAACAACAAAATCGGGATTTTGCCCGTCTATAATTGGGGAACTTACGAAGCGTTTCCGAAAGGCGCAACCATACCGAAAGCAAGCAGCATCGGCGCAAATATCGGCGCGAAAGTCGGACGCTTTCTCGAATACGACGAGCTTGCCGAGATGGTCAAAGATGTTCCGAACGCCGAAGCCTATCGCTTAATCGCCGCCCGCGTTCAGTTTGAAATCGAAAATATGCGCGACGGCGGCTCAAAAAGCGAAAAATTCGACGTTGCCGCCGTCAGAAAAAAATGGCGCGCCGAGCGCCGCAAAACTCGCAGGAAAGAACCGTTTATCGACGAATAAAAATGGCGGAAAAAACAGTAAAAAAAACTAAAGCATTAGCAAAGTCTGAAAAGAAAATTCTAATCACAGGCGGCACGGGCTTTTTAGGCGCGCATCTGGTCAGGCAATTCCTTGACGCGGGCGCGAAAAATCTGCGCGTGATGGCGTCGAGCGTTCCCGTTTGGATGACCGATTCGGGCGTCGAAGCCGCTGCCGGTTCGGTTACGAGCAGGGAAGACGTGGCGGCGGCAACAAGAAATGTTGAAGCGATTTTTCATCTTGCCGGAAAAGTCAGTTTCGCGTATGAAGGCGCGGCGCGGATGAACAAAATTCACGTCGAAGGCACGCGTCTTTTGTGCGAGGTGGCGAAGGAAAATCGGGTTAAAAATTTTATTCTCGCTTCGTCGAGCGGGACGAGCACGATTAGCGAAACGCCGGAAATTTTCGATGAGACTTACGCGCAGCCCGTAGAAATTTTGACGAAATGGGCTTATTACGCTTCAAAATATTATCAGGAAAAAACCGCTTTGCGCGCCTTTCAAGACAAAGGCGAGCGGCTCGTTATTTTAAATCCGTCGCTGCTTTTGGGCGCGGGCGACGACCGCCTGAGTTCGACGAAAGTCGTGCTGGATTTTATGGCGAAAAAATTGCCGACGACGCCTTCGGGCGGTTTGAATTTCGTTGACGCGCGCGACGCGGCGAATGCTTTTTTAAATGCTTTGGACAAAGGCAGACACGGCGAAAGGTATTTGCTCGGCGCGGTTAACTGGACTTTCGGCGAATTTTTCGGGCGGCTCGAAAGATTGTCGGGCGTCAGAGCGCCGACGCTCAAAATTCCGAAATCGGTTTCGGTTTGGGGCGCGAATTTTCTCGATTCGGTTTATAAAAGCGTCAATAAATCGATGCCCTTTGAAGCATCGGAAGTCGAAATGGGCGAGTATTTCTGGTATTTCGATTCGGCAAAAGCCGTTGAAGAATTGAATTTTACGACGCGCGAGCCGCAGGAAACTTTGAACGATACGATAAAATATCTGCGCGAAAACTTTTTGGGCGACGGGGTTTTTAAGTGAAAAACTAAAAACTAAAAGTGAAAAGTGTCAGAAAAAATCCTTCACTTTTAGTTTTTAGTTTTTCACTAAACATAAGCCGCCAAAAATCTCGGCGCTTGTCGTAACTTCGTTGCCTGCTCGTAAGCGTAAGCGATTTTTATTAAAGTCGGCTCGGAAAAAGCGCGTCCGAAAAATGAAATGCCGACGGGCAAGCCTTTAACGAAACCGGCGGGAACGGTGATGATAGGATAACCGGAAACCGCTCCGAAGCCCGTCAAGCCTTCAAAGACGCCGCAGTCGCCGTTGATTAAATCAATCATCCACGCCGCGCCGCCCGACGGCGCGATTACCGCGTCGAGTTTGTTTTTGTTCATAATTGCGTCGATGCCCTGCGCCCCTGAAAGAAGTTTCGATTTTTGCAGCGCGAGTCGATACGCGCGGTCGTTCAAATCCGGCTTCTTTTCCGCCATTATGAAAATCTCCTGACCGAAAAACTGCATCTCGCGGTCGCGGTTGTCTTCGTTGAATTTGATTAAATCGGCAAGGGTTTTGTATGGCGAATTTCTGTTTGCCAGATATTTGTTCAAATCGGCTTTGAATTCGTAAAGCAGAACTTCAAATTCGGCGTCGCCGAACTTGCCGAAAGTCGGAAACTCAACGTCGAGTAAAGTCGCGCCGCCGTCTCTAAACACCTGAATCTGCGGTTCGACGAGCGCGTCGATTTTGGCGTCTTTGCCGAAAACCTGTCGCCCGACGCCGATTCGAGCGCCGCGCAAACCGTCTTTCTGCAAAAAGCGCGTGTAATCTTTCGCGCCCTTGTTCGACTGCGAAGTTATCGCATCGCTTTTGTCGTTTCCGACAAGAACGCCCAGTAAAATCGCCGCGTCCGCGACCGTGCGCGCCATCGGTCCGGCTGTGTCCTGACTGTGCGCAATCGGGATAATTCCCGAACGCGAAACCAAGCCAAGAGTCGGTTTGATGCCGACAATTCCGCAGGTCGCCGACGGGCAGATAATCGAGCCGTCGGTTTCCGTTCCGATGCCGATTGCCGCCAGATTTGCCGCGATTGCCGAGCCTGTTCCTGAAGACGAGCCGCACGGATTTCGGTCTAAAACATACGGATTGCGCGTTTGCCCGCCGCGTCCGCTCCAACCGCTCGAAGATTTCGTCGAGCGAAAATTCGCCCACTCGCTCAAATTTGTTTTGCCGATAATGACCGCGCCCGCTTTGCGTAATTGCGAGACGATAAACGCATCCTGTTTCGGCGTCGGCGCGTTGAGCAGCGCAAGACTTCCGGCGGTCGTGTGCATTTTATCAGCCGTGTCGATGTTGTCTTTTATCAAAATCGGAATGCCGTGCAGCGCGCCGCGCACGCGGTTGTTTTTTCGTTCTCTGTCTGAATCTTCGGCAATTCTGAGAGCATCGGGATTTGTTTCGATAACGGAATTTAGTTTCGGATCGATTGTTTTTATGCGTTCGAGATATTTTTCGACGATCTTTTTCGCCGAAATTTCGCCCGCGCTCAATTTCCTTTGCAGTTCCGAAACGGTCGTCTCCAGCAATTCTTCGTTCGTGTCGGCAAGCGTTGCGGAAGAAACGTTTTTCGCATCTGCGTTTTTCATAAAACTCAAAGCCAGCGGCACGGCAGCGCTCGCCTGCAAAAATTCACGACGGGTTTTCTTTTCGGTCGGCATATTTTTATTTTATACGTTTGAAGGATTTGGATTTTTCAATAGCTTATAACGCCCGTTTGAAAATTCGCAAACCATTGGTTGAGAATTTTCCCGCAAAGGCGCGAAGGCGCAAAGAGAAATGAAGATAAAAGATTTAAATGCTGCCTGCGTGCCGAATTTGTTGGACTTGGCAACGAATAAAATTCATAATCTAAATATAAAAAATCGTGCGAGGTAATTTAACAAAGATGTTCAATAAATTTTTAGTCGCAATGTTTGCCGCGTTTTTCCTGTTTCAAGGCGTAACGGTTTTTGCCGACACGATAAAGGAAACGGCTGCCGACAAACAATTTGAAAAGCTGGCAAATGGGTTTATCGCCGAATTGCTTGAAATGAATCCCGAATGGGCAACCAATCTCGGCGAGCATCGTTACGACAATCGCTTGAGCGATTACACTTTGGCGGGCGTCGCCAAACGGCGCGCATTCTTTAAAAATTATTCGGCGCGGCTCGCCCGAATTCCGCTCGGCAAACTCAATCAGGCGAACAACATCGACGCGCGGATAATGCGCGACAATCTCGATTACAATCTTTTTCAGCTCGACGTTTTGCGTGAATACGAATGGAATCCGATTTATTACAACGTCGGCGGCTCGATAAACGACTTGATTGCGCGCGAATTTGCGCCGCTTAAAGAACGCCTGCGAAACGCGAAGGGAAGACTCGAAGCGATTCCTCTGGTCGTCGCGGCGGCGAAAGCGAATTTGAAAAATCCGCCGCGCATTTACACCGAAACAGCGATTCAGCAAAACAAAGGCGTCGTCGGCTTAATCAAAGACGAGCTTCAAAAATTCATCGACAAGACGCCGGAAATAAAATCGGAAATCGCGCCCGCGCGAGATGCGGCGATTGCCGCGCTCGAAGATTACGGCAACTGGCTTGAAAAAGATTTGCTGTTGCGCTCCAAAGGCGATTTCCGTATCGGCGACGTTAAATACAGGCAGAAATTAAAGTTCGCGCTCGCCTCCGATTTATCGAAAGAAGAATTGTTACGGCGTGCCGAAGCGGATTTGAAACAGACACAGGATAAAATGTTCGATGTTGCATTTCCGCTTTACATAAAGTTTTACCCTCAATATAGTGATGCGGTAAAAACTAAAGATTCGCGTGGCAGAATGTTTATGATTAAGACAGTTCTCGATAAACTCGCCGAAGCGCGTCCGACCAATGAAACCATTGTCGGGAAAGCCGACGAAGCGCTAAAGAAGACGACCGATTTCGTGCGCGCGCAAAATCTCGTTACCGTTCCCGATGAGCCTGTAAAAGTTATCGTGATGCCGGAGTTTGCGCGCGGCACTGCGGTTGCTTACTGCGATTCGGCAGGCGTTTTCGAGAAAAAGAACGAAACGTTTTATGCCATTTCGCCGACGCCGAGAGATTGGACGGAGGCACGGAAAACTTCGTTTTTCCGCGAGTATAACGATTTTATGCTCAACGATTTGACGATTCACGAAGCGATGCCCGGACATTATTTGCAGCTCGTTCACGCCAATAAATTTAAAGCGCCGACAAAACTGCGCGCGCTGTTTCAGAGCGGCACGTTCGTCGAAGGCTGGGCGGTTTATGCCGAGCAGTTGATGGCGGAACGAGATTTCGGCGGCGCGGAAACCCGAATGCAGCAATTGAAAATGAAGCTGCGCGTGATTATCAATTCAATCATCGACCAGAAAATTCACACTGCCGGAATGACCGAAAAAGAAGCGATTGCTTTTATGATGAACGAAGGTTTTCAGGAAGAAGGGGAAGCGGCGGGCAAATGGAAACGCGCGCAAATGTCTTCGACGCAGCTTTCGACTTATTACGTCGGCTCGGTCGAAGTCAACGACATCCGCCGGGCATACGAAGCAAAACACAAAGGCGCGATTGATTTGCGAAAAATGCACGACGAAATGCTTTCGTTCGGCTCACCGCCCGCAAAATACGTCAAAGAAATGATGGGTTTGTAAACTGCTGCAAACATAAAAAAGCGTCGAGTTTGAAATTTCAAATTCGACGCTTTTTTGTTTTTTAAATCCTGCGAAATTCTAAACCGTTGCCTTTTCCAACTCGGTTACACGGCTGTTAATTCTAAGCTGCTCGCCCGCCATTTCATTAACTGCGGCATTATTCAAACGAATCTGTTTTTCGATTCTGTTTTGACCTGTTTTCAATTCGGAAACATCTTGTTTTACTACGGACATATCTTGTTTTAATTCTTGTATGCCGTTAACGCATTTTGTAACCAAATCGAAAAGTTGATTAAATTGCTTGTCGGTCATAATTTTTCTCCGGCGAGATTTAAATTAAATGAGGCAAAACTAAAATACAGCATCATTTAATTCGCTTCAAGCTGCCGTCGCCGCTGATTCGGCGCGAATTAATTTTCGCAACCGTTTCGGCGCGAGCGAAAGCGCGCAGGAAATTTTCGCCCAAAACCTTGCGAATATCCTGTTCCGAGTAGCCGCGCCGCAGCATTTCGTAAGTTACGAGCGGTAAATCTTCCGCACCGTTCATACCTTTGGGCAGCAGCGGAATGCCGTCGTAGTCCGAGCCGATGCCGACCGATTCGATTCCGGCAATGTTTTTGATGTGGTCAATGTGGTCGACGATGCGCGTGTAGCTCGGCACGTCAATCGGATTAGCGGCAAGAAGTTTGCGCTCGGCTTCGTTGAAGGCTTGCGAATCGTTTTTGTATTGCTCGCGCAAAGCGTCAATTTGCGCTTTCAATCTTGCAGAACGCTCGTTTTCGTCTTTGTTATATTTTTCGTCCAAAAAAGCCGGGTAAAAATTTATCATTATAACGCCGCCATTTGTTCGGACGCGTTTCAAAATCGCGTCCGAAACATTGCGCGTGTGGTTGGCGACGCCGCGCGCCGACGAATGCGAAGCGATAATCGGTGCGGTCGAAATGTCGAGAGCGTCGGACATTACTTTTTCCGAGACGTGCGAAATATCGACGAGCATTCCAAGCCGATTCATTTCGCGGACGACTTCTTTGCCGAAATCGGATAAACCGTTGTTGCGCGGCTCGTCGCGGTGCGCGTCCGCCCAATCGTGCGTTACATTGTGCGTCAAGGTCATATAGCGAATGCCGAGACGGTAAAAATTTCGCAGCGCGTAAAGCGAATTTTCAATCGCGTAGCCGCCTTCGATGCCCATCAGAACGCAGACTTTTTTTCGCTTTTTAGCGCGGCGAATTTCTTCAGCCGTGTTGCAGGGCATCAGCTCGTTCGGGTGTTTTTCGGCTTCTCTGTTGGTCGCGTCAATCAAATCCATCGCCCGCCGCATCGCTCCGCCGGTTTTCAGCGTCGTGCCGGAAACGTAAATTGAGAAAAATTCGCCCGTTATCCCGCTTTGTTTAAATCGCCGCAAATCGGTGTGAAACGGGTCGCCGTCGCGGTGAAACTTGCCGAGCGAATCAGTCGCCAAATCAAAATCTTCGTCAACCATCGGCGACGGAATATCGTTATGTCCGTCAACGATTATCGCCCGTTTATGGATTTTCAAAGCCTGCGCCCAAATTTTCGGGTCTGCGCCGGCGGGCATCGTCTGCGCGTTCGTTTGAACGGAAAGCGAGAAAAGAAGCAGCATTAACGGAAAGATGATTTTTTTCATAACCTGAAACTTAAGACACATTTAAAGTGGTAAGAGATTTTACGCTTCTTTGCCGCAAAAATAAAAGGAAACGACCCGTAAAAGTCGTTTCCTTTCTTAAAAATCGAGGAGAGTTTTTGAAAACGTTAGTTGCGAACCGCTCGTCGGTAACGACGATTGTATCTACTGTATTTTCTGTTGAGTCTGCTTTGTTCTCTGTTGGTGAGTTTGCCGTCGCGGTCATATCGGTTTGCGATGTTGGCGAGGCGCTCGCGCTGACGTTCGAGACGACGATATTCTTCCGCCGTCAGTCTGCCGCGGCTGTAGCTGCGGTCGGTTCGGCGGTCGATGCGGTCGTTTCGACGGTCATTACGTGCGTCGCGTCTGTCATTTTTGTCCCAACCCTTGTGCTTGCCTTTTGTCCAACCTTTATGTTTGCCGTTGTTGCCTTCATAGCGGGCGTGTCCGGGCTGAGCCGAAGCGCTGATTGCCGCGATGCTCAAACAAAACAAAAGAGCGGAAAAGGTCAATCCTAATTTTTTCAGTGTTTTCATAACTTCCTCCTAGAGAATTTAAGAATTTATAGCATTTGCTATGACAAGTCCGATGGTTTTTTCACGAATCGGGTTGTCGTGTTTTATTATACCACACGCCGGAAAATGTCTGTAAAATTGCTGTAAATCATTGAAAATAAAAGAAAAAACCTCGATACAAAAACGCTTTTACCGATAATTCCGACGCCCCGAATTTCATCAAAATAGGGCAACAAAATAAACCTGAATTTTAATTTTCGAGAAAAATAATTTGAAGTTTGATTTCAAAAAATCTATGTTCAGCGAAGCATTGACAAAAAATTTGCGTTACTGTCCGATTAGTTATTCTTTTTAAGAATTTTTAGCCGCAGACGGACGCGGATAAACACAGAAACAAAACAAATACGGATTGAGAAAAAGTTGTGTTAAAAGTTTTACTCGTCTTGTTTTAATTATCCGTGTTTATCCGTGTCGGTCTGCGGCTAATTTTCTTCGCTTTATTTGTTTGTCGCCGTCTGGTTTTTGGCGCGCGGCGCGGCGTTTTTCACGTATTTGTCGAACCAGTTTATCATCTCGAAAAGCGTGTGTTCGGTCGATTCCTTCGCCGCGTAGCCGTGTGATTCGAGCGGCAGAAGGACGAGCCGCGCCGTTCCGCCGTTGCCCTGCATCGCGGCGAATAATCGCTCCGATTGAATCGGGAAAGTGCCTTGGTTGTTGTCCGCTTCGCCGTGAATGATAAGGAGCGGTTCGTTGATTTTATTGGCATAAAAGAACGGCGAAAGGTTTTCATAAACTTCTTTTGCTTCCCAGAAAGTTCTTCGTTCGGATTGGAAACCGAATGGCGTCAGCGTGCGATTATACGCGCCCGAACGCGCGATTCCGGCGCGGAACATATCCGAATGTGCCAGTAAATTCGCCGTCATAAACGCGCCGTAGGAATGCCCGCCGACGCCGACTCTCTCGCGGTCGGTTACGCCCATTTCGACGGCTTTATTTATCGCTGCCTGCGCGCTGTCGACGATTTGTTTGATAAAAGTATCGTTGACGGTCAACGGGTCGCTGCCGACGACCGGCATCGTCGTATTGTCTAAAACAGCGTAGCCTTCGAGCAGAAGGAAGAGATGCGAATAGCCGCCGATTGTCGTGTAGCGATTAGTCGAACCGCTTACTTGTCCGGCGGTCGAAGCGTCGGTAAATTCGAGCGGATAAGCCCAAACGACGGTCGGCAGGCGCGTGCCTTGTTTGTAATTCGGCGGCAAATAAAGCGTGAACTGCAAATTAACGCCGTCGGCGCGTTTATATTGAACGAGCCGTTTCGTGATGCCGCGAAGCTGAGGCGTCGGGTCGGTAAAGTTTGTTAGTTTCAGCGGCGCAGCCGTCTCGCACTTTATATTCGGCGGACAACTGTTGCGTAAATATAAATTCGGCGGGTCGAGCGGCGATTCTTTGCGCGTCAAAAACTTCGAGCCGCTTTCGTCCATCAACGCGACGAAACTTTCAAACTCGGTATTGCCGGAACGCCAAATTTCAACGGATTTCAAATTTTGTAAATTCATTCGCCGCAAAAATGGTCGGTCGCCTTCGTTCGACGCGCCTGTTCCGGCGAGAAAAATCTCGTCGCCGTTTTGCTCGACGACGCTAAAACCGTTCGGCAGAGTTTTCATAACCGGCGTGCCGATGTCGTTGTAAGCGTCCTTGACGTTCAAATCCGCAATCAGCTTCGGCGCTTGCGAAGGATTGTTGTAATTTATCGAAAACATCCGCCGCCGCTGCGTGTCGCGGTTAAAATCGTAGAAAAACATCAAGCCGCCCGATTCGCCGAAAGCGCGCCCCTGATAACGCTGTTGAATTTTTACAATCTCGACGGGCGGCGCAGTAAAAGGCGCGGCGATTTTCATCAATTTATCGCGCGGCGTGATTTTCGTGCGCGGGTCGCCTTTGTCGAGCGCTTCCGCCCAAACGACGGTCGCCGCTTCGGTCGGAATCCAGCCGTAGCTGCGCGCGCCGACGGGAACGCCCTGCGCGGGCAAGTTATCTTCGAGCGGCAAACTCGCTAATTTGTAAAGCATTTTGCCCTGCAAATCCCAAACTTCGACTTCGGTCGGGAAGCGCGACGCCGGATAAAGATACGAATATGGATGCTGAATTCGCGCCGTCAAAATGTGCCGTCCGTCGGGCGAAATGTCAGCCGTATCGAAAAGCGCGGGCTGCCCGACGGTTTTTATTCGCCCGTCAAGCGAGACAATCGCCAATTGCGAAGTAGCGTAATAATCGAATAATCTTTCGTCCGTCGGATTTTTCAGCAAATCCTGAAACGTCTGGACGACGCCGGTTTTCCCCGCCGTTTCCTGAACGCTCGGCTCGGTCGGAACGCCCGAAGCGGACGGCGGCGCGGCGCGTTTCGCCGGAACGAGATTGACGAGCAAACTTTTCTGGTCGGACATCCAATCGAATTTGCCGAATGCCGTGTTGACGCGCACGTTTTTCAACATTTTCGCTTTTGCGTTTGCCGTATCCAAAATCCACAATTCGATTCCGTTCAATGTTTGATTGCCGAACGCGATATATTTTCCGTCCGCACTCCAATTGGGCGAAATCACCTGCGCGCCTGCCGGCAAAGTTACGGACGTTTCACGTCCGTCGGCGATATTTTTCAAAGTTAAAGCGACGAAATACGGCTGTCGATGCTGTCCGTTCGTGTTCGGATTTATGCGCAAACCCGCAAGACGCAGCATCGGCTGGGCGAGTTCGGAAATCGGCGGATAGCGGAGCGGCTGCGCGAGGAGTATTTTATCGCGCGCCGGAGAAACCGAAGTTGTCGGCGACGCGGGCGCGTTCAAAACATCCATAACCGCTTGCGGCGGCTGTTTATACGAGTCTTGCGCGAGCGCGCCAACAGAAAAAAACGCGACGACAATTAAAAGCGAGAGAGATTTGTAAAAGGATTTCATAATTTTTATTTCAAACGTTTGAGTTTTTTGATTTCGATATTCAATTTCGACAAATTCATTTAATTTGACCGAGATTTTTTAGAATTTTTTCCGCGACGGTTGAAATGATTTCGCGCTCGTTCGCCGTGTTTTCCGTGAAAATTACCAGCACAAATTTTAAACCGTCCGGCGTTTCGACGTAAGCGGCGTCGTGTCTGGTTTTGGAAGTCCAACCGGCTTTCGACCACAGTTTTGCGCCGCTCAAATTTAATTTATTTAAAGCGATTGCCGTAAATCCGTGCGCCTGGTCGTCGGCGTCGGTCGAAGCTCCCGAAAAATCGCGTTTTAATAAATCCATCATTTGTTTCGAGCGTTCGGACGAAACCATTTTCCCCAAAACAATTTCGGTCAAAAGCCGCGCCGTCGCGTCGGTCGTCAGCATATTTCTGTTTTTCCCGCCGTCCCGAAATTGCTGCTCGCGTCCGTATGCGTCTTCGCAGTAAGTTTTCTGGTTGACGTTGATGTTTGAAAAGCCGAGCGAATGAAAATAACGATTAACGGCGTTTCTTTTCTCGCCGTAGATTTTGAATTTTTCCCCTTCGAGCTCCGCGCCGCTCGACGTGTCGGTCAAAACATCGACGATGTATTGCGTCGCGTCGTTCGACGAGATGACAATCATATCGCGCAAACCACGCTCTAATTCCGGCGTCAGTTTTATTTTGCCGTCTTCCAATTGCCGTTCAAGCGCCGCCATATAAAACATTTTGACGACGCTCGCCGGATAAATTTTCTGCTCGCCGCGATAATTCGCCGTTTTCAAATTGTTCGCGTCGCGTAAATCAATCAAGGTCGCGGCGATATAATCGGGCTTCAAACCTTTGACGGCGAACTGATTTACGGTTTCGCCGACGGCAGCATTTAAAAGCGTTTGCAGCGCGGGCGAATTATCGAAAGCGAGCGTTTGAAGATTGTCGCGCCGCGCCGCCGCTTTTTTGGATTTCGCAGCGTTTTCCTGCGCTCGCGCAACGTCGACTGCTGCAAAAAACAAGACCGCGCACGAAAAAATTGCGAATAATAATTTCATCAATTAAACTCCTTCGGAAGCGTTTCAGAGGAAAAATTCTGCGTGTGCGAAAATTATAAACGAAAAACATCCGGCTAAAAAGCGCAAAAGGAAAAAATGATTGACGAAAAATTAGCGCGCGGCATCGGTCGCCTCGATTTAATCGCCATTACGATAAACTCAATCATCGGCGCGGGCATTTTCGGCTTGCCGTCGAAAGCCGCCGCGCTGGTCGGCGCAAATTCGCTGCTCGCCTTCGTCGCCTGCGCCGCAATCGTCGCCCTTATTGTGTTTTGCTTCGCCGAAGTGAGCAGCCGTTTCGCCGCGACGGGCGGCTCGTATCTTTATGCGAAAGAAGCGTTTGGCTCGTTCGTCGGCTTTGAAGTCGGCTGGCTTTTCTGGCTCGTCCGCATCACGGCGTTTGCGACCAACTGCAATCTTTTAATCAATTATTTAGGTCTTGCAAAAGAAGGTTTCGGGCGCGTCGCGGCAATCGTTTTAATCGTCGCGGCTTTAACCGCCGTAAATTTCGTCGGCGTCAAATCCTCGGCGCGAATGATAAATTTATTTACCGTCGGCAAACTCGTGCCGCTTTTCGCCTTCGCGTTTATCGGACTTTTTTTCGTCGAACCGGCGAATATAAATTTCACGAACGCACCCGATTCAAACAGTTTCGCAAGCGCTATTTTAATTCTCGTGTATGCTTTCACCGGCTTTGAAATGGCGGTCGTGCCGTCGGGCGAGATGAAAAATCCGCAGAAAATTTTGCCGTTCGCGCTTCTCGTCTCGATTAGCGTCGTCGCCGTTCTTTACATTTTAATTCAAACGGTTTGTTTGGGAACTTTGCCGGAATTGGCGGCTTCGGAAAGACCGCTGGCGGACGCTGCGGGGAAATTTCTCGGAACTTTCGGCTCGACGCTTATCGTCGTCGGCGCGGTCATATCGATTTCGGGAAACTTAAACAGCCTGCTGCTCTCGGCGTCGCGCGTGCCGTTTGCGATGGCTGAACAAAACGAGCTGCCGCAAATTTTAGCGCGCACGAACGAAAGATTTAAAACGCCGTATGTTTCGCTCTTTTTAACCGCCGTCGTGATGCTCGTCTTCACCGCGCAAACTTCATTTTTAACCGCTCTGACAATCAGCACAATCACGCGCCTATTCGTTTATGCCACGACCTGCGCCGCGCTGCCGGTTTTTCACTATCGCCAAAAAGACGCGCCGCCAGCCGAATTTCTCGCGCCCCTCGGCACAATCGCCGCTCTTTTATCTTTAATTTTAATCGCGTGGCTTTTGTGGAACGTCAAAATCGAAGAATTCACAAATGTTCTAATCGTCGCGGTTGTCGGTTTAATCGTATATTTTGCCGTTTCCTTTCGAGCAAAGAAAACAGGTGATAAGTGATAAGTAAAAAAAATAAAACTTCGCAAATATCAATTATCTAGGTTGTGTTGACATTTGCATTATTGAGCCACGTCATTTATGGCGTGGTCAATGTTTGAGCGAATCAGACAGGGCGTTTTAACGTCCTTTGTGATTTATCGGCTTCGCCGGATTGATAAGCCCGTT
>JAABUN010004486.1_pt1 | contig 18948 bp, 16 predicted proteins | sample 5559311 | NCBI WGS metagenome assembly JAABUN01 (sample SAMN10711877, study PRJNA513370) | rock metagenome | isolation source: Antarctica rocks | place: Antarctica: Victoria Land, Siegfried Peak sud | reverse complement strand
CAAGCAACGAGCAACCCGCTACGATCTGATCCAAAGGTTCCAGGTCGGGCGGTGACGCCTAAACCTTGCTCATGAATCGAATTAAGAACTAACGGGATGCTGTCCGGCGGATAGGGTCCACCTCTCTATGTCACCCAGCGACCCATTTAGCCCGATAGCCGAAAATACGTTGTCCAGATGAGGCTTGTCCAAATCCTCTGCCCGAAGGCAAAATAGTGGAGCATATTCACCGATATAACTTGAAAACTCACGTATTAGGCTAGACTTGCCAGCACCTCGTTCACCCGTAACAAACACGAAGTTAGACAACTCGGTCATATCGAGGAGCTGTGCAAACAAGTCCTTCTGTTCGACATGAGCATCACCCACTGTCGTTCTGATACCTTCTAAGATGTAATTTCCATGCTCGTTCAACCTTGCAACATCTGCTGACCAGTCGGAGGAATCTGCGGCAGCAAATATATCAACGACATCTTTTGGTAAAGTCTCTAAAGTAATCGTTCCGGCGTTCTGATTGGCATTTTGCAAAGTCTCTATAATGCGCGACCAGATAAGATGAGCCGTCTCGCCAGCGTAATTAGCTATAAGCGAATGGAGTAAAGCTAGCGTGCTTCCCGACTCAGTATCCAAGTCGTAGCCTATAAGATAAAAGGCTTTTAGAAAACTCCACAACTGCTCTTCGTTCACATCGGTGCCACCATTTGCGGCCTTCAGCTGTATTCTGAACGCTTCCAACTTGCTTCGCTTCGCGTCGCTACTGAGCTTTGGAGTGTTTACCTTTTTCAAAAATTCAGTTGCAGTTATAGAATGTCTAGCCCATTCAAGGATAGGGCGTACATGGTTCGTATCCGCTGAACTTAGCGGGCCGGTGATGAGCATGATGTGGTCAGTACCGACGTTGAAATGATCGCCACAAAAGTCGTACCAAGCACTTTTAATAACGTCTGCAAAGACTGTACTGCTGGATGTAATCGCAATATCGTGCTTGATTTGGGCAAGCAGCTTTGCCTCTTGTTTCGTTTGTTTTTGCTGTGTGTACACAACTAGGTCGTCGGTAGCAAAATCATCCCAACGAACCTGAACGCCTAATTTGTATATCGAATAGTTGGGCAGACAAGGAGCAGACTGACCCGTCAGCAGCAGAACTGTAAAGGCGGCTTGGACCCGTGTCTCAAACGTTGCCCCTCCACTACCCGTAGAGAAGGGGCTGGCTTGTTCCTTCGTCACACTGTTCACCAATGTCTCAGTAAGGCTGGCACAATACCGAATTGAGTCTTGTCAAGCTACCAAAAACTTTTCGGTTCTCGCGTTTACTGCCTCCTCACAGTACCTGCCTCAGCCACACTTGCTGTACCCGCAGGTGTAGCACTTGACACACCCCTCTTCCCGAACCAGCTGCCCACCACAGTTTTCGGGACAGCTCGAGTTGGCGAGCGCGGGGCTTTCGACCCCGGCGGTCTCGAGGGCCACCGCGATCAGGTCGGCTTTCGACGCGACCATCCGGCCCTGATATGAGCCGTACATGCCGCCGTTGATGCCGCGCAGCGTCTTGACGATAGCCTCCGCCGGGACGCCGTACTGGAGCGCGATGGAGACGAGCCGCCCAAGTGCCTCGGAGTCGGCCATAATCTCCTCGCCGCCCTTACCCGACTGGATAAACACTTCGGTCGGCAGGTCGTCTTGCTTGTTGACCGTCAGGTAAAACGAGCGGCGTTCGCCGTTCGAGGTCGTCAGTTTTACGCTGTCGGTAAAACCTACCAGACGTCCGGGCCGGTCGAAGAGCGGTTCACCGGGAAGCTGTGCCTGAGCGGATTCGGCCGGTGCAGCTGTAGTCGGCGCAGCTTGAACCGACGAGGTAACCGCTTTGGTTTTGCCATCACTCTCTTTGCTATCACTTTTTTTGTCATCACTCTTTTTAGTGGAGAGCACCTGAAACTGCCTCGAGCCGTCACGGTAGACCGTAATCCCTTTGCAGCCCGTCTCGAACGCCTGCGCGTAGGCGCTATACACGTCCTCTACGGTCGCGTGGTTCGGCATGTTGATGGTTTTGGAGATACTGTTGGCGACCCGTTCGCCGCCCGCGTCGAAGGCGCTCTGTACCGTACCTTGCATCAGCACGTGGGCGTCCGGGGAGATGTCGTGCGCGCAGACCAGCACACGCTGAACCGCTTCAGGGATAAAGGCGATACCCTGCACGCTGCCGTGGTTGTTTTGCACGGCCTCGACCACCTTGTCCCAGTCCCACACGCCCTCTTTGGTGCAATCCGGGTGAGGCGGGTGCTGCTCCAACATTTCACGAAACAGCGGTGACACCAGCGCCGCGTACGAATCACCGATCTTGCGGTAGATAAAGGGGGCGAAGATCGGCTCGACACCTGAAGAAACGCCCATCAGCATACTCGTAGTGCCGGTCGGGGCCACCGTCAAGAGCGCGACGTTGCGGCGGGGGGTCTCCAAGTCGCTCTCGCCGAACATCGGAAACGGCCCGCGCTCCTCGGCGAGTTGTTGGCTTGCCGCTGTCGCGCCGTCACGCAAAACGTCGATCATCGCCTCGGCTGCCGCGCGGCCTTCGGGGGTGTCGTAACGCAGGCCCATTTTGATCAGCGCGTCCGCCAGACCCATGATGCCCAGACCCAAGCGCCGGAGCTTCATGCTCATGTCGCGGTTGTCTTCCAGGGCGAAGCGGTTGACCTCGAGTACGTTGTCCAGAAACCGGATACAGACGGCCGTGTCCGCGCGAAAGCCTGCCCAGTCGAACCCGTCCAGACCCCGGTCGGGCGTCTCGACGTACTGCGCCAGGTTGATGGCTCCCAAGTCGCAGGGTTCGCCGGGAAAAAGTGGGATTTCGCCGCAATTGTGAGCTGAGATACCATTGGCGTCGAATGCGTGGACGTATTCGACGGTCACATCGAAAACTTCTTCTTCACCGTCCGGCACGATGGCAGCGATTTTGTCGGCGAAGCGTTCGCGGTACAGCACCCGCGAATACTGCGAAAGCCGCTCGGTAAGCCGCGCCCGCTTGGTCGGTTCTTCAAAATCCACCAACTCTTGAAAAACGAGCAGATTATCTTTGGCGATGACGAGTTCGTGGTCAGCGCGGCAGCTGTAGTCGCGGTTGCCACCCGCACCGTCCGGCAGAGAGCGAAGACCCTCCGGTCTCCGGTTTTCATAGCGCGCCGAGACGACGCCCAAGCGTGCGAGCATCCGCTGCGCCCGTTTGAGAAGCTCGGCGTCCGACTGAGCGAGTCGAACCGAGACCCCTTTTTGCTGGTCGCCCTGCACCGAACCGTCGGCGTCGAAAAGGCCGCACAAAAGCCCTCGGTAGAGGTCGAAGCTGCCCTGCTCGAGCGCGTCCGTTAGCATTTTATGTCCACAGACAACGCCGTAACGTGCTGCTAAGTTCCACAGGTCAGCCGAAGCGAGACGAATCTTATCTTTCGAACGCGTCACCCAGAGCGACGTTTCCGCGCCGAACAGGTGCTCCAACATCTTTGTCGCCAGCGCCGCCAACTGTTCCCGGTTTTCACCCCAGAAGTCGAGGCAGGCTCTGTTTTTATCAGTAGCGAAGGTACCGTCGCCGATCAGTGAGCCCAACAACCAACCCTCTGCAAACGTTCCGGTTCCCGCCCACGGTGAGACGCCCCGGTGGTCACTGAGGACGATCTCATCACCTGCGGTCAATTCCGCAAGGGTCGTCCAGGCCGTTTCCTGCGTTTCTCGAGTCTGAGCGACGAGCTTTTTAAGTTTGTGGTTGTCGGTCAAACGCAGTTCAAAGCCCCGCTCGGTAATCAGCTTGAACACGGGTTTGACGCCGGTCGAGTAAAAACCAGGAGACTCGAGGCCATAGACTTTACCGTCGACCACAGCGCAAAACTTTTTCCCGACCAGCTCACGGACTTGCCGCGCGCCCAGTTGCGTCGCTACCCAAGTGTCGGCGGTAACACACGGATTGGTCGCCTTAATCTCCCCCAAAGCCCCCCGGAGCGGGTTATAGGCGTTGATCCGGTCGATAAAGATAAGCCCCGGTTCGCCGGTCTGCCAGGCGTGGTCGGCTACGTCGCGCAGCACACTCGAGGGCCGCGCCTGGGTTTTAGTTGCCGCAGCGCTTTTCATAAACGCGTCTGATACCAGCACCGAGATGTTAAAGGTGCTGATGTCGCCCTCAGCTTCTTCACGCGCCAGGTCTTTGCAGGTGATGAAATCCTGAATATCGGGGTGCGCGACCGACATCGTCGCCATACCAGCGCCGCGCCGCGTACCGCCCTGCCGAATCACGCGCAGCGTTGGGGCGAAGATGTAACGGAGCGTCGCTACCGGCCCGGCGTGGGCCGCGCCGCCCAGAGACGCCCACAGCGCGAAGCTGTCGAACACCTCGACGGCAAAAGACGACGGGCCGCTGCTGCTACCGCCCGAGCCCTTGACCGGCGTGCCTTCAGCGCGCAACCCTGAAAGGTCGAGCAAGATATCGTCGCCTTTAAGAACGGCCGCCACCGCTTCGCTCGCGCTCCCCCAAATGTCTTCGACCGCGTCGCCGACCATCATGGTAGGCAGCGCCTCGGGCACTTCGTCTTGCTCTAAAAACGAGGCGTAACGGTAGCCCTTACTTACATATTTGCCGTGAACCAGGTCCATATAAGTTCCGGTTTTGACCTTGGCGTAGTCGGGGTGAGACGCGGAGATGCTCAGGTAGAGCTGCCCGGTGCGCCCCGTGTAGTCGCGTTTGGCGGGCAGCGGGTCGAGGCAGAGGCCGTTACCGCCCCCGACTTTGGTGACGAGCGCCAGCTTGGTCGCCAGGTGCAGCACCCAAGCGTCGGTGCCGACAACCTCCGGTGAACCGTCCTGCACAAAACAGTTGAGCACGTTGCCGTGGTTTGTCGCCGCGCCCGCGAGTACCCGTCCGCCGGGACAAAACCGCTTGGAGGCCATTAAGTTAAAGAACTTTTCCTCGGTCTGCGCCCGCGCGTCCTCGGTTTCCGCCGACGCGACCCACGCCGCCACCCGCCCGAACAGCCCTGCCAAGTCTTCGTCACCCGTTTGGAAATACTGCCGTTTGGCAATTGTGACGGCGTGTTCGTCGAATGAGTTCAGTTCGTTTATTTTTCTACTTTTGGCAGTTGTCATATGTTGGCCTCGGCGACTTGGATTTCGTGCGGTTCGACGTACCGGCACAACCTATGGATTCGTAAGCTATCAAGCGTACCATATGTTGACCAATATGCTGAGTATCATACACATCAAGTGTACCTTAAATCAACCCTTAAATCAACTATGCAGAACCTCGAGCTCACCGAGCGTAGAAGGATTGCTGTAATGTCAGGAGTCACCTCTACTATGGCAATGTCTCACTAGCAAGTCCAAGTAATCACACTATTGTTGGATGGGGAAGGCATTACCGAGTTCGCGTGTTTTAGCCCACACACTTGGTTCAAGCTTTTCCGTAAACCTCGGGCTGCTCTCGATTACAACTCGAGGCGGCCCGCTTTTTTAGTTCGGCGTAGAGCGGCGGTGACTAGGAACTGTAACTTTTTTGTTGCCATTGCGCCGCGTATGAGACTTAACAGGAACGATCTTCTTACCTTGTTGAGTCTTAGCCATGTTGGGTACCTCCAATCTTCGAGATTTTCAGTAATGCTACCTTCACCGTCCTAAGAGAATATACTACATGCTGTATGTGCCTACGGCGTATGTGCAACATCGTGTGTTCGAGAAGGATGGTTGCATTTAATGGGCAAGCTTTTTCCTCAGTTACTGCCGTCGATAGGATTAGCGTCACTAGTAGCGGTCAATTTTGCGTCTAAAACAGTTTAGATGGTTGGGCAAAAGCGTATCTTAAGCATTTACCCATCTTCTTGAAGCCGAGAGCTTGAGCCGCGAGGCTGCCACGTGCGCTCCAGACCCGAAAACCTTGCTCAAAACGCCAAAAACCTACACTCGAGTCAGTCCTCACACCCCACTTCCAAAACATCGAGCAGTTCGTCGTGCGCTTCGTTGAGTTTTTGGGCCAGCGTGTAGGCGGTTTGGGCGCGGTCGGGATCGTGCGGAAAACGGTCGGGGTGGCACGCCCCGAGCAGCAGCCGCCGCGCCGCCCGAATCTCGTCGGCGGAGGCTCCGTAGGGCAGCTCGAGGATCGCGTAATAGTGCGCGGTGGCAGGGTCGAAGGTGAGTTCGGCAGCAGGAAGCGTCGCCTCACTCGCTGCCGCTCCCCTTCCGTGATGACGGCGCGCCGGGCGCAGGTACGCGCCCGCGCGCGCCCGTGCCTGCGCGCAAACTGCCGACCATACTCTGGGTAGGGACATTTCAGCGCCCCCGGAAAGGAGCTGCGAGCAGCACCCTGAAATTTTTGCAAACGTCACTTGTCATCCCTGCCACGAACCTTTCTCGCTACGTCTTACTTGGGAACTACCTTCAGGTTGTCTAGAAGCTCTTCAGCAGCGCGTTCCGGACATGGCCCTTATCTGTGGAACGCGTGGGCGTCACGTCACACCTTCGCGTCATACCGTGTAAACGAACACGCAGAGCCCGGGAGCGGGTGTAGACGCCTCGGCTCGAGCGTCAACCCGGCGGTAAAAATTTCGGACGCAGCTCACCACGGGGTGTAGTTTAGGACCGGAACCGGGATTTGCACGGTGCAATTCGGCCATGTGACGAAAACCGCCCGTCAGACGGTCGGGGAACGGTCAGCTTCAGTTTTCCTTATCGCCAGCAGTTCGGCGAGGCCGGGTTCAGGGGGCGCAGAAGGTGTGGAAAGTGGGTACCGAGGAGACCGAAAAACGTCGGTCTGTGTTCAGCGCGAACTCGAGCACGCTTTCTAAACGGCAAAACTTAGCGAAAACGGGAATGATCAGCAGACCCCAAAAAGCCTCGAGCACAAAACTGCAACTATAAAACCGTGACTACAAGACCTCAGCCACAAAAAACCGTGCAGTGAGACGCCTCGCCTGAGCTTTAGGAACTATCATGCTAGAGGTGGCGAAGATCAGCACAACCTACACCTGTAACGAGTGCGGCACCCAGTCGCCGGTCAAGATGGGCAAATGTCCGCGTTGCGGCGCGTGGGGCAGTATGGAAGCGCAGTCCGCGCCGACGGCGGGCGCGGGGCGGGCTACCGGGCGGGGGCGCGGAGCTGCGCCGGTGGTGGTCGAAACACTCTCGAGCCTCGAGCTTACCGCCACCGAACGCATCCCCTCGGGGATCGGCGAGGTCGACCGGGTGTTGGGCGGTGGCTGGGTCGCGGGGGGTGTAACGCTCTTAGCAGGTGAACCCGGTATCGGCAAATCGACCCTGCTTTTGCAACTCGCGCACGAGATGCTGGCGCAGGGTCACACCACGCTCTACGTCGCGGGTGAGGAGTCGTTGTCGCAGGTCAAGCTGCGCGCCGAACGCCTCGGGGTCGCCGCGCAACTCGAGCTTACCCGCGAGACCGACGCCCGCAACCTAGCCGAGCACTTCCGGAGCGCCCGCCCGCCCTTCGTCATCGTCGATTCGGTGCAGACGCTTATCGCCGACGACGACGGTACCCCCGGTACCGTGACGCAGGTGCGTGACGGCACGGCGCTGCTGACGCAAGCCGCCAAAGAGGTGGGCAGCGCGCTCGTCTTGATCGGACACGTCACCAAACAGGGTCAGGTGGCAGGGCCGAAGGTCGTCGAGCACATGGTCGACGCGACGCTGGCGTTAGAGAGCGCGTCGGGATTTCGGGTGCTCAGGACGATGAAAAACCGTTTCGGCCCCGCCGGTGAGATGGGCGTGTTCGAGATGACCACCAGCGGGATGCGCCCGGTCGCCAACCCGTCGGAGGCATTTTTGGCAGAAAGACCCAGAGGCGTGGCAGGGTCGGCGATCGTCGCGGCTTTAGAGGGTCAGCGGCCCCTGCTTTTAGAGGTGCAGGCGCTCGCGGCGAAGTCGCCTTACGCGTCGCCGCGGCGCACCGTACAGGGGCTCGACTCGAGGCGTGTCGACGTGGTGCTGGCAGTTTTGGAGCGGCGGCTCGAGCTGCCGCTGACCGGTCTGGACGTCTACGTCAACGTCGCGGGGGGCTTGCGTTTGACCGACCCCGGTACCGACTTGGCGGTCGCGTTAGCGGTCTATTCGGCGGTCACCAACCGGCCTCTGCCGGAAGGCACGGCGGTCGTCGGCGAGGTCGGACTGGCTGGAGAACTCAGGAGCGTAGCGCAGCTCGAGCGCCGTATTCAGGAGGCCGGGCGCACCGAGTTTCCGCGGCTGGTGGGGCCGCCCCTGGCGGGTAGTCGTCATGTGGGCGTCCGCACCTTAGCCGAAGCCATCGGGGTGGTGTGGGCGTGAGGGTATGCGGGCTGTGCAGGTATTCTGGACGTGTAGGCGCGGGCGTGGCGCGTGAAAAATGTACTGTGAGCGTGAGGGCGTGAGCGTAAGGATGAACGCGTGGGCGTAAGGGGTCAACCGGGGACGCTCGAGCTGTTCGTCCGGGGCGCAGCCTGCACCGTAGGCGGGCTCGTCGGGCTGGTGGTCGGGCGCGGGTTGTTGGAGCAGCACATCCTCACCGAAAGCGTCAACCTGGTCTACCTGACGCTGCTCGGGCTGCTAATCGGGTATCTGCTGAGCCCGCCGCTGGTGCGCGTCGTCGAACGGGTGCTGGCGTGGTTTCGGGCGCTGCCGCCGGACGCCGTGCTCGCCGCCGGACTCGGCGCGACCGCCGCGCTGCTGATGACGGTGCTCCTGAACAGCGTGCTCGAGGCCGTGCCGGGGTTTTCGTGGCAGCTCTCGGTAGTGATTACCGCGACCCTCGTCGGCGCGTCGTCGTGGTTTTTCGTCGCCAACCGGCACCTGCTGGGGCGGCTCCGGCCCAGCGCGCCGCCCCCGGTAGCGCCGCCGCCACGGGCGGCCCCCCTCGAGACGGTGCTCGACACCTCGGCGCTGATCGACGGCAGGGTAGCGGGGATCGCCGAGACGAACTTCCTGGCGGGCCGGGTGCTCTTGCCAGAGGTGGTGATGTACGAACTGCAAAGCGTCGCCGACTCGGGCGACCCGGCTCGCCGTCGGCGTGGTCGGCGTGGGCTCGAGGTCGTCGCTCAGTTGAGGACGCTTCTGGGGGGTGAGCTGGAGCTCGTTCACGACACCTTCGGCGACGAAGCGGTCGATACCAAGCTCGTCAAACTCTGTCTGGAACGCGGCGCGCGGCTGCTCACCACCGACTACAATCTGGGGCGGGTAGCGGCGGTCGGCGGCGTTTTGGTGCTCAACTTAAACGAACTCTCGAGCGCGCTGAAACCGGGGTTTAGCACCGGCGAAACGCTGAACTTGCAGATCACCAAAGCCGGACGCGAACCGGGGCAGGGGCTGGCGTATCTGGACGACGGCACGATGGTGGTGGTCGAGGGGGCGGCGGAGCTGGTCGGGCAGCGGGTGACGGCGGCGGTGACGAGCCACCTGCAAACGAACGTCGGGCGGATGGTATTCGCGCAGCTCGAGTCTTAGGCGTACGGCGGGGTCGGTAGCTGCTACCGGAAGTGTTGTTGAGTGCCGAGTACCGAGTTTTGTCAAGTGCCGAGTACGGAATACTGGGCTTTGAGTGCCGAGTTGTTTCTCTACCCTGCTCTCTACACCTCACCCGGCAGCGTCAGGCTGAAGACCGCGCCGCCTGCCGGGTGGTTTGTCGCCCTCAAGCTGCCGCCGTGCGCCTGGGCGATAGCGCGCGCGATAGATAGACCGAGCCCGGAGCCCTTTTCACCCGCCGCGTCGCGGGTGCGTGAGCTGTCGCCCCGGAAAAAGCGTTCAAAAAGCCGTTCGGCGTCTCCCGGTACCCCCGGCCCGTAGTCGCGTACCCAGATGGTTACGCCGCCTTGCGTCCTGCTCGCATCAGGTTCTGCTGATCTGGGCTCTACTTTACTGGTCTCTACCGCGCTAATCCTTACCGCGCCGAGTTCTACCGCGCCGGGAGCGGCGTAACGTAGCGCGTTGTCGATGAGGTTGCCGAGCACGCGGGCGAGCTGGTCGGGGTCGGCTGTGACGGTAAGCGCGGGTGAGACCTCGCGGAGCGTCAGAGCGACCCCGGCGTCGGCGGCCCGCGACTGAAAGGCGTCGCATACCCCCGCCAGAAACGGCCCTAGCCGCAGCGTTTTACGTTTTAGCGGCAGCCCGCCCCCCTCGGCCAACGACAGCTCGCGCAAACCGGTGACGAGCCTCGAGAGCGTCAACACTTCGGTATGAAGCCGCGCCAAGGACGCGTCGTCGAGAGCCACTACGCCGTCTTGCATGGCCTCGAGCTCGCTTCGCATCACCGAGAGCGGCGTCCGCAGGTCGTGCGCGATGTCCGCGACGAGGTCTCGCCGCCACCTCTCCTGCTGCTCCAGACCCGTAACCAGACCGTTGAACGCCTCGGTAAGCGTCCGCAATTCGTCACGCGAGCGTGGTACCCGCAGCTGTAATCCGCGCTCCCCGCCCCCGAACCGCCGCGCCCCGTCGGTAAGCGCCAAGAGCGGACGGGTAAGGGCGCGCGTCAGCAGCGCCGCCGTCATCGACGCCAGAAAAAACGACAGCAACCCGGCGAAAAAGGCCGTCCGGGTGATCTGCCCGAACGCCGCCCGCGCCGGGGCAAAATCCTCGCCCCAAGTATGCCAGTCACCGGTTCGCGCAGCGTCGAAGGGCGCGTCGGAGACGAACAACTCTCGCTGCGCCTCAAAAACCGCCCCGAGCGTTAAAAAAGTTGTCAGGCTGACCGCCATGAGCGCGACGAACGCAAAAGCAAAGGTCAGGCGGCGGCGCAGCCCCCAGCGTTTGCGGCGGGGTGGCCCGCGCGAACGGCGTCTGGAGCGAAAAAACATCAGGGACGAACCCGGTAGCCGACGCCGCGCACGGTCTCGAGCTGCTCCCCGCAAACGCCGAGTTTGCGCCGCAGGTTTTTGACGTGAGCGTCGACGGTGCGGAGGTCGGCGAAGCGGTCTTCCCCCAATACCGCCAGTAGTTCGGGACGGTTCCGCACGACGCCCGGTTCTTTGGCGAGGTGCGCCAGAATGTGCAGTTCACTCGGTGTCAGCGCGACCTCTTCGCCGTGGCAGCGCGTGAGGTAGGTGCTGAGGTCGACAGAAAGCGCCCCGACCCGGTAGCTCGCCGACGGTTTATCAGCGCCGTTTGTCCGGCGCAAAACCGCCTTGACGCGCGCCACGACCTCACGCGGGCTGTAGGGTTTGACCACGTAATCGTCCGCGCCGAGGCCCAGGCCGACGAGTTTGTCGACCTCTTCGTCGCGGGCGGTGAGCATGATGATCGGCACGTCGGATTCGGCCCGGACACGCCGCGCGACCTCCAAACCGTCGATAAGCGGCAACATCAGGTCGAGCAAGATCAGGTCGGGGCGGGCCGCGCGCCACAGCTCGAGGGCGCGTTTACCGTCCTTCGCTCGTTCGGTACGGAAGCCTTCACGTAGCAGATACTCGCCCAAAATCTCGGCGAGCCGCGCCTCGTCCTCGACGATCAAGATGGTTTGGGTCAGCGTCGTCTCGTTCATGGTTCGGCCTCAGTATACGAATCATGCTTTACGAGTTGTTCCCGGTGGCGGGTTCCGGGCGAGTGGCTTGTAGCCCGTAGCTTGTGAAATGTGGTTTACCCGTTGCCAGCCTCGAAAGCAGCATTTTTAAGAAGCGGCGAACGACAGCCTGCAAAACGTCAGAAGAGAGGCAGCTGGACTGCCTCTCTTCTGCTGCCGACTTTTAGTTCGTCAGCACCCGGCGGATAGTCTCGAACTCGTCGGCTCCGATTTCGCCTTTGGCAAAACGCATCCGGGCCAGCTCGAGCGCCCCGTCTCCCCTCAGCCAACCCAGCGGGCCGCTTTCAGCTCGAGGTGAACCGTGGTTACCCTCACCCCCATTACCCTCATTCCCGCTACCGAGGTGCGCCTTGAGCTTGGCGTACTCGTCTTCGCTGATCTCACCTTTGGCGAGGCGTTCGCGCATCATCTTTTCGGCCTCGTCACCCAGTCCACTACGGTTTTCCCACGGCCGACCGCCGCCTCTACCTTTCGACCACTCGCCGCGCCACTTCGGAAGGCGGCTGCGGTAATCTCCTCTAAACCCGCCCCGGATAAAAAACCGTACCGTCCAGAACGCCGCGACCCAAAAGAGAATCGTTCCGATCAAGTTGAGAAACCCGAGTCCAAAACCCATACCCATATGTTCCATCTACCGCTCCTTTCGCCCGACGTTCATTTAAGGAACGGTCGGCGCTACAAGAATCGTAGAACGGGAGCTGTGAAGGCTGGGGGGAGGGTGTGTGAAGAGATGGTGAAGGGGCGACCACCCGCGACCACCCGCGACCACCCGGAAGGCAACCACGGTTGGCCTGACGCGCGCTCAGTCTGAGCGACATAAGTAAGCGGTTTCGTTGCACATCAGGCAAGATAAAGAGGCCCGAACGGGTGACTCGAACCCCCGCCTCAACCGATTCCACAACCCAATTGCTGAGAGGGTTTCACTTCATCCATTCGACAAACGCTCGCGCCGTGACGATCCGAACGTCTTTAACACTACCTAGAGCGAGCAGGTCGCCCTTGTCACCCGACACGAGGTAGCTGGCTTTTCCAGCCAGCGCCGTAGCGATAATCGGGTTATCGTCCGGGTCGGGGGAAAAAGCTACCTGCGGCAAGCTGCGTAACACCGTTGCTTTTTTTCTCAAGCGGTTTACCAACCCGCCCGCTTGGTAAGACTTGAGGAGTGGAGCTACATGGTCGTAACGGCTCACGGCCCTCACCTCCTCGATCTGCCATTCGGACGTAACCAACTCGAACGCGCCGTTCAACCAGAGATCAAACGCGCCGTAAGGATAGCTCTTGTCACTGATCAGGGCAGAGATAAAAATGCCGGTATCTAAAACCGCGCGCATCTAGCGGCTGAGCTGGCTTTGCCGGTGTTCTCTTACGGCGTCCTCAACTATTGTTTCAACCTCTTCCGGGTCGAGGTGGGCGTTACGCTCGTGCGCTTCTTGCAATGACTGTCTGAACAAAAACTCTTCGACAGCTTCTTCGACAACATCGGCTAGCGCCTCTCTTTTCAAACCCTTTTGAGCCAGATACGCCTCTAGAGATTGTTCGGTCTCTTCGCTCAGCTCGATGGTCATGCGCTAAGGATAGGCGTTTTTAGAGGGTCGGTCAATCGTCTGAGACAAGATGGGCAATTGGGTTGCGCTACAGATCGCAACTCACTTGCCCATCCACTACGTTCACAATCCGCTCGGCTCTCGCCGCCACCAAAGGGCTGTGCGTTACCGTCAGGAGGGTTACGCCCCCGGCGTGCGCCTCGTCGAGCAGGTCTAGAATGCGTTCTCCCGCCCTGGCGTCTAAATTGCCGGTCGGTTCGTCGGCCAAGATGGGTTTGGGCGTCACCACGAGCACCCGCGCCACTTCGACGCGCTGTTGTCCCCCGGAAAGTGCGCTCGGAAAGTGCTCGGCGCGCTCGAGCTTTAGAACTGACGGCAAATTCAAAAGGGCGAGTTAGTCACCGGGACTTGCTCGAGCCACCCCCCTTGCAAACGCAACCTCCTGTATTCTGACTTCTGCATTCCTCCACAAAGCAAAGGGGAAACACACCGGGGCGGGGCCAAAAGACCGACTACTAACTCACCGCCTTCATCTTCCGCTCCAAAAACGGCTCCCGCACACCCAGATGGTTCAAGATAAGCTCGAACACGTCGGTCGCTTTGACGTGGTTTGAGGTCAAGTGCTGTTTTTGCTGCGTTACGAAGACGGGCGCTTTTTCCGGCGTCCGGCTCCGCAGACCGTGCGAGCCCCCCACGAGCGTCGCGTCCAGACCGATCACGTCCATCATGTAGCGAAAGCCCAGCTTTTTCTTGGCGAGCACCCCAGCAGCTTTGACTTTCGGGTTTTTTAGTTCAGGGTTCATAAACAGCTCGGCGGGGTCGTAACCGGGTTTGCGGTGAATGTCGACAGTACGGGCGAAATCGGGCGCTTTGCGGTCGTCGAACCAGTAGTAGTAGGTAAACCAGGCGTCCGGTTCGGCGAGCACCACCAGGTCGCCAGCGCGGGCGTGGTCTAAACCGAACTTTTTCTGACCCTTACGGTCTAGAACCTCGCCGACGCCCGGAGTGGCTTCCAAGATTCCCCGCACCTGATTCAATTTTTCAGGATTATTGACGTACACGTGCGCCAGCTGATGGTCGGCGACAGCGAACGCCTCGCTCATCCCGAAATTGATCCCCTCCAAACCGAGTTCCTCACGGATGCTTACGAGCCCATGCTCACGCAATACCCGGTTCAGGTGAACAGGTCTGGAAACGAAGTCGACGCCGTATTCCGACACCAGCGTTACCTGTGCGCCCTTCGCCTCGTAAAAGTCGATGAGGTCGCCCGTTACGGCGTCGATGTCGCGTAAATCCGGAGCGACGCGCCCCACATCCGGCCCAAAACGCTGCAAGCCGTAGTCGAGGTGTGGCAGGTACACCAGCGTCAATGTGGGTTCGTGGCGCGTTTCGACGTATTTGGCAGCGTCGGCGATCCAGCGGCTGCCCTTGATGCTGCTGTTCGGTCCCCAGAAGTTGAAGAGCGGAAAGTCGCCCAGCTCACGGACCAGCTCGTGGCGCAGTTCGTGCGGCCAACCGTAGATGTCGGGCAGTTTGCGCCCGTCGGCGGGGTACATCGGGCGTTCAATCACGGTGTAGTCGGCGGATGAATAGGTCGCGTAACGCCAGTGCAAGTTGGCGACGGTAAAGCTCGGATCAAAAGATCGCGCCACGTCCCACAACCGGGGACGCTGAATAAGTTTGTCCGAACGGTGCCAGAACCGTACGTCGCATTCGTCGCGGAAGTACCAGCCGTTCCCGACGACGCCGTGCTCTGCGGGCAGCGTCCCGGTCAGATACGTCGCGTGCGCGCTGCATGTAACGGCGGGGACGACCTCTTCGATGGTGGCGAGCTGGCCCCGGTCGGCGAAAGCCTTGACCTTCGGCATGTGACCCAGCAGTTCAGGCGTCAGGCCGACGACGTTTAAGACAACCGTTTTTTGCATCTTCTCTCTCCAAGTTCCGCTAGGTTCCGCGAATATAACGCTGCAAAAAGAGTGTCAGGGCAAACGCGGCGAGCGCCCAGACCACCCCGCCAGAGGTTCCAAAAAGCAAAATCACCAGCGCGTCGAGCAAGGACACTCCGGCGATCAGCTGAGCGATAGCCCGCCCCACGTCGCGCGTAAGGTACACGAACGACACGCTGTAGGTGGCCCAGAGCGCCAGCGCGAGCGGCGACCAGAAACCCGACCACGGCAGGGCGAGCGCGCCCACGAAGGCAGGCAAAAACAGTAGCGCAGCGGGCCAGTAGCCGGTCAACGACGAGGTTTCGGTTTTGGCGATGTAGGTGAGGCCGACGATGTGGAGACCCAAAAGCAACGTCCAGAACAGTAGTGAAATGCTCAAGGCGGGGGCAAACGCGACGAACGCCGTGACGTAAACCAGCATCCGGGTACCTGCCATCAGCACCGGGCTGAGCGGGTTGGTTTTGTGCCACGCGTCGTAAAAGACGATCAAGGCGACCAGCACCAGACCGCTGATGAGCGGGGCCGTACCCAAAAGCGATAAAAAGAAGGTGCCGACGCTAAACAGTAAAACGGTTGCGGCGACCGCCTCGGCTCTCGATATGCGGCCCGACGGCAACGGGCGTTCGGGGCGCTCACGACGGTCGATGTCCAGATCGAAAAGGTCGTTCAGGTACATCCCGGCGGTGTAGTACAAAACCATCGCCACAGCTAGCAGCACCGTCCCACCGACCGTAACGGGAGCGGCGGCACTCGCCAGCGCCACACCCGCCAGCACGTTGGAGACGACCGTGGGGGCGTTCGAGATGCGGGCCAGCGACAGGTGAGCAGAGGCTCTGGCCCGGACTGAAGTTGAAAGCGTCGAAGTTTGCCCCTTGCTTGAAGCCATAGGTCAGTTTACGGGGTGGCGGGTGAGTCATGGGTAGCAAGTGGCCTGTTGAGAGTGGCTTGCAGGAAATGAGACAGCGTTACAGATTCTGCCAAGCGGTTCTTTATCAGCCGACCGTGACCTCAAGTGATGACAACCCCCAGCCCCGCCAGCAATCCCAACGCTTCAGGAAACGACACTTTCATCCCCCGAACCCGGTTTTGCGCCACGCTGATCCGATAGTTTTGCGCGCCCCTAAAGTCCGCGTCCGACAGGTCGCAGTTTTGGAACACCGCGCTGCTGAAATCCGTTCCGCAAAAGCTCGAGCCGACCAGTTTCACCCCGCTGAACATCGCCTCACGCGCGAGACAGTGCTCGAAGGTGCTGCCGCTCAGGTCAAGGTCTCTAAACGTCGCGTGGTTGAGCGTACACGCATCGAAATGGAGCTCGAGCGGGGCCAGGGATCGCGCCAGCACCGACCCGTTGACCGCGACCAGCGCCGTATGCTCGAACCGCACGCCGCTCAGCTCGGCGTCGGTCAGGTCTACCAGGCTCAGGTCGGAGTGCGAAAACGTGCAGTCTACAAAACGCGACCGCTTCAGCGTAGCTTCGCTTAGCGCACACCGCTCGAAACGGCAGTCGTAAAAGGTGAGGTTCTCCAAACCCGCGCCCTTCAGCTCGAGGTCTATAAAAACTTCACCGTCGTAGGGGCTCCGGTCAAAATCCACGCCTCAGTCTAGCGTCACCACGACTAGACCACGCTCACGAACAGCGCCGCACGGTAAGGTACACGCGAGAGGTTCCTGTGCTCAAGTCGTTTCTCCCCTTTGCCCGCCCCTACCGCCTCCCCCTCACGCTGACGATCTTAAGCATGACGCTTTTGGTCGGGGTGCAACTCGTCGCGCCGCTCCTCATCCGGCGTCTTATCGAAACCATCAGCGCCGGGGACTCGAGTCCTTCGGCCTATCGTCTGGTGACGCAGTTGGCGCTCGTTGCGCTCGCTATCTATCTGGCGCGGGCGGGGCTCGAGTTCGTACGCTCATATATGGCGCACGTCGCAGGGTGGGGCGTCGTCGCGGACGTGCGCCGCGCCATGTACGGGCATCTGCAAAAGCTGTCGCTCAAGTTTTACGAAGACAAACAGACCGGACAGCTGATGTCGCGCACCGTCAACGACTCCGACCTGTTAGAAAAACTCATCGCCCACGCCGTCCCCGACGTACTGGTCAACATCCTGATGCTCGTCGGCGTGAGCGTGATGCTATTTTTGATGAGCCCGCAGCTGATGTTTTTGACGCTTATCCCGATTCCGCTGATTTTACTGGCGATGCGCGGTTTTGCGGTGTACGTCCACCCGGCGTTTCACAAACGGCAGCACGAGTTGGGCGAACTCAACGCCATTTTGCAAGACAACCTCTCAGGGATGCGCGAGATTAAAACCTTTACCCGCGAGGCCGCCGAAGAACAACGTATCAGCACCCGTTTGGAAAACTACAAAAACTCGCTCCTGCGGGCGCTCAGGCTGATGGCGACGTTTGAACCGTTCGTCAATCTGGCGGCGGGCGTCGGCGTCATCGTGGTCATCTATTTCGGCGGACGGATGGCGCTCGCCGGAACGCTTTCGCTAGGCGAACTGGTGTCGTTTTTTCTCTTTCTAGAGCTTTTTTACCAACCCGTCCGGCAGCTCAGCAGCGCCTGGGAACAGGTGCAAGAGGCCGTCGCCGGGGCCGAGCGCGTCAGCGAACTGTTATCTGAAACCCCCGACATCGCCGACGCGCCGGACGCCGTAGAGCTGGCGGGCCGCGCAAAGGGTGATATTCGCTTTGAAGACGTGAGTTTTTCGTACGCGCCGGGTCAGAGCGTGTTCGAGCACGTTACGCTAGACGTTCCTGCCGGGTCGATGATGGCGCTCGTAGGGCCGACCGGGGCGGGCAAAACCACGCTGGCAAGCCTTCTACCCCGGTTTTACGATGTCGGCGGCGGACGCATTACGCTCGACGGTCACGACGTGCGGGATTTGACGCTGGCGAGCCTGCGCGGACAGATCAGCATCGTTTTGCAAGACGTGTTTTTATTTCACGGCACCGTGCGCGACAACATCTTGTTCGGTCGCGCCGACGCCACCGAAGCGGAACTGCTCGAGGCGGCTCGAGTCGCCAACGCGGGCGGCTTTATCGAACGTTTACCGGAGGGCTACGACACGCTTATCGGCGAACGCGGCGTCAAGCTTTCAGGCGGGCAAAAGCAGCGCCTCGCTATCGCCCGGGCCGTTTTGCGCGACGCGCCCATCCTGATTTTGGACGAAGCGACCTCGGCGATCGACACCCAGACCGAACGGCTGATTCAGGAGGCGTTGGAGCGCCTCATGGTCGGACGCACGACGGTCGTCATCGCCCACCGCCTATCCACCATTCGCAAGGCCGACCAGATCGTCGTGTTGGGTGAGGGCGGCGTTCTCGAGCGCGGCGCGCATCATGAACTGGTGCGGCGAGGCGGCGTGTATGCGGGGCTGGCGCGGGCGCAGCAGCCGGAAGCGGAGGTGGTGTGGGAGGACGCGCCCGCAGCTTAGAATTAGAAATTTGGTTTTTCCAGGCGGTCTCTGGGTATATTAAGGTGTTGGGTACAAACTCGGGTTATGGGGCTTTCGAAAACAGGTATCTTTGGGGCAGACATTCCTTGTTAACTATTCTCTGGGAGGAACGATGTTATCAGCTGGCATCTTGCTTCAAAGCTACAGAGCTCTGAAAGAAGAACTGGGCCGAGAGCCGTGTCAAGCAGATTTAGCTTTATTACAACGATTTGATACTATAGTTTCGCTTAACGGCTCTAGCATCGAAATCGAAAATATCAGTTGCCTATGTGTGTGCCCTAAAGAGCTCCAGGTTTTATGTGATCTTATTGAACAGAAAAGGCTTCTTCTTCGTTCACTCAACAAAGTATTAAGTAACCTCGACTGCTAGGGGGTAGCCCTACAGAGACAAAAAAGCGAAGATAGCGAAATGTCTAAGTCCCGCTATCTTCTGGCGCAGCATACCGTAAGCGAGCTTTTCACTATTGTTTACGTGCTGGTCG
>JAABUN010004485.1_pt1 | contig 18951 bp, 7 predicted proteins | sample 5559311 | NCBI WGS metagenome assembly JAABUN01 (sample SAMN10711877, study PRJNA513370) | rock metagenome | isolation source: Antarctica rocks | place: Antarctica: Victoria Land, Siegfried Peak sud | reverse complement strand
CGGCGTCTTGCAGCGTCGAGAATTGGCGCGTGAAGATGGTCAGCATCTTCTGCGACACGCCGCCGATGGTGAAGGTTTTGCGCGACTTGCCGGTCTTCTTCTTGCCCTTCTTGCCCTTCCCCTTGGCCTGGACGGTAGTCAACTTCGTGACGAAGTAGCCCATCGCCTTGATCTTCTGCGACGCCTCGTCCTCGTTGGCCGCCTCGACGAGTTCCTTGACCTCCTGGCCGGAGGTGTTGAGGGCCTCGAACTTGTAACTCGGCATGGCGTCACCTTACCGGAAGTAGAGAATGCAGGAGCCGGAGTATTTTCCCGTCGCCGCCGGCGTCGTCAGTCGTCCGTCACCGTCTCCCGCACCACCTCGTCGAGCGTCGTCGTGCCCGACAAGAGGGCCAGGATGCCGCTGTCGCGGAGGCTGGTCACCCCCTGCTTGCGGAGGTACGCCCGGATCATGTCGGTACTCGCCCCCCGGCTGATCATGTCGCGCAGGTCGTCGTTCATGACCATCATCTCGTACAACCCGGTCCGGCCCTTGAACCCCAGGTTGTTACACTTGTCGCACCCCTCGCCGTAGTAGAACTTCTTGCCGACGAACTCGTCGGCCCCGGCGTTCAGTTCCATCGCCTGCTCGCGGGTCGGCTCGTAGGGCGTCTTACAGTTCTGGCAGACCTTGCGCACCAGCCGCTGGGCCTGGATCGCTTCCACGGTCGCCGTAATGAGGAACGGCTCGACGCCCATGTCCCGCAGCCGCGTCACCGAACTCGGGGCGTCGTTCGTGTGCAGCGTGCTGAACACCAGGTGCCCGGTGAGGGACGCCTGAATCGCGATCTGCGCGGTCTCGAGGTCGCGAATCTCGCCGACCAAAATGATGTCGGGGTCTTGCCGCAGGATGGCCCGCAGCGCGTTGGCGAACGTCAGGTCGATTTCGGAGTTGATCGGGCACTGGATGATGCCGTCGATCTCGTACTCGACCGGGTCCTCGGTGGTGATGAGCTTGGTGTCCATGTCGTTGAGTTCGGACAGGGCCGAGTACAACGTCGTCGTCTTGCCCGACCCGGTCGGCCCGGTCACCAGCACGATGCCGTTGGGCTTCTTGATGACCTGGCGGAACTGGTCGAGGATTTTCGGCGGCATGCCGATCCGGCCGAGGTCGAGGCCGACGCTCGATTTGTCCAGCACCCGGATGACGACCGACTCGCCGAACAGGGTGGGCAGGACGCTGACCCGCATGTCGATCTTGTTGCCGCCGACGTTCAGCTCGATCCGGCCGTCCTGCGGCATCCGCCGCTCGGCGATGTCGAGGTTCGACATGACCTTGATCCGGCTGGCAATCGCGGTCCCCAGGTGCCGCGGCGGCGGGACCATTTCGTACAGCACGCCGTCGCACTTGTACCGCATCTTGTATTCTTCTTCGAACGGCTCGAAGTGAATGTCCGAGGCGTGGTCCCGGATCGCCATCAACAGGACCATGTTGATGAGCTTGCGGACCGGGGCCGAGTTGGCCATCTCGGTCAGGTCTTCGAGGTCGATGCTGGTCTCGCGCTTGAAGCTCCCGGCCGCGAAGTCCGGGTCGCTCTCGAGCTGCTTGATGATCGAGACGATCGACTCCTCGGCCCCGGCCGTCCCGGTGCTGTACGCCTTGTCCATCAGGGCTTGCACTGCCGACGGCGGGGCGAGCAGGGCGTTGACGGTCGGGATGCCGAGCAGGTTCTTGAGGTCGTCGACGGCCTGCATGTTGTTCGGGTCGGACACGGCGACCGTCAGCGCCCCGTCGGCGTAGCTGATCGGCACCATCTTGTACAACTCGGCCATGTTCTTCGGCACGACCTTGAGGGCCTCGGGCGACGGCTTCACGTCGTCGAGGCTGGCCACCTTCATGCCGTGGACTTCGGCCGTCGCGTGCAGCAGCTTGTCGTCGTCGAGCAGACCCCGGGCGATCGCCAGTTGGCCGAGGGTCTGGTCGCTGGTGCGGAGTTCCTCGTAAATGTCTTCGAGTTGCAAGTCGTCGAGGTGGCCGAGGTCGACCAGCTTCTGCCCGAGTTGCTTGGTGTTGGCGTCGACGTGGGCGAACTTGGCGCGGGCCGGGGCCGGCTTGGGGGCGGGCTTCGGGGCCGGCTTGACGCCGGCCCCGGCCGGCCGCGGGGCACCCGGCGCGGCCGGCTTGGCCCCGGTCGGCATCGGCCGGGGCGGGGTCGCGCCGTTCGCGGGGCGGGGCGCGCCGGGCGTCGGGGGCGTGGCGGCCCCCGCGCTCTTGACCGGGGGGGCGGCGGGCTTCTTCGGGTCGGTCGGGGGGACGGTGGCCATGGTCGTCATCCTCTAAGTGCGAGTGGGGGAAGGATTCTCGGAGCGGCCGGGGCTACCGGCCGCGGCGGCGGGGCCGCGCCTCCTCTTCTTCCTCTTCCTCGTCGTCGTCCTCCTCCTCGTCGTCCGCGTCGTCGCCCTCCTCCTCGTCGTCGAGGCTGCCGCGCTCGGCCATGGCGATCTTGGCTGCCAACTCCGACGGCTTCGAGGCCTTCAAGAGGCACTCCTCCTTGGCGACGAGTTGTTCCTTCCACAGGCGGAACAGCGACTCATCCAGCAGGAACATGCCCTCCTTGCGGCCGGTCTGGATCGACGAGTCGATCCGGTACACCTTGTTCTCGCGGACGAGGTTCTGGATGGCCGGGGTGACGACCATCATTTCGTAGGCGGCGATCACGCTCTCGGGAATCTTCGGCAAGAGCGCCTGCGACAACACCCCGATGAGGGCCGTCGACAGTTGCGTCCGCACCTGGTCCTGCTGGTCCTTCGGGAACACGTCGATGATCCGGTTAACGGTCGACGCGGCCCCCGACGTGTGCAGCGTGCCGAAGACGATGTGCCCGGTCTCGGCGGCCTCGATCGCCGCGTGGATGGTCTCGAGGTCGCGCATTTCGCCGACGAGGATCACGTCCGGGTCCATCCGCAACGCCCGGCGGATGCCCTCCTTGAACTCCGGCACGTCGACGCCGATCTCGCGCTGGTTGATCGTGCAGCGCTTGTGCTTGTGGTAGTACTCGATCGGGTCTTCGAGGGTGATGACGTGCCGGTCGTAGTTGTCGTTGATGAAGTTGACCATCGACGCCAGGCTCGTCGTCTTGCCCGACCCGGTCGGCCCGGTGACGAGCAGCATCCCCCGCGGCCGGACGATCAGGGAGCGGATCGCCTCGGGCATCCGCAACTGTTCAAACGTGAGGAACTGGCTCGGGATGCGCCGCATGACCATGCCGATGGTCCCGCGCTGCTTGAAGATGGCGACCCGGAACCGGACGCCGTCGGTGTACTCGATGGCGAAGTCGGCCCCGCCCTTCTGCTGCAACTCCTGCTGGCAGCGGTCCGGCGTGATGGACTTCATCAGGCCGGCGGTGTCGTCGCTGTCGAGAATCTTGGCGTCGAGCTTGCGCATGCGGCCGCCGTGCCGGACCACCGGCGGCTGGCCGACCGAAATATGCAAGTCGCTGGCCTTCAGTTGGATCACTGTGGACAGCAACTTCTCCATCGCGACGGTTGCCACGGGCGAACCCTCAGTGTCAGTGCCGGAGGCGGCACGACCGGCCGAGACGGGGGCGGGGGGCGTCGTCTCCCCCACGAACCATTATCCTGGCCGGGCGCGGCGCGCCAAATTTGGGACGGGGAATCAGTCAAGGATGTTTTTCAGAGCCGCGCCCGTCAGGAAGCGGCGGGTTGCCGAGCGAGGGATCAGTCCGACGGCCGATACGGTTCCTCGGCTATGACCTGGACCCCTCGCTCCGCAACCCGCCGCTTCCTGACGGGCGCGGCTCGGACGGACTACGCGCTCGCGCCCATCTCGATCAACTCCGAGTGGCAGGTCGACAGCACCTCCTCCACGGTGGTCTGCCCCTTGCAGGCCTTGACGACGCCGTCCTCCAGCAAGGTGCGCATCCCGGTCTTGCGGGCCTGCCGCCGCAGTTCCTGGGTCGGGGCTTGGGCGAAGGTCAGTTCGCGGATGACCGAATTCATCCGCATCATCTCGAATATCGCCTGGCGGCCCCGGTAGCCGCCCTGGCGGCAGTACGAACACCCCTTCCCCTTCATAAAGTTCGCCGTGGCGATCTGCTCCGGGGTGATCGACGCGGCTTTGATCTGGTCGGCCGGCGGGGTGTACGGCTCGCGGCACTTCGGGCAGTTCACCCGCACTAGCCGCTGCCCCATGATGGCGATGACAGAACTGGCGATGAGGAACGGTGGGACGCCGATATCGACGAGCCGTGTTACGGCACTGGGCGCGTCGTTCGTATGTAGCGTACTGAATACCAAGTGTCCGGTGAGCGAGGCCTGGACGGCGATCTCGGCTGTCTCCTTGTCCCGAATCTCGCCCACCAGAATGATGTTCGGAGCCTGGCGTAACATGGCCCGGATGATCCGAGCGAAGTTCAGCCCGATGTTGTGCCGCACCTCGACCTGGTTGATCCCCGGCAGGTAGTACTCGACCGGGTCTTCGGCCGTGATGATCTTGCGGTCCGGCCGGTTGAGTTCATTCAGGGCCGCGTAGAGTGTCGTCGTCTTGCCCGACCCGGTCGGGCCGGTGACCAGGAAAATCCCGTTCGGCCGTTTGATGATGTTCTGGAACCGGGCGTAGTCGGCCTCGGCGAACCCCAGGTCGCGGACCCCGACCATGATGTTGCTGCGGTCGAGAATGCGCATGACGGCCGACTGGCCGTGGACGGTCGGCAACATGCTCACACGCAGGTCGAAGTGCTTGCCGGCGACGGTCATCTTGATCCGACCGTCCTGCGGCCGGCGCTTCTCGCTGATGTCGATGCTCCCCATGATCTTGATCCGGGACAGCATGGCGGCCAGCAGCCGACGTGGGGCGGCGTCCCGTTCGAGCAGTACCCCGTCGATCCGGTAGCGGATGCGGATACGGTCGTTGAACGGTTCGATGTGGATGTCCGACGCGCGGGACGCCACCGCCTCGGAGATGATCAGGTTCACCAGGCGGACGACCGGGGCGTCCGACTCGTCGGCGTTGGCGATGTTCGACACGCTGTCGAGGTTGGTCGTATCGATGGACGTGCTGGTGAACTCGACGAGCATCGAGTCGACCGACTGGGTTTCGTCCTGGCCGTAGTTCCGGTTGATGGCCTCCTGAATCTGCTCCTGGACGGCGAGGACGGGCTGGATGTCGCGGTTGAGGATGAACTGGAGCTTCTGGATCGCCTCGTAGTTGGCCGGGTCGGCGGTGATGAGCTTGAGGACGTTCCCTTCGAGGGCCAGCGGCAGGACGAGGTTTTCGCGGGCGACCGACTCGGGGACGAGTTCGATGACCGACTTCGGAATCTCGGTCGTCGTCAGGTCGACGAACGGGACGTTGTGGAACTCGCCCATCGCGGCGATGACTTCGCCGGGGGTGGCGTAGTGCAGCCGGGCGAGGGCGTCCTGAATCTTGATGCCGGTCGACCCGGCGAGGGCCAGCCCCTCGTCGAGCTGCTCTGGGCTGAGGACGCGCTTCTTGATCAGCACGTCGGTGAAGTCGTTCCGGGCCTTGGCCATGACAGGCTCACACGGTGAGGGGGGTCAACGCGGACGACGGTCGTGAGGAGTCCGTGAGGGTCCATCATCGAGCGCCAGACCGGCCGGCACAAGCGAATTCGGGCCGGAGGCGGAGGCAATCGGGCGGAAAGCCGACGAATCCGCCGGCCCCCTTGAAACAAAAGGGGGCCGGCCGTTGCCGCGGTGCCCCTCGCCCCGTTTGTTCAACTGGGGCCGGCCGTGAATCTTTGAGGGGTCACCGACATGCTACGGACAATATCAACGGCGTGGATCGCGCTGGCGGTGGTATGCACCGGCGCGGCGGCCCAGTCGCCGGGGGTGGTCAGCCGGGTCGCGTTCGGGTCGTGCGCCGACCAGGACAAGCCGCTGCCGATCTTCGACGCGATGGCGGCGGCCAAGCCCGAGTTGTTGGTCCTGCTCGGCGACACCATTTACGCCGACCTGGACAAGTCGCGGCGGGTGACGACCGAGGTCATCCAGGAGAAGTACGACACGCTCGCCAAACTCCCCGGCTGGCAGAAACTCAAGGGCCAATGTCCGATCCTGGCCACCTGGGACGACCACGACTACGGCAAGAACGACGGCGGGGCCGAGTGGCCGTTGAAGGTCGAGTCGCAACGCCTGTTCCACGACTTTTTCGGCACCCCGGCGGACAGCCCGCGGCGCAAGCAGGAGGGCGTCTACCACGCGGCCACGTTCGGCCCCGAGGGCAAACGGCTGCAGGTCATCCTGCTCGACATGCGCTACTTCCGCAGCCCGCTCGAATCCGGCCGGGCGGCGAACATCGCCCCCTACGGGATGATCCGCAAGCCCTACGTGCCGACGGAGGCTCCGGGGGCGACGTTCCTCGGCGACGCGCAGTGGAAGTGGCTCGAAGACCAACTCCGCCAGCCGGCCGACGTGCGGCTGATCGGGTCGAGCATTCAACTCCTGTCCGACGAACACCCGTTCGAGAAGTGGGGGAACATCCCGGCCGAGCGCGCCCGGCTGTTCGCCCTGCTCAGAAGTACCGGGGCCAACGGGGTCGTCGTCCTGAGCGGCGACCGCCACCTCGGCGAACTCTCCCTCTCGACGGCCGACATCGGCTACCCGCTGTACGACCTCACGGCGAGCGGCTTCAACCAGGGGGCGGACCAGTGGCGGGCGTGCGAGCCGAACCGGCACCGGGTCGCGGCCATGCCGTTCGGCGACCACTTCGGCCTGATCGACATCAATTGGTCGGCCGCCCTGACGGTCAGCCTGCAACTCCGCGACACCGCCGGCGAAATCGTTCTGCGGCAGACGGTCCCGGTTCGCCTGCTCAAGCCCGACGACACGAAGAAAGACGACAAGCCGAAGGACGCCCCGAAGTTGCCGGCGGGCGTGCTGACCCCCGCCGAGGCGGCCAAGAAGGTCGGCGAGACGGTGAAGGTTCAGTTCGAGGTCAAGAGCGGCCGGGCGGTGAACAACGGCGGCCGCATCCTGCTCAACTCGGACAAGGACTTCCAGGCCAAGACGAACTTCACGGTCGTGGTCAACGCCAAGGCCCAGACGGGCAAGTACGACCAGGCCAAGTACGACACGTTCAAGGGGAAGGTGGTCCGGGCGACGGGCAAGGTGTCGCAGTACAAGGACGCGCCGCAGATACAGATCGATGAGGAGAAGATGTTGGAGGTGGTCGAGGAGAAGAAAGACGAGAAGAAGTAGGCGACGGTGCAACACCCTCGAAAGCCCAGGGACGAACGACCCTGGTCCGACGCCGTCGATGGTCATTCGGGCGGGTCGGCCTCTCGCTTCCGGTAGTGGCATGTCTTCGCGCGGTGCTGGTGCCGCCTCCGCCGGCCGGACCCCGGTGGCACCGCCCGGACGAGCCTGAGCAACAGCTTCCGCACCTCGGGCCCGCTCAGCCGCGCGAGCCGGCCGCCCCTGTTGTCGGCCGCCACCCGGCCGGCGCTCGTCCAGGCCCGCGATGCAACCCCCACGACATCGTCGGCCGACTGGTCCCCCGGGGCGTCGGCGGCTCGGTCGGCGGGTCGAACGCCAAGCCGTGGCCCCGCCCCACATGATCGGCGCGTCGAGGCCATGCGCCCGCCGAGACCTCGAACCGGAAGGCTGTGCCCGGAGGTATTTCCGGGAATCCGCGGCACACGCTACCGGCGGCGCGCCAACTGTTGGAGTGGTGCCGAATGCGACCCGGGGCAGCGATGGACGACCCCGACCGAACTTTCGAGGACGATCAGGCGATCGCCGGCGGCCTCCGGGCCGGCCGGGCCGACGCCTGGGTACGCTTGTACGACGCCTACGCCGAAAAGGTGTGGCGGGCGGTCGCGCGGCTGCTGGGCGGGTGCGAGGCCGCGGCCGCGGACGTGGTTCAGGAGACGTTCCTGGCCGCCGCCCGGTCGGCCCGGACGTACGACCCGGCCCGCGGCCCGCTCTGGGCCTGGCTCTGGGGCGTCGCCCGGACGCAGACGCTTTTGCACCTGCGGAAACGCGCCCGCCACGCCCGCGAACTCGACCCGGCGAACTACCCCCGTGGCTGGGACGACCCCGGCCGAGAACCGCTCGACGAGTTGCTGCTGCGCGAGAGCGCCGACCTCGTCCGCATGACGCTCCTGGAGTTGCCCGAGGAGTACGGCCGGGTGCTGACGGCGAAGTACCTCCTCGACGCAAGTACCGACGACATCGCCCGGGCCGAGGGCCTCACTCCGGGAGCCGCGCGGTCGAAGCTGGCCCGGGCCCGGCAGGCGTTCCGCACGAGCTTCCGCCGCCACGAGCCGGCCGCCGGCCGCACCCCGGGAGGCGTCGTATGACCCCCGACCCCGACGACGCTCCCGACGCCCGCCTCGGCGACCTGCTGACCCGGGCCTTGCCCCCCGGCCCCGCCCCCGATCTCGAGCGCCTGGCCGCGCTGCGGGCCGCGACCCTGGCCGCCTTCGCCGACGCCCCGCCGACCTCCCTCCGCAGGACCAAGCCCATGACGCACCTCCTCCGTGTCGCCGCCGGTTTGATCGCCGCGGGCGTGGCTCTGTTCGCCGTGTGGCCCGAGTCGCCTGGCTCGAACCCCGTCCGGCGGGCCGTCGAGGAGGTCGCGCGCGGCGAGTACCACTTCCGGCTGACCGAGGTCGACCGGACCCTCGACATCTTCAACCGCGGCCCCGACCGGATGCGGGTCGAGGAGTCGGCCGACCGCTACACGCTGGTGGACGGCGACGCCGCCTACGCCGTCGACGAGGCGGCCAACCGCTACACGCCGCTGCCGGCCTCCGAGCGAGACCGGCTGCGGGCGTCCGTCTGGGACGCCGCCCGATCCGCCGTCGTCGGCTCCGAACCGCGCGGCGGCGGCGGCCGGACCTACGCCCTCGACCCGCCGGCCGAGATCGACCTCGACGCCGCCGGCCGGTTCGTCGAACTCCGCCGCTATGCCGTGGTCAACGGCTTACGGCACCTCGCCGCCACGCTCACGCTCCTGGGCAACCCCGCCCCCGGCCCCGACGACAAGTTCGCGCTCAAGGCCACCCTCAGCGAGGACGGCCGCGTCGGCAAGGTGACCGACGTGCAGGGCCTCGCCAGCATCAAGCCGCCGAACGCCGCCCGGTTCACGCCGCTGCGGCCCAACACCCTCGTCCTGCCCGGCGACTGGGTCCAGGTCGACCCGCGCGGGGCGAACGCCGCCACGGTGCGGCTGTTGCCCGAGGCGACCGTGGTCGTCGGCCCCGGTGGGCTGGTGGAAGTCACCAAGCCGGCGCAACTGCGCCTCCTGCAAGGCGAGATCGAGGTGACGCCGACGAAGGGCACCCCCATCGAACTCGTCGGCCCGGACGGCGTCAAGCTGACACTCGCCGAGCGCGGCTTCTACCGCCTGACCAACGACAAGATTGCCCGCGTGACGACCGACCCCGTCTGGCTCAAGAGCTTGAAGGGGGCGTCGGTGAACGAGTCGCTCGGCTCGCTCGTCGCCCAAGTGGACGGCCGGGCCGTGTCGCTGTCGGTCGGCGTCCACCAGGTGACCGTCGAGGTGCGCGACCAGATCGCCCGCACTACCATCGAGGAAACGTTCGTCAACCACACGAATTCGACGCTCGAAGGCGTCTTCCACTTCCCCCTGCCGCAGGACGCTTCCATCGCCGGGTTCGCCATGTGGATCGGCAACGAAAAAGTCGAGGCGGACGTGGTCGAGAAGAAGCGGGCCCGCGAAATCTTCGAGACGATCCTGCGCGAGAAGCGCGACCCGGGCCTGCTCGAGTGGGCCGGCGGCAACCTGTTCAAGGCCCGCGTCTTTCCGATCTTCGCCCACTCCGAGAAGCGGGTAGCGATCACCTACACCCAGGTACTCCGCGCGGTGGGCAACAAGGTCCGCTACTCCTACGCGCTCCAGAGCGAGATGCTGCGCGTCAACCCGCTCAAGGAGCTGTCCGTCACGTTCACCGTCACCTCGGCGCTGCCGCTCAAAAGCGTCACCAGCCCGACGCACCTTTGCCGCGGCTCGTTCGCCGGCACGTCCGCGAAGCTCGAGTTCGCCGCGCGGGAGTACACGCCGACGAAGGACTTCGAGGCCGTCGTCGAGTTGTCCGACCAAGCCCCCGCCGTGACACTCGTCCCGCACCGCCGCGGGTCGGACGGCTACTTCCTCTTGCAAGTCACCCCGCCCGCACCGCCGCAGGCCGGGCGCGAACTCGTCGCCAGCGACAAGCCGCTGTCGGTCGTCCTCTGGTGCGACACGTCCGCGTCGATCGACGCCGGGCAACGGCGCACCCAGGCCGCGATGGCCGGGGCGCTGCTGACCGCGCTGACGCCGGCGGACACGTTCAACCTGGCGGTGACGGACGTGGAGACGCTGTTCGCCTTCGACAAGCCGACGGCCGCCACCCCGGCGAACGTCGGCAAGGCCCGCGACTTCTTGGCCAAACGTGCCTCGCTCGGCTGGTCCGACCTCGAGCGCGGCCTCGCCGCCGTACTCGCGCAGGCGGCCCCCGGCACGCACGTCGTGTACCTCGGCGACGGCGTCGCCGGCACCGTCGCGGCCGACCCGCAGGCGGCGGCCGTCCGGCTCGAAGAGGCGTACAAGCTCGCGGCCAAGCCGGTCACGGTCCACGCCGTCGCCCTCGGCAGCACGTTCGAGTCCGGGGTGATGGTCAAGCTCGCATCGCTGGGCGGCGGGTCGAGCCGGCGCGTCAACGGCGAGCAGGGGCCGGTCGCGGTCGCCCTCGAAATCCTCGGCGAAGTCACCCGGCCGCCGGTGCGGAACGTCAAGGTGAGCTTCACCGGCCTGAAGACGGCCCGCGTCTACCCGGATGTGCTGCCGAACCTGACGCCCGGCACGCAGCAAATCCTGCTGGGCCGCTACCTACCCGAGGGAGCGGACCAGAAGGGCGAGGTCGTCGTCACCGGCACGCAGGCCGGCCGCGAGGTCCGCTTCGCCGCCCCGGTGACGCTCAAGGACGCCGAGGCGGGCAACTCGTTCCTGCCCCGGCTCTGGGCACGGCTGCACCTCGACAAGCTGCTCGAAGGACCGCAGACGCCGGCCGTCAAGGACGACGTGATCGGACTGAGCGAGGAGTTCCACATCATGACGCCATACACGTCGTTCCTGGTGCTGGAGTCGGATGCCGACCGGGCGCGGTTCGCCGTGAAGCGTCGCTTCGAGATGCGGGACGGCGAGCAGTTCTTCGCCGACGGACGGAACCAGGCGGCCTACGCCCTGCAGCGGGAGCAGATGAAGGCCGCGGGCCTGTGGCGGGCCGGCCTGCGCCGCAATGTGCTGAACCGCCTGGCCAACCTCGACCGGCCGCCGCTGGCCGTCGGCCGGTCGGCGGACCTGGACTACAACGAGGTCGAGCAGGCGGGGGGCTACGGCGGGAGTGGCGGCGACCTCGACTACTTCCAAGGCAGACAGCGCGGTGCGGACGCGATGAAGGCGTTTTCTGAGAGCGGCCCGATGCTCGTTAGTGCCCCCCTCAAGTCGGCCGCGGCGGATGTCAACGAGTTCGGGGACCTGGACGAGCAATCCAAGCCCGGCAGCGGCGAGGGCCGCAAGCGCCTGGAGCAAATCGAGCGCAACCTGCCGAGCGGCGTGGTCATGAACGACCTCCCGGGCGATCCGAAACTTGAGGCCGAACTCAATGCCCTGCCCCGGTTGGAGATGATGAGCGACCAACTGGTGAAACGCCGGGGCGGGCTTGCCGACGGCTTCGACATGGAATCCCTCGACGATGGCGGCAATCGCTTCACGGGCCGCAGCGCGGGCGGCAGTCGCGGCGGCCGGGGCCTCGCGGCGGCGAAGAAGGCACATAACTTCGGCTGGATGGGCCGGCCCTCCCCGCCGCGGGCCGGGTCGCCGCTCGACGCCCTGTTCCCACACCTGCCGCCGGTGCCGGCCGACAAGCCGCGGAAGTCCCCGTGGCCCCAGGACGTGACCGACCTGGCGACGCTCGTCCACCGCGGCCCCACACTCGCCGGGCTGCCCGGCGGGCTGACGATCCAGCGCACCGGGCACACGGCGCAGAGCAAGTCGACCGAACTCGTCAGTCCCAAGCGCTGGGCCGCCCGCCACGAGTCGGACGCGAGCGCCACCGTTGTCGACTGGTGCGACGGGCCGACGCGGGTCATGCTGAACGCCGCGTTCCACCTGGCCCGCCGCCGCGACGCCAAGCCCGCCGACCTGGCGCACCCGGCCGTCAACGGCTACGACGCCACCATGACGCCGCTCTGGCAGCATTACGGCGGCACCGCCAGGATCGACGCCGCCGGCCCGCTGCCGGTGATCGTTATCACCTCGGCCGACGGCCGGCACGTCGTCCGCGTGACGATCGACCCCGCCAAGAAGGTCGTGACACAGACTGTGTCGAGCTACGAGGGGGCACCGGCGGTGACCGTCACCATCTACGCCGACTTCGTCCCGGCCCGCGGCCAGTGGTGGCCGACCGTGATCGAGACGGCGACCGCCGGGAAGGTGCAGAGCCGCGTCACCCAGACCATCACCGAAACGGCCGACGACGCCTTCGCCCAGGCGTTCGACGCCCTGACCGCGCCGCTGGCGAAGTGCGTCGTCCAGAAGCTGCCGTTCCCGACGCTGGCGGCCGCCAAGCAGGCGCTCGCCACGGGCAAGGCCACGACCGACGACCGGTTCGCCCTCGCCCGCCAGGCCTTCGCCTTCCAGCGCTACGAAGAAGCCAGCGCCGAACTCGACGCCATCGACAAGCTCGAGGCCGGCAAGCCGGCGCTCGCCTGGCTGCGGATCGCGTTGCAGATGACCGGCCGGCGCAACGAGGAGGCCCGCCAGCGCATGCTCGCCGCCGCACCCGGGGTGCTAGCCCTCCCCACGCCCGGCGACCGCATCGCGCTCGCCCAGTGGCTCACCGGCCAGGCCGCGTCGATTCTCAGCTACCCCGAGCAGCGCGAGCTGCGTGACAAGTTTACCGCCCTGTTCAACGGCCTACCGGTGACGCACGGCACCCGCCGGGGCTGGGTGACGCAGTACTACTACGGCCTCGTTAACGCCGGGTTCGCCGTCGAGGCGTTCGCCTACCTCAAGGCCCGCGTCGCGGAAGACCCGGCGAACTTCGACCAGCGGCACCTCTACTTACGCCTGCTGTTCGACCGCGGCGAGCGCGACGCGGCCTACGCGGGCCTGCGTGAGCAGATCACGGCCAAGGACGCCTGGTCGAAGCACGAGGTCGCCCACTTCTACGCCATGACGGCCGAGTTCCAGGAGCGCGAGGGGAAGCTGCCGGCCAAGCTCGAAACGCTGGCCGCGTGGCAGGCGTTCGCCCCGGACGACGAGGCCGCCGCGTGGCAGTTCCTCTCAGCCCTGGTGCGGACCGACGCCGACGCCCGGGCCGACGGGATGGTCCACCAGTGGCTCGCCGAGGCCAAGGTCGCCCGGCCGACGCCCGCCCAGTTGGCCAAGGCCCGGGCCGCCATCCGGCACGTCACCGGCCAGGCCGACCGCCTGCCGACGGACCGCCTCGACCCCAAGTGGGCGGCGGTCCTCGCCGACGCGGCCCGCTTCTTCTTCGCCCATGACGTGCGCCACGGCCTGGCCGAGCTGATCACCCGCAACAACCTGTTCCAGCCGACCGACGCCGGCCTGGCCCTGCACCTCGAACTGTTCGAGCGGGTCGTCGCCACGGCCGGGCAGTCGCCGCTGCCGCGCCTGCTCGCCGACCTGCAGTGGGCGACCTCGACGACTACCGCCACCGAGCCGGCCCGCTGGGTCAAACTCGCCACGGCGGTGCGGGCGCGCTGGGCGGCTGTCGCCGACGAGGAGGCGAAGCACGCCTTGGGCCATCAACTCGCCCAACTGCTGCGGCAGCACGTCAGCCGCGACGAGTCGCTGAGCTTCACCCGCGAGCGCATCAAGGCCGCCCCGGCGAAGTATCGCCGCGCCTACCAGGGTGAGTTGTTCAGCGAACTGGTCGGCCACGGCTGGAACGAGGCCCACGCCGCCGAAACCTACGACCTGCTGCCCGCCTTCCTACTCGACGCGGACGACAAACCGGCCCCGGCGGGCGAGGCAATCGGCCGGTTGTTCCAGGTCAACGACTGGGCGATGCAGGCCCGCAACGCCGTGCTGCAGGGCGACATCAAGAACCCCGAACGGTTGACGCGGCCCGAACTGAAGGCCAAGCGCGAGGAGGCCCTCCGCCAGGCCCGCGGTGAATTGATCGACCGCCTGATGAAGCTCGAAGCCGCGTACCCCGCGCCGCTCAAGCCGTGGGCCAAGCTCGAACGGCTCACGCTCCAGGCCCGGCACGACGCCGACCCGAACGCCGTCGCCGCCGAACTGTTCGCGCTGTTGGGGGCCGCCCCGGTCGCGCCCCCGACCGAGGACGCGGAAGTCGAGGTCACACCCGAGCAGGCGCTGGCGCTCGAACTCCAGGCCCGGGCCGTCGGCCTGGCCATGCACGCCGTCACCCGCCGGGCCGCCAAGCCCGAGACCGTCGCCCGGCTGCGGCAGTTCCTCGACGCCGGCGTCGCGCAGCAGCCCAAAGTCGACGGCTGGAAGCAGGCCAAGTACGAACTCCTGATCGCCCTTGACCTGCCCCAAGAACTCGAAGCCACGCTCGCCGCCTGGGCCAAGGCCGGCGACCCGACGGCCCAGTGGCGGACCGCGCTGGGCCACCTGCTCGCCGAACTCGGGCGGCTCAAGGAAGCCATCGCCACCTTCGAGGGCATCCAGGAGATCGACGCCGCCGCCTACGGCCGGTCGATGGCCCTGGCCCGGCTGTACATGGCGGTCGACGACAAGGCGAAGCACGAGGCCGCCCGGGCCGACGCCTACCGGCAGCTCGACGAGCACACGCTCGCCCGGCTGCTCCAGGCGAAGTACGCCCCGTGGCAGCCGCGCCAGGGGGTGGCCCTGCCGACCGAACTCGACGCCGACACCCTGCCGATCCTAGCGGCGCTCGTCGAGAAGCTGACTACCGTGGACAACTACTTCCACACCGTCCAGAGCCTGTACCAGGCGTCGAAGGACTTCCGCATCCCGGCGACCGTCGCCGACGCCATCCTCGGCCAGACGGCCGGCAAGGTCTACAACGTCGTACTGCGGATGCAGAGTCTGTTGAACGACATCCGAGACGAGGCGTCCGCCGACACGGTGTTCGGGCGGATCGAGGCCCTGCGGGCGAAGGCCAAGACGCCGACGGACCAGAGGGCTCTCGACCTGCTCGCCATGCAAATCCACCGCCGGGCCGCGGAGGTGAAGAACCAGCCGGGGCCGCACGCCGAGCAGGCCCTCGCCGCCTTCCGCCGGGCGTTCGACCGGCCCTGGGTGGCGGGCGAAAAGCTGCTCATGGCCCGGCTGCTGCGTGACTTCGGCACCATCACGCCCGACGCCCTCGGGGCCGAGCAGATGCGGCAACTTCAAGTGCTCACCGACGATGCCCCGAAGGGAACCTTGGAGCGGCTGAACATCGCCGAGTGCCTCGCCGCCGCGCTGCACAACCGCGGCCGGACCGTCGAGGCTCTCGCCGCACTGACGCCGGTGCTGGCAGAGTACCTGGCCGCGGTCCAGGGCGTGTTCACCCAGGGGGCGATGCCGGCGGCCACCCTCCTGTCGAACTTCCACGAGGCCCGCAAGGACTACGCCGCGGCCGAGCGGCTCTGGTTCGGCTGGCGGTCCGCCGCGGCCAACGAACCGCTGAAGGTGACGATCGGCCAGCAGCTCGACCAACTCTACGACCACGCTCTGCAGAACGACGGCGAGGTGACGCTGGGCCGCGGCGCGGCCCTCTACGCGGCGCTCCTCGGCCGGCTGAACGAGCGGCTGCGCAACTCCGAACCGAACGAACGCCACCAGACGCTCAACGCCTACGCCAACCTCTTCCAGACGGCCGGCAACAAGCAGTTCGCCCGCCGCAAGGCCGACGTGCTCGTCCTCGCCACCGAGACGTTCCCCCGGCTCGTCCGGCCGTGGGAAGCGTCTTACGCGAACCACGTCCAGTTCGTCGCGGGCCTGGTACACACCCACCTGGGCCCCGTGGAGGCGGTCGAGTTCGTCGTGACGCGCATCGAAGGACTGCCGGCTTGGCTACGCCGCGGGGGTTGGAACCAGCACGCCTCGGCGCTGGGCGGGTGGCGGTACGAGCCGCCGGGGCTGCCGCCGGCCCTGGAGGCGCGCCTGCTGACGATCCTCCTCGCGGAACTGACCGACGACCTGCGCTCCCGGCAGTCCTGCGGCCGAGCCCTGTACGACCGCCGGCACTCCTACTACTGGTCCACCAAGGAAGCCGAGTTCGCCGCTGCGGCCGAGGCGGTGCTGGCCGAGGCGAAGGACTCGGTGCCGACGCAGATGCACATTGCGGACTATCTCTTTCGCGGTTGCAACCGCACCGGTCGGGCCATCGACATCCTGTCCGCCCTGCACCGCGCCAAGAAGCTGGACGTGGCCGGCCGCGGCACGCTGTCGCACTACCTGCTCGACGTGCGCCGGTACGCCGAGGCCGTCGACATCCTGGTGCCGCTCGTCGAGGACACCCCGGACGATACGACGCCGCGCTTCCGCCTGATGGACGCCTACGCCGCCCTGGGCAAGCCGGCCGAGCTGCGCGAGCTGTTCAGCAAGAGCATCGCCCGGTGGAAGGAGCGGGGGGCGTGGACCATCCAGACCATGCCCGCCTTCGGCGACGCGGCCCAGCGCTGCGACATGCACCACGAGGCGGCCGGCGTGTACGCCGAACTGATCCCCAACGCCCAGCGGGCCTACGGGTCGCCCAACGGCGAGTTGGCGGAGTTCTACCGCCGGCACGCCGAGTCGCTGTCGAAGATCGGCCGGCACGTCGAGGCCGTCGACGCGGCCAGCGGGGCCATCGTCGCCTGGGGCGGGGACGCCAACCGCCGGCAGGCCGCGATCGCCACGCTGAACGCCACCGCGGCGGGGGCGGCAAACCTCGAAGCCCTGGTCGCCCACTTCGACAAGCAGACCGCCGAGACGGGACTGGTCAACCCGATCCTCCGCAAAGCCCTCGGCCAGGCGTACATGGCCCGCCAGAACTACGGCCCCGCGGTCCCGCAGCTCGAACTCGCCGTCGAGGCACAGCCGAACGACCCCGAGACGTTCACGCTGCTCATCGGGTGTTACGACAAGCTGAACCTCAAGGCGGAGGCGATCGCGCGCATCCTGAAAGCCCTCGACCTGACCCGCCGCGACCTCGTCCGGTACGACGACCTGGGCAAGCGCTACGCGGCCGCCGGCGACCCGGCCAGCGCCGAGCGGTCCGTCACGAGCATCGTCGAAGTGACCCGCGGCGACGCCGAGGGGCAGGCGCTCCTCGCCGTCCTCCGACAGCGGGAGGAGCGATGGGAAGACGCCATCCTCCACTGGGAGCAGGTGGACGCCGTCCGGTCGCTCGAACCCGAGGGGCTGGTCGGCCTGGCCAACGCCCAACTGCACCTGAAGCGGTACGACGCCGCCAAGGCGACCATCCAGAAGCTCCGCGCCAAGACCTGGCCGACCCACACGACCAACGTCCCCGCCAAGCTGCAAGAACTGGAGGCGAAGCTACCGAAACAATAGAAAGAGCCACCCCACCCCCACCCCCGAGGGTTCCGCCGGTGAACCGCCAAACCTTCGCGGCCCGCGTCCTGATTACGCTCGCCGCCGTGGGCCTGCTCGGGCCCCCGGCGTCGGCCGCCGACCCGCCCGTCCCGGCTGCGGACCAGTTGCTCGCCCGGGACAACCTGGTCGCCTGGTGCATCGTCCCGTTCGACGCCAAGAAGCGGTCCCCGGAGGACCGGGCGGCGATGCTCAAGCGGCTCGGGTTCCGGCGGTTCGCCTACGACTGGCGGGCCGAACACCTCCCCACCTTCGACCGGGAATTGATCGCCCTTAAGGCGAACGGGATCGAGCTGACGGCCGTCTGGTTCCCTGCAGCCCTCGACCGGGACGCGCGCACCCTCCTCGCCGGCCTGAAGCGGCACGGGGTCAGGACGCAACTGTGGATGACGATGAACGGCGGGGCCGAGGCGGTGACGCCGGACGAGCAGGCGAAGCGAGTCGCGGCCACGGCGGCGGCGGTCCGGCCGGTCGCCGAGGCAGCGGCCGAGGTCGGCTGCACCGTCGCCCTGTACAACCACGGCGGGTGGTTCGGCGAGCCGGAGAACCAACTCGCCGTCATTGCTGCGCTCAAGCGGGCGGACGTGGGAATCGTCTACAACCTGCACCACGGCCACGACCACCTCGCCCGGTTCCCGACGCTCCTCAGGAAGATGCTCCCCCACCTGTGGGCGCTCAACCTAAACGGGATGACCCCGGGCGGCGACACGGCGGGCCGGAAAATCCTCCCGCTCGGCCGAGGGGAGTCCGACCTGGCGGTGCTCCGGGCCGTCGTCGCCAGTGGGTACCGGGGGCCGGTCGGCGTCCTCGGCCATACCGACGACGACGCCGAGGACCGGCTGCGGGACAACCTCGACGGCCTCGACTGGCTCCGGCCGCAGCTCGCCGGGGTGCCGCCCGGGCCGCTCCCGAAGCTGCGAACGCCGGTCCCGGCGGTGCCCGTGCCGCCGGCACCGCCGGTCAACCTGGCCGACTGGACGCCGCGGCCGGCGACCGGGAAGGCCGAGCCGTGGGAGAAGGCGGCCGACCCGGACTGGGACGACGCCCGGTTCCGGCTCACCGACACGGGCCCGTTCTTCAACGCGACGATGGACTACCCCCGCGGCACCGGGAAGGAGCGGGTGTACAAGGCGACGGCCATCCGGCTCGGCGGTCCGGACGCGGGCGGGGTCGTCTTCGACCGCTCGACGATGCGGCTGTCGGCCGGCTGGACCGGCGGGTACCTGCGGCAGGGCGACAAGCGATTCGGGCTGATGAACACGCCGGTCGTGACCTACTTGCGTTGCACGGCTGGGAATGCCAACCACTCGGCTAACGACCACACATGATCGGTCAACCCGGCGGCCATCGCCGGGGTTCTCGGTCGCCACCGGCCGTCGGCAGCC